>Ga0306923_10003023_pt1 | contig 15707 bp, 13 predicted proteins | sample sta12Can44000108_FD_203841 | JGI IMG/M metagenome (GOLD analysis project Ga0306923, IMG submission 203841) | Lab enrichment of tropical soil microbial communities from Luquillo Experimental Forest, Puerto Rico - statanox.12C.anox.44.000.108 (v2)... | ecosystem: Environmental > Terrestrial >... | reverse complement strand
GAGATGCCGGCCAGCGCCGAAAGCTCGTTCCTCAGGATAGAGAAATCGCAGGTAAGGATGGTGTCATAGGCGTCAATGAGGCATGCTTCGAGGCGCGGCACACGCCCAGCCTATTCTGGCCGCCGCGCCAGTCGGTCAGCTCCGGGCGCCGACGGCGGCGAGGCGGTCGCGCTCGTCCGGCGTCAGCCGGTCCGCCAGTGCGAGCGCCCCGAGGTTCGCGCTGACCTGCTCGGGACGCGTCGCTCCGAACAAGACCGTGGTCACCGACGGATCGAGCAGCGCGAACGCCATCGCCAGGCTGGCCGGGTCCGCGCCGATGTCCTTGGCCAGGGCGGCCAGTTCGCGGCCCGCGGTCACCGCGGGCGCCCACCGCGGTTGGCCGAGCATGCCCGCCGCGCGGCCCGCGCCGGGATCCTTGTCGTACTTGCCGGTCAGGATGCCGCCTGCCAGCGTGTAGGACGCCACGATGGCCACGCCGCGGTCCGCGGCCAGGCGTCGCATCGCCGGATCGTCGACCAGTTCCCGCCGCACCAGGCTGTACGCCGGCTGCGTCGCCACCGGTCCGGGGACGCCCTCGCGGTCGGCGATCTGCCAGGCCTGCTCCATCTGGTCCGGGGTCCAGTTCAGCGTCCCCCACGCCCGCGCGGCCCCGGCGCGGATCAGCCCGGTGATCATGCCGATCGCGTCCTGGAGGCCGACACCGTCCGGCGGCACGTCGGAGTAGATCAGGTCGATGTGGTCCAGCCGCATCCGGGCCAGCGACCCTGCCAGCTCCTGGGCCGGTGACTGGTCGGGCCAGAACTCCCACCAGAGCTTGTTGGACACGATCACCTCGTCCCGCCGCCAGCCCGCGGCACGGAACAGTTCGCCGAAGACCACCTCCGAGTACCCGGTCGGCATCGGCGCGTGCCCGGTTTCGTCGTTGTAGCGCGCGTCGTCGAGGAAGTTGATGCCGGCCTCGCGTGCGGTGCGCATGACGCGGACGCCCTGGTCGCGGCCGATCCGTTCGTAGGTACGCCAAGACCCGAGCGCCAGCCTGCTGACCTGCAGGCCGCTGCCGCCTAGGGCGGCCAGGGGTACGGAGGGCGAGTTCACGCCGACAGCGTAGCCGTCCCGGGCGCTAGCGCGTCAGGCCGCCGGCCTGAGAACCTGGTCAGGAGGAGGGGCACGTGATGAAGTAAGAACAGGTTCTAGTGAAAGGCGCCGGGTCATGACAGTTGCCGGGATGGACGGGATCGACCTGTCGGCCACCGAGTTCTGGGCGCTGCCGCTCACCGAACGAGCGGCCGCCTTCGCCCGGCTCCGGGCCGCGCCGCGGACGCCGTTCTTCGCCGAGCCGGAGACCCCGTTCTCCGACCAGGGGCGGGGCTACTACGCCCTGGTGAAGTACGCGGACGTGGTCGAGGCGAGCAAGTACCCCGCCGTGTTCTCCTCCGCACAGGGCGCGACCAGCATCCCGGACCTGCCGGTCGAGTTCAACGAGTACTTCGGGTCGATGATCAACATGGACGACCCCAGGCACGCCAGGCTGCGGCGGATCGTCTCCCGCGCGTTCAGCCCGCGGCTGATCGCGAAGTTCGAGGACGACGTGCGCCGCGCGGCCGTCACGGTCGTCGACGACCTGCTGGCCGCCGGGCCGTGCGACTTCGCGACGCACGTCGCCGCCCGGCTGCCGCTGAAGATCATCTGCGACATGATGGGCATCCCGGACGACCAGTACGACATGGTGCTGACCAACACCAACATCATCTTGTCCGGAGCCGACCCGGAGTTCATGTCCGAGGACATGGACCAGGCGGTGCTCCAGCTGCTCGGCGCCGGGCAGGCGCTGGCCGATCTGGTCACCGCCCTGGCCGCCGAGCGCGCCCAGGCACCCCGGGAGGACCTGGTCTCGGCGCTGGTCACCGCCAACATCGACGGTGAGCAGCTGACCAGCGCCGAGCTCGCCTCGTTCTTCATCCTGCTGGTGGTGGCGGGTAACGAGACCACCCGCAACGCGCTTTCCCATGCGCTGATGCTGTTCACCGAGTACCCCGACCAGCGCGCCCTGCTCCTCGCCGACCTCGACGGCCGGCTCGAGGGCGCGGTGGAGGAAGTCGTCAGGTACGCCTCGCCCGTCGTGTTCATGCGGCGCACCCTCACCCGGGACTACGCGATGAACGGGCAGGACTACGTCAAAGACGACAAGGTGGTGCTCTTTTACTACTCGGCCAACCGCGACGAAGGGGTCTTCCCCGACCCGGAGCGCTTCGACATCACCCGCTCGCCCAACCCGCACGTCGGGTTCGGCGGGCCGGGGCCGCACTACTGCCTCGGCGCCCACCTGGCCCGGCGCGAGCTCAGGGTGATGCTGCGCGAACTGCTCAGCCGCGTCCCCGACATCACCGCGGGCGAGCCGGACCGCCTGCTGTCCAGCTTCATCAACGGCATCAAGCACCTGCCCTGTGACTTCAGCCGGTAAGCCTGCTGATCAGGTCGGCCAGGCCTGGCGGCCAGACCACCTCGTCGGTGCCGTCGAGCTCGTCCAGCGTCCACCAGCGCCACCCGGCGATCCCGTCGGATACGTGCATGTCCGCCACCTCGCCCAGGGCACGGCGGCGGGTCTCGATCCGGGCCAGGAAGAACCGCTCGTGCTGCCGCACGATCGCGTCCGCGTGCCCCATGACCTGCGTCCGCTCGTACACCTCGGGCCCGACCGCCACGTCGGTCCAGCCGGTCTCCTCGGCCAGCTCCCGCTGCGCCCCGGTCGGGTAGTCTTCTCCGTCGTTCAGTCCGCCACCCGGCGTGGACCAGTGCCGCCCGTTGGGCGGCCCGTCGTCGTACCGGAACAGCAGTACCCGGTCCTCCGGGTCGAGCACGATCACCCGTCCCGCCCGCCGCAGCCGCGGCTCCTCGCCCGCCTCGTCGAGTACCGGCATCAGATCTCCCCGCTCAGATGGCAAACCTCATCGTAGAACCGCCGCTGACGATTCCCCGCGGATCACGGTCACCGGCCGCGGCCGCATCGCGCCGTAGTTTCGGGCCGAACGGGCTGCGGTTTCCGCCTCGGCCACCTTGCCTGCCTCGGTATCTGAAAGACTCGACACCATGGCGGACGTTGACGAACTGAAGATTCCCACGGCGATGCGTGCCGCGGCAGCGGCGATCATCGCGTTGACGGACGAGGTATGTGCGAACCTGTTGGACGAGGAGTACGCGAGGCTCGCCCGGAGGGTGGTGGCGAAGCTGGCTCGCAAGCGGCCGTCACCGATCCAGTCCGGCCGGGCCTCGACCTGGGCGGGCGCGGTCGTCTACGCGCTAGGGCAGGTCAACTTCCTGTTCGACTCTTCCACCGAGCCGTACGCGTCAGCCGATGATCTGAGCGCGACGTTCGGTGTCGCCAAGTCCACGCTGGGCGCAAAGGCCAAGCAGGTCCGTGACCTGACGAAGATGGACTATGGTACGCCGGAGTTCCTGCGCGAGGACATGGTCGACGCGAGCCCAATCATCTGGTTCATCCAGGTAGACGGCCTGATCGTGGACGCCCGCGAGCTTCCGCCGCCAGTCCAGGCGGAGGCCTTCGACCTGGGCGTCATTCCCTATATCCCCGCGCTCGGCCGGGACGGCACGGCAGAGTGGCTCAGTAACACCAAAGGTGCCTGAGCCTCTGATGCCGAGGCTGGCTGTCCCGCATCGCGTATCGGCAGCGGCTGAGCGGTTGAAGATCTCGACCGCCCGGCTGGAGTGATACGACGTGGATGCCACAGCCATGCTGTCTGAGCGACGTGGATGTGGCATCCACGCCTTATGAAGGGACGCTCCCGGGCGGCGGGCATGTATCACCAGTTACGGTAGTATGCCGGGAACACAGCAACACCAGAAGGAAGACCGGGGACGCGTCCCCGGCCGAGGCGGCTTCCCCGCGTTTCCGCGGAAACGCCGGGGACATGATGACGACGGAATGGCACGCTGATCAGGCAGCCAGGACATGAGCGTCTCGCTGCGCAAGCACAGGCTGGGCGGCCTGCCCCGGCGGCGCCTGACCCATCACTGTTCGCATGGACGTTACCGGGAAGCTGAACACCGTCCAGGTTGGGCTTCGGCTGACGAGATCGACGTCGTGACCGAACTGCTGCCAGCACGCGGCCGTAGATAATAGCTGTAACGTTCACGGCTCATTACAATCTGCTATTGCCGCTGTCCCGCGGAGGGCGCATGTTCGACCCTGACCAGCTCCCAGAGCTGAAAAGCCTCGTGCGGCAGGCAACCCGAGGCGATTCCGGCCTGCTTGACGAGGTAATGCGCGATGTTGCTCTGCTCAGGCCGGTCACGACCATTCAGCCCCGTACCATTAATTCAATTTCCTTGGTGGCCTCGGATGGCGGAAACAACCGCCTCGAATTCAATCCGTTCTCGCTGCAGGTGGTCCGCGTCGTCGACACCTTCGGCGATGAACTGTTCCTCGATGTGATTTCTCCCTCCACCGACACCGCGACCCTGGGCCAGCGGCACCTCGACGATCCCGCATCGCCGCTCGGCAAGATGATGCGAGATCTGGGAGCGTCGTCCCTCGGACAACTGAGCCCGTTTATCCCGGCGGGGCCGAAGTCCGGCCGGTGGCCGCTGGTCTATCGCGACCTTTGCGAGTGGGCCGTGCTCTACGACCTCGTCTGCCACGAGCGGTGGGGAAGTGACACCCTGATCATCCGGGATGGCCTGCTCCGCACGAGGATCTTCGCCGGGAACCTGTTCGTTCGTCTCTACGGGCTGATGAAGGCGGCGATCGAGAGGAAGCGGCGTGAGCACAGGCGTCAGGTCTTCCTCGTCGGGATAGCGAAGCATTCCCGGATCATCGAGCGCTACCGGCTGGCCATGGCCGTCGAAGAGGTGTTCCCGGTCGGCCAGGCCTGCTTCGCTCCGGTCCCTCCCGAACTTCAGGTCAAGGTCTACGACTTGGCCGAGTACGTCCGCCTGACTGGCGACGACGATGTCGGCAAGGAGAAGCCCCGATTCAACATGGGGGCCATGTACCTGGTGCGGTTCGGCAAGCGGGCCTTCGATCCGGTGTGGACCATGGACCTGCTGCAGTTCCAGGCGCCGCAGGCTCAGCAGGTCTTCGGCTCGCTTCTCGCCGACGCCGAGGTGGGCTTTCCGGTTCCTTGCTACCCGCACTGCCTGCAGGAGGCTGACCGTTACGCGCAGGTCGTCGACCTGGACTTGGTGATCCTGCAAAGCGCGTTGGAGGAGGCCGTCCGGGAGCAGATCCGCGCGGACCGACGACACGTCTTCGACGCGCAGCGGCTGTCGCCGTCTGATCCGGCCGCCGGGAGGTACCAGTGACGCTCTTCGACAATGCGCAGGTGGTAGGCACCTTTCTCGGGTTCTCCGAAGGCGGGCTCGAGTTCCACGCCGACCTGATCCTGCCGTACCAGAACTATTTCCAGTCCTCGGCCATGCACGGCCAGTTCGTCCTGGTGGCGCTGGAAAACGACGCCGAGGCTATTCTGGGCCGGGTCACCACGATCTCCGCCCAGGGCAGGCTCATATCGCCGGCCGGCGAGGATTACGCGCTGCGCCAGCAGCGCGAGAACCGCCCCATTCCCGAAGACCTCCGCGACCAGTTCCTCAAGTACCGGGTCAACATCCGGATTCTGGGCGTGCTCCGGTTCCGCGACGGCGACAAGCCCCCGGTCTTCATTCCCTCGCACCGGCGGCTGCCGCACGTCGGCGCCAAGGTCGCCTTCCTGTCCGATGAGCTGCTCCGGCACGTCGCGGGCGCCACCGCCGACGGCCTGCACGCCGTCGAGCTTGGTTTCCTCGCCCTCGGCGAGTTCGTCTACGCAGGGCAGGATGCCCGCGTGGGAGACGATGAGCGGCTCCAGATCCGCGATCCCGCGATCCTGCCGCGCTTCGACATCCTGCATCTGGTGAGCCGCCGCTCGTTCGTCTTCGCCCGCGCTGGCTTCGGTAAGTCCAACCTGGTCAAGCTGCTGTTCGCGAATCTGTACGGCGGTGCCAAGGGCCCTGTGGTCGAGAAGCGAGAGGGTCGCGAAGCACCCGTCGGAACGGTCATCTTCGATCCCGACGGCGAGTACTACTGGCCAGACGACAAGGGCAGGCCGGGATTGTGCGACGTTCCCGCGCTCCGGGACCGGCTGGTCGTCTTCACCGACAAGGACGGACCGAGCGAGTTCTACCGGTCTTTTGTCGTCGACAAGGTGCGGCTCGACATTAGGGAACTTGAGCCCGCGAAGGTAATTTCGCTGGTGATACCGGCCGAACGCCAGGATCACCAGAACATCGCCAAACTCAAACAGCTCCGGTCCCCGGAGTGGAGCAAGCTGGTCGACGAGGTCTGGCTGGGAAAGGGCAGCACTGATCTCCAGCATTTCTGCCAGGCTCTGCAGCTTGACCCCAGGCAGCAGGAGAACGAGGCCCTGGCCGCCCGGTCCAACATGGTCCGAGTGGTCACCGCGCTGCATGACCCGTCCAGCCAGCTCCTGCGCGCGCTCATCAGGGCGCTGTCGGACGGCAAGCTGTGCGTGGTGGACATCTCGCAGATGCGCGGCGCGCAGGGGCTCGCGCTGGCCGGCGTGATCCTGCAGCGGATCTTCGAGCACAACCAGGACGAGTTCACCAAGAGGCAGTCACGGAGCGTCCCGGTGATAGCCGTTGTCGAGGAGGCCCAGTCGGTCCTGGGCTCGTCAGCCAGCCAGGGAGAGGGGCCCTTCATTTCCTGGGTGAAGGAAGGGCGCAAGTACGACCTCGGCGCGGTCCTGGTGACCCAGCAGCCGGGGAGCATCCCCGCCGAGATCCTGTCCCAGGGCGACAACTGGTTCATCTTTCACCTGCTCGCCGAGAGTGACCTGCGCGCCCTGCAGAGAGCGAACGCTCACTTCTCAGACGATCTCCTGTCGTCCTTGCTCAACGAGCCCCTTCCCGGGCATGGGGTCTTCTGGTCGAGCGTCAGCGAGACGCCCTATCCCATTCCGACCCGCGCCCTGCTCTTCGAGAAGGCCTTCGAGCCGGCTGATCCGCTCTATGACCGCCCACGCGTCGACTGTTACGCATCCGGGCTGAAGAGCCAACTCGACCATGCGCTTGACGAGGCGGTCGCCGCATCCGGCGGCACGCGCGTCACGATCAACAAGACCGTCGACGCGACGGAGACATTCAAGTACGCCGCGCTCCGCAAGCTGGCTCAGGACGCCAGATTCCAGGATGCCGTGCGCAGCGATCGCGGCATCAAATGGGGATTCGTGCAGCATCTGCTGGCCGATAATCTGCCCGGGACCTTCGGGCAGGGGCATGAAGAGCGTTTCGAGTGGGTCTACCGCCGGGGGCTCGTCAGGCAAGCTCTCAACGAGATCCTCGGCGAAAACGGCTGGCGTACCGAAACGCGGGACGGATCCCGATGGGTCTTCGTGACCGACCGTGCCAAACCCCGTTCGACGGTCCCTAAGCCTCCCGCCGACCGCTCACCCGACGATGCGCTCGGCCCGCCGCCCGGGGAGCGACCGTTCTGACGGCTCCCCGTTGGCCGACAGTCCAATATTGAAACAGCCGACCGCGCCCGGCATAGCTAACGTCGGCTCAATGAAAGCCCTCGTATACCACGGACCGGGCCAGAAGGCGTGGGAAGACGTCCCCGATGCGACCATCAGGGAACCTACCGACGTCGTGGTCAAAGTTGACACCACCACGATCTGCGGCACCGACCTGCACATTCTGCATGGCGATGTGCCCGCCGTCACGGATGGCCGCATCCTCGGCCACGAGGCGGTCGGCACGGTCACCGCGGTCGGCGACGCCGTCAAGGGATTCAGCGTCGGCGACCGTGTGCTCGTCCCGGCCATCACCAAGTGCGGCCGGTGCGAGTACTGCCAGCGCAGCATGCCCTCGCACTGCCAGACGGTCGGCGGCATCGGCTGGATCTTCGGCCACCTGATCGATGGCACGCAGGCCGAGTCGGTCCGCGTCCCCTACGCCGACACCTCGATGTACGCGGTGCCGGCCAACGTCACCAACGAGCAGGCCATCTTCCTCGCCGACTCGCTGCCGACCGGCTACGAGGTCGGCGTGCTCGCCGGGAAGGTCCGGCCCGGCGACACCGTCGCCGTGGTCGGCGCCGGCGCGGTAGGCCTGTCCGCCATCCTGACCACCGGCCTGTGGGGCGCCTCCCGGGTCATCGCGGTCGACACGAACAAGTTCCGGCTGGACAAGGCGCGTGAGTTCGGCGCCACCGACACGGTGGAAGCGGGCGACAACACCACCGCCGAGGTGCTGGCCCTGACCGGCGGCGTCGGTGTCGACGTGTCGATCGAGGCGGTCGGCTACCCCGAGACGCTGCTGACGGCCGCGTCGCTGGTCCGCCCGGGCGGCACCATCGCCAACATCGGCGTGCACGGCGTCCCCGTCGCCCTGCCCATGCAGGACATGTGGATCCAGAACGTCACCCTGACCATGGGCCTGGTCGACACGGTTTCCATCCCCACCCTGCTGAAGATGGTGGCCAGCGGCCGCATCCCGGCGGAGAAGATGGGCACCCACTCGTTCACCTTCGCCCAGATGGACGAGGCGTACGACGTGTTCAAGAACGCCGCCGAGAACTCCGCCCTCAAGGTCGTCATCACCCCGTCGTGAGCTCGTGCAGCGCTAGTGCGCTGCCCCGGCGCTGTACTCCGCTGGCTCGCGCCGCACCATAAGGCGTGGATGCCACATCCACGTCGTTCCAGCAGCATGGCTGGGACATCCACGCCTTAAGCGCCGGGCGAACCGGAGCCGCTGACTCGTATCACCAGTCACGGCAGTGTGCCGGGAGCGCAGTAACACCGGGGGACAAGGCCAGGCCTCCGCGAGCTGACGCGTCCAGCCGAGGTCGGCTCGCCGGAACTCTGACCGCTGCGCCCGAGCCGGCTGGTTCGGCCGGTCACATTCTGGTCGCCGCGATCGTCCTGGTGGTAGAAGCGCTGCGGCCCGAGGACACGCGATAGGGGAGGCACCCGATGAAGCTGACGATCTTCGCGGCGACCGGCGGCATCGGCCGGCAGTTGCTCGAGCAGGCCATAGCCGCTGGCCATGACGTAACGGCCGTGGCACGAAACCCGCAGAGTCTGGCCGCCGCCGGGGCCCGGGCCACGGCCGCCGACCTGGCCTCCGCTGACCCGGCCGCGCTCCAGCCCGCGGTCGCCGGCGCCGACGCGGTGCTGTCCGCGCTCGGCCCCCGGACCAAGGCCGAGGCGGGCGTCGCCGCCAGGGGCACCAGGGCCATCACCCAGGCCATGCAGGCCGCCGGCACCCGGCGCATCATCGTGGTGAGCGCCGCGCCGATCGGCACCATTCCCTCGCCGGCCCGCCCGCACCCGCCCCGGCACGACCCGGGCGACGGCCTCATCATCCGGTACCTGGCCGACCCCATCGTCAAGCGGGCGCTGCGCACGCACTACGCCGACCTGGCCCGGATGGAAGACGTACTGCGTGGCAGCGACCTGGACTGGACCATCGTGCGGCCGCCGAGGCTGACCGACAAGCCCGTCACTGGCAGGTACCGAACGGCCTACGGGCAGAACATCCGCCGCGGCGTGTTCGTCTCCCGGGCCGACGTCGCCCACTACATGCTCAGCGTGCTCGGCAACGCGGAGACGTTCCGGCAGACGGTCGGCATCGCCAACTAAAGATTTCCTGGTCCTCGTCCTGGTGGTCTTCCGCGGTTCCTCGATCAGCTTGACGGTGATGTCCGGACCGCCCGCCTCCACGATCTCCACCTGCTTCGGCAGCATGGCCAGGAAGGCGCGGAAGCTCCGGGCGCCGTAGTTGTGCTCGTCGAACGCCGGGTTCAGCGCCAGCATCTTGCTCTTCAGCCCGCCCGCCGTCATCGTCTCGACGCCGGATTCCTCGAGCGCCCGCACCAGCAGCCGCCCCGCGTCGGCTATATCGAACTCAGCGGCTGGCCGCGCCTCCGGCTCCACCTCGGCCACCAGCGTGCCCCAGTACTTGTACTCCGAGGACACCGAGACCAGCTTGCGGCTGGCGTTGGCCTCGGTCCCGACCCCTACCACCCACTTGCCGAACTCCCTCAGCCGCTGCACCAGCGGCGAGTAGTCGCCGTCCCCGCTGACCAGGATGAACACGCTGATCTCGGGGTGCACGATGAGGGTCTCCATGGCGTCGACCGCCATCCGGATGTCGGCCGCGTTCTTGTTCTGGATGCCGACCCGCGCCACCTGGATCAGGTCCACGCCGTTCATCGCCAGGTCGTCCTGGTGGCTGCCGAACAGCGGGTTGGCCCAGTCCGCGTAGGCACGGCGCACCGAGGCGTTGCCGTAGCTGCGGGAGAGCCGCGTCAGCGCCTCGTACGGCGCCGAGTTCGCCAGGTCGGGCAGCTCCTTGACCGCCCCGAGGACGAGGTTCTCGAAATCCACGAACACGGCGACCTGCGCGGACCCGTCAGGTTCCATCATCTGAGCCTAGTAGTGCAGGTGCTGGCGCCAGTCGCGCGGCACTCGTCCCTGGGGGCCGGGCACGCCCTGGTCGACCGGGTGATGCTGCGGCGGCGCGAGCTCGGGTCCCTCGTAGGTCTCCTTGGTCTCGTAGCTGTAGAACCAGTCCTCACCCGGCTCGAAGCTGCGGATGAACGGGTGCCCCGTAGCCGAGGCGTGCGCGGTCGCGTGCTGCATGGGGGACGTGTCGCAGCAGCCGATATGCCCGCACTGCGCGCACCGGCGCAGGTGGAACCACCAGCCGCCCGCGGCCTCGCATTCGACGCACCCGTCCCCGCTCGGCGGCACCGAGGGATCGATCCCCGCGATCTCCGACATGTCTAGCTCTCTTCCACGTCTTGCCAGGTCACCGGCAGCCGCACCCGGAAGCGCGTGTCGCCAGGCGACGATTCTAGCGACAGGTCCCCGTGGTGCTTCTTCACCACGATGCGCCATGAGATATCCAGCCCGAGCCCGGTTCCCTCGCCCACCGGCTTGGTGGTGAAGAACGGCTCGAATATCCGGTTCCTGATCTCCGGCGGGACCCCGGGCCCGGTGTCGCCGAACTCCACGAACACATCGTCCTCCCGGACCCTCCCGGTGCGCACCGTCAGCGTCCCGGTCCCGTTCATCGCGGACACCGCGTTGTCGATCAGGTTCGTCCAGACCTGGTTCAGCTCGGCCGCGTACGCCGGGATCGGCGGCAGCGACCGGTCGTACTCCTTCACCACGGTGATCCCGGGCGGGATCTTCCCGGACAGCATCAGCAGCGTGCTGTCCAGCAGTTCGTGCACGTCCACGACCTGGTACGGCGCCCGGTCCAGCTGCGAGTACTGCTTGGCCGCGCCGACCAGGGTGGAGATCCGGGTGGTGGAGTCCTCGATCTCGCTCATCAGCAGCTCGGTGTCGACGGTGTAGTTCAGCCAGCGCAGCGCGGCTTCCAGCGTCGACGGGTCCACCGCCGCCTCGACGTGATCGAGCCACTCGACATCGAGGCCGGCCGCGACGAACGTCGGGGCCAGTTGCCAGCCTTCGCGACAGCCGCGATCCTCGAGCCAGTCGGCGATGGCGTCCTCCCGGTCGGAGGCTTCCAGCGGCGACAGGGCGGGGGCTTTCGACACCCGTTCGGCCGCCTCCTCCTGCAATTTGATCAGCGTCACCAGCGTGGTCCTGTCCCACTTCCCGCCCGCGATCAGGCCCAGCTTGTGCCGCATCCCGGCCACCCGCTCGCGCAGCGCCGCGGTGGCCCGCACCGCGGCCGCGGCCGGGTTGTTCAGCTCATGGGTCAGGCCGGCCGACAGCGAGCCGAGGGCCAGCAGCCGCTCCCGCTGGCCGATCGCCGCCTGGGCGCTCTTGTTGCCGAAGAACAGCCCCTCGAGCAGGTGCACCGCCATCGGGAACCAGTCGGTCATGAGCTCGGCGAAGACCGGGGCGTCCAGCACGAAGAACCGCGACGGCTCGGTCACCCGCACCGAGTTGTTGTAGACCTGCGGCACCCGGTCGCCGAGGTAGGCCATGAAGGCGCCCGTGTACACGCCGCGCGTGGACGTCCGCCCGACCTCGATGTCGTCCGCGCCCACCCGGCGGGACATCACCACGGTGCCCTCGAGCAGCACGTAGAAGCAGGTTGCGGGGGAGCCCTCGGCGTAGACCGGGCCCGGCTCGATCAGCTCCACGTGCCCGCGTTCGCATAGCCACTGCAGCTGGTCCTCGCCGAGCTTCTCGAACAGGAACAGCGTCCGCAGCTCATCGACGCTGCACCGGAGGACGCCGGACGATTCGGCTACCACATCAGAGCCGGAAGCCTCAGAAACGCTCATCTCTTCTCCAGATAACGATGCACGAGCATGACGGCCAGCGCGCCTTCCCCGACGGCCGAAGCCACCCGCTTGGCCGACTCCGACCGCGCGTCCCCGGCCACGAACACCCCGGGCACGCTGGTCTCCAGGTGGTAGGGCATCCGGTCGAGCTCCCAGCCGAGCGGGCGTTCTCCGTCCGCCGACAGGTCGGGCCCGGCCACCACGAACCCCGCGGAATCCCGCACTACCACTCCATCCAGCCAGTCGGTCAGCGGCGCTGCCCCGATGAACAAGAACAGCATCTGGGCGTCAACTGTTTCCGTGTCGCCCGTGACGGTGTTCCGCAGCGTCAGGCTCTCCAGGTGATCCTCGCCGCCGGCCTCGATGACCTCGGTGCAGGTCCGGACGGAGATGTTGGGTATGTCCGCGATCTGCTTGATCAGGTAGTACGACATCGACCGCTCCAGCGACGGCCCGCGGACCAGGATCGTCACCGACTTGGCGTGCCGCGCCAGGTAGACGGCGGCCTGCCCGGCCGAGTTGGCCCCGCCGACGACGTATATATCCTGGTCCAGGCAGGCCGAGGCCTCGGTCAGCGCGGACCCGTAGTACACGCCGCGCCCGGTCAGGCCGTCCAGGCCCGGCGCCGCGAGCCGCCGGTAGGTCACGCCGGTGGCCAGGATGATCGTATGCGCGTCGATCGACGTCCCGTCGGCGAACCTGACCCGGCGCGCCGAGCCGCACACGTCCAGCGCGATTACCTCCCGCGTGGTCAGCACCTCGGCGCCGAACTTCGCCGCCTGCCGCCGTGCCCGGTCGGTCAGCTGCGCGCCGGACACCCCATCCGGGAAGCCCAGGTAGTTCTCGATCCGCGAGCTCTGCCCGGCCTGGCCCCCGGTAGCGGTCCGCTCGAGCAGGACGGTGCGCAGCCCCTCGGAGGCGCCGTACACCGCGGCGCCCAGGCCGGCCGGGCCGCCGCCGATCACGATGAGGTCGTAGAAGTCCTTGGACGGGGTGGTGGCCAGGCCGACCCGGGAGGCCAGCTCGGCGTCGCTGGGCTCGACCAGCGGATCGCCGGCCGGCGTGATCACCAGCGGCAGCGACAGCCCGTCGGCCTGCGCGGCCTCGAGCAGCCGCTGCCCCTCCGGCTCGTCGGAGTTGTACCACCGGTACGGCACCTGGTTGCGGGCCAGGAACTCGCGTACCTCGGAACAGCGCGCCGACCAGCGGTGCCCGACGACCTTGGTCTCCGGCACCGGCCGGTGGTCCGAGGTCAGCCACGCGTCGAGCAGGGCGTCGATCACCGGATAGAGCTTCTCTTCCGGCGGATCCCACGGCTTGAGCAGATAGTGATCGAGGTCGACGACGTTGATCGCGTCGATCGCGGCTCCGGTGTCGGCGTACGCGGTGAGCAGAATCCGCCGCGCTCCCGGGTAGATGTCCATCGCCCGCTCGAGGAACTCGATCCCGTTCATCTCGGGCATCCGGTAGTCGGCCAGGATCACCGCCACCAGGTCCCCGCGCAGCTTCATCTGCCGCAACGCTTCCAGCGCGTCGGCGCCGGACTCGGCGCGCACGATCCGGTACCGTTGCCCGTACCGTCGCCGCAGGTCACGGGCGACCGCGCGGGACACGCCCGGGTCGTCGTCAACGGTGATCATCGCCGTACGTATGGTCTCGGGCTGCTCAGTCATCAGGATTGCAGCGTGTAGGCCCCCGGGCCTTCGGGCCGGGAAGGAAACGCCGCTTCACCTCCCCGGAATGTCAGTGCGATCTGCGGTACATGGTATAGAACTGCGGCAGCGCACGCCGTGGCCCATTTATGCCGAACGGGCCTGGTCGCCCGCCCCGGCGTCGCCGCGTGCCCCGCCGGCGGGCGGTCGCTATGCCCCCAGCGTCACCAGCTCGCGGTAGAACCGCCGTTCGATCACCCAGCCGCCGGGCGGCGGATCGCGCTCCTCCTCGATCGGCGCGAACGACACTAGGTAGTCCCCGGCCAGCGGCCGCCCCCGGGCATCCCAGTCCTGGTAGTAGTGGTCAAGCCGGCGGGCAAGCAACTCGTCCTTCCACCACGAGATGCCGTCCCGCGCCAGCGTGGCCCAGCCGCTGCGCCCGTCGCTCAGCCCCGGGCCTTCCGGTGTCCAGTACGCCCGGCGATCGTTGAGCCCGAGGTAGAACAGGAACCCGGTCTCCTCCTCGGACAGGCCCAGCGAACCGTCCGGTCCGCCCGTAGCGAAACGCGGACTCGGTACGCTCTCCCTGACGATCTCCGCGGGTGCGGCCGCGATCACGCCGTACGGCCACAGGTCCTCGATGTACAGCGGCCCCCGCACCGGGATGAACCCGGTCCACTGGACGACCCGGCCGCGCAGCTCCCCGTGGTCCTTGCGGAGCAGCACGAGCGGATGGGCGCCGGCGTGCGAGAGCGGGATCAGCATGACGCCGTCGTCCGCCAACTGCGCAGCCCAGTGCGGAGACAGATCCGAACACCCGACAGTGGCCACGATCCGGTCGAACGACGCTGCCCCGGCGACGCCCTCGAACCCGTCACCGAGCCGCACCTGGATATCCGGGTATCCCGCCCCGGCCAGCAGCCGCCTGGTCTGCTCCACCACGTCGGGCACGATGTCGACGGTGGTCACCAGCCGCTGGTCACCGACGATCTCGGCGATCAGCGCCGCGTTGTAGCCGGTCCCGGCGCCGATCTCGAGCACGGCCATGCCCTGGCCGAGTTCGAGCAGTTCGAGCATCTCGGCCATCAGCGACGGCAGCGAGGTCGAGCTCACGGGTAGCCCGTCCGCCTGCCGGGTCGCCAGCGCCGTCGCCGCGTAGATGAGCGCCAGGTGCTCCCGCCGGGGTCGTTCGGGATCATGATGAACAGTGGTGCTGCCCTCGGCCGTCCGGTAGGAGAACGTCTCGAGCAGCCGATGCCGCTGTACCCGGCGGAACGCCCGCTCGACCCCCGCCGACCGGATCGCCCCTGCCGCCGCTAGCTCGTCTACGTAACGCTCAACGAACGTCTCGATGCTCTCCGGTTCCGGCTTTTCCATATCCGGATACTCCAGTCCCGTACCTTCCGGTCCACGGAGTTTACTTCGGTCCGAGCCAGTAGCGGCTCATCGCGAACGCCTGCCGCCAGGGAACGCCGGCCCGGGCCAGGATCCTGGCCCGGATCGGGATCAGCCCGTCGGTGCACGGCTCGACCTGGTCCGCGGCGGAGTGCAGGGCGAGCCTCACGAAGTCGCCGAAGCTGAAGGGGTCACAGCCCCGCGCCGGGCTGCTCCCTTTACCCCCTTTGCTCCCTGTACCCCCTGGCTTCCCCGGCCCGGGGCCGGCGCCCGCGGTCATTCCCGCTCCAGGGCGGCGCGCAGGGCGGTCATGCCGCGGGCCGTGTGGCTCTTGACCGCGCCGCGGCTGATCCCCATCGCGGTGGCGATCTCGGCCTCGGACA
>Ga0306923_10003021_pt1 | contig 15709 bp, 11 predicted proteins | sample sta12Can44000108_FD_203841 | JGI IMG/M metagenome (GOLD analysis project Ga0306923, IMG submission 203841) | Lab enrichment of tropical soil microbial communities from Luquillo Experimental Forest, Puerto Rico - statanox.12C.anox.44.000.108 (v2)... | ecosystem: Environmental > Terrestrial >... | reverse complement strand
TTCGCGACCCGACCAAGCAGATCGTCGAATTCCGCCAGCATTCGACGATGATGGCGCAGAGGCAGGAAGGGGTCAGCTACGCGATGGCCGATCTCGCGCGCGAGCCGGCGCTCGCAAAGTAGCGGCGCGCGCAGGACGCCACTCGGCATTAGCCGTGAGACCCCTAGACCGCGCCGCGTCACTCGACCCTGACGGGGACGGAATGGACCGCGCTCCGCGCCCGCTCCTTCGGCTGTACGACGCCGTGCATGTCGGTCGCACCCGCCGCAATGACGAAGCTGCCGCGGCCGGGGTCGCCACTCGAACGTGAAGCGCTGCGCGGCACGGTTCAATCTCCGCGGGCAACCAGCTCACCGCCATCAACACGGACATCGACCAGCGCGTGCTCGAGTTTGTTTGGGCATATCACATCGATAATCCATTGGCCCCTGGCCAACTCAGCAGGACGACGGTACGGAGCCGATCGAGACGCGCCGTGCCGAAATGACCTTCCTCGATCCAGAGGGTGCCCTCGTCGGCTTCCTGGCCGGTCATGATTTTGACTAGCGCTTCGCGCTGGCTTTTGATTAGCACGCTCATCCACGATGAGCTGCCTCGTGCCGTTGCCCTCATGGATCAGGGATGGTTCGATGCTCCCGGACTTGCACACTGCGCGCATTCGAGCGACGATCACTGCGCAGGGAGGAGACCACTATGCAGGCGCAATCGGGCTGGCAGCTCGCCGGGACGGGACCGGAGTCGTACGAACAGCACAACGTTATCGCGCTCAATGAAGCTTACACGGATCTGATCGCGCTGGCCGGGCTGCGCCCCGGGGAGCGGGTGCTCGATGTGGCGTGCGGGACCGGGGTGCTGGCCCGGCTGGCGGCGGCCGCGGTCGGGCCGATGGGCCAGGTCGCGGGTGCCGATCTGAACGACGGCATGCTGGCGATGGCGCGGCGCAAGGCCGACGAGGCGGGGCTGACGATCGACTGGCGCGCCTGCGACGCGGCCGAACTCTCCTTTCCGGATGCGGCGTTCGACGCCGTGCTCTGCCAGTGGGGTCTCGAATTCTTTGCCGACCGGCCGCGCGGGCTGCGGCAGGTCGCGCGGGTCCTCGCGCCCGGGGGCCGGGTGGTCCTGCGGGTGTGGCGGGCGCTGGAGCGGCAGCCCTTTTACGTCGCTCTGCTAGACGCCCTCGAGCGGCATCTTGGGGCGGGGTCAAGCGCGCCGATCCGCGCTGCCTTCGCGCTGTCGGATCCGAATGAGTTGCGTTCTCTCGTCAGCGACGCCGGGTTCTCCAGCGTGCATTTGCGCATCACGACCAACATGCTGCGCTTCCCTTCGCTCGAGCGCTACGTGCCCGGATATCTCGCGGCGGCGCCGGTCGCGGCCCGCCTGTCGACGCTGGACGAGCACGGACGGGCGGCGCTGCTCGGCGATGTCGCCGAGGCGCTGCGGAGTTTCATCGATGATGGTGGCTTGGCGGCGCCGATCGAGAACCACGTCGTAGTGGCCCATCGGTGATCAGAGGGAAACCCCACAGCGCACACCGAGACCACGATCTCTGAGCCTTCGGTTGTAACGTTCGACCAGATGACCGAGGAAATTTACAAGCGCCAGATCGGGCGAAGAGCCGCCGGCTGGCGCAGCCATTGCTGGATTACCACGAAGAGCGGTTCCCGCCGCCAAGGCTGAACGGCCGTTGTCGGTTCGGTCAGGCGACCTTCACCGGGACACACGGGAATGAGCGAGACGCGCCGATTCCGGTCGTTGCCCCGCCCACGATCGAACCAAGGGGGTTCCGCCGTGAGCGGTCATTGGCCGCAGTGGCACGGATCATCCTGAGAACAGCGTGATGGCCCGTGCCGATCACGGTATGATCCGGTTGCGAGGACGGTCCCATGAGGTCCGCATATGAGCCCGACGCTTGACAGCACGCTAGCCGATCCCCAGCAAATCATTGCTGATCTCCAGCGCGAGCTTGCCGAACGTACCGCAGAACGCGATGAGGCTCGCCGCAGGCTGCACGAACGGACAGCCGAGCGCGACGAGGCGCTGCATCGGGAAACGGCCACCGCGGAAGTACTTGAAGTCATCAATTCGTCGCCCCGCGACCTCGCGCCGGTGTTCGACGCGATGCTCGAAAAGGCGATGCGGGCGTGCGACGCCGCGTTCGGCATGCTGTGGGCCTATCGCGAAGATGTCTTCGAAATGGTTGCGCAGCATGGCCTGTCGGCGGAGCTTCAGGAGGTTCTGCGCCGAGCTTTGCGCGAGGCCAAGCCGCCGGAGGGATCGGGGCTCGGCCGCCTTCTTCATGGCGACGCAGTGTTTCACCTTCCGGATATCGCGGCAGCACCCCTTCCGGGTGGAATCGGCGTGCGAACGGCGCTGCTGGAACTGGGTGGCGCCCGGACACAGCTCCTGGTCGCATTGCGCAAGGACGAGGCGCTGCTAGGCGTTATTCACATCTACCGACGCGTAGTCCGGCCGTTTAACGACAAGCAGATCGCGCTGCTACAGAATTTCGCGGCGCAGGCGGTCATCGCAATGGAAAATGCGCGGCTCCTCACTGAAACGCGCGAGGCCTTGGAGCAGCAGACCGCGACAGCGGAGGTGCTGCAGGTCATCAACTCGTCGCCCGGCGATCTCGCACCGGTATTCGATGCAATTTTGGAGAAAGCGCACACCCTTTGCGGCGCCGAGTTCGGCAGCATGCAAGTTTACGACGGCGAAGAAAGTCGAGGTGTGGCGGCGCGTGGGCTCCCCGAAGCCTTTGTGGACCGCTTGCGGAAGGGGTTCCACCCTGAGGGTAACCATCCCGTGCATGATCTGCTGCATGGTGCTCGGATTATTCAGCTGGATATGGCGGAGTTTGATGACCCAATCGGCCGCGCTGCGTACAAGCTCGGTGGCATGCGCACCGTGCTGTTTGTTCCGCTCCGTAAAGATAGCAACCTTCTGGGTTACATCACGGCTGCTCGTCCCCAGGTCCGACCATTTTCCGAAAAACAAATTACGCTCCTGGAGAACTTCGCCGCGCAAGCCGTGATTGCAATGGAAAACGCGCGGCTGTTGACCGAAACGCGCGAGGCGTTGGAACAGCAGACCGCGACCGCCGAAGTATTGCAGGTCATCAACAGCTCGCCCGGCAGTCTCGCAGCTGTGTTTGATGCAGTTCTCGAAAAGGCGCTTGGCTTATGCGGCGCCGAGTTTGGCATCTTAACTACATTTGACGGTCACCAGATCCAGCCTGTTGCCTATCGCGGAGTTTCGTCCGATTACGCAGAGTTTCTCGCTCGCGGTCCGTATGAGCTCGGCCCCCGCGGCTCGATCTCTCGGTTTCTAAACGGCGAGGACTTTGTCCACGATGATGTCGCAAACAGCAAAGACTATCGTACTGGCGGTCCGATGGCGCGTGCGCTGGTCGAGATCGAGGGCGGGCGCAGTTTTGCGGCAGTTCCCCTGCGCAACGACGGAGGGCTGCTGGGGCATTTAGTCATCTATCGTCGCGAGCTCCGCCCCTTCACTGACAAACAGATCGCGCTGTTGCGGAATTTCGCGGCTCAGGCGGTCATCGCGATGGAGAACGCGCGGCTGATTAACGAGACGCGCGAGGCGCTGGAGCAGCAAACCGCGACGTCAGAGGTGCTGGGGGTCATCAACAGCTCGCCCGGCGATCTGGCGCCAGTGTTCGACGCGATATTGGAAAAGGCACATAGCCTTTGCGGTGCGGTAAAGGGCGCGTTGGTGACCTATGACGGGGAGTATTTCCGTGCGGTGGCCACACGTGGTCTGTCGGGCCCATCTGCAGAGCTGCTGCGCGCGCCCCAGAACAACCCGCCGGGCTCGCCTCCTGACCGCATGTTGCGCGGGGAAAGCCTCATCCACATCCCCGATTTCCGGACCTTGGAATTCCCAATACCTCGCGCCCTCGTAGAACATGACAATGTTCGCACTGCACTATTCACGGCTCTCCGGAAAGATAGTGTGCTCCTCGGCTACATAACTGCCTATCGTCTAGAGGTGCTGCCATTCTCCGACAAGCAGATCACGCTGCTACAGAATTTCGCGGCGCAGGCGGTCATCGCGATGGAGAACGCGCGGCTCCTGACCGAGACGCGCGAGGCCTTGGAGCAGCAGACCGCTACCGCCGAGGTATTGCAGGTCATAAACGCGTCGCCAGGCAACCTCGCGCCCGTGTTCGATGCGATGCTCGCAAAAGCGCTTCGGTTATGCGAAGCCGCCTTCGGCGCGTTGGCCACATTTCACGGCGACACCTACCGCCCCGTTGCTGCGCGGAACATTCCGGAACCGCTCGCCGCGTTCTGGCAGGGAACACTGCCGATCCGGCCGGAAACCTCCTTTGGGCGCATCGCGCGGGGCGAATCGCCAGTCCACATTGCGGACATCTCCACGGACGCGACCTACCGAGCGGGAAGCCCAATGCGCCGTGCCTTGGTCGACCTTGCTGGGGCACGGACCGCACTGTGGGTGGCGCTCCGCAAAGATGCAGCCGTGCTTGGGACCTTTGTCGTCTGGCGTCAGGAAGTCCGGCCGTTCAGTGACAAGCAGATCGCTCTATTGCAGAATTTCGCTGCGCAGGCTGTGATCGCGATGGAGAACGCGCGGCTCTTGAGCGAATTGCGCGAGCGCACCGGGGACCTGCAGGAATCGCTCGAATACCAGACCGCGACCAGCGACGTGCTGCAGGTCATCAGCCGGTCGACCTTCGATCTGCAGCCGGTGCTCGATACGCTGGTCGAGACAGCCGTGCGCCTATGTGCTGCCGATATGGCCGGCCTCCTCACTCGGGAGGGCGAAGGCTATCGAAGGGCCGCAGACTACGGCGTGTCGCCGGAGTGGGCCGCCATTACGAGCGCCAGAACCTATAAGCCGGGGCGGGATAATGTAGTTGCGCTAGCCTTGCTGGAACGGCAGGTCGTTCACGTTGCAGACATTGCCGAGGCGGGGCTCGCCTCGCCAGGGGCGGTCGGTGTCGGCAAAGTGCGAACCGCGCTCGGCGTGCCGCTGTTGCGAGAGGGAGAGCCGATCGGCGTGATCCTCCTTGCTCGCCAGCGGGTCGAGCCGTTCACCGAGCGGCAGATCGAGCTGGTCCGCACCTTTGCCGACCAGGCGGTCATCGCGATGGAGAACGCGCGGCTGCTCGGCGAATTGCGCGAGCGCACGCACGACCTCGAAGAATCGCTCGAATACCAGACGGCAACAAGCGACGTACTACAGGTCATCAGCCGCTCGACCTTCGATCTGCAACCTGTGCTCGATACGCTCGTAGAAACAGCGGCGCGGCTATGCAATGCCGAGATGGCATTTATTTTCCGGCGCGAAGCGGAGCTGTACCAGCTGGTGTCCAATTTTGGGTTCCCTTCGGAGCATGAGGCCTTTCTCCGAGACCGGGGAGCATCCCGCCCTGATCCCAATACCATCACGGGACGAGCCGTTAACGAGCGGGGTATCGTACACATTCACGATGTCGCTGCCGATCCCAGTTATCCGCCGGGTCCTATCACGATCGGCAAGATGCGCACCGGGCTCGGGGTCCCATTGCTGCGCGAGGGGGAACCAATCGGCGTGCTTTCACTCGCACGGCAGCGGGTCGAGCCGTTTACCGAACGGCAGATCGAGCTGGTGCGCACCTTCGCCGACCAGGCGGTTATCGCGATCGAGAACACGCGGCTGTTGACCGAATTGCGCGAGTTACTGGAGCAGCAGACCGCCACCGCTGAGATCCTGGACGTCATCAACCGCTCGCCGGGCGATCTAGCACCCGTGTACGATGTGATTCTCGAAAAGGCACGCAGCCTGTGCGGTGTCTCGATCGGCGGCCTGATGCTCTACGACGGCAAGCAGTTCCGCACCGTCGCATTGCATGGTCTCCCGGCACGATTTCTCGAAGAGGCACTCAAGCCTTTCCCTCCCGGCCCTCTTCACCAGCGTTTGATACGCGGTGACCGCCTCCTCCACGAACCCGATTACCAGGCGGTCGCGTCGCAGTCGGGCCGACATCCAGCGTCGCGCGCTCTGGTCGAGATAGGAGTCCGCACGACCTTGGTTGTACCGCTGCGCAAGGAGGGCACGCTGCTCGGCTTTATCGCTGCAAACCGGTTGGAGGCGCGGCCCTTCTCTGACAAAGAGATCGCGCTGCTTGAAAGCTTCGCCGCGCAGGCGGTGATTGCGATGGACAATGCCCGTCTATTGGGCGAAATCCGCCAGCGTCAGGCCGAATTGCGCGTCACCTTCGACAATATGGGCGATGGTGTGGCGATGTTCGACAGCGAGTTGCGGCTCGCTGCCTGGAATCGCAATTTCCAGGGGATTATCGACCTGCCCGACGCGCTCCTCGCCGAGCGGCCGAGCTACGCCCAATACATCCGCATTCTCACCGAACGCGGCGAATTCGGCTCGGGTGATCTCGAAGCAGAGCTGAGCCAGGCGGTCGAAGATCCCAACCGGGAGGTGCGTCTTGAACGCACCCGTCCCGACGGCCGGGTCATCGAGGTGCGACGCAATCCCGTGCCGGCCGGCGGCTTTGTGCTGATCTACGCGGACGTCACCGAGCGCAAGCGCGCCGAAGAGGAGATTCGCGCGGCGCGCGACACCGCCGAAAAAGCGTTGCAGGAATTGCAGGCGGCGCACGCCAGCCTATTGCACGCTCAGAAGATGGCTGCACTCGGCCAGCTGACCGCGGGCATCGCGCACGAGATCAAGAACCCGCTCAACTTCGTCAACAACTTCGCCGAGCTGTCGGGCGAACTGTTGCTGGAGCTGAAGGAAACGACGGCCCCCGCAGTAGCGGCCCTCAGCGAGGACGAGCGCGCCGCGGTCGACGAGGTCGTCGAGATGCTGCGCGGCAATCTCGACAAGATCGCCGAGCACGGCAAGCGCGCCGACGGCATCGTCAAGAGCATGCTCGAACACTCGCGCGGGGTCTCAGGAGAGCGCCGGGTGGTCGACCTCAACAGTCTGGTCGACGAGGCGCTGAACCTCGCATATCACGGCGCCCGCGCCCAGGATGCGAGCTTCAACATCACCTTAGAGCGCGACTTCGATCCGGGCCTAGCACCGGTCGAGCTGGCGCCGCAGGAGATCACGCGGGTGCTGCTGAACCTGTTCGGCAACGGCGTCTATGCGGCGACACGGCGGCAGCGCGACGGCGCCAGGCCGGACTTCCGCCCGACCTTGCGGGTTGCGACCCGCGATCTCGGCGACGCGGTCGAGGTGCGGGTGCGCGACAACGGCGCCGGCATCGCGCCCGAGATCCGGGACAAATTGTTCCAGCCCTTCGTGACGACGAAGCCCGCGGGCGAAGGCACCGGACTCGGCCTGTCGATCGCCTATGAAATCGTCACCATGCAGCATCGCGGCACGATCGAGGTCGACAGCGAACCCGGCGAATTCACCGAATTCACGATCAGACTGCCGCGCAACGGTCAGGCCGCGAGGACCAGCGCATGAGCGTCAGCATCTTGGTTGTCGATGACGAGCCGGATGTGGCCGACCTGTTCCGCCAGTGCTTTCGCCGCGAAGCGCGCCAGGGCACCTATGTCCTGCATTTCGCCCATTCGGGTGAAGAAGCACTCGACAAGCTTGCCGCGGGGATCGAGCCGCAGCTGATCGTGATCCTGTCGGACATAAACATGCCGGTCATGGACGGACTGGAGTTGCTGCGCGCGATCAAGACGCGGCGGCCTGATCTGCCCGTGATGATGGTGACCGCTTATGGCGACGATGAGCGGAGGCGCCTGGCCGGCGAGTATGGCGCCGCCGAGTTCATCACCAAGCCGGTCGATTTCGATTTCCTCAAGGCCCAGCTTCGTGATCTGTCCGACGCCGCGCACTGACTGACCCCAGCGCTGTCTCGAATGGCCGCTTCCAAACTATCCCTGGCGTCCACGTAAAGGTCGCCTTTGGGGCATCAGCACGCGTTCCTGCGGCCAAGGCTGAGCGCCCGCTATCGGTTCAGTTAGGGGACCCTCGTGGGGACGCGGGGCAACGGGCGAGACGCGCCGAAAGCAGTCGTTATCGGCCATGCAAGCAAACTGCGGGGTTCCACCCGAGGCGTCGTGCTCAAGACCTTCGCCAGCCGATGCTTGGAGCGTAGGAAAGCAGCCATTCATTCTGGATCTCACCAGCTCACCGCAGCATGTCGAGCAACGCCTTTGCCTCTGTGAGATCCGCGGTATCGCCCCCCCGTGAACCAAGCCAGGGCGACTGGAGGTGCGATGACGAGATCCGGCCCTACGAGGCCGAGCGTCTCGTCGTGTTGGCTGTCAACGGACGGTTGCGATCGAATTTCGTTGCGGCGCGCCTCTTTGACACGCAAAATTGCACCTAACAGACGGAGAATCTGGAGAATGTCAGCAGCACGTCGTACACAAAGGGAGGAGATCATGAAATTATCACGTCGTCACCTCGCCGCCGTAGGCGCGCTCGCGCTCGGCGCGCCGGCTTTGGTCCGATCCGCACACGCCCAATCCGCTGATGCAGCGGCGGTAAAAAATGCCGTTGAGGAATTGCGGACGGCCTGGCTCAAACAGGACAAAGCTAAGATCGAGTCGCTCACCGCGGAGCAGCTGAGCTACAGCCATTCGGACGCTCGGCTCGAGGACAAGACCAAATTCATCGACGGGGTGATGTCGCGAAAGGCCACCGTCAAGTCACTCGAATGGCCCGAGCTCACCGTGCAGGTCGTCGGAAACAATGCCATCGTGCGACACCTTTGGGTCTCGGAAAGCGAGCTCGACGGCAAAGTCACCAATACCAAAATCGGCGTCATGCAGGTCTGGTAGAAACAGGATGGCGGCTGGAGGCTGCTGGCGCGTGCGTCTTGGAGGCTGCCGCCGCCGGCATAGCACCATGCCGGATGGCTCCAGCCGGCCTGCCGCGGCCGATCAGGTCGTGCGCACCGCCTCGCACACCTTGTCGGCGGGCCTCCTGAAGTCAGGTAATCCAGACAGGCGTGGGGCACCCTTGTATTCCAGCCTTGCGAACCTTGGGACCGCTTCTTCCGTAAGTGATTGGAGCAGGTGCACCGTCCGAATCCACTGATAATAATTGGAGACGCCGGGCTGGCGCGGGCTAAGCCGGAGGGCTTGCTCGACAAGCGAGATCATCTCCTCTACCGAGTCGGCTCGCCGAGTGCTGCCGGGGTTCGGCTGCGAGCTTCCATTACCGGCGGGCGCAGCCTTGAAAATCAACACCTGCCACGCCGTTTTAAGGAGAGGCGCATGCGACCTCGGTTGCCAAACTGCTTATCGGCTGCGTTCGTCGCGTGCATTCTGCTGCTCGCGCCAGCACAGGCCCAGGTCAGCCTATTCACCCAGGGCCAAGGTCTCTCGCCCGAGGACAACCGACTGCTGTTCGACAGCATAGCGCGGCTGAATGGAACCCAGCCCGCTCGGGTCGGAAACTCTGATACGTGGGGCAATCCGCAGTCGAACGACTCCGGCACCAACACCGTGCTCCGGGTGTTTCGCTCGGGCGGGATGGCTTGCCACCTCGTGCAGCATCACATCGTCGCCGGGGGAACAGGCCGCGACTACCGCCTCACCTGGTGCCGCACGTCGAGCGGTGAATGGAAGATCAAGGCCTGAGACGCGTTCCGAGCTGTAACCGCGCCGCACAGCTAGGATCCTCCTTCGGTAGGATGGGGAAGCGGTATAGCGTCCCGCCGATGACGATGGGCGCGGGTTCGGCTCAGGTCGTTCGGCTGATCGTCTCGTGCCGCAATCACCGGCACTGGGTCGAACCTGATCCGGCTGAACAGGTGGCGCGCCATGTGCCGAGACTGCGGTCCGCGATTGGGCCCAGAGGCTCGTTTGCTCGCAATGCGGCGGCCAACGGGTCGATTTCGTGCTTGCCGGGGCCAAATCGCGTGAAGGCTACTGTGCCGATTCGCCGCGCTGTACACCCACGCGCCGATTCTCGTTGCGGTCGCGAAAGGATCGGAATGAGGGCATAACCCGTCATTATCGCGCTCCACGGAACTCGGCGGCGTCTTGCGTCGCGTCCGACACTTTTGGGGCAGGCCTGGTTTTCGTCTGTCACGAGGTCCGCCACGCCGCGGGCTCAAACCCCACACGTCCAACGGGTTGGTGCAGGAGTGCGGCAAAGGTCTCGTCGACATCAAGAACGACGGCGATTGTTTGCTGCTCGCGCTCCCCGAGCCGAAGTTCCGTCAACCGACCGAGTCGACTCTTGCTGCAGTAGCCGACGGTCTCGACATCTCAGCGGCCGATGTGCAGCGCGGCGATCATCGATGTCGGGCCCGTATGGTTCACTCTCCAACTTGCCTGCGGCGACGCCGTGCTTGCCCTCACACCTGACATGGGCAAGCTCGCAGCGTTGAACTCGATCGGCATCACTGGGGTCAACGTCTTTGGTCTCTACCCCGCAGGCGCGGGCACCGACCTCGAAGTGCGTTCGTTTGCGCCCGGCGACGGGATCCCGGAAGATCCGGTGTGCGGCAGCGGTAACGGGTGTGTCGCTGCGCTCGTGCGCCGGGACGACATTCTGAAGACGGGCTCATAACGCGAGTCAGGGCCGCTGTGTCGGGAGAGACGGCCGGGTCACGATGGTCACGATCGACTTTGACAACGTCACGATTTGGCTCGGAGGACATGCCGTGACCTGCGTCGAGGGCTGGTTAAACGTCTGATAGCCACCTCGGCCGCAGACGGCTGTGTTAGGGGGACGGGGCTCATGCCAGAGGAGATCGCGTGGACCTGATCATTCGTAATGCCCGCCTCGCTGATCGGCCGTTTTCGGAGCCGCTCGATATCGGCGTTGCCGCAGGCAAGATCGTCGCGATTGAGAGCGGGTTGACGGGTGCAGCGGAAACCTACGACGCGGCGGGACGCCTTGCCTGTGCTGGCCTGATCGAGACGCACATCCATCTCGACAAATCGCGCATTGTCGACCGCTGCCCGCCAGAAGCCGGGCGCGAGATCAGCCCGATGCAGCAGGTCGCGGCCTTAAAGCCCAGCCTCACGGCAGAGGATGTGCGCGTCCGAGCCGAGCGCACCCTTGTGGAGTGCATCCTCAACGGCACCGCACACATGCGCACCCAGGTCGAAGTCGATCCTGCGATCGGAATGCGCGGGTTCGACGCCGTGCTGTCACTGATCACAGATTACCGTTGGGCGATCGACATCGAGATCTGTGTCTTTCCCCAGGACGGGCTGACCAATTACCCCGGTACTGACGAGCTCTTGGTCGATGGGCTGGAGCGCGGGGCCAAGGTGATCGGCGGCGCCCCGCGCTACGACACCGACCCCAATGGCCAGATCCGCCGCATATTCGAACTTGCCCGTGAATACGATGTCGACATCGACTTGCATCTCGATGTCGGCGACACGCCCGAGGGGATGCTCATCTGCGAGCTGACCGAACAATATCGTCGCGGCGGGCGGGTCGTCGTTGGGCACATGGCCAAGCTGTCGCTGATACCACCCGGCGAGGTCGCAGTCCTGGCGCGCCACCTCGCCGACGTCGGCATCGCGGTCACGGTTCTGCCGGCGACCGATCTTTACGTGATGGGGCGCGATCAAGATCACAATGTTCGCCGCGGCGTCGCCGATGCCAATTTTCTCGTCGCACACGGCGTCAATTGCTCGCTGTCGACAAACAACGTGCTCAATCCGGTGACACCCTACGGCGATTGCTCGCTGATCCGCGTGGCGAACCTTTACGCCAATCTCTTGCAGATCGCCGGTCCAGCGCAGCTACGCGAGTGTTTCGCGATGCTGACCGAACGCTCGGCTCGGTTCCTCAATCTGCCTGATTACGGCCTTGCTGTCGGTAACCCAGCCGATATCGTCGTGATCGACGCCGTGACGCCAGAGCAGGCAATCGCAGAGATCCGCCAGCCGCTTGCAGTCTATAAGCGCGGGCGACGGACGGTGGTGCGCCACCCGCCCGAGTTCGTTCGGCCGCGGTGAATTGCCGGTGCGTTATCGTGGCCCGGAACGAGCTGGGTGGATGCAGCCTCACAACGAAGGGGTGGGCGCCTATCCTGACGCGATGCGGACAGCATGCGGAGCGGTTTACGATCGCTACTGTATGGGCTCGATCACCATCGGCTGGGAGTCATCGCCGCGCTCTCCGCTGGAGGTTTCGCCGGAAATCGCCGCAGCTCGCGCCCATCCAAAGACCGAGCGGCTCTCGTCGGAAAGCGATAGCCGCCGCTCCTCTGCGATAAGCTCCTCAATGGGACGACCTGAACAGCATCGTTCGAGGAGACGGGCCTGCTCATCGAGCCGCTTCAGTGCGCCCAGCTCCTCCTCGCGTCCGAGTTTTGCACCTCGAACGGCGGACTTCATCACACGTATCGTCTCGTCATAGACCGCGAGCGGCACCGGGAAGGGATGCCCGTCCTTGCCACCGTGAGCGAAGGAAAATCGCGCGGGATCAGCGAAGCGATACGGGGCGCCGTGCACCACCTCGGCGACCATGGCCAAGGCACGCACCGTGCGCGCTCCCACACCGGGAGTGAGCAGGAGATCCGGAAAGTCCTTCGGCCCGCGATCGGCTGCCGCCGCCAAATTGGCGTAGAGCCTCGGCGCGTCGACGTCATCAGAGCGGACATCGTGGTGTTCGGGCAAGTCGAGATGCGGCAGCAGGGGTTCGCTCGACCCACTATGCTTGCGCTCGCCCGGCCCCATTTTCGACAGCTCTCTCGCGATACCCTCTGGCCCCAGCGAGAAGAGGAGCTCGAGCTGTATGCGGCGAGAAGGTTCGGCGCGGTGGTCGGTGAGGTTGACGATTTCGCCCTGCCTCGGGCCGTTGATTGCGGCATGCGGCTCGTCGACGAAACTATCGAGCCCTTCCGAAAGCCAATGATAGCGACGCGCCTGCTTAAGCGCGCCGTTCATTCCCTGCTGAACGACGGCCCAACGGCCCTCGTCGGTGACGATGAAGCCATGCAGATAAAGCTGAAATCCATCCTGCACCGCCGCGCTGTCGACCTTGGCGACCAAACGACTCGCGGTGGCGAGCGCAGATCCGTCGAACCCCACCTGGTCTCCGATGGCGACCAGCTCGTGCGGGGTCTGCCGTGAATACTTGCCCCGCCCGCCGCAGACGTGGATGCCCAGCTCCTTCTCGAGCGGACCCAGCCCGCGCTTCAGCGCGCCGATCACGCTCGTCGTGATGCCGGAGGAATGCCAGTCCATCCCCATCACGGCGCCGAATGATTGGAACCAGAACGGGTGGGCGAGACGGTGCAACAGTTCCTCACGACCGTAATGGTGGACGATTGCTTCGCTGATCACCGCGCCAAGGCGGGTCATTCTGTCGGCGAGCCATTTTGGCACATAGCCGCCGTGCAGCGGCAGATTCGCGGTCCCTGCTCTGTTGGCCATCGGTCGGATGTCCCTCCGAAAACCACCACCGAATATCATAACGTGCGGACTGCTCGCATCTGCCCAGATGTTGGTTCCGCCAAGAGGAGTGATTAGTGACGATGAGGGCGGCAATCGGATACGAACACGCCTAAGGATCGCTCGTGATTCGTTTTGATGCGCCAGCACATGATCGCGAGGCGAGGTCGCATTTGGCACGAGCTGAAGAGGCATAACTGGCAAGTCGGCAGGAGTGTTTCGATGAATGAGCAAGAGCTGCGACGGCTCATCGCCGGGGTGAAGGTGGGCCGAGTCTCGCGCCGCACCTTCGTGCGTAGGATGGTCGGTCTCGGTCTCACCGCTCCGTTGGCCAGCCAGCTCTTGGCTCATGCCGGCTTGGCGCAATCACCGGCCGCGGTTGATTACAAGCCAACTCGAGCCGGCAGCGGTGGAGCACTAAGGACTCTGTTTTGGCAGGCGCCGACCCTGCTCAACCCGCATTTTGCGGTGGGCGCCAAAGACGCTGAAGGGGCGGCGATTTTTTACGAGCCGCTGGCGGCTTGGGATCCCGACGGGAACCTGGTCCCGGTGCTCGCCGCCGAAATCCCGGATTTCGAGAACGGCGGGGTTGCTGCGGACGGCATGTCGGTGACGTGGAAGCTGAAAACAGGTGTGCACTGGCACGACGGACAGCCCTTCACTGCCGATGATGTCGTGTTCAATTGGCAATACGCCTCCGACCCGGCAACGGCAGCGACGACGATCGGCAGCTACCAGGATGTGACGGTTGAGAAGATCGATTCATTTACCGTGCGTGTTCGCTTCAAGAAACCGACGCCGTTCTGGGCAGGTCGCGCGAATGGCCTGATTGTCCCCAAGCACCTGTTCGAGCCCTACAAGGGGGCTAACTCGCGCGAGGCACCGGCAAACCTCAAGCCAGTGGGGACCGGCCCTTACCAGTTCGTCCATTTCGAGCCCGGCGATTTGGTCAAAGGCGAGCGTAATCCCGTCTACCATGTGCCCAATCGGCCGTATTTTGACACGATCGAATTGAAGGGCGGTGGGGATGCCGTGTCGGCGGCGCGTGCCGTGATCCAGACCGGTGATTTCGATTTTGCGTGGAACACGCAGGTCGAGGATGAAGTCCTCCTCAAACTCGAAAACAGCGCCAATGCGAAGGGCCGCGTCGAAATCGTACCAGGGATGGCGATCGAGCATATTTCGATCAACAACACTGATCCCTGGACCGAGGTGGACGGTGAGCGCTCGAGTGCGAAGACGGAACATCCGCTGTTTAGCGACCCCGCGGTCCGCCTCGCGCTCTGTCTGCTCGTCGATCGCGCCTCCGTTCAGGCGCATATCTACGGCCGCACTGGGGTTGCGACAGGAAATTTCATCAACAACCCGGAGCGCTTTGTCTCAAAGAACACGAAATGGGAGTTCAGCGTCGATAAGGCGAACCAGATGCTGGACGAGGCTGGCTGGAAACGCGGTCCGGACGGCGTCCGCGCCAAGGACGGCAAGAAGCTGAAGCTCGTATTTCAGACATCGATCAATGCGCCGCGCCAAAAAACCCAGGCAATCGTTAAGCAGGCTAGCCAGAAGGCGGGCATCGACATGGAGCTCAAGTCGGTATCGCCATCGGTTTATTTTTCTTCCGATCCGGCAAATCCTGATACCGCCCGCAAGTTTTATGCAGATATTCAGATGTACGCGGTGGGTGCGGGTGCACCTCCCGACCCTGAAGGATTCATGCGACAATTTCTGTCATCAGAAATTGCCTCCAAGGACAACAAATGGCAGCGTAGTAATGCCACCCGCTGGCACAACGGCGCGTACGACAACCTCTTTCACGCAGCCGAAGACGAACTCGACCCGGTCAAACGGGTGGCGCTCTTCATTGCCATGAATGACATGGTGGTCGAAGACGGGGTGGTCATTCCTGTTGTGTGCCGCCCTCAGGTCTCAGTGATTTCTAAAAAACTCAGGGCGACACTAAGCGGCTGGGACGCCACGTTCTGGAACCTTAAAGACTGGTATCGCGAGGCATGACCGCACCCAGGAGGGGCGTTGGTCGGCGGCGCGCAGGCGGGACCCGCAAGCCCGGCAAGACGCCGATCGCGGCCGAAATCGCCGCGCAGGTGATGGCGCTGACCTGCACTGAGCCGCGGCAGCAGGGCTCCGGGGCTGCGTCTTGAAGGCTCCGTGCGCAGCGCGGTCTGCTCGAACTCGTCGATCCACGTCCATAGCCGTCAATAGATGTCAGGCACGAAGCGCTGACTTGTTATCTTCGGACGCTTGTAGTCGCTATCGGATTGACGCGGAGGCAGCACAATCTCGACGGGGTTCAGGTCGTTGTAAGGGACGCG
>Ga0306923_10003020_pt1 | contig 15710 bp, 16 predicted proteins | sample sta12Can44000108_FD_203841 | JGI IMG/M metagenome (GOLD analysis project Ga0306923, IMG submission 203841) | Lab enrichment of tropical soil microbial communities from Luquillo Experimental Forest, Puerto Rico - statanox.12C.anox.44.000.108 (v2)... | ecosystem: Environmental > Terrestrial >... | reverse complement strand
AGAACGTTGAAGTGTGCGACGCAACGGGCGATGCCATGAAAAAGGATAACAGGGTTCAAAACAAAACCGTAGTATTAAATAAAAATCTAAAATTGTAAATCATAAATAAACATGTATTTATATTTAAAAGCACTGCATATTATTTTTGTGGTTACCTGGTTTGCGGGACTGTTTTATATTCCGCGTTTATTTATTTACAACACCGAAGCCAATGAAAAAAACGATGCCGAAAAAAAAATATTACACGAGCAATTTTCTGTAATGATGAAACGGTTGTGGTTTGGTATTACATGGCCGTCGGCTATTTTAACTTTAATATTGGGGATTGCCGTTTTATGGAATCTTGAATGGTATAAATTTATTTTTCAACCCGATTTCAGATGGTTATTAATTAAACTTTTTTTTGTGTTGTTGTTATATGCATATCATTTTTCGCTACACAACATTTTAATGCAGCAAACCAAGGGTATTTTTAAATATTCATCTCAACAATTAAGAGTGTGGAACGAAGCTGCCACCGTAATTTTAATTGCAGTAGTAATGCTGGTTACGGTTAAACAAAGCATCAGTTTTGTTTGGGGCTTAGTTGGCTTAATTCTTTTTATTGCCCTGCTGATGTTTGCCATAAAACTGTATAAAAGAAGGAGAGAAAAAAAATAGCAGACAAATATTTTTTTTGATACCGGCATTTGTATTTTATAGCATCACCTGTTGCGTCGCAATCACTTCACCTGCAGTGCAAATGGCATCGGGAGTTTTGGTTTTACAAATTAAAATCTTGCTTTAATTCTGCAATTGTTATTGTAAGCACCTGTTTTACTTTTTGGGCCATGGCAGGTATTTGTTCTATATTAATATTTTGTTTGCCAAATGCATCAATGTTTTTTACATCTTCGTGAATGCTGTGTATCTGCAACGCATCTATATTAGATTTTAAACTGTGTGCGTCTTTTGCAGCCTGAAGCCAATTTGTAGCGGCACATGCAGCCATTAAACTTTCTATCAATGGCGGAACAGAACGTAAAAAAGTTTCTATTACGGTTTTAATTACGGCTTCGTCGTTATTGGTTAACTCTCTGATAAAAGAAATATCATAATGAGCTGTTGTTGTATTACCGGAATCGGGCATATTAAATTGGTTTACTTTTTTCATCGTAATCCCAATTAGTTCCTGCAAATCCTTTTCTTTAAAAGGTTTATGCAAAAAACCGTTCATGCCTGCATTCAGACATTTTTGTTCTTCACCCGTAGTGGTATTGGCAGTTAATGCAATGATAGGAATATTTTTTTTCCGTTCATCACTTAAATTCCTGATTTCAACAGTAGCCTCAATACCATCTTTTAAAGGCATTTGAATATCCATTAATATTAAATCAAAGTCGCTTTCAAGTAAAAAATCAATGGCTTCCTGGCCGTTGTTGGCAACTTTGCTTTCAAAGCCCCAGTGCTGTAAAATGCTGGTCACGAGCAATTTGCTTATTTCATTGTCTTCTGCAACAAGAATATTAAGTTTCTCAGGAAAATTTAAATTAGAATTGATATTCATATAAAAAAGGTATAGCCGAATATCAGCAAGATAAAACATATTCTGCCATTCTTTTCTCGTCTGTCAAAAACATTTAGAAAATTAATTTTTCTTCGGTTACATTTGTTTATATGGAAGTTAATGAACAATTGATAGATAATCTGGCACATTTGGCCAGATTGAGGTTTACAGAAACAGAGAAGCTGGAGTTTAAAACAGATTTGCAGCGAATGATCACTTTTGTAGAACAATTAAAAGAAGTTGACACAACCGGCATAGAGCCGTTATTGCACATGAGCGATACGGCAAATGTTTTACGTGAGGATGAAATTAAAGGAAGCATCAGCAGGGAAGATGCTTTAAAAAATGCACCGCAAAAAGATGAACAATTTATCCTGGTACCGAAAGTGATAAAAAAATAATGTATAAAACCTAACTATGGATTCAATTATTAAGCTGGAAGAAATTGAGAAAAGCTACTTTATGGGTTCTCAGGCAATTAAAGTGCTGAAAGGAGTTTCTCTGGATATTTACAAGAACGAATATGTTGCTTTAATGGGCCCGTCGGGTAGTGGAAAAAGTACGTTAATGAATATATTGGGCTGTTTGGATTCGCCCACAGGAGGGAGATATATACTTAATGGAAAAGACGTAAGTAAAATGCCCGACGATGATTTGGCTGATGTGCGTAATAAAGAAATCGGTTTTGTATTTCAACAATTTAACTTATTGCCCAGATTATCTGCCGCAGAAAATGTGGCATTGCCATTAATTTATTCAGGTGTAAACAAAAAAGACAGAATGGACAGGGCCATGGAGGCTTTGATAAAAGTGGGTTTGGAAGAAAGAAGTCATCATAAATCAAACGAGTTAAGCGGAGGCCAAATTCAACGTGTGGCAATTGCCCGTGCTATTGTAAATAACCCATCCTTATTATTAGCAGACGAACCTACCGGTAACCTCGATTCAAAAACTTCTGTTGAAGTAATGGAAATTTTTGGAAAAATTCAGGAAGCGGGCAATACGGTGGTATTGGTAACGCACGAAGAAGATATTGCCGCTTATGCAAAACGTGTAGTTCGCTTACGAGATGGAATGATTGAAAGTGATGATACCGTTGCGGAAGCTCATTTAAGAAGCCATCACTAAAAATATTTTCAGTAGAAAAATTGTGGAGAGACTATGTTCTCTCCCTTTTTATTTCTGAACTAAGCAGTATTAATTTTGTTATTGATTCATAATTCAACAAAATGGCTTTAAAAATTTATACCAAAACAGGTGATGCAGGTAAAACCGGTTTAATAGGCGGAACCAAAGTGCCTAAAAGCCATTTACGCATTGAAAGCTATGGAACGGTTGATGAGCTGAACAGCTTTATAGGATTGGTTTCTGATTATGTTACTGACGAAAACGGCAAATTGGTTTTGAAAGAAATACAAGACCGTTTATTTACAGTGGGATCTTCTTTGGCCTGCGATCCTGATAAGGAACCAGCATTAAAAATCCCTGATCTTAAAGAGAGTGATGTTGTTTTTTTAGAACATGAAATTGACCGGATGAATGAAGTGTTGCCCGCAATGAAAAGCTTTATTTTACCGGGTGGCCATGTTGCTGTTTCTACTACCCATGTTGCTCGTTGTGTTTGCAGAAGAGCAGAAAGAATTTGTGTGAATATGACGGAGAACGAAATGTTTGTAGATGTTTTGGTAATAAAATATTTAAACCGTTTAAGCGACTATCTTTTTGTGTTGGCAAGATATATTGCTCATTTATTGCAGATAAACGAAATTGTTTGGAAGCCCAGGGTATAAATGAGGAGGGGAGATGCATATTGAAGAATATGTTAATTCACTTAAAACGCCTATCCTTTTTCATTTGCATATTTACCCACTTGTATATTAGACAATCATTCCGTCTCGCATGTGTAAAACCCTGTCACTTAGTAGAGCCAATTCTTCGTTATGCGTAACTATTAAAAAAGTTTGATCAAAATCTTTTCTTAATTGAACAAACAGTTGATGTAATTCACGGGCATTGGTACTATCTAAATTTCCTGTTGGTTCATCAGCAAATACAATAGAAGGTTTATTAATTAAAGCTCTGGCAACAGCAACACGCTGTTGCTCGCCGCCACTTAATTGTTGCGGTTTGTTTTGTGCCTTATTGGTTAGTCCTAATAAATCTAACAATTGCATTGCATTATTTTCAACATCTTTTCGTCTTTTACCGGCAATCCATCCTGGTATACAAATATTTTCCAACGCTGTAAATTCGGGCAACAGGTGATGGAACTGAAAAACAAACCCCATATTCTTATTTCTGTAGGCAGCCAGCCTTTTGCCTTTTAAAAAGTGCAGCGGTTCATCATTCAAGAAAATAGAACCTTTATCTGCCGTATCCAATGTGCCTAAAATATGCAGCAGTGTACTTTTACCGGCTCCGGAAGAACCAACAATAGACACTATTTCGCCTTTGGCTACAGAAATATCAACGCCTTTTAATACTTCTAATTCGCCGTATTTTTTTAAAACCTGTTCTGCCTTCAACATAAAACTGCATTTTCTAAGCTGTAAACTTACGGCAACAAGGGCCATAACGGTTAATTTATTGTATTATTTAAATATTTAAGAAAAAGTTGGATTTGGAAATTTCATTTATACGGTTACATTTGCAAAAAAATTGAAGGTATGTTCTGGACGTTAGAATTAGCTAGTTATTTAGAAGAGGCTCCTTGGCCTGCTACTAAAGATGAGTTGATAGACTATTCTATCCGCAGTGGAGCTCCTATTGAGGTGGTTGAAAATTTGCAGGAATTAGACGATGAAGGGGAAGTGTATGAAAGTATAGAGGATATTTGGCCCGACTATCCAAGCCAGGAGGATTTCATGTTTAACGAAGATGAATACTAAAACTCATTTGTATAAAATGCAAAGCCATTCAATGCGAATGGCTTTTTTATTTGTTGTAATCGGTGATGCCATGAAACGCTAAAGCTTGTTCCAAAAAAATATTTTATTTCTTTGGAAACGTAAGTTTAAAATACAATAATATCAAGGCTAAACTTAACACAACAAAATTGGCAACAATTACAGGGCCGCCATCTGTAATGCCAAAACCGTAAACCAGCCAAACAAGTGTACTTGTAATTACAATCAAAATCATCAAAGTATTTAGATCTCCTACGCTTTTCGTTTTCCAAGCCTGAATTACCTGCGGAATAAATGTAACAGAAGTTAAAAATGTTCCAACATAACCAAAGGCTTGAACGGCTTGAGGAGAAAGCGCAAATAATGTTGTCATAAACTATTTTTTGTGAAATTATAAAATGAATAACCATTGATTGAAGAAAACCTTCTTCATAACAAAAAATAAACCTCTGTATTTACAGAGGCCCTATTATAGTGATTTTATTTTTTCATTGATTTTTATAAGTCTTCAATGCCTAATTTTTTTAATAAAACATCGCTTACGCCTGTTGTGGAGTAACCGCCATCGTGAAACAGATTTTGCATAGTTACCATTCTGGTAAGGTCTGAGAATAGTGTAATACAATAATTGGCACAATCTTCTGCACTGGCGTTGCCCAATGGAGATAAAGCATCGGCATAATCGAAGAAATCGCCAAAACCTTTAATGCCCGATCCTGCCTTTGTTTTAGTAGGCGATTGAGAAACTGTATTGATACGTACTTTTTTGGCAATGCCGTAATGATAGCCAAAGCTGCGTGTAATAGATTCGAGCATGGCTTTAATATCGGCCATGTCTGTATAAAAAGGATATACACGTTGTGCGGCAGCATACGTTAATGCAACTACACTTCCCCACTCGTTAATGGCATCTAACTTTTTAGCTACAGCCAACATTCTGTGTAAGGAAAAAGCAGAAACATCAATTCCTTTAGTATAAAAGTCATAATCCAATTCTGTATACGGAATTTTTTTGCGGATGTTAACACTCATGCCGATGGAGTGCAGAACAAAATCCAGCTTTCCGCCTAAAATTTCCTGGGCGTTTACAAATAAATTGGTAACATCATCCATATTTGTGGCATCTGCAGGTATTATTGTAGCACCGGTTTTTTCTGCAAGCTTATTTATTTGTCCCATACGCATAGCAATGGGTGCATTGGTCAACACAAATGCGGCACCTTCTTCAAAGGCTTTTTCTGCAACTTTCCATGCAATACTATTCTCGTCTAAAGCACCGGAGATAATTCCTCTTTTTCCCTTCAGTAAATTGTACGACATAACAACAACAATTATTTTAAGTTTTCAAATATGGCAGTAAAAATAAGGTTTTAAAAATCTTTTGTTGTACTGAAGGCTAAAAAAAATAAATACTGTGTTATTTCGTAAAATCCTATTATCTTAAGCCCCCGTATCTTATGAAAAAACACTTCATCTATCGATGTATCCTCTATGTAATTATAGTGCTATATTTTGGCACACATGCTTTTGCGCAAAATATAGATTCTTTAAGGAATGAATTCTTGAGCGAAAAATCTAATGCTGGCAAGGCAAAATTATATGCCCAAATTGCGTATGAGCTTTCTTCGCAAGATGCTGATTCTGCTGTATTGTATGCAAGTAAAGGCATAATGATTGCAGGTAAAAACACTTCTGCTAGGGCTAAATGTTTAAATGCAAAGGGATGGTCTTATTATCGCAGCGGCAATAAAGATTCTGCAATTTGGTATTTACTTGCTGCAAAAAACTTATACCATCAATTAAACGAAATTTCCGGCGAAGCAAGAAGCAGTGTTAACTTAAGCAATATTTATAATACATCCGGAGACAGAGAAAAGGCGTTATCGTACTTATTGCCTGCAAGAGTAATGTTTGGAACCAGTAATGATGATGAGGGCAAAGCCTATGCCGAAAGAGAAATAGGTATTATTTATCGGGAACAAGGATATACTGATAAAGCAATGCAGTATTTAAAACAATCGTATGAAACGTATAAAAGGTTAAATATTAGCAGGTATTTGGCAGATGCCGCTTCGAGTATTGGTGTTATTTATGTAAATGCAAGAAATTACGATTCTGCCTTTTGGTTTTACAGGGAAGCTGTTGAAATATGCAACAACGAAAACAATTTGTTTGGACTGGCGTATGCGTATGAAAACCTTGGCGATGCCCATTTGGGAAAAAGTAATTATAACGCCAATCATCCCTGGATAGATTCTGCTTTATACTTTTATACCAAAGCATCGCAATTATTTAAAAAAATTGACAGTAAAGAGAATGAGGCTTACGAAAAAATTAAAGTAGCCAACGTTTTACAGGTAGTGCAGCAATACGATAAGGCAATTGACAATTTAAAATACGCATTGCACTATTTTGATTCTACAAAAAGCGTAAATTATGCATTTGAAGCTTCTAACGAATTAAGCGTTGTGTACGAAAAAAAGGGGGATTATAAGAATGCTTTTATTTACCTGCAGCAATCGAAATTGTTTAAAGATTCTTTAGATGCAAGAAACAATAAAGATGCCATTGCAAAAATGTTTGCATTGTACGAAACACAAAAGAAAGACCAGGAAATCAATCTTTTAAATACCCAGAAGCAGATTGCATCCAAAGAATTATCCTTAAGGGTAATTCTGGAAGTTGCAGGGTTTTTAATGCTCTTGATGCTTTTTTTATTAATGCTATCGTTTTGGAACAGAACTAAGATGAAACAAAAAATAAAGGAGGTAGAAATTCGTAATCGGCTTGCAGCAGACTTACACGACGATATCGGAAGTTCACTCAGCAGTATTTTATTGTTGAGTGATATGGCTTCTAAAAACACAAATGCAGCTATCAGTCAATCGTTAATTGAAAAGATCGGTATCAGTGCAAAAGAAGTAATTGAGAAAATGGATGATATTGTTTGGACGATGAACCCCGAAAACGATAATGGAAAGAATTTAAAAGAGAGAATCGAAGGCTATGTTTTGCAGGGAAAACAGTTTTCTGATATTGAAATCAGAGCATCTGTTTCTTACGATTTAGCATCACTAACATGGCCTATGGAAATCAGAAAAAACATATTTCTTATCTGCAAAGAAGCAATTAATAATGCACTGAAATATGCCAATCCTACAATTATTGATGTGATACTTACTGTTGAACAATCTTGGCTTTATGTAAACATTAAAGACAATGGAAAAGGTTTTGATGTTGAAAACAGGCCTAACGGATTGGGATTCAGCAGTATGAAGCAAAGGGCAGAAGCCTGCGGAGGCACATTGCAAATTCACTCTAAAATAAATGAGGGCACTAATGTAGAAGTCATTATTCCGCTCACCCATATTCGGTATATTTAGGTTCAACAATTTTATCCATATTTGTTATATGTGTGAAGAAAAAATACGGGTAGTTATATTTGAGGATAATCATCATCTCAGAGATTCTCTCCAGCTTCTTATAAATACTTCTGAAGAATTTGTTTGCATTAACTCATACCCCGATACTTCCGATATTTTAATAAAACTAAAAAACGATAACCCGGATATTGTTATAATGGATATTGAAATGCCCGGTCTTAATGGCATTGATTCTACAAGAATTCTTAAACAGAAATTTCCCGAAATTGCCGTTATTATTTTTACGGTTTTTGAAGATGCGGAAAAGGTATTTAAAGCATTACAAGCTGGCGGCTCCGGCTATTTATTAAAGAGTACAACATCTGCACAAATACTGCAGGCATTAATGGATGTATATAAAGGCGGTTCTGTTTTTTCTCCTTTAGTTGCAAAAAAAATAGTTAACTTTTTTCAGCTTAAACCTATTGCGGATGATATAAGAACCGATTTTAATCTTACCGCCAAAGAAAGAGAATTACTGCAACACATGGCAAACGGAAAAAGCTATAAAATGATTGCAGAAGCCATGATGATTACTATTGAAACGGTAAAAACGCATGTTAAAAATATTTATAGAAAACTGCACGTAAACAGTAGTACAGAGGCAATAAGAAAAGCTTTACAAAATAAAATGGTAAACTAATTCATAATCATTTCCCTTGCATTTTCCAATGCGGCAGCGGTTGGCTTTTCTCCACCGAGCATTTGTGCAATAGATGTAATTCTTTCATCTTTATTTAATAACCTGATGCTTGTTTTAACTGTGTCGTTTACAGTTTGTTTGTATACAAAAAAGTGAGCATCGGCTTTTCCTGCAATTTGAGGTTGGTGAGTAATACAGATAATTTGCCTGTTTATTGCCAACCCTTTCATAATTAAACCAACTTGTTTGGCGGCTTCTCCGCTAATGCCGGTATCAATTTCATCAAATATCATAGTGGCTAAATCTATACTTTGTGCCACCAAGGATTTTATACTTAGCATCAGCCTGCTTAACTCTCCGCCACTTGCTACTTTTTTAATAGATTCAAATTTATTGTTTTTATTAGCATCAAATAAAAACTCAATATTGTCTTTGCCAAATTCGTTTAAAACAGTATCTGTTATTTCAATTTTAATTCTTGCATTGGGCATACCTACCTGAACTAATAAGGCATTTACCTTTGCTTCAAGCGGATTAATTTGTTTTTTTCTGTTGGCAGAAATAGCCGACGCCAATTCCTGTGCCTGTTTTAGAAGTTGTATTGTTTCTTTTTCTTTTGCGGCAATTGCATCGTCAATATGTAAAACAGCCTGTAATTTTTTTTCTAGATCTGCCTGAATGGATATTAATTCGTTGGTATGTTGCACGCCATGCTTTTTAAGCAGTTTATATCCTGCAGCCAATTTTTCGTTGATAAGTGCAATTTTTGCCTCATCGAAATGAACAGAATTGTTGATGGAATCTATTTCAGAAGCAATATCATTTAATTCTATTTGAGATGATTGCAATCTTTCTACAATCGTTGGCAATGCATGATGCAGCTCTGCGTAATGTTGTAATTGATTAACAATTTGTTTCAGCAATACAACAATGGGTTGCTCACTTTCTTTTAAATCGAAATAGATTTTGGATAAAGTTATTTTAATGCCTTCGCTATTGGTAAGCAGTTTTAGTTCGTCATCCAAATCTTCCAGTTCGTTTTCTTTCAGATTTAATTCATTCAATTCATCAAATAAAAACTGATGATAATCGGCTTCTTTGGTAAAGGCATTTTTCTGTTGTATCAGTTCTTTTAAAACGGTTTTACTTTGCAGCCATTGTTTATAAATATTTTGATAAGATTGAATTTTATTTTGATGGTTTGCCAATGCATCAACTACCTCTCTCTGAAAATTGGAGTTGCTCAGTTCAAGTGTATCGAATTGCTGGTGTAGATCAACCAGCAGAGAAGCTAACTGTTTTAACTGTTGTAATGTAGCGGGGGTATCGTTTATAAACGATCTTGATTTTCCGTTAGCCGTTATTTCTCTTCTTAAAACCAGTTCGTCGGTTTCATCAAATTCATTTGCTGTAAGAAAGTCTTTGATTTCTTTTTTGCCATCAATACTGAATATGCCTTCTATAAAGCATTTTTTTTGTTGATTCATTAAAACGGAACTGTCGGCTCTTTCGCCAAGAATTAAACTTAAAGCACCCATTAAAATACTTTTGCCAGCACCGGTTTCACCGGTAATGATATTTAGTTTGGATGAAAAACTGATATTTATTTCATCTATAATGGCGTAGTTCTGTATGTATAATTTTTGAAGCATTGTAATTATTGGCAGATGTGCAAATTAGTAAATGTGCAGATGAATGTCAATTGCTTTTTTTAGGAGTAAATGAATTTATTATTAATTGAAAAACTAATGTTGAAATGTGCGACGCAAGGAACGATGCCATAAAAATATACAGATGATAACAAAAAACTATTCGCCCTTGCAACGTGCTATACCGGCTTTTGCTTTTTGGTCTAATGAATTTTTAAAATCGTGATCTTCCATATCCATGCACTTTTTAAAATAATTGACGGCTTCTGCTTTATTGCCTTTACGTTCGTAAATTAAACCTATTTGCAATGCAGAACGGGCTGCATAATATTCTGGTCTTTGTTGCCCCAACTGAATAACTGTTTGATAGTATTGAATGGCTTCCGTATCTCTTCTTAAATCGTCGTTTATTCTTGCCAGTCTGTAAATAAATTCGAGTTTATCTTCTTCTTTGCTAAAACTGTTTTGTGTTTTACCGGCTAAGGTTTGAACAGCTTCGCCATTATAGCCACCATCGTTTAACATTCTTGCTTTTAGCAGCAAAGCATTAGGCCATTTGCCGCTTTGGGCTTCTTTTAAAGCTAATTTATCGGCATCGGTAATTGTATTGCCTTTTGTAATAACATTGTTTCTTGCAGCTTGTGCTGCGGCGTTATTGCCTTGCAGGTAATAACACCAGCTTATTTTTTGATAGACATCCTTTACATAAAATTTTCCTTTGAAATTTTTTACAAACTGTTCAAAATACTGAATGGCTTCGGCTATTTCCAGGTGATGCAGTTTACAATAACCCAACTCATAATTCCATACTTCCGTTTGAAAATATTCGGAAGATTTATTTCTGTTTAAAATGATATTTTTTGCAACTTCTGTTTGCCTGTTATTTTTAGAAAGATTAGCAGCCATAAAAGCCAGCAGATGATTATTTACAATATCTAATTTTCTGTCTTTTATAAATTGAAGTGTTTCGTCTTTTTTATTCTCAATATGAAATAATAAATAACCGTAAATAAAAGCACTTTCGGTGTTCATCAGCCTTGCATAGGGATCGTTGCTGTAATTAAAGTTGCGTAAGGTTTGCATGCCTTCTGCAACGGAACCTTTCATCCCCAGCAGATTGGTAATCCATTTGTACCCTTTAGGAATGGTGCCCATTACGGTTTCTAAGCTGCCGTATAAAAGATTATTAGGTGTAAAAGTGGGAAATTGTTTTTTATTGCTTTTAATGTACTGGTAAGATTTTCTAACATCAATTCCGGCAGTAAAATTTTCTCCGAATTTTATGGCTATAACTGCTTTGTGGGCATACGCAACACTTAAACAGAAATTATAAAAAGGCGAGTTTTCCGGTCCTGATTTTAAAATATCAATGCGTTCATCAATCCTGTGTTTTTTTACTTTGTATTCGGCTGCATCTTCGTTAAAAAACAATTCAAAAAAATCAACGTAGCTTTCTAAAATAACAGGAATAAGGTTTTCAGGGTTTTGCTTTTTTGCTTTCTCCAATAAAGCCAGGCCGTTGTTTAATTTCAGTTTGGTAATTTCCTGATAAGCCTGCTGGCAGGTAGAATTAAATTCGTACACTTTTTCTGCTTTTGAAAAAACAGAAATAAGCAACACAAAAATTATAGCCAATCCTTTTTTCATTGCATCGAAAATAAAAAAGGACTTTCAAACGAAAGTCCTTCTGAATAAAATATTCTGTTAAGTTATTATTTTACATCAACCGAATCGTTCAAATCACTGTCTACCAAAATACGTCCGCAATTTTCGCAAACAATTACTTTTTTATGCAAACGGATTTCGCTCTGGCGTTGAGGCGGAATAGCATTAAAGCAACCGCCGCAAGCATCGCGTTCTACAGGCACAACAGCCAAACCATTGTGATAGCTTTTACGGATACGATCGTAGCTGTACAATAATCTTTCTTCAACATCCTCACGGGCACCGTCGCTAATTTTTTTAAAGTGTTTTTCTTCTTTTTCTGTATCTACAATAATTTTTTCAAGTTCGCCTTTCTTATGGTTTAGCACACCTTCTTTTGTAGCAATTTGTTTTTTTGCAACTTCTAAAATTTTAGCTTTTTCTGCTAATTCTTCATTTGCATCACGAATATGTTTCTCGCAAAGTTTAATCTCCAGTTGCTGCATTTCAATTTCTTTAGAAATGGCTTCAAACTCACGGCTGTTCTTTACATTTTCACTTTGCTTCTCATATTTTTTAATCAAAGCCTCGCTTTCTTTAATCGAATTTTTCTTGCCTTCAATGAATTCACTGATGCCGTTAATTTCTTCTTCAATACGAGTACGGCGGCTGTTTAAACCGGTAATTTCATCTTCAAGGTCGCTTACTTCCATTGGTAACTCACCTTTTAAGATTTCAATCTCGTCAAGTTTACTATCAATTTTCTGAAGCTTTATCAAGCCCACTAATTTTTCCTCAACTGAGTATTCTTTATTAACTGTTGCCATATATAATTAGCGATTTTTAAAAATTTTGTTTCCGGCTTTTGCATTTCAATTTAGCTTTTCTTGCGTCGCACACTGCATCTTTCGGTTCAAAAACCAGCCTGTAAATCTACGTAAAATACTTCACCGGATTGGTATTTACCTCACTTTTGAGGACGGCAAAGGTAGGGAAATTAGCCTTTAAAACACCAATTAATAAATCGGGTGTAAATTGTTCGCTTTCCCAATGGCCAATATCGGCAATCACCAATTTGCCTTCAGCATCAAAAAATTCGTGGTATTTTACATCGGCAGTAACATAAAAATCGGCTCCGGCTGCAACAGCATTCTTAATTAAAAAACTTCCGGCTCCGCCGCAAACTGCCACTTTTTTTACTTTTTTACCTGTTAAGCCGGTATGTTTTATAGCGTGTAATGCAAATGCAGCCTTAATTTGAGCCAAAAATATTGTTTCGTCTACAGCTTGGGGCAAATCTCCCAATAAACCGCTTCCAACCGTTTCATAGCTGTTGGAAAGAGCTACCAAATCATAAGCAACTTCTTCATACGGATGAGCGGCTAACAAGGCTGCAACAATCTTTTTTTGTAAATATGCCGGAAAAACCACTTCAATTTTTAACTCTTTTTCTATATGCCTGCTCCCTGTTTTGCCCACAAAAGGATTGGTATTTTCTCCGGCATTAAAAGTTCCTTTGCCCTCAACGGAAAAACTACATTCGCTGTAATTACCAATATTTCCGGCCCCGGCTTCGAATAAAGCATTCTTTATTTTTTCTGCATGGTTAACCGGAACAAAGGTGAACAGTTTCGTCAACAAATTTGCTTTTGGTGCTAAAACAGTCCTGTTAATTAACCCCAATCTATCGGCAATGGTTGAATTAACGCCATAAATCATATTATCTAAATTGGTATGGATGGCATAAATGGCAATATCGTTTTTAATAGCAGCAATTATTGCTTTTTCTACATAATTATCGCCGTTAATTTTTTTAAGTCCGTTAAAAATTATTGGATGATGTGCAATAATTACGTTACAATTTTTTTTCTTCGCTTCCAATACAACATCTTCTGTTACATCTAAAGCGCAAATGATACCTGAACATATAATATTCTTATTGCCGATTATCAATCCGCAATTATCATATTGTTCCTTATTAGCCGTTGGTGAAATTTTTTCAAGTGTTTCAATTATTTCATTCAACTTCATAATATTCAACTTAATTAAGTTGCTAATTTAGTCAAAGTATCCTTTTGAATATGAATCCCGAAGCTTTTATAAATTTTAACGGAAAAATTATAAAAAATAACAAACCTGTTATTTTAGCCGATAATCGTTCGTTTCGTTACGGCGACGGTTGTTTTGAAACGATGAAAATGCTTAATGGAAAAATTATTTTGGAAGCATATCATTGGGAGCGGTTATTTACGTCTCTTAAATTACTGCACTTCAATAAATCCACTTTTTTTATTTCCGAAGCATTTAAAGAAGAAATTGTAGCATTAGCGAAAAAAAATCATCATAAAAAAGCGGCGAGAATAAGGGTTACTATTGCAAGAGGCAGCGGTGGCTTACACGATGTGCAAAATAATTATCCCAACTATATTATTGAAACCTGGGATCTCAACGCATCCAATAATAAAATAAACGAAAACGGACTGGTATTGGATATTTACAGGGATGCAAGAAAAATTGCTGATGGGTTCTCCCAAATCAAAAGCAACAACTTTTTGTGCTATGCAATGGCAGCTTTATGGGCAAAAGAAAATAAGCTGAACGATGCGGTTATATTAAACCCTTACGATAGAATTGCCGATTCTACCATTGCCAATATTTTTATTGTAAAAAACGGGGTAATTAAAACACCTGCTTTATCTGAGGGCTGCATTAGCGGTGTAATGCGAAAATATTTATTATCGTGTTTAGTTAAAGAAGGCATACCATTCGAAGAAACAAAAATTTCTGTTGAAGACTTGGCAGAAGCCAACGAAGTTTTTTTAACGAATAGTATAAGAGGTATTCGTTGGGTAAAAGAAATTGCGAACACGCAATACAAGCAACAACTGTCAACTTATCTTTTTACAAAATATGTTTCACCCTTATTTGAATAAACATTTGACATATTGTTTTGTTATATTCAAAAACAAGTAATGAGAGCAAGTGTAAATGTTATGTGGTTTAGGAGAGATTTGCGCTTGCAGGACAATGCTGCATTGTATTTTGCCTTGCAGGCAAACAAACCGGTTGTCCCGGTTTTTATTTTCGATAAAAATATTCTGGATGATTTAGAAAATAAGGAAGACAAAAGAATTGTATTTATTCATTTGTATCTCCAAAAAATGCATCAACAATTAGCTGCTTTACAAAGCAGTTTGCAAGTGTTTTATTCCACGCCGATAGATGCCTTTAAAGAATTGATTTCTGCATACACGATTGAAAAAGTTTTTACCAATACCGATTACGAACAATATTCAATTGATAGAGATAAAGCTGTTGAAGAACTATTGCATCAACACAACGCAACATTGCAATCTTATAAAGACCAGGTAATTTTTGAGAAGCAGGAAATAGTAAAAGATGATGGGTTGCCTTATGCTGTTTTTACACCTTACAGTAAAAAATGGAAAGCGACCATGCAATCTTTTCATGTTAAATCATATCCAACAGAAAAATATTTTCAAAATTTCTTAAAGCAAAACACAGAACCGATTATTTCGTTGCAAGCCATTGGTTTTAATGAGGCAAAAAACAATTTTCCCTTGGAATCTGTGGATGATTTAATTATAAAAAAATATTCGGAACAGAGAGATTTTCCTGCGGTGAACGGAACTTCGAAATTAGGTGTGCACCTGCGTTTTGGAACAATCAGTATTCGTGAATTGGTGCAAAAAACCATGCAATTAAATGAAGTTTTTTTGAATGAATTAATTTGGAGAGATTTTTATCAAATGATTCTCTGGAATTTTCCGCACATCAGTGTTGGCAAAGCATTTAAAAAAGAATATGACTTGATTGAATGGAGAAATAACGAATTCGAATTCCAAAAATGGTGCGATGGTAAAACCGGTTACCCGATTG
>Ga0306923_10003019_pt1 | contig 15711 bp, 16 predicted proteins | sample sta12Can44000108_FD_203841 | JGI IMG/M metagenome (GOLD analysis project Ga0306923, IMG submission 203841) | Lab enrichment of tropical soil microbial communities from Luquillo Experimental Forest, Puerto Rico - statanox.12C.anox.44.000.108 (v2)... | ecosystem: Environmental > Terrestrial >... | reverse complement strand
CAATTTGTCAGCCAAAGCTCTTTTGCATCCCTGCCTCGCATGGGCCCTGAAGACCCTGATTATTGGTACCGAGGGGCGAAGTTCGTAAGATTCATTCTTTGACATGGTTTGGTTCCAACTCGCGGTAGGGTAGCAACCCGGCATCAGAGGTGATCGCCGAGTCGCGAAATTGCAGCAGCAAGCGGCGGTCGAAATCGAGCCGCAGAGCGCCCTTATCGACTTCACCCGTCGGGTTCCCATCACCGCCCCGCGCGTTCCCCCACAAGCGGCTGAATTCTAATCTAAATCGGCGCCACCGCGCTCAAAATCGCCGGTTCATCCGGGGAATGCGGGTTTGATCCGCACAAAAGGGTGATTGGGATGGACGAGGGTCGCCGCCTATAATAACGCCGACACTCTCCCGGCGAGGTGCCGCGAGCCGATCGAGGAGTATCCCGATGCCCCGTCTCAACATCAATGGACAGACGCGCGAGGTCGACGTCGACCCCGACACACCGCTGCTCTGGGTGCTGCGCGACACTTTGGGCCTGACCGGCACCAAATACGGTTGCGGCATCGCGCAGTGCGGCGCCTGTACGGTTCATATCGACGGGGTCGCGACCCGGTCCTGCTCGGTTCCGGTCAGCGCCGGTGAAGGTGCCCGGATCACGACGATCGAGGGACTCCCGGCGAACGGTGACTTGCATCCTGTGCAACGAGCCTGGATCGCCCACGACGTGCCGCAATGCGGCTATTGCCAGAGCGGCATGATCATGGCTGTGGCGGCGCTGCTCAAGAACAAGCCGCAACCCACAGACGCCGAGATCGATGCGGCCATCACCAACATCTGCCGCTGCGGCACTTATGCCCGCATCCGCGCGGCGATCCATACCGCTGCGCAGGCGTGAGGCGGAGGGACAGACCATGACATACATGCCGCAGATCAGCCGCCGCTTTTTCCTAACTACCGCAGCCGCGGCAGGTGGCGGGCTCGCGCTTGGTTTTCACCTTCCGGGCGCTATTGCCGAAGCCGAGGCCGCGGCAGGCCCCGCCGAGGTCACGGCCTGGGTCGTGATCCATCCCGATGATGCGGTAATCATCCGGGTGGCCCGCTCCGAGATGGGGCAGGGCATCACCACCTCGCTCCCGATGCTGGTTGCCGAGGAGCTCCAATGCGACTGGAGCAAGGTGCGTTTCGAATTCCCGTCGCCCGAGGAAAACCTGCAGCGCAAGCGCGCCTGGGGCGAGATGTCGACCGGCGGCAGCCGCTCGGTGCGGACCTCACAGGAATACCTGCGCAAGGCCGGTGCTGCGGCGCGCGAAATGCTGATCGCCGCGGCGGCGGCGCAGTGGGGTGTTCCGGTTGCCGAATGCCAGGCGGCGAACAGCACCCTCACCCACAAGCCGAGCGGCCGCACTCTGCGCTATGGCGAGGTGGCGGAAGCCGCGGCAAAGTTACCGCCGCCGACCGAGCCGAAGCTAAAGGACCCGAAGGACTGGACCTTGCTCGGAACGCCGCAGAAGCGGCTCGACACGGCCGACAAGGTTACCGGGAAGCCAATCTACGGAATCGATGTCCGCGTGCCGAACATGCTTTATGCCGCAATTGTTCAGTCCCCGGTGTTCGGCGGCACGCCCAAATCATACGACGAAGCGAAGATTCGCGGCCTCAAAGGCGTCCGCCAAGTGGTGCAGCTGCCGAACGCGGTCGCTGTAGTTGCGGACAGCTGGTGGCAGGCGAAGACAGCGGTCGATGCGCTGCCGGTGACTTGGGACGAGGGGCAGAACGGCAAAGTATCGAGCGCCAGCATCGCCGAGTTCCTGCGCGGCGGCCTGACCGCACCGGAAGCGGCGATAGTCCGCAAGAACGGGGACGTCGATGCGGCGCTCGCCAAGGCGGCGACGCAGGTTGAAGCCGAGTACCGAGCGCCGTTCCTTAGCCATGCGACGATGGAGCCGCAGAACTGCACGGCGCACGTCACCCCCGACAAGGTCGAGATCTGGGTCTCGACACAGAGCGGCGAGGCGGCGCTGGCCTCGGCGGCGGCTGCGGCTGAAGTGCCGCCGGAGAAGGTCGTGGTGCACAAGACCATGCTCGGCGGCGGCTTTGGCCGCCGCGGTGCCGTGCAGGATTATGTGCACCAGGCGGTGCTGGTCGCCAAAGCAGCCGGCCAGCCGGTCAAGCTGTTGTGGACGCGCGAGGAGGACATCCGCCACGACTTCTACCGTCCGGCGGCGATGGCCAAGCTCACCGCCGGCCTCGATGCGTCGGGGATACCTGTCGCATGGCGGGTGCGGGTTACCGGCCCATCGATTCTTGCCAATCTGTTTCCGCAACGGCTGACCGGGGGTGTCGATCCGTCCTTCGCCAACGGCTTCACCGACGAGATGGCCTATGCCGTTCCGAACTACGAGGTCGGCTACGCGATGCGCACGACGCACGTGCCCGTCGGCTTCTGGCGCTCGGTCAACCATTCGCAGAACGGCTTTTTCCGAGAGTCCTTTGTTGACGAGATGGCGCACGCTGCCGGACAGGACCCGTATCAATACCGCCGCAAACTGCTGAGCAAGGACCCGGTGCGGCTCGCCGTGCTCGACGCGGCGGCGCAAAAGGCGGGCTGGGACAAGCCGGCGGCGACGGGGATCTCGCGCGGCATCGCGCTCGTCGAGGCATATGGCAGCATGTGCGCCCAAGTGGCTGAGGCCTCGGTCGGCGGCAAGGGCGAGATCCGCGTCCATCGCGTCGTCGCGGCGGTCGACACCGGCCATGTCGTCAATCCCGAAATCCTGCGGGCGCAGACCGAAAGCGCTGTCGTCTACGGATTGACCGCGGCGCTCTACGGCGCGATTACAATCGAGAACGGCCGCGTCCAACAAGGCAATTTCGACGATTACGAGATCCTGCGGCTGGCCGATATGCCGGTGGTCGAGACTGTCCTGGTCCCGAGCGGCGGGTTCTGGGGCGGCGGCGGCGAGCCTGGGGTTCCGCCATTGGCTCCGGCATTGTGCAACGCTATCTTCGCGGCAACGGGCAAACGCATCCGCTCATTGCCGCTTAAGGATCAGGATCTGAAGCGGGTGTGAGCGCCGCCTGGGAGCCGCCGGCCAGTGACTGCAGCGGCGGCTCAAAGCCCCTCTCCCGCACTGCGGGAGAGGGTGCCGAGCGTAGCGAGGCGGGTGAGGGTGTTCCCGCTGGTCGTGGGGATCGCGACTGCTGCAGCGGCGGCGGAGCCGCCGCCTGGGGCGACTTCGTGCTCGGGCTGCCACCCGCTCAGCGCCTCGGCGGACGCAAAGGTGCCGCCGCTTCGCGGCCGCGACCCGGCTGAAATCGTTGCAGCGATGCAGGCCTTTCGCTCGGGGGACCGCCCATCGACGGTGATGGCGCGGATCGCTAAGGGCTTCTCTGACGATGAGACACGGGCGATCGCCGCTTGGCTCTCGGCGCAGGGCCGAGCACCGTAGTGATCCGGATCACCCGGCGAAAATTTGTCCGCGGCGGAGCCGCGGCGGGCTGTGCCGCGCTGCTCCCTGCTCCAGCCTTAGCTCAGGCCAAGGCGCGTATCGCCGTTCTCGGCGGAGGCTTCGCCGGGGCGACCTGCGCGCGGGTGTTGCGGCGTGCCGATCCGGGGTTCGAGGTCACGCTCATCGAGCCGAACCCGGTCTTCATCGCCTGCCCATTCAGTAACACCGTGATCGCCGGGCTGCGCGATATGGCGGCCCAGCGCTTCGGCTACGACGCGATCCGCAACGAAGGCGTCGTGGTCGCGGCGGAACAGGCAACGGCAGTCGACCCGCGGACGCGCCGGATCACGCTGAGCGGCGGCTCAGCGCTCGATTACGATCGGATGGTGTTGGCGCCCGGTATTGCTATCCGCTGGGATGCTCTGCCCGGCTATGACGAGGCCGCGGCCGCCGTCATGCCGCACGCTTGGCTGGCCGGTGATCAGACGTTGTTGATGCGCCGCCAGCTCGAGGCGATGCCCGATGGCGGGACCGTTGTGATCTCGGCCCCGCCCAATCCATTTCGTTGTCCACCGGGTCCCTATGAGCGCGCGAGCCTCATTGCCTATTACCTGAAAAAGACGAAACCAAGATCGAAGCTTATTGTGCTCGACGCCAAGGACAATTTCTCAAAACAGCGGCTGTTCCAAAATGCTTGGCGGCAGCTTTACCCCGAGCTCATCGAGTGGGTGTCATTGTCGAATGGCGGGAAGGTCGTGTCGGTCGACGCAAAGACGCGGACCTTGGTGACCGATTTCGCCACCTATAAAGCCGACGTCGCCAATGTCATCCCGCCACAGCGCGCGGCTGAAATTGCCCAACTCGCAGGCGCGGCAGATGCTACCGGCTGGTGCCCGATCGACCCGGTAACTTTCGAGTCGCGCCTGCAGCCAAACATTCATGTGATCGGCGATGCCGCGATCGCGGGCGCAATGCCGAAATCGGCCTTCGCCGCCAATGCCCAGGCCAAGGTCTGTGCTCTCGCCGTCGCTGCGCTGCTGCACGGCGAGACCCCGTCTCCGCCAAAGCTGATCAACACGTGCTACAGCCTGGTCGCGCCCGATTACGGAATCTCGATCGCCGGGGTCTATCATCCCGCAGGCGGGCAATTGGCCGATGTCGAGGGAGCGGGTGGGATCAGCCCGATCGATGCGCCTGCTGATTTTCGCGCGCTCGAGGCGGCTTATGCGGAAGCCTGGTTCGGCACGATTACGGCAGAGACTTTCGGCTGATGCGTTCGCCGCAGGCTTGGCGCTGCTGGCGTCGACCGGCGCTATCGCGCAGCAAGAGTTGTACCCGTTCACGATCATTGGCGACGCCATCCCCACCTCGCTGACCGGGGCCCCGGGTGATCCAGGACTTGGCCGGGCGATCATCGTGGATCGCCGGCTCGGCGCCTGTCTTTTGTGTCACACAGGCCTGTTTCCGGAGGAAAAAATCCAAGGATCGCTGGCGCCGGATCTGTCCGGGGCGGGTTCGCGCTGGTCCGAAGGTCAGCTGAGACTGCGCCTGGTCGATCCCACGCGCCTCAACCCCGACACCATCATGCCGCCATATTACCGGGTAGAGGGTCTCACCCGGGTCGGTCACGCGGGGCGCGGCAAGCCGATCCTGACCGCCGAGCAGATCGAGGATGTGGTAGCGTTCCTGGCGACTCTGCGCGAGTGATGGAGATTCCCCAGAGCCCATGCGTCGTAGGCAGCATTTGTTGACTCGCCGCCGGGTCCTGTCGACGGCGGCCGGAGCCGGGCTCGCCGCGTTCGCGCCTGCGGCCGGTGCGACGGAGAGGGCGATGGCAGAGGCGATCCGTGAGCTGATCGGCGAGGCAGCGCTGGAACCCGGGAAGGTCAAGCTCGAATTGCCGCCGATCGTCGAGAACGGCAATACCGTACCGCTGACCGTGTCGGTCGAGAGCCCGATGACGCAAGCCGACCACGTCGAGAGCATCCACATCTTCAACCAGAAAAACCCGCAGCCCTATGTTGCGGCATTCTATCTCGGTCCGCGGGCCGGCAAGGCTTATATCGCCACCCGCATCCGCCTTGCCGACTCGCAACGCCTTGTCGCGATCGCCCGCCTCTCCGATGGCAGCTTCTGCTCGGACAGTGCCGATGTCATCGTGACCCTGGCCGCCTGCACGGAGCAGTGAAGAACCGATGGCGCGAGTATTGATCAACTTCCCGCAGCGCGCCAAGCGCGGCGACATCATCGAAGTCAAGACCTTGATCCAACACCCGATGGAGACAGGGTATCGCCTCGACAACAAGGGTGCCGCGATCCCGCGCGACATCATCAACCGCTTTACCTGCACCTATAATGGCGACGAGGTATTCCGAGGCGAGCTGCACCCAGCGATTTCCGCGAACCCGTTCATTGCGTTTTCGACAGTCGTGACGGAAACCGGTGAGCTGGTCTTCAGCTGGACCGACGACCGCGGCCAAATTCAGACCGAGACGCGCCAAATCAACGTCGAATGAAGGGTTTGCTGAAGCCATTGCTCGGCTTGGCCGCGGCAACGACTCTGGCGGCCGCACCCGATGAGAGGCGTTCGGGCTATGACTTCGCCGGGGGGGAGATCCGCGCGATGCAGGACGACGACACAGCAAACCCCGGAAGTTTATGGGTGTTGCAAGGCGAAGCGCTGTGGAGCAAGCCGGTCGGTGCCGACGGCCGGGCTTGCGCCGACTGTCATGGTGACGCGCGGGTGAGCATGAGGGGCGTCGCAGCCCGGTACCCGGCGTATGACGCGGCACTCGCCCGTCCCGTTGATCTCGAGCAGCGGATCAATCAATGCCGCACCGAGCATCAGCGGGCCGAGCCGCTCGCCTGGGAGAGCGACGACCTTCTCGCGCTGACCGCGTTTGTCGCCCGTCAATCGCGCGGCGTGCCGGTCGCGGTATCTACAAAACCCGAGTTGCACCCGTTTGGCGCGCTGGGTCGAGAGCTGTTCCGCCAACGCCAAGGTCAGCTCAACCTGTCTTGCCGCCAGTGTCATGAAGACAACTGGGGCAAACGGTTGGCCGGGAGTGTGATCCCGCAGGCACACCCGACCGGTTACCCGGTTTATCGGCTCGAGTGGCAGACCCTCGGCTCGTTGCAGCGGCGCCTGCGCAGCTGCATGATCGGCGTGCGGGCCGAGCCCTTCGATTACGGTGCGCCGCAAGCCGTCGCTCTGGAACTGTACCTTATGGAGCGGGCTCGCGGCATGCTGATGGATCCCCCCGCGGTGCGCCCATGAGCCGCTCAGTTATTTCTCGTGCTGATCGGTCAGGGGAGGGATTTCGGCGCGGATCTTCGCAATCGTGTAGTGCTTGACCTCAAGGGTCCACGGAGAATCGATCGCTGGCTCCGGGACACCGGCGAAGGGAAGATAAAGAGCTATGTTCGAGATGTAGAGGAATTGCCCGTCGGCGCTGAATGCCGGGCTCGCGGGGAAGAGCAGTCCGCGGATCGTTCCATCCTCGTCGATCCCGCTGAAATCTCCGCGCCGCGCGATGACTTTCGGCAGCTTGTTGCCCAGCCGGTCGATCGCGTTCGGGTCGATGACATCGACTTCGTCCTGCTGATTCGCGACGACCCAGAGATCGTCGCGGCTATCGACAGCGATGCCGTCCGGAGCATTGACACCCGTCGTCAGTACCGCGGCGGTTCCGGTGATGGTCACCGAGCCGTCGTGGGCGAGGGTCACCGGGATTTGGACGATCGAATGGTAGGCGGTGTTGGCGACATACATCGCCGTGAATTTATTATCAAACTCGACACCATTGGCGCCGAATGGCGGGACCAGGATGACTCCATTAGCGGCCTGCGGCGACAATGTCTGGGAGTCGACGAACACAGTCGGCGCACCACCGGTTGGCCCGGTCTTCCAAATCACACCCTGGAATGAATCCGACACATAGACATTACCCGCCTTATCGAAAGTCAGAGCGTTGAGCCCGGAGCCGCCGCCGAGTCCCGTGTCCATGAAGACGGTCGCCTTCCCCGTCCCCGGATTAGCCTGCCAGACGATCCCTTGTGCGAGGTCACAGATCAGCAAAGTCCTGGAGGAAGACTGGTACACCAGGCCCAACAGATGTGGGCTGGGCTGCGGGGCCGGTGCGGGGTTGACCAGAGCCTTGTCATAGAGCAGCGTGCCGTCTGGCCTGAAGGAAAACAGATGTGGCGGTCCGGCGACCGGGCCCTCGCTGTTGAACCCGAAAGATGGGGCATAAACCGCGCCGTCGGGGCCAACAGTAAGGCCCTCGATCGACACCGGCACGTCGCCGGGCAGGTAAGGCACGATCGCGAAGACTCCGGTCGCGCCACGATCCCAGGCGAGCGCCGACGCCATACTAAACATCGAGAGCAGCACTGCCAGCGCAGCACCGATGAACGCTCCTCTCACTAAGCCCTCCCGCAATAATATTGGTTAATTACTATTCCTATAGCATGACAATACTGCGTTTGGCGGCTATTGCTGTCAAGAAGCGTGGTGGCGTTAACTTGATCTGGGCAGAAGACCTCACTAAGCCGCGAGAGGCGTGGCTTCGCGCGATGCCGTTCTTTCGATCTTTTCCGGCAAACCCATCAGTCGGCGCAACGCGTCGCGGCCGCGGGACAGCCGGGAGCGAACCGTGCCGACCGGGACACCGAGAACGGTTGCCGCGGTCTCGTAAGACATTCCCTCGAGACCGACGAGCAGGATAACCTCGCGCTGCTCCCCGGGCAGGCGGGCGAGCGACTGCTCGAGTTCGCGAAGCTGGCTCGACGACGTCGGATCCGTAACGGCGACGAGCGAGGACGACATCTGATCGATATCGACGGTCGTCTCGTCGCGAACAGCGCGCCGCACCATGTTGACATAATGATTGTGCATGATCGTAAAGAGCCAGGCCCGAATGTCGGTGCCGGTCTGCCAGAGGTGGGACTTGGAGATCGCACGCAGCAGCGTCTCCTGCACGAGATCGTCGGCGCGGTCTGCGCTACGGGTAAGCGCCCGCGCATAGCGCCGCAGCCGCGGAATCTCTCGCTCGACGAGCCCATTGAATTCGGACATCGGTTCTTCCTTTTATGGACCCCGGCTTCGGGGACTGCGGAGAACGTACGTCCTCAACGTAATCGGCGTATGAATAGCGCTCGGGAATTTGGTAAAGTAGTGTAATCGAAATGTAAATACTATATCGAGAGATGTTGTTACATTGAATGCGACGACGTTTTCCTAGCATTTACAGTTTGATATTTTTGTTCTACCTTACGGATCCGCCAGACGGGTGGCAACCGCCCGATGCGGCGGCCTGTCGGCTGAGGGATTCCCCGTGCAAAGGATGCAGCCCGCCCCCGCCCCGCGCGCCCCGTGATGGCAGCAGCGCTCCGCCCCCTGATCGCAACCGCGACGTCTACGGTCCGCGCTAGGTGGAGGGACGCTGCTAAGCGCCGCCCCGTCATCCCGATTGCAAAGCCCTAGACTTTCAGGACTTCGGCGCCTGGAGCTGCCTCCAGCTCGCAGGCGTTAACGGTCATCGCGAGCATGCTGTAGTACCCGATCGCGCCCGTCAGCTCGATGAACCCGCCGTCGCCAAACCGGTTCCGCAGTGAGCCCGCGGTCTTGTCGTCGACCCTATGCTCGCGGAGAAGTTTCCGCGTGAAATCAACGATTTCTGCATCCTCCGGGGGGATGCCGTGCGAGTGGTTCTCGCGAATCGCCGCGATGGTCCCTTCCGACACGCCCAGGCGGCGTGCGCCGCCGGTTTGCGCTCCCCACACATAGATCGCTTCCAGCTCGCGGGCGACGGTCATCGCAGCAAGCACACGAGCACGCATATCGAGTGAGCCTTCAAAGCGCACGAAAGCGCCGAGATGCGCGACTCGACCGGCCAACTCCGGGCAGTGTAGAAACATCGTGAACGGCCCCTGAATGGCGCCGCGGCTGCGGGTGATCGCGTCGACGACGTCGTGATGCCCCGGTGCAACCTGCTGCTTAGCGGTGATCGGCGGTAGTCTTGCCATGTGCAGACCCTTTCCGTTGGCTTGGTTCGCGGAAGGATACGATCGGCGACCAACGGCGGAAAGGGCGTTAGAGCTATTCTGACACTGCTTAACGCTCTTCGGGTCGCGATCGCCTCGCCGCCGAGCGAGGCGCTCGTCGCAATCACACAGCGCCAATCTGGTCGACAGCTGCTTTCAATGCTGTAATCCGGTCTGCGCCGGCCGCTTCTCGGCGATCGAGCGCCAGATGCGGGCCCATACTAGGAGCCCGGCGCGGTTGCTGTGTCCGAGCATCAGATCGGCGTACTTAGCGGCCTGGAGCTCGGCGTGGTCGCCGAATTGCTGCATCATCGCGTCCGCGGCGCGCCTTACTTCAAAATCTGTCAACATGACTTTCTCCCCAGCTCGCTCCATCAATTGCTGGTGTGCGTTCGGGGCCGAACGCTGACAGTGCGCGCCGGCCGATGCACTCACCGCTCGCGTTCGTCCGACACCTGCTGGCCCGTCTGACGCCCGGCGGATTGCTCCAGTTCCGCCGCTGCCCCGGATCGAGCAATAGACAATCGCGGCCGAGACAGCTGGTCCATAGCGACATCGAAAAGCGCACCCCTCGTCTCCATCCCACAATTGCCCGGATCGTATCCGACGCTTTGTGTGTCGAGGGCGGACGTTAGGCGGAAAAAATTAAAATCCCCCGGCAATTGGTGGTTAAGCGAGAAAAATTCGAAGTTAATTCAGGGAACGCAGCATTATCCCATTCTCGGCAAGGCGACGGCCGGCTTGCCCGGATCACCGAAACCGCCGTTTACCTTGCTTTGTAAAACCGGTAATCTGTGCTCCGGCCGCCTTGCGGTAGGCGCGCTTGGGTTTCAAGAAAAGCTAGTGAATTAGTGTCTTTCAAGGAGGATCAAGTGGCCATATTCACGCATGTCACGGTGGGAACGAACGATCTTACAAAGGCGCGCTCCTTTTATGACAGGGTGCTGGGCACACTCGGCTACAAGCGTTTGAACGATCTGGGAGAGAACGGCTCGATCTGGGGCGAGTCGGCGCCGGAATTTTTCGTCCTGAAGCCGGCGAACGGACATCCTGCGACTTTTGCCAATGGCGGCACGATAAGCTTTGTCGCGCCGAGCCGCGCGGCAGTCGGGGAATTCCACAAGGCCGCTCTGGCAGCGGGCGGCAAGGATGAAGGTGCGGTTGGACCGCGCAGTTGGCACCCCAGCGCCTATGCGGCTTATGTCCGCGATCTCGACGGAAACAAGCTCGCCGCTTACTGCTTCAAGCCGGCATAGCTCCGATCGATCCTGAGTCAGCCGGCCCAAGCCGGGCCGGCTGCTCGCTGGCGGCACTCTGACGTGGGGCCTGCACTGCCGGCTCCCAAAGAAACCCTTGACAGTTTGTTGACGTATTCGCGGCTAGAACCCGCCCGGCGGTACGAGCATGCGGAAAGGTCAGCGAATGGAAAAGCGCATTGCCGCGCGGTCCGGCATTTGGTTAGCGGCTCTAGTGTTGGCGACGGGCCTGCAAGGATCGGCCGTGCGCGCCGATGAGATCAGCCAGATCCTGCGCGGCTACGAGATTATCACCGAGATTTTTCCAAAAGGCACAAAGCTCAATTTCGCAGGTACGGATTGGGCGCTGGTCGGGCTCGGCAGCTATCTGGTGAACTCGACCGGCTGTAACGACTGCCACACGCATCCGAACTATGCCCCCAACCACAATCCGTATATGGGGCAGCCGAAACAGCTCAATATGGCGGAATACCTCGCCGGCGGCCGTCAGTTTGGTCCCGTCACCTCGGCGAACCTCACGCCTGACCAAAACCGCAGGCCCGCGGGGCTGACGCTCGCGGGATTTCTGGAAGTCATGCATACCGGCCACGATCCCGCGGATCCCGCCGGCGACATCCTGCAGGTCATGCCATGGCCGCTGTACCAGTGGAAGACCGACCGGGACCTGACCGCAATGTATGAATATTTGCGCGTGATCCCGCCGCTCAAGAACAACCCCAACCCGGGACCGTAGCTTGTTCGTTTAAGCACGGCCCCAGAGCCGTTTCGAGGCGATTGCAGCGCCTTCGGCCATCGCGCGTAGCTTCTTGAACGAGATGTCGGGGTCGAGCTTGCCGTAGCCGGCGAAGGTGCCGAAGCCGCAATCGCTGCCGGCGATGACGCGCTCACGTCCGACGATGTCGGCGAAGCGGCAGATGCGTTCGGCGACCAACTCGGGGTGCTCGACATAATTGGTCGACGTGTCGAGCACGCCCGGCACCAGGATCTTGTCGTCCGGCAATTTGGTTTGCTGCCACACGGTCCATTCATGCGCATGCCGCGGGTTCGCCGCTTCGACGACCAGCGCCATCGGCTTTGCCTTGACCAGAATGGGAGCGACTTTGGCGAACGCGATGTCGTGGTCGTGCGGCCCCTCGTAATTCCCCCAGCAGATGTGGATGCGCGCCCGGTCCGCCGGCACGTTACGCAAGGCATGGTTCAAGACCTCGACGTGGAATGCCGCGCGCCTGAGGAAATCCGCTTCGCTCAGATCCTGGAATGAGGTGTGGTGCGCCATAGCGAGGTCAGGGCAGTCGAGCTGCAATACGAACCCTGCGCCGACGATCGATTCGTATTCATCCTGCATGGCGGCGGCGATGGCTTCGACATAGGCCTCGTGCGTCGGGTAATGCCGGTTAGTCTGAAATACCGGCACCAGACCGGGGGAGGCCGCGGTCATGAAACCTTCGGCGACACTGACGCCGTCCAGCGCTGCGCGCAGATTGGCGATGTCTTGAGCGAGCGGCTCGCGGTCGCGCACCGCCACGGCGCCGACACAGACGGCGCGTCGTGCGATATTGGCGCCGGTCATTCTCTCGTAGGCGGCAGAGAAGTTTGGGTGATCTCTGGTATCCAGGCGCGGTTTGGCGGGCTCGTGGCCTGCGAACCCGGAAAGCCGGTCCGCGACATACGTCGAATAGCCCGGCTTCGACATCTCACCGTCATTGACGATGTCGACGCCGACCTCAGCCTGGCGTCGGACGATGTCCGCGACCGCCTGCCGGGTGAGGCGGTCGAGCTCTGCTTTGTCATAGGCTTCGCCCTGATCCTTGCGCACCAAAAGCTGACGCAATTCGGGCGGCCGCGGCAGACTCCCGACATGAGTCGTCAGAATTCGGTCTTGGCTGGTCTTCATAAGCGTCTCCCTTAGAACCGGATGTCCTGCGGCGGCAGGCCGAACTCCGAGCGAGCGAATACAAAGGCAGCGCGCTCGGGATTGTTGCCGGCATGCGCCCGCATCGCATGGACGTCGCGCCAGGCGCGCTGGATCGGATTGTCGAGAAAGATGCCGCGGCCACCGCTCGCCTCGAACAATTTGTCGACAGCCTGCACGCTCCAATCGATGGCCTTCCCGGCATCCCATTTGCAGCGGGCGCGCATTGTCAGCGGGATTTCCTCACCGCCGCGAGCGAGGCGCATCATCTCAGCGAAATTTCCCAACACACGGTCGCGCGCCGCGCCAACTGCTGCGGCAGCCTCCGCCAGGCGGTATTGGGTGAAAGGATCTTCCGCAACGCGTGATTGGTCGCGCACATTGATGCGCCTTAACGACTGCTCGCGAAATGCCTCGAGCGCTCCCAGTGCGGCGCCAATCGCAGGAGCCGTAATTCCGTTCGCAAAGACCAGTCCAAAAGGCAGCCGATAGAGTGGCGCACCATTTATTGCGGTTCCCGGATGTCTTAGATGAAAGGCGTCTACGTAAGAATGCGTGCGGTACTCCGGGACAAATGCGTTGTCGACGACAATGTCCTTGCTGCCGGTGGCGCACAGGCCCATGACGTGCCAGTTGTCGTCTATCGCATAGTCCTTGCGCGGCACCAAGAAGACGCGCGCGTCCGGCGGCTGGCCTCTCTCGGCCGGCGGCGCCAGCCCGCCGAGCACCGCCCATTGGCAGAAATCGCAGCCGCTGGAGAACGACCATCGCCCACTGAGGCGAAACCCGCCATCCACCCGCCGCACCGTCCCGGTCGGCGCCAGCGATGTCGACAACTGGATACTGGTGTCTTCGCCCCAGACATCCTCTTGTGCCTGCGGCGGAAAGATCGCCAGATGCCAGTTGTGAACGCCGATGACCCCAAGGATCCAGGCGCTTGAGCCGCATACAGCGCCAACCTCCATAACTGCCTGGTAAAAAATGTCGGGGTCGAGCTCGTAACCGCCATAGCGCCTCGGCTGCAATGCACGAAAGAGCCCTGCCACTTGAAAATCATGGAAGGTCTCGTCCGGCAGCCGCCGCAATTGCTCCGCCCGCGCAGTACGTTCGCGCAGCGCCGGCAAAAGCGCGTGAACACGCCCCAGATATTCTTCGGGCGTCACAAGCTCTAACCCAAGGGTCCTTGGAAGACCTGGTCGACATAAGTGTCGGAGAGCGGCTCCAATGCCTCCGGCCATTGCCCGTTGACACGGCGCCGCTCGGACGCGGGCCGCACCCGGCCGTCCCAGCCGACCTGCTCCATGTAGTAGTAGAGCTGGATGCAGTGGCCGTCAGGGTCCAGCGCGAAGGCTGTGTAATCGATACCGGGGTAGAGCTCCGGCGGGATCGAGTCGACGAAAGTGACACCACGCCCCTTCAAAAAGTCGACGGCCTTACACAATTGCGCGTAGCTGCCGACCTCCACGCCAAACGACATGCACGTCGTGTGCTCGCTGAGGCCCAATGTGCGGCGTAGTTCCTTTGGATACAGAGCGACACTGTGGTGCTCGGCGCCGCAGCGCAGAAACACACAGCGCGCGCCGCGATAAACGGTCTCCTCACTGCGCACAAAGCCGAGGCGCTCGGTGTAGAAGTCCTCGGCGCGGTCGACATCCTCGACGAACAAGCCTACCGGGCCGACCTTCGTGATCTTGAACGGACGCGGCAACAGCACCCCTTCGACGTCGTATATTGTGGCGAGCGTCTCTTGGGGGCGGTGGCCGGAGAGCACGTCGATCCCTTTGCCGACTGCCTCGGCGACTTCGCTGGCCTCGGACATCTGCGGCAATGGCGGCTTCTCGTTGAAGCCGCGGTAGTACATGTCGCGCGGCTTGCTGAGGCGGTTCCAGCCGATCTGCTCGATGCCGTAATAAAATTCGTTGGTGTGCCCGTCCGGGTCGTAGACATAAACGTGCCAGTTGCTGCCCGGCATGTCGCGGCCGACGCGTTGGATGCGGACCTGCTGCTCCTCGAAATAGGTGTGTGCCTCGACGATTTCCTTCAGGCTGCCGCATTGCCAGGTGATCTGATTTATCGTGATCTCCGGTGCGAATTTGCGATCGGCGCGATGGTCCATGACCCGTTTCGGGAACAGCACAAAGGCGTGGTGGTCGGTCCCGTAGCGCATGAAATAGCCGCGCGGGTCGCCGAGATCGCCATCCTTCGGAAACCACGGCGCCCGAGAAAAATCGAGCGTATCGGAAGCGGTGAACCCGAGCAGATCGCCATAAAACTCGCGGCCTTCCGGCAATTTTTCCACATTGAACCCGAAATGCCCGAGGCGGCGGATCTTGAACGGCCGCTGCAGATATACCCCGCCGACATTGTAGCGCTGGGTGACGGCTGACATGGTTGATTCCCTCACTTGCCCGCGATGCGTTCACGGATAATTATCCCACCCTAGCGTGGCCTCGCCAAGCGCGGCCGATTTCCGAAGGAGAATTGCAGATGACCCAGGCTCTCGAAGGCATTCGCGTGATCGACTTTACGCATGACCAAGCGGGGCCCTCCTGCACGCAGATGCTCGCTTGGCTCGGCGCCGATGTGATCAAGATCGAGCGCCCGCCGCACGGCGACCGGGCGCGCCGACTGTGGAACATGGACAACCCGGAGCTCGACAGCTTTTTCTTTCTGCTGCTCAACAGCAACAAGCGCAGCACCGTCATCAATCTGCGGACCGAGGAGGGCAAGGAGGTCGCCCGGCGCCTGATCAAAAGCGCCGACATCGTTGCGGAAAACCTCGGGCCGGGGGTCATGGAGCGGCTCGGGCTCGGCTGGGAGGCGGTAAAGGCGCTCAACCCGCGCGCGATCTATGCTTCGGTGAAAGGGTTCGGCTCGTATGGCCCCTATGCCGGGTTCAAGTGTTTCGAGCCGGTAGCGCAGGCGACGTCGGGCGCGATGAGCGTCACCGGTGAGGCCGGCGGGCCGCCGATGGTAAACGGCGCCAATATCGGCGATTCCGGCACCGGCATGCATCTGACGATCGCCATACTGGCTGCCCTCGTACAGCGCCAGACC
>Ga0306923_10003018_pt1 | contig 15712 bp, 17 predicted proteins | sample sta12Can44000108_FD_203841 | JGI IMG/M metagenome (GOLD analysis project Ga0306923, IMG submission 203841) | Lab enrichment of tropical soil microbial communities from Luquillo Experimental Forest, Puerto Rico - statanox.12C.anox.44.000.108 (v2)... | ecosystem: Environmental > Terrestrial >... | reverse complement strand
CACAATGCCGACCCCAAGCCCTTCGTCTGGACCAAATCGGCGGAAGAAATCCTCGCAAAAGTCACCCGTGCGCGAAATGCACTCGAACAGCTTGCTTCCGGGAATCGAGCGTTAAATCCGCTACACTAGTGATCTGGCCGAGCGAGGCCGAGACCGGAAGGCAAGGTCGATCGCGCCAACCGCGATTAACTCTCGAACTTGGGCGTTGCCGGTCTGATTGGCGAGGGTTCGTGAGGTGCGGCCAGTTCTTGCCGCCCAGCTATCTTCGAGAAGCCAGACTGACGCGCATTGTTGGGCGCTCCATCAAACAAATGCCTCGACAAGTCGCGGCGACGACGGGTGTTAAGTGTACCGACCCGAGAGGTGTCATGCTCGCGAGCTGCCCGAAGGCATCGATGATCCGCCGCCAGATGCCGCCAGACCGCCACGCCGGCGTCGTCACCATCCGCCGCGAGCTCGTCAGCCCATCTAGCGCTTTCCGCCTCGACGTGGTGGTGCTGTCGCGATCGGTGTTGGAATTTGTTTGGCGCGGTCTCCGCCTAGACAAGGATATTAGATCAGGCAGCGAGGTCAATCGGCTTGTCAGCGAGCTTTTGGGTTAGGGTCTGCCATCGGTCGACTTTGCGCATGGTGATCTGACCGGCGGCGAGCAACGCCCAGAACAACATCGCGGCAGTTTCGGCCGAAGGCAGCACCGTCTGGGTCTTGATCCGGCGCTTGAACCCTTCGTGGAGGGGTTCGATCGCGTTGGTGGTGCGGGCGCTCTTCCATGGGCTGAACGGCCGCCGGGTAAATGTGAACAGCCGGTCACCGGCTTCCTCGAGGCTGTCGGCCACCACCTTGCATTTGAGCCGCCACTTGCCGATGAAGGCCCGGCGGCGCGGCTCGACCTCGGCAGCCGAGGCGGCGTAGATCATGTCATTGTCGTCGGCCGAAAGCTCATCATGCAGCCGTCGGGCTGCGTGGGCGAGCAGGTTGCGGTGCTGGTGGACGGTGCAGCGCTGGGTCGGGACGTCGCCCCAGAGTGCGGTCAGCGCCTGCTCCAACCCGGTCCCGCCATCGCCAATCAGAAACTCTGGCTTACGCAACCCACGCCTGACGAGGTCGTCGAGAACGGCGCGCCAAGCCTCGCTGGTCTCGCCGCCCATGTTCTTGACCGCGAGCAGCACCTTCTGGCCGTCCTCGCGCACGCCGAGCACGACCAGGAGCACGATCGAGGTAGCTTTTCGATCAAGCCGGACCCGCACTACCGTGCCGTCCAGGATCAAGCGGGCCATCGGTTCCTCGGCGAGCGAGCGGGCATTCCAGAGGTCCCAATCGCTCTTCACCTTCCGCCACACCCGGCTCACCGTATCCCTGCCGACCGCACCCCCGAAGACGGCGCAGAGGGCCCGGCGCACCCGACGCGTGTTGGTGCCGGCCAGATCGGCCCCTGCAATCAGCGCATCGGCCTGCTTGGTTCGCCGCTGGTCGGCCCGCAGCGCGGTGCTCTTCCACTCGGTGGTCGTGCCCGCCGCGGTGTCGAGCCTCGCCCGCGGCACGGCGATCTCGACCCGGCCGAAGGTCCCCAACAGCGAACGCCATCGGTGGCCGTGCCGGTGGCCAGTGATACCGCTCGGGCCATCTGTACTTTCGGGATCGGCCGTTGGGCGGCGGGCATAGCGCGGGCGGCAGAGCACCGCATCGAGCTCGCCCTCGATCATCACCTGGATCAATTCGCGCACCCAATCACGTAAGCCGGCTTCGATCGGATCAAACCAGTCGTCGACAAGATCGACCGTCATCTCGTCTTCCGACTGCTGAGCCAGCGACTTCGTGCTATTGTTGCTCATGGCGTGGTCTCCACCGGCGGACGAACGCCGGATTGTTTGGGTTTCAGCACCCGGAGACTACGCCACCTTCAATTCCAACCACACCCCGGACGGCATCCGCCGTTACGTCGAATTCCACTTTTTGACCTTTAGCAAGTGCCCGGAACCCCTCTGGTTGGATAGCTTTGTGATGTGCAAACACGTCCTTCCCACCGCCGTCTCGAGTAATAAATCCAAAACTGCGCGCATTATTGAACCATTTACTGTCCCGGTGGCGTGAACGGCAGTCTTGCACTTATTTGCTGCTGATGTTTGTTGAGGTTCGGCCGACTGCGACGGTGCAGCACGATGGCTGCTAAGCCCATCGTGAACGCGGTGGACAAGAAACTTCCGGTGCGAGATGGCATTGACGTTTCTCCGCTGTTTCGGCAGCCGCGCACCATACAGCGTGGAAAAGGTCGACGGCGCGGCAGCAACCAAATGTAGCCGGAACCGGACGGATAATGTGTGACGGAGATCACACTTTGCGGTCTTGCAAAATGCCCCATTTGTAGGCGGGTAAAATTCCCCACCTGCGGCTGAGGTATTCTCCGGTTCACGCTCAATCCTTAACCTCAGCCGACCTCCCTCGCGAGCAACGGAGCAGTCGACGGGAAGCATCCTATGCTGCCTGTTTCAGCCGGCGCGTGATCTTGTTTTTACGACGCATCGTGCCGAAAACCTTCGAGAGTTCTCTCTGGGCGCCTTGTAGCGGTCCGCGGGCCTAGCGATCGGATCGAGGATTCTTGTGCTTGAGCGCAGACGGGCCACCAGCGGGTCCCTCGTGCCGGATCGCCGGCTGCGGGAGTGCATTTCGCCGCCCCCCCGGGGACCCCGCCTAATAGGCGCGGGTGGCGAGTATTTTTTCGACCGGTTCGACAGTGAGGGGAATCTGGTCCCGCTGAGTGATCTGCCGGACGTCGATCGCCGGTGATCGCGGTCGCAGCGAACTCGTTACTCGATCGTGCCTTCGGAAAACCGAAGGTCGCCGAGGAGAAGGACGATGACATGGCGGCGCGGTTAGCGGCGATGTCACGGCCGGAGCGACTAGCGCTAATGGAGGAGATGCTGGAGTCGGTGCAACAGTATTTACCGGCCGCCCAAAGGCAACGGCGGATACCACCGCCCGCGACGTGAGTTTTGGAAGCCGCCGCGCCCTCGGCGCAGACGGCCACCCGCGGGTCCCTCGGGCCGGCTCGCCAGCTCGGAGAGTGCATTGCGACCCCCGGGGGACCCCCGCCTAATAGGCGCGGGTGGGGGTTGGCCACATTCGCGGGCTTGGTGGTCTTCGCGGCCATTCGGGTACCCGGCCTCCAACGCGCGCTTGGCACCGCCGATGTTGCTGATCGCAACGGTCGCATCGCTGCTGACGCGGCGACCCGGAAGCCCATCTACTCTTTAAGGCATCCGATGTATCCCCGCCCCGATCCGCGGCGACGGCTTGTCGTCGCGAAGACGGAACACACCGCCATCCGTCTCGACCCTGGACCCGGCGCACCACCGGGCGACGAATGCGCTCGCGAGGTTGGCGTCGAGGAAGTAGATCGACACCGCATCGTTGAGCCACCCCCGCAACCCCGACGGCATCATGGCCCACCCGTCCGCATGGCAGCTTGATGGTTTCCTCTAGGATCTACGCCGGCTGCGGCAATCTGAAGGACGCACGCGCCAACAACTTCCAGCTGCTGTCCTGCTTCTGCCAGACTTGCAGGACGCCGATCTTGGTGTTGGTAACTTTGCCGTCGAGTTCGCTTTCCGACACCCACAGATGACGCACTATGGCGTTGTTGCCAACGATCGCGACTGTGAGTTCCGGGAAATCGATCGACTTGAAGACAGCCTTTCGCGTCATGATCGCATTGATGAATTTGGCCTTGTCTTCGAGGTGGGCGTCCGAGTGGCTGTAGCTCAGTTGTTCGGCTGTCAGCGCTTCGAGCTTCGCCTTGTCTTGTGTGAGTATCGCCTTGCGCAGCGCCTCGACCGCCTGTGTGACCGCCTCCTCATCGTCGGTAGCAGCCATTGCCGGCGCGACCAGGGTTGTTGCGCTGAGCGCGAATACGCCCGCGGCGGCCAAATCGCGACGTGTCAAGTTCATGGCTATCCTCCCATTGTAATCGCGCTGCTCTTCAGAGCGGCACGTGCTCCTCACCCCAGCGCCCGACGCAGCTGGCAGCCGGCGACGCCCCCAGCATAGCAAGATCTGACACGGATGCGGTGCGCAATTCGGCGGCTATCGCCTCGGCCGGAGCAACGCCCCTTTCCGGACCCTGGCCCAGGCGGAGAGCGGTCGCCCCGTCGATCGCGGCCGGCTGATGTCGTCACCCGCAACGAATGGCGGCTCAGGGTCGAGATACCCGCTTCTCCTTGGCCGACGGAAGGGCTGGTCCTGGCATCAAACCTGCCGTCAGCTCCGCGGCGCGGATTCGGCGAAGGAGGGGCGGTACACGGCCCGGCGTCGAAGCGGTATCCCGCTGTCAATCACCGATTTGCAGCATGCCCACGCGCCACCCGGCTCGTAGAGGCGCTGCAGGGACTGGGCTGGTCCGAGAGGGGGGTAATGGGGGCGTTCCGCAGCGCGAAGGTTGCCGCACCGAGCGAATAGGGTACTGTTCGGCCCGTAGATCGTCATTCGCGAAAGCGGGAATCAGGGCAACAACAGTGGGCGCTTGCCCCCGAACCCTGACTTTGCGAGGGCGACAACTTCCGTCCTCGGCAAAGAGTCTATAATGGACGCAACACCCGTATCCCCCGGCTACCTTCGCTGGCATTCGCGTGCTCGACCTGACGCAATTCGAGGCCGGCACGACGTGCACCGAGGCGCTATCCTGGATGGGGGCAGACATCGCCAAGGTGGAAAACCCAAAAGGCGGCGAAGCCGGCCGCCGATGCGTACTACTTTATGATGTACAACGCCAACAAGCGGTCGATCACGGTCAACCTGAAATCGGACCGGGGCCTGGCGCTGGTCAAGGAGATGGTGAAGAAGGCGGATGTCTTCACCGAAAACTTCGCGCCCGGCGCGGTCGAGCGGCTCGGGCTCGGCTACGACGTCGTCAGCGTGATCAATCCGAGCATCATCTATGCTCAGGTCAAGGGCTTCGGAGACGGCAGTCCCTACGAGAAGGGCCTGTCGTTCGATCCGATTGCACAGGCCACGGGCGGGGCGATGAGCATCACCGGCGAGCGCGAGGTCGGGCCGGTCAAGCCCGGCCCGACGATCGGCGACACTGGCACCGGCATGCTGATGGCGTTCAGCATCGTTAGCGCACTGTTCGATCGTGCGCGCACCGGCAAGGGTCGGCGCTCGCCCGCGCGCGAGTGGGTGCCCAGCTTCGCCATCATCACCACCGCGCCAAACGAGCTGTGCGCGGAGCTTCACAACCGCATGCCGGTGGTCCTTAGACCTGAGCCGTGACCGGTTTGGCTCGGGGAGGAGCCGTCATCGGCGGGGCCAAGCGCCGCCTCGCGGCGGCCCTTGCCGTCGATGAGCCTTGCGAGCCACCAGACGCTGCCCTTCGGTCCCCTGCGGTAGCCGAGGGCGAAGCCGCGGGCGACCGGTACCCAATATCCGGATTTCTTCGCCGGCAGCCTGGCGCGCGCGGAACGGGTGTCGAGCTTGGCGTTGCGGACGGTGCGAGCCATGCGAAGTCCGATTTCCCAAAAATTTCCCAAAACCTGTAGGTGGACAGAGACGGACGTGCAAGGACAGGTTTCATTTATATTGTCGCTCAGCATCGATATTCCGGTGTCCACCGGCGGCTGCAGTTGGCTGTTTTACCCCACTGTGACGGCGGCAAGACCGGTTCGAATCCGGTAGGGGGCGCCAATAATTTTAATTAACTGAGAGCGCGTGCCCGGCAAGGTGCGAAGGATGCTGCTCTTGAATTCGGCTCCTCTCTTCGGAGGTAGCGGATTGGCAGGCCCATCGCGTTGTGAACACTCAGGATTGCATCAGTTCAATGCTTACACCGTCCGGCGCCGCGACGTAGCACAACAAGCCGCCGTTTACGCCCTTCTTCAACTCGACGGGAAAGGTTACGCCTTTGCCGCGCAGCTTGTCGCAGAAGGCTGCGAGATCGCCCTGGTATAGGCAACCGAAATGGTCGGTCCCCCACGCGTTGTGGCGGGAGAAGTCGGCGTAAGGTTGGATCGGCCGCGCGGGAACCGGGGTTTCGCCCGGCCGCCGGCCGCGGATGAGGATGGTCATTCCGCCGAGATCGACGAAGATTTGCGGGGCGCCGCGCGCGACTGTGTCGGCAGCAATCGTGGCACCGAACATCGCCACGTACCAATCGACCGACGCTCTGGGATTCTGGCCGATGATGTGGTTGTGATCGAACTTGACAGCCGGATTGCTCACTGGTTTGCCTTTCATCCTGATTGGCACGGGGATCCAGTTCTTTCTCGGGTGGCAATTATCGAGGCCCGATCGCTGGGTCAAGACGCCCTGAAGCACGACCTCGCCCGGAGAAAACAATTACCTATTGGTTCGGCCGGCCGCTCCGGATCAGGCCGCGCGACGCTTTAAATCACCTGGTTGCGCAATTGCGCTTCGCCGCGCCAAAGACGCCCCAGATTGTCGCGCAAGATCTCGATTACATTGTCTTCATAATGTCTGGTTTCGCCTGCTGTGTGAGGGGTGAGGAGCACATGCTCCATTCCCCAGAGCGGCGAGTTCGGTGGGAGCGGCTCTTCCACGGTCACATCGATCCCGGCGCCGGCGATGCGCCGTGCGGCAAGCGCCTCAACAAGTGCTGCCTCGTCGACGACACGTCCGCGAGCGACGTTCACCAGATAGGCGGAGGGTTTCATCCGACCAAGTGCGTCGGCGTCGACGAGTTTCTCGGTCTGCTCGTTGAGGGGACAAGTGAGGGCGACGAAATCGGCCTCGGACAAGAAGGGCTTGAGCTCGGCCATGGTATACACCGCATCGGCTGCGCCGCGGCCGGCGGCCGGATCGCGCCGCAGCCCGACGACGCGCATATCGAAGACTTTGGCCAACTGGGCGAGGCGTCCGCCGATCTGCCCCAGGCCGACGACAAGGAGCACCTTGCCGCCGAGCTCGTCCTCCCGTTGGGAGAGATCGCCGATCATGTTGCGCCAGACGCGCTTTCCTTGGTTGTCGCGAGCCTCGGGAAGCCGGCGGCTTAATGCAAGGATGAGGGCCATCGCGTGCTCCGAGACCGCGCGGTAGTTGACACCGCGCGCGCTGGCAAGGCGGATGCCGCGCTTTGCTAGCTCGTCGTGCGGGAACTGGTCAATGCCGGCCCCGATCGCCTGTATGAAGCGGAGCTTCGTTGCACGGTCGAGCAGGCCATTCTGCCACAGCCCGGAGATCACCAGCACGTCGGCCTCGCCCACGCGATTTTCCAAGGTCTCGGGATCGCGGACGGCGAAGCTATAGATGCCGGTATTGAGCGACGAAAACCGCTCATGCAACCGATAAGCGACGTGGGCGAAGCAGATCGCGAGCTTTTCGTTAGGGGGAAGCATGGCCGCACTCCGTTCGATGATAAAAAAGGGCGCGCAGCGCCGGCGGGCCGGTGCAACCCGCATCGCGATCGACGGCTGAGCCCGTTTCGTTCTCATGCTGGCTGCCTTGTGATATTATCGCCAGCGGCATGCTGCATCCTCCCGATCTGGCGCCGGGTCACCGTCGCATCATCCACATCGATATGGACGCTTTCTATACTTCCGTGGAACAGCACGACGATCCGACACTGCGCGGCGTTCCCGTCGCTGTGGCGGCGCCGGGGCGCGCGGTGTGGTCGCTGCCGCGAGTTACGAGGCGCGCAAATTTGGCGTGCACTCTGCGATGTCCTCGGTCTCGGCCCGGCGCAAGTGCCCGGAGCTTGTGTTTGTGTCGCCGCGCTTTGACGTCTACAGGGCGGTGTCGCAGCAGATTCGCGCCATCTTCGCACGCTACACGTCGCTCATTCAGCCGCTGTCGCTGGACGAGGCATATCTCGACGTGACGGCGCCTTTGGTGGATCGGCTTGACGACTGCGATTGCGGAAGAAATTAGAGCGGCGATCTGCCTGGAGACGGGTCTGACCGCCTCAGCCGGGATGTCCTACAACAAGTTCCTTGCAAAGCTGGCGTCAGACTACCGCAAGCCGGATGGGTTCTTTGTCATCACCCCGAGCATGGGGCAAGCCTTCGTAGCCGAGTTGTCCGTAGGCAAATTTCATGGCGTCGGGCCGGTGACGGCGGCGAAGATGGACGCGCTCGGCATCCACACCGGCCTCGACCTGAGACGGCAGACGCGAGAGTTCCTGAAGGCGCAATTCGGCAAGGCAGGCGATTACCTCTACCACCTGGCGCGCGCCGAAGACGATTGGCCAGTGGTGGCCGATCGTCTGCGCAAGTCACTCGGTGTCGAAACGACCTTCGCGCGCGACCTTCTGTCGTGGGATGAGGTGGCGCCGGCACTCGAGCCCGTGTTCGCCAAGCTATGGGCGGCCTATAGCCGGCATGGCCTAACCGGGCGGACCGTGACGGTGCAGATCAAGTACGCCAATTTCCAGCAAATCACTCGCACTCGGTCCTGCAGCGAGGCTATCACGTCACGGGCGATCATCGAGCAGCTTGTCCTCGATCTTCTTCAGCCTCACTTCCCGCCGTCACGGGGTGTGCGGCTGCTCGGGGTCACGCTGTCGAACTTCGATACCAACACGGCCGCTGAAAACCGGCAGCCAGCGCTCGCTCTGCGATAGCCGGTATGATCCAACTTCGCAGGCGCAAATATCTGCGGCTGCGTTGCTCAACGGTGCTCTGGGCCCGACCTGTCCAATTACTACGAGAAGCGGCCACCTCCACCGCACAGCGGGCGGGTCCCTGAGCGATTGCGCGGCCAAGCAGTGGTCCGCAACCGCATCGGAGACTATCGGCTCTCGGATGCATTTTAACTGGAGGACGGTTGCGGCACTCCCGTTCGGTGAGACGATCCTATCCCTCCAGGGGCGAAAAGGGAGAACTCAGGTCAAGCCGCCGGTCGGAACAGCGCGAAGCACTTGTCCGAGTTGAACAGGTAGGATTCGACATAGTCGATGATCTCGGCCTTGCGACCGAGCCCGTCCATCGCCCCGGCGAGACAGACCCAGTTCAAGAATTCCTGCTGGCCAGCGTCCTCGATCTGCGCGGTGGTGAGATTGCGCCAGCGCGCGAAATTGCCCGAGGCGAGCTCGTCGAATCGCGCCCGGTCGCTTGCGACATCGGGGTAAAGCCAGTGATGCTTGGCCGTCAGGAACGCATGCGACCAACTCGACGAGGCGATGAGTGCCACCCGCCACGGGCTGTCGGCGAGAGCACGGGCGACTACCGCGCCAACATCGAAACAGCGAGACGGGTTAGGACCGGGAGGATCGACCGCATTTGGATCGGCGCTGCCGGTCAGATGCGCGCTGCTGCCGCGCTTGGCGATGACTGAGGAACCGTAGCAATTGACGTGGAACGGCACGACCGGATAGCGAAAGCCGCGCCGATCGTAGTCGAGATAGAGGATCGTGTTGATAAAGGCGTGCGGCAGTCCGAGCTCGTGGCGCATCGCATAGGCATAGCTGACGTCGAAGTCGGCCTTGATCAATTCAGCCGCTAGATAGGAGCCGGCGGCGCGGTGCCCGTCGACGCGGACCACCTTGCCCGGATCCTCGCCCCAAACGTTACCCTGCTCGGACCGGCTGGGGCGCCCGAACGGGCGGCAGTCGATCGCATCCAAGGCAAAGACGCAGAATGACGGGACCCCGTCCTCGCGAAAGTTCTCGTACTGATCGTCGCCCCAGATCAGCACGAAATCGGGTGCGAACGCGTGGAGCGCCTCGCGCGCCTTGCGGAAGCCGCCGAGGAGGCGGCGGCGATGCTCGCTTGCGGCGCCGCCGTTCTCGTTCGCAGCGAGTTCCTGCCGTAACGGCTCAGGCCAGCGCGTCGGCTCTTTCATCTCGGCCGGCACGCGGTCGCTCTTCAAGGTGCGGGTCAGGAACGAACTCATATAGGCGTCCGGCAGTATCAATCCGGGGAAATGCGTAACCCCAATACCGAGAATTTCGCCCATCGCGGGACTCCTCTGCGTGAAGCGGCCGCCGCCGCGGCTCTGCGAACTCTATAGCAGATCGATGCGTCCGAATCAGTGGTTCTTCGGCTACCAGTTGATCGTCAGCTTGCCGTCCCGCATCTCATAGCCTTGGAGCCGGCCGAGGAAACTCATCCCGAGCAACGAAATGTTGAGATTTTCCAGCACCGCGGCCGGCACATCGTAGATCGAAAGCTGGCCGATCCGGATCTCGCGAAGCGTCACCGGGGCCATGCGCGCGGAGCCGTTGGCGGTGCTGACGCGGCGGTTGAACACGAGTTCGCCAGGCGCGATGCCGGCGGCCCGCGCATCCGCGGGTGTCAGTGTGACCAGACTAGCGCCGGTGTCGACGAGCAACCGCACCGAAGCGCCGTTGACCGCAGCGTCGAGGATGACGTGGCCTTGTTCGTTTGCGGGATAGACGAGCGTATTGCCTGCCGCGGCGGTTTCGGCGACACGCGCAGCAGCTTCGGGCGTCGCGACTCGGTCCTGGAATAAGACGGGACCTAGCTTGACGCTGCCGATACATAGAGAGGCGATGCCGCAGCACAGGAATGCCCAGCGCAGCGCCCAGCCGATCACGCCGCCATCCCGTAAGTACCTTAGCCGCCTGCGACACCCCCTCGCGCAGTTTCAACCCGAGTGTTTAAGGTTTGCTGAAGCCGCTAGAGCACGAGTTAGTCCGCAGCCTGCGGCGCGTCGGGATAGCTGCTGGCACGCCAACGCCGCGGACTGATTTCGCGCAAGTCAGCATCGAGCCCCCAGCGATCCCAACCCGGCCGCGAGGAGCGCGCGAACATCTCGAGATAAGGCCCGTCGCACAACGCCTCGATACGCGCGTAGACCTCGTCAGGCTTCCTGCTGTGCTCGCGCCGTGGCGACACGATCAGTTTGCGGACATTTGCCGAGAGGCGATGGGGCTTGCCGCGCGTCGCGAGCAGACAGGGTTCGGGGTTCGCCCGCGTCCAAAACCCGAGCCCCGTGAAGAAACTCCCGTCATTGTAGAAGGGCTCGGGCTTCCTTAGCTTAGCCCAATAGAAACCGATAGTCTTGTACGTGAAGCCCCAAGCACGGATCACCTCGAAGGCTTTTTCGAGAAGCGGGTCGGTCGTCCACAATAACAACACGCAATCGTCCGCTGCCCATTCGGAGACCGGAAGCGCCTTGATGTCGGCGAGCGTCATGCAGTCGTAATAGGCCTCGGCGCTGCGGCCCTTCCCCTTGCGCGAATAGGTGGAAAACGTCCAAGGCGGGTCGGCGTAAATTACCTTGTAGTGCTTGGGCCGCGGCGAGGAACTCATTTGGCCTCCCTGTCGTATTCCCGAGCTTCGATCAGGCATGCTCGCGGGCGCTGGACGGCGGGTCAACCCTGCGGTTCCGAGGTCTCAATACTCCTCGCCGGAGCCTTCTTCGGGCGCCTCCTCGGTCGGGATCCGGTAGTTGCCTTTGAGCCAGCGGCCGAGATCGATCCGGGCGCAGCGCGTCGAGCAGAACGGTCGGTTTTGCGGCGTCGGCGGCTTGCCGCAGATCGGGCAGGGACGCAGCGAATTCGCCGAGTTGGGCTCCATCGCTGAGCGATATAATCAGACCGCAGCGATTTGGAAGCGGCCACGATCGAGGCTGGGATCTGCCTCGATCGCGATCTCGCGCCCGAATCGCTCCTCCAGCGCGCGTAACGCCGCCGTCGCGCCGCCGGCCAAAGCAGCAGCGACGTCCGGATTGACCGTCAAACGCCAACGACGCCCAGGCTGTGTTCGTGCCTCGCCGCGTAGCGCGCGCAGTGCCTCGTATGCCACCGTGACCGCGGTCTTGACGAGAGGGCCGCCGGGACGCGCCTCGAGCAGCGCTTCGGCAAGCGGACGCCCGCGGCGCGGCCGCACCAGCTCGAGGTGGCCGAGCCGGGTCCAGCCGAGAATTTGCGGGTGCCTCGAGTCGGGCGCCAGCGCTTCGGCAAGCGCGTCGCGGACGCGCTCACGCAATCTACGATCCTCCAGACCGACAAAATCTATGAGGATGCCGCCGCCGAGATTACGCAGCCGGATCTGCTGAGCAACCGCATCGACAGCGGCGAGATTGACCGCGAGCCCAGTCCGCTCGGGCGACCCTGTCTCCGGGCTTCCGCTGTCGACGTCTATCAGCGCGGCGGCCCGGGTCGCCTCGATATGAACCGAGCCGCCGCCGGCGAGCGCGACCGTACCGGCCAACGCCCGATCGAACACCGCGTCGAGTTCAACCGGCCACTTGGCCTCCGGTTTATACTGCATCATGGTATCGGGAAAGACGCCGCGGAGTTCCGGGACGATCGCAGGATCGTCGACGAGAATTCGGCTGGGCGATGCCTGTAGCGCACTGGAGAGCGCGGTGGCGAAGGACAGGGGCGGGTCGAGCCGGGCCGGCCGCTGCAGCTTGTTTGCTCGATCGAGGATATCGCGCCAACGACGCTTCAGATCAATCGCTTCGGCGATGAGGGCGTCTGTCGGCTCGGGCGCGAGCAGCCGGAGTCCGGCAGCGCCCTCACCCGCCTCGCTCCCCTCGGCACCCTCTCCCGCACTGCGGGAGAGGGTGGACCCAGCCCACAGAGCTGGGTGGGTGAGGTTAGCCAGCAGCTTGGCTCGCTCCGCCGGCGATAGGGTCTCGCCGCCGCGGATGCCCGATCGTCCCCATCTCAGCTCGACGCGCCTGCCGCGCAGCGCCACGCTCGTCGTCAGCTGTGCCGCCTTGCCGCCTTGCGCTTCACGGCGAATTTGGACCACAAGGCGCTCGCCTTCGTTGAGCCGCCGACCGCGTGGCAGGACTTCGCGTGCGGGCAGGAAAGCCGGCCGGTCGCCGCCGATATCGACCAGCACCGCGTCGAGCGCCGGCACCAGCCGGCGCACGCGGCCGAGAAAGATGCTGCCGGCCTCGCTTCGGTTGCCGCGTTCGACAAAGAGTTCGACTGGAACGCCGTCCTCGAGCAGCACTGCGCGCCACTCGCCCGGGCCGGCGGCGATCAGCAGCTCGCAGAGCAAGGCGGTCGGTAGCCGCGGCCGGCGAGCAGCTGAGCCGTCTCGAAGAGCGGCAGTCCGATCACATTCGAATAGGAGCCGGACACCCAGCGGATCAGAGCGGCGGCTCGGCCCTGGATCGCGTAGCCCCCTGCCTTGCCAAGCCATTCGCCGCTGCAAAGGTAGGCCGTGATCTCGGCCTCGCTCAGGCGCTTGAACACGACTTGACTGTCGACCCGGCGCAATATCAGCCGCTCGTCCGGGCCTGCCAGAGCAATGCTGCCGTGGACACGATGGCGGCGCCCGGACAACAGCTCAAGGCAAAATCGCGCGGTAGCCGGCTCCGCGGGTTTCGGCAGGATACGGCGGCCGCAAGCGACGACTGTGTCGGCGGCCAGAATATAGGCGCCGGGATGCCGCGGCATCACGGCCCGCGCCTTCTCCTCGGCGAGGCGCATCGCATGAGCCGGCGGCAGCTCACCGGGTCGAGGCATCTCGTCGATATCGGCGGGATCGACCCGGTCGGGCTCCAGCCCGATTTGCCGAAGCAGGTCGAGCCGGCGCGGCGAAGCGGAGGCGAGCACGAGGAGCGGCGCTGTCATCACAGGGTTATCCCCGCAGATGCAGCACGCAAATCAGGGTGAACAGGCGGCGCGCCGTGTCGTGGTCAATGACGACCTTGTCGGCGAGCCGCTCCGTCAACAGCGTCGATCCCTCGTCATGCAGCGATCGCCTTCCCACGTCGATCGCCTCGATCTGCGCCAGGCTCGCACGGCGGATCGCCTGGTAATAGTTTTCGCAGATCATGAAATAGTCTCGGACGATACCGCGAAACGGAGCGAGTGGTAGGACGATCGTCTCGCTCGTCCCGTTTATCGCCGATCGAATATCGATGCTCAGTCGGTTCTCTTCGATAGCCAGATGGAGATGAAACGGCCCGGCGAGCCCGGAGGCGGGCGCGAAGCGGTTCTCTTCCAACAAATCGAAAATCGCGATCGCTCGCTCGTGCTCGATATCGGGGCTGCGGCGGAGCACGGTGTGCTCGTCGAGAGTAATGCCGGCGATCCGCCTCTCGCCCTGGGGGTCGCCCATGCCCTTTGGTTCATGCCGTGCGAGTGAGCCGGATCGACAGCGACAGCGCATGCGCCTCCAGCCCTTCCGCCTCGGCAAGACGGATTGCCGCGGGCGCAAGCGCCGCTAAGCTCGCGGTGTCACAGCGAACGAGCGAGCTGCGCTTGAGGAAGTCGAGGACGCCCAGACCGGAGGCGAACCGTGCGGTGCGCGCGGTCGGTAGCACATGGTTGGGTCCGGCAATATAATCGCCGATGGCTTCGGGGGTGTGGCGGCCGAGAAAGATTGCGCCGGCATGGCTGACCCGCTCGGCCAGCGCATCGGCCTCGTCGAGCGCAAGCTCGAGATGCTCGGGAGCGATCCGGTCGATCAGCACCGCCGCCTCTTCCCAATCGGCGACGAGGAGGATCGCACCGTGCGCATGCCAGCTCGCCCGCGCGATTTGCGCTCGCGGCAATCGCGCCAGATGGCGCTCAACCGCCGCCTCGACCTCGGCCGCGAAGGCGGCATCGTCGGTGACCAGGATCGCCTGCGCCGCACTGTCGTGCTCTGCTTGCGACATTAAATCGGCAGCGATCCATCGCGGATCGTTACGCCGATCGGCGACGACGAGAATTTCCGAGGGACCGGCGATCATGTCGATCCCGACCTGGCCGAAGACGCGCCGCTTCGCGGCAGCCACGTACGCATTCCCCGGCCCGACGATCTTGTCGACGGGCGCAATCGTCGCCGTGCCAAAGGCGAGCGCAGCGACCGCCTGCGCCCCGCCGACCCGGTACACCTCGTCGATCCCGACCAGCTCGGCGGCAGCGAGAACGAGCGGGCTGAGGACGCCGCCGGGGGCCGGCACGGTCATCACCAAGCGCTCGACGCCAGCCACCTTGGCAGGGATCGCGTTCATCAGCACCGAGGACGGGTAGGCGGCGGTACCGCCCGGGACATAAAGCCCGGCGGCCGCAATCGGGCGCCAGCGATTGGCGAGCCGCACTCCGAGAGCATCCACATAATCAATCGGTGGCGGCAGCTGGCGGCGATGAAAGCTTTCGATCCGCCCGGCGGCGAACCGCAGCGCGGCGACCGTTTCGGGCGGGGCCGCAGCAGCCCGCTCGGCAATCTCGCGGCGCGGAACGCGCAGGCCGGAAGCCGGAAGGTCAACGCCGTCGAAGCGGTTTGTGTAATCGATCAGCGCGGCGTCACCGCGACGCGCGACATCCTCGACGATCGCCGCGACCACCGCATCGACATCCGCCTCGCTCTCCCGCTTGGCCTCGAGCAATCGCCGGAAAGCTGTTTCGAACCCGGTTTCGCGCGTTGCGAGTCTAACCGGCATCAGACCTCCCTTAAGCTTGCGGCCGGTCGGCGAATTGGAGTTTCACGACGCTGCCGACATATCGCGTCACGAAAGCGCTCGATCCAACCGCCGACCTCTTCCGGGCGGGTCTTCAGCGCCGGTCGGTTGACGATCAGCCGCGAGCTGACATCGCCGATGCGCTCGATCTCGATCAGACCGTTCGCCTTGAGCGTAGCCCCAGTCTGGACGAGATCGACAATGTGGTGGCAGAGACCGAGGTCCGGGGCGAGCTCGACTGCACCGTTCAGCTTGATGCATTCCGCTTGAATGCCGCGCGTTGCAAAATGGCGGCGGGTGATCTCCGGATATTTCGTGGCCACCCGGATGTGGCTCGCGCGCCCGAAATCCTCCCGCGCGACCCAATCGGCAGTCGCCGCGACCGCGATAC
>Ga0306923_10003016_pt1 | contig 15713 bp, 21 predicted proteins | sample sta12Can44000108_FD_203841 | JGI IMG/M metagenome (GOLD analysis project Ga0306923, IMG submission 203841) | Lab enrichment of tropical soil microbial communities from Luquillo Experimental Forest, Puerto Rico - statanox.12C.anox.44.000.108 (v2)... | ecosystem: Environmental > Terrestrial >... | reverse complement strand
CGCCGCTGGCGAGCGCGGCCCGTCCAAGCGCGAGCACCCCACCGCCCTGGGGCATACAGCGCCCGATCGGCCAGTTCTGCACGCAACAGGGCCGGCTTCACCGTCCACCATTAACCGCGCCGATCGGCGGTTACTTGCGCGTTGGGGACTGACCGGTGTGAGTTACTGAGCGTAACCCGATCCTCGGCGCGCTGCGGCGCCGAGCGCCGAATCTGATGCAAGTCCCGCGATGCGCATCGCGCTAGTTGACGTCGCGCAGAATGCCCACTTCTGGTATCGATGCTGACTCTGGCGGGGCCAGCAGCCTTGATATCCGGCATGAGCTATCAAGTGCCAGCGGCTGGGCGGTCCGCGATCGGCTGGGGCCGGCCGGGATAAGGCTCTGGCCGGCGTTTCAGGTGCGGATGGGGCTTAGGCGCGTTGTGCGACGATGAGGACGCGGCGCAGCATCGTGTCGATTGTCGCGGCCGCCTCGGCAGGCTGCGCGCGCGTAGCATCTGGGTCGCTGCCGCTTTCGGCGGCTAGTTCGTTGACGAAGGCCATCAGCAGGCGGGTGGTCTCGCGCTGCCGGTGCTCCCAGTCAGGTGTCTCGTCGTAGGCGAGGACCCGCAAGCCGGCGGTTTTGAGGAGCGGCCGGTGGTCGGCGACTTGCGGCGGTCTGCCTTCGGGCTGGCGGGAGTAGTCCCAGGTTGTCAGCACCAGGCGCCCGCCCGGGCGCAGGGCCCGGCTGACCTCGCGCAGGGCTGCTTGCTTGCGGGGGGCGAACAGAAGCGCATCGATGCTCATCACCGCGCCAGCCTCGCCGTCACCGAGGGGAAGGTCGCCGAACGCTCCGGCATCAGTTCGCACACGGTCAGCGAGCCCGGCCCGCCTGGCCCGATCGTGCACCTGCGCGAGCGCGGAGGGCGCGATGTCGACGCCCAGGTAGCTGGCGCCGGTCGCGGCCGCCACCCACAAACCGGGGCCGCCGCGGCCGCAGCCGACGTCGAGGAGCAGCCCGCCAGGCGCCAGCCTGACCTCGTTGGCGATACGGGCGAGCTCGCTGCGCGAGGTGAAACTGTCTGGGGCCGCCTCCGCCGAGGTCCTCGCCGAGGACCTCGGCGAGGACCCGGGCATGCACCGCCGAATCGGCTCGGCGAACACGTCGCCGAACACCGCGGCCCAGTCACGGTCGGCGGCGCCGGTCACACAGCCAAGCCTGGCACGCCCGGCACACCCTGGGTTATGTACCTTGTAGCTGACGGAGCAGCCCGAGATCGTCGCGCACGGCGAAATGCTCGACAATCTGCCCGTCGGCCACGCGGAATAGGTGGATGAACTCCCACCGCACACACTTGCCGGTCGGGGCGATCCCGGCGAGCAGCGGCATGGCCGAGTCCCGGTGGGTGCCGTGAATCGTCAGGTGCACCGCGACACGATCTCCGTCTGCCAGGATCGAGTGGGTCTCAGCCCGAGCGTCGGCGAAGCAGGCGTGGATGGCGCGCCATATCTGCTTCCAGCCCTCGCGCCCGTGCGGGCCGGCCGCATGATTGGCCATGTCCGGGCTGACCAGTTGATCGAGGCGGTCATACTCCTCAGCGTTGAAACACTCGCCCGCGGCTTCGACAATGGCCCGCGCGTCCTGCAGCACAACTCACACCCTAACGACGCCCTTGGGGGCGGCACGCGGCGGGCGAGCGCATGCGCCGCCGATGGGGTTCCGTCCCGGCGCCACCTTCAGCGGCGGCGGAGCGCCCGGTGGAGCGCAGACCATCCCATTCGGGCCCGGCCGGTGTCCACACTTCGGCGGCAAGCCTGCCGTGGAGATCGGAGCTGATTGTCAAGCGCCGGCGCCCGGGCTGCCCACCGATACGTGACGTAGTACTAATGACTGCCTGTCTGAGTCCTGCCACGCCGGATCGCCGAGGCGGTGCGGGGTGGCCAGTTGCCTGGTTAATCGTGCTGTGGCGTGTGCGGCCACGGGTGGACGGCCCGGATGCTCCAGACGACGGCGGTCGCGACCACCGCGGCGGCCAGGCCAGCCCCTTCCGCCAGGCCCCGACGGGTCTGCATGGGACCCACCTCCTCAGCGGGAGCGTGCCTGACGTTCCATCTCGCGCTTGATCTGGCTCTCCGAAATCAGCTTACGCAGGTAAACGTCCATGCCGAACGCAGCCGTCAGGAACGCCCAAGCGATCGCCGGGTAGATGATCCAGATGTTCCACACGTTGGGGCTCCCGGAACTCTGGCTGAAGCCCTGGGTCGGCCAGCCACCCGCGTTGTGGTATTCGGTTAGGGCCCAGATGGCGGCGAGCACAAGCAAGCCGATGGTGGATATGGCGGTACTGATCCAGTAACGGCGCTTGCGCTCGATTCGCTTGATTGCCTGCTCGCGGGCGAACTGGCCGCCGGTGGCAGGCGCATCCGAGTGGGGGTGCGTAAGCCTGTCGTCGGTGATCTTCGTCATCTCGGCTCCCTTCTCACACCGGGAGCCGTGGGCTCGTTGGGAGCTCACTCGCCTCCCTGGTGCCAGGATGGAGCCGTCCGGCGATACCTGGGCAGGACCACAAGTCCCGAGCCACCGAGACGAATGGCCCCAAAGCGACCGTGCCCGGGGGCGGCCCGATCGAGCAGGGAACCGCAGGGACTCGCGGCCGCTCGCAGCAGGCGCCCACACCACACCCGGCCGCTGACTTGGCGCCGGGCACGTCGTCGCCACGCCGGAGACGACTTACTAAGCTGTCAGTCACGCCAGCCGGGTTGCAAGTTGGGTTGCAGTTCACCCCGGTGCGGTGGCGTCCAGGGAGGACCGGCCCCGCGACGTTGGTCCAGCCTGAACCGATCCGGACGACCGCGACCCGAGCCGCTAATGCGGCGCATGACACCAAGAGTCGTGCCCGTTGCGTGCCCGATCGAAGGGTCAGACACAGACACTCGCGGTCACTCATCACGGACAGACCATCGGGATCCCCGCAGGTCACAGATTCAGCCGGTAGGACGCGAGCAGCGCCACAGACTTCCCAAGCTGACGACAGTGAAGTGATCGGCTGCCTCCCCGGCCGCCGTCACTTGCCTTTTGGGCATACGGCGTCCCCCAGGAATAGCCAGGAGGAATGTGTTACCCGCCGGTCAGGCCTTGCCGCGCCTTGGCCACGGTGTTACCGCTGTATTACCTGACGCCGGATGCCGCACCGTGCGCTGCCGGAGCTGGCCGTCACGGGAAGGCATGAGTGGGCGGCTTCAGCGAACTTTGAAGGAGCGGATCATGGAAACGACCGAACAGGTGCAGCAGCGGCGCGTCCGCCGGAGGACCAGCCGGCGTTCCTTCTTGGTGAAGGGAGCCGCGGTCGGAGTAGGAACAGTTGGCGCAGGGTGGCTGCTGACCGACGCGTCACCGGCCTCAGCGAGCGGCGGCCTCACCAAGGGCGACGCGGCGATTCTCCGCTTCCTGGCTGCGGCCGAGCTCATCGAGACCGATCTGTGGCAGCAGTACAACGAGCTCGCCGGCATCCAGGACAGCGAAACTCCCGGCGGAAACGGCAACCCCGCCTATACCGAGGCGGTCGCGGTGCTGGACACGGACATGGCCCAGTACATTCACGACGACCTCGACGACGAGATCTCACACGGCGCCTTCATCAACGCCTACCTGAACGCGCACGGCAAGCAAACGGTCAACCTGGACAAGTTCCGCACCCTTCCAAGCAGCAAGGCAACCGGCGCCCAGCAAATCGGACGGCTGACCAACCTGATGCAGCTCACCGTCGACACCACCTTCTGGACGCGCTACCGCAGCGACTCGCTGAACCCCGACTTCGGCGACAAGCTCCCGCAAGCAATCCCCGACCTCGCCACCGGTCAGCACCCGGCGATCCCGCGCAGCGACGCCGACCTCGCCCCGCACCGCCACCTCCAGGCGATCGCCAACACGGCCGGCTTCCACTTCGCCTGGGTCGAGCAGGGCGGTACCAGCCTCTACGCCGCGCTCGCCCAGCGGGTCACCCATCCCGAGGTGCTGCGCATCCTGCTCAGCATCGGCGGCTCCGAGATCATGCACTTCCAGACCTGGCAGGACAAGGCCGGCAACGCGCCTCCCCTTACCGACCCCACCACCGGGCTCACGTTCCCTGACCTCAATGCCGACGGCGAACTCACGCAGACCAACCTGATCATGCCCGAGCCGACGATCTTCCTCGATCGCAAGTTCCCGATCGTCTCGATCATCCGCCCCACGGAGACCGACGGCGCCGCCATGGGCGCGGTCAAGGCCCTCACCAAGGACGGCCTCTTCATTGGGCAATCACGGGAGTTCTTTGCCGTCCTCGCACGGCTGGCACGGGCCGCAGACGCAGCCCGACACGGATCGTGAGCGACGGCGATCGGCGGGTTCCAACCCGGGCGAGCGATGCGGCCGGAGCAGGCCATGGCGGTCATCCAGTTCGAGCCCGGCGGACCCCCCCGCGCCGGGTGAATTCAGAAGCGCGGCGTGGACCAATGCCAATACGCCGCAGACCTGCTTTTCCCCAACCCCGCGCATCTCGAGCGGGCTACCGACTTCCCTGCAAGCGCGGCAAGCAGGGCTCAGCGCAGTTCCGCTACCTCCGGACTCTGGCGCCACGACAGCCCTGATCCTCCTGCGGATCTATCGCTCCCAGCTCGGCGAGGGATATACGCGGGATGAGCGGGGCTCTCACGACCAAAGCCGTCGCGTCTTCCCTAGTCAGACATGGTGTGCAGGCCAGAACGGTGACGGCCTGTAAAACCGTCATCTCAGGCCGGAGGGACAAGGATGGTAAGCGGTACCCTGATCACCGGAGGGAAGCACCGCGATGTCAGAGCCGGAGGCCCGGGACCCTGCCTCCAAGGGCGCCAGCCTGGAGCGGAGCAGGGAAGAAGTGCTCGCTGCGGCTCGCCCGCTGCCGCCGCATGAGGAGATGCTGATCGAGGACCTCACTGACGAGGAGGAACGCATCTTCCTCGAAGCCATCTTCAACGCATGAGTCATGCCGTTCGCGGCCCGCTCGTTGTCGACACCGGTGTTTTCGGTGCGCAGCTAACGCCCAGGACCTGGCCGCTGGGCGAGCTGTACAGGCCGCTGGTTGAGGGGCGGCTCTCATCTCCTTTATCACGGTGGCGGAACTCCGCTTCGGTGCCCAGTTCGCCGCGTGGGGGCCACGAAGGCTGCGACGACTTGAGCGCGAGCTAGAGCAAGCAGAAACCATCTGGCTGGGGCCGGATCTGACCGGCACTTACGCGGCGCTTCGCGCCTGAAGATCTCGTGGTGGCCGCTGGCCACAGGGTAGACCCCGCCGGATGGCGGGTGATGTTCGATGAGCTGATGTCACAGGTCGCGGGCCGGTTTGGGCGGGTGGAGCCGCGGCGTACTGCCCGGGAGTTTGTGGCCGGGCTGTTGTCTCCGGTGGAGCGGAAGAATTGCTGGTGGCTGGCGGAGCAGGCCGGTCATGGTGATCCGCAGGCGATGCAGCGGCTGCTGCGCTCAGCGGTGTGGGATGCGGACGGGGTCCGCGATGACCTTCGCGCATTCGTGACCGCCCGCCTGGGGCATGCGCGTGGGGTGCTGATCTGCGATGAGACCGGGTTCTTGAAGAAGGGCACCCGCTCGGTGGGGGTGCAGCGCCAATACAGCGGCACCGCCGGGCGGATCGAGAACTCCCAGGTGGGGGTGTTCTTGTCGTATGCCTCCCTGCTCGGGCGGGCGCTGATCGACCGCCGGGTCTACCTGCCCAGGTCATGGACCGGTGACCGGCAGCGGTGCGCGGCCGCCGGTATCCCCGCCGGGGTAGGGTTCGCGACCAAGCCTGAACTGGCCCTGGGCATGATCGCTGATGCGGTGGCGGCGGGCATGCCCGCCGCCTGGGTGGCGGCTGATGAGCTCTACGGGGACAACGGTGCCTTCCGCGCCGGGGTCGCTGCCCTCGGCCTGGGCTATGTCCTGGCGGTGTCCTGCGATCACCGGATACTGGCCTTTCGGGGCGGCAAACGGCGGCTGCGCGCCGATCAGATCGCCGCCGTCCTGCCGGCCGGCTGCTGGCACCGGGTCAGCGCCGGGACCGGCGCCAAGGGCCCACGCTGGGATGACTGGGCCTGGGCCGGCGCGCAGCAGCCGGGCCATAGCCTGCTGATCCGCCGCGGCGGCGACGGCCAGCTGGCCTTCTACCGCTGCTGGTCACCCACCCCAGTGGCGCTGGCCACGCTGGCCCGCGTTGCCGGGACGCGGTGGGCCGTGGAGGAAGGATTCCAGACCGCCAAGAGCCAGGCCGGGCTGGACCACTACCAGGTGCGGACCTGGACCGCCTGGCACCGGTTCATCACCTTGGCCATGCTCGCGCTTGCTTTCCTGATGGCCTGCGCCGCCCAGGGGGCCCCAGCCCCGCTGGCCGATCCCTGGCACCACGCCCGCACCCGCGGGCCCATCGCGCTGACCCCCGCCGAGATCCGCCGCCTACTCGGCGCCCTGATCATCACCCCGCTCCGGGCCCGGCTGGCCGCCCCGCCAGGCGTCACCAGCCACGCCCAGCACTGGTCACACTGGCGCCGGCTCCACCAAGGCCACGCCCGCCGCAGCCACTACCAGCGCAGACTCGCCACCGACCTCGGCCCATAACGAAGTGACGCTGCCGTACTAGTGCGTCAAGAACGGGCATGGCCTGGGCCAGAAGGAACACGAGGCCGACCGGTGGGTGGCGGCCACGGCGATCTGGCTAGACATTCCCCTGGTCGCGCATGACGCGATCTTCGCCAATGTCGAGGGCCTCAACCTGCTCACCAAGCTCGGCCCGTAGATCAAGATCACCGTGCAATTAGAGCCTGCAGATTATTAACGCGCGGCTCTGGTTCCGGGAGTGAGGGTGACGCCGTGCGCTGCGGCGAACGCTGTGAGTTCAGCCAGGGTCTTGAAGGCGGTTCCGGCCGGTTCGGTAACGTGCCGGCGCTGGGCCAGGAGCGGCCGGATCTGGCGTTCGGCGTTGGCGATGGTGCCGATGGTGACGCCGTATAGTTCGGCGGGGACGCGCTGCGGCAGGCAGAACCGTGCCCGCAGGATGGTGGCGAGGATCATCTCGTCCAGGGTGAGCGCGGGCGGGTACCCGCCGGCTGGCTTGCGCCGGGCGGGGCCGCCGCGGAGGATATGCAGCCGGGCTTCGCGGTGGGCCTGGTAGGGGATGACCAGCGCGGCGGTCAGCTGGGCCCAGTCTTCGGGCGGCATCCCGGTGAGCGCGGGATGCGCCCAGCTGGCGCTGTCGCGGCGGGCAGGCCGAGGCGCGGCGGGTCCGGTGCCGCCGACGGGACGCGGGCCGCCGGGGTGCAAGGTGTAATTCCAGTCGCCGTGCCAGTTGTGACGGTCGAGGGGAAGGGCGGCCATCTGGGCGTCGCTGATCGCCTCCCCGGTGGGGTAGCGGCTGGTGTCGAGCTCGGCGTGCACCTTTAAGCCGGTGCGGGTGGTGGTCGCCGCGATCGTGTTGATGATCACTTCGTGGCTGGTCAGCGGCCGGCCGCGCCAGTTCATCGAGATGTGGGAGAACAGCCGGTGCTCGATGGCGTTCCATTTGGAAGTACCGGGCGGGAAATGGCACACGGTGATCTCCAGCCCGGCCTGTGCCGCGAGCGCGGCCAGTTCGCTCTTCCACGCCCGGGTGCGGTAGCCGTTGGAGCCGCCCGCGTCCGCGGTGACCAGCAGCCGCCGCGGGCGTGGGTAGGCGGCTGCGCCCTGGGCCTGCCACCAGCGGCGCAGCGACTCCACTGCGAACGCGGCGGTGTCGTGGTCGGTGCCGACGCTGACCCAGCCGGCGTTCGCCGCCAGGTCGTAGATGCCGTAAGGGATCGCCTTGCCCAGATCCGGGTCGGGGAAGTCGTGGGTGCTGACCTTGGCCGGCTCGCCCCCGGGCCGCCATTCCCGGCCACCGTTTTTATATGCCCCGACCAGTTCCTTCTTCTTGGTGTCCACGCTGACGACCGGGTCACCAGTGCCCTGGTGGGCCTTGACCTGCTCATTGATGTAACGAAACTGCGCGTCCCGGTCTGGGTGCTGCCTGCCTTCGAGGGCCTTAGCGTTGCCCTGCAGGCTGAACCCCTCCTCGTGCAGCAGGTCAGCGACGGTATCGGCCGACACCCGGTGCCCCTGCCGGGTCAGCTCGGCTGCCAGCACTCGCGTCGACTTGGTGGTCCACCGCAGCGGCGACACCGGGTCGCCCCGCACATCCGGCTCCACCAGCGCCAGCAGCGCGGGACGCAGACCGGGATCGAGGTCGGCCGCACGCTTACGGCCACCGCCCGGCCGGCGCGCCCGCCCCAGCGGCTCCTCCCCGGCCTCCAGTTCGGCGACCCCGCGGGCGACAGTGCCCTCACGCATCCCGGCCGCCCGCGCCACCACCCGGATGCCGCCATGCCCCAGCGCCCGGGCCTCCGCCCCTGCCACCAGCCGCCGCTGCCGCTCATCCAGATGCGGGAACAGCGCCTCGAACTTCCCAGCCAGCGACTCCTGCACCTCCACCCCAATGCCCATACCACAACAACGTAGATCACGAACAGAAGCAGCGCTTTATTTCGAGGCAAGTCCTTAACGTGCAATTAGCGGGGACAGCAGGGGGTAGCTGCGGCCACTGGCGGACAGCCTGCACCGCAGGTCACGCAGCATGACGGCACCGATCGGTGTACTTCCCAAGCTGATAGTGCGGGTCCGATTCCCGTCACCCGCTTGCCTCACCACTTGGCGGCACCGACGGTCAAGGCTCGTCGAAGGAGGTTTCTCCCTAATCGTCGATGGCAGCAACAGCTGCGAGGATGGCGTCGATCGCAGCCGCAGGATGGGACACCATCGATACGTGCGATCCCGCGACTTCGGTGATCGTCGAGCCCGCCCGCTCCGCCATGCTGCGTTGTGTGGCGGGGGGGATGACCCGGTCCTGGGTTCCGACCACGGCCCAGCTCGGTATGGTCTTCCAGGCGGCCGTCTCCGTCGGCGCGGTGTTCGCACCGAGGGTGATCGGGCGCTGACTGGCGACGATCAGCCACCGGTCCGCCTCGGGGAGGTCTTGCGCGAAGGCATCGTGGACGACCGATGGCTTGAGGAACGCCTCGGCGTCCCCCTGTGGGGCTCCGGGGTAGCCGACGATATCCAGAACGGCGGCCGGGTCGGGAACGTCAAGCGCGGAGCCCGAGCCGCCCAGGATCTGGAAAGTATTCTCACCCACGTCGGGGATGAACGCGTCGACATAGACGAGCGCCTTGACATCGCCACCTGCGGTACCGGCGTTCGTGATCACCACACCCCCATAGGAATGGCCGACCAGGACGACAGGACCGGTCGTGCGCTGCGCGAGAAACGACGCGACGTACGCGGCGTCTCCCGCCACCCCATGAAGGAGGTTAGGCGGAGTGAGGACGGTGAAACCTTGACCCTGCAGCTCGGTCGATACGGCGTTCCAGCTCGACCCGTCAGCCCATGCGCCGTGAACAAGAACGATCGTCGGCTTCGGCATGTTGGTCCCTTCTAAGGTCGGGTGGGTGCCCCTGATCCACGAGAAGCATAACGACCGGTCCTGGGCGGACGGCAGGCACCATGATCCGGAACATGCACGGAACGATCTTGACGGGCGTCCGAGGACGGCTCACAGAAGTAGGCAAGTCAGCAGCGCATTTCCGCCAAGCCGGGATGGCGGCCTCCGGAGCCGTGAGCGCAGGTTCGAATCCTGCCGGGGGCACTGCCGGGGGCACTAGATCGAACGTGCAGCCGGATACATGCTGACCGGGCGCTGCTCGCTGACCTGCAGCTTTACGCACCCTGTCGACCGGCGGGATGAGCTACCGCAGCTGCCCAGCGGTGCCGGTGGGTTGATCCGCTCACTCAGAGTGAACAGGTTGGCGAACCGTCAAGACATCGCATCGAACATCCCTGCCGATTCCGCGCTCGTTGCCTACAGCGCATTTGCGGCGGTCAATCAGCGCAGAATGTTCTGTTCTGTTCTCCGGCCGGGCTAATTTAGCTGCTTGCAAGTCTCCTTACGCGCGGCGGTGCCGCGCCCCGGCTCCCAGGCCTGTCAGGCCGTGTTGGGGCTGAACCGGCTGAGTCGCGAGCGAGGCGCGGGCGGAACATGAGCACACCCGCCGGACGGCCAGCACGGGCACGGCGCCAGCCTGGGCGGCCTCGACCTGGCGGCGTAACCTCCTCCAGAATGTTCCGCTCGGGCCCCGTAGCATCCACCTGCATCGCAATGGCCCCTATGCGGCGCTGCGCCTGTTTCCGGTTGCCGTAACACATTCGCGGCGGCGGGGACTTTTCAGCGACGGCGCCGTGAGGGCCGCTGCCGGGCCCGCCCCGGCTCCTTCCCCGCCTGAGGAGGGACATCATGCACCCGATGTTCAAAGAGCTGTTTATCGCGACCGACGCCGATGACCTGGCGGCCGAGGAGGATCGGCAGCGCCGCATGCGCCGGTCCCGGCGAGTCCGCCCAGCCATGATCATCAGGCCCGCCCCACATCGGGAGAACCGGCCGCGGCCGTGACCGGCGGCCCGTCAGCCGTTGCCGCCAGCCGATCTCCGCCCACCGCCTGACCCTGAATACGACAACCAGAACCCGGATGGTGTGAGATGCCTGCCGCCACACAGATCGCCTTCACCCAGATGAACAACAACGGCGCGCGCTGCCATGCCCTGTTCTCCTCCGCGCTGCAGCCATCAGACGCCCCGACCGCTGACATGGTAGCCACCGCGATCGGCCGCGCCGTCCAGCAGTTCGGTACCGGCGGCTGCGCCGGCCGCATGGCACAGGAGTTCGGCGACCACCCCGACGCGGCCGCCACGCGGATGCGCTGGGTCCGCCAGCTCATCGCCCAGCGGCCCGCAACCCGGCCGCAGGCGGCGGCGTGAACCAGACATGCCCAGAACGACGCTGCGCTGCGCGCCTCGGCAAAGTCAGTGCCGGGCACCTGCTGTGACGTATGTTGACAGGTGGCGACGGCTGCCCGCCGCACGAGAGATCGAGAACCGTGATCGCGCTGGGCCGGCCCAGCAGCCCGCCGGTCAGGCGCTGATGACGTCGATGCTGGTGGTGATGTCGATCGCACCGCGCAGGGACCGCGCCACGGGGCAATGATCGGCGTGAAAGCCCATGACCCGGTCGATGACCGTCCTGTCCGCGCCCGGGCCGGCCTGCAGCCGGTACCGCACGAAGATCCGTTTCAGCACGAGCGTGCGGTCCTCCAGTTCGACCTCACCGGTCGCGTCGGCGTGGAGACGACCGTCTCCGGCTGGGATGCCGCGCGCCTCCAGAGCGCCGCCCAGCGTCCCGGTCAGTCAACCAGCCGCCGCCGCGACGACATAGTCCAGCGTGGTGGCATGCGGCTCATACTGGCCCTCTAGCCGTCCGTAGTGCGCGGCGACCTCGCCGTGGACGCCGAACACCACCGGCGCGCCCTCGGCCGGCACGGTGGCATACCGCAGCGACCCGGCGCCGCGGTCCACCTGGACCTGCGACCGGTACACGACATCGCCCATGACTTAATCCTTTCCCAGCTGACCCTGCCCGACCTTTGATGGTCTCACCGCAAAGCGGCACGGCGCGGACCATCCCGTGCCGCACCGATGAACCGCATCCGCGCGGCCAAAAGTACTGACGGCCGGCTGTCAAGAGCCGTGCGTAACGGCGGCTCTACGTGCATGCTGTCACTCCTTGATCGGCCACGCTGTGACCGCCTGATCGTCGCGAGCCTTGCATCACGCCCGTGGATCACCGTCTACTGGACGGGATGCCCACATGATGCCCGCGTGCGCAGCGGCCGGGCACCTAGACCCGGGCCGCCCGGCGGGCGCCGCCCGGGCTAGCTGCCTGGCATGGCCATGCGCGTGACCGCTACCGCGGATACGGCGGAGTCCATCTGCGCCCATGGAGGGCAGCTGTTTGTGTGGCCTGCCGAGCACCGGTCGGCGCGGCTGACCCTGGCCTTCCTCCAGGCTTCGGTGGACCCTGCCGCCCGGGCGCTCGAATTCCGCCGGGTAGAGACGGGGGACTTCCTGCTCTTCCTGCATCCCGCGCTCACCACACTCCCCGAAGAACTGCTGGTCGTGCTCCGCAGCCGTCGTCATCCGCACATCGAGGCCTACTGGGACAGGCTCGCCTACATTGTCCTGTGAGCGGAACCGGCGGGGTGGGCCAGCGGGGTTGAAGGCCGAATCCTGCCGCGCGTGGATGCAGATGGCGTCCACGGTCAGGTGTTGGGGTCCGGGCCGGGGTCGCCGCCGCCGATGCGGAGGTGGAGGCGGTCGAGGTAGAGTTCCCATCCCTTGCGGTGGTGATCGCGTTGCCCGTCGTCGGGCAGGCCGTAGTGGCGCAGTACGAGGCGGGTGCCGCCGCGTTCGGGCTGCAAGGTGACGATGACGCGGGTGGTCCCGGGCGGGACGGCCGGGTCGTGTGTCCAGCCCCAGGTGAATACCAGGCGGTGCGGCGGGTCGATCTCGACGAACTCGCCGGCGGCCTCCACGCCGTCGCGCATCAGGATGCGGTAGCAGCCGCCGGGTACCGGCTCCAGCGCGGCTCCGGCGCCCATCCACTGGACATAGCGGCCGGGGTCGGTGAAGTAGGGGAACACGGTCTCGGGCTGGGCGGCGATGTGCACGCTCACCTCGACTGCCCGGTCACCGCTCATGACCGGTCCTTGTCGCGCTGCTCGGCCTCGGCGAGGTCCTTGACCCGGCCCAGGCCGCGCCGCCAGCGGAGGGACCCCAAGGCGGCCTGGTCGGCGCGGTAGATGCGGCTGGTGCCCTGCCGGCGCTCCACCACAAACCCGGCCTCCTTGAGCACGCGCAGGTGCTGGCTGACCGCCGGCCACGACACCTCGAACTGCGCCGCGATCTGTCCCGCGGACAGCTCCTGGTCCCATACCAGCTCGAGGATGCGCAACCGCCGGGGCGCGGCGATGACCTGCAACGGTTCCACAGCCGCCTCGCTCCCATCCGTCCACGACCGCGATGATCACCCCGTCAGTGATCGGCTTGACGTCCTGTTGTTATTTAAGATAGGACTAAAATAACAAGCTGGGAGGGCCTGAGCAACCGGAGGACCCATGGACCGAGCCATCATCCTGGCCACCGATGTCGAGGCGAACCCCGCCCGCGTGTTCGAGGTCCTCTCGACCACCCAGGGACAGCAGGGTTTCTGGACCGCCGATTGCGAGGTGTCCGGCGGCCGCGCGCGGTTCGGCTTCCCCCAGGCCCCGGTGGACCTGCTGGCCGATGTGGCGACCGAGCCGGGCAAGCTCGTCCGCATGCGCGTCACCTCCGGCTTCCCATTCTGGGAGGGCTCAACCTGGGAGTGGGAGCTGGGTGAGGCCGCGCGTGCCCAGACCGGAACCGGCGTGCTGTTCCGGCACCACGGCTTCGGCGAGGGGTATGCCGAGATCGACTTCGCGCACACCGCCCAGACCTGGGCGCTGATCCTGGGCCGGCTGGCCAGCTACCTCACCAGCGGCACCCCGCAGCCCTTCTTCCCCGCACCCGCATGATGGCGGCCGCCCGCCCCGGCACCGAAGGCCACCACTGCTGGTGACGCGCGACTATGGTTATCAGCCGGCGTGCTGAAGGCTGAGGAGAGCGCTGATGAAGATCCCGAAACCTACCGCAGGCGACCGCGAGCGTTTCACCGCCTTGATTCCCGAAGCTTCCCAGGTTGAGGTCAAGCCGATGTTCGGCAACCTTGGCGCGTTCGTGAACGGCAACATGTTCATGGGCTTGTTCGGTTCTGACGTGGGCATCAAGCTGCCCGAAGACGATCAGCAGCGGCTGCTGGCCGAGCCGGGCACCGGCCCGTTCGGCCCGCAAGAGCGCCCCATGGCCGGATACGTCACCATCCCAGCTAACTGGCCCGCAGACACCGCGAACGACTGGATCGGCAGATCACTGGCCTACGTGGCTGGCCTGCCACCGAAGAAGCCCAAGACGCCCGCGAAACCACGCCGGTAGCCCAGCCACCCCGCTGACCCCACAGGGCGCGGCGCGGGCCAAACAAAGATGCGGCCGGGCACTTTCCGCCGCTCGCCCTTCGGCACTGGAGACACTACGCCCTGTGCCGGACGGCCGCCCGCGGCCAGCCGGAACGCCCTAGCACAGATTTCCCGGATCTGAATTGCCCCCAGCTCCGACGAACACCAAGCTGACAGGCGCGCCCCGCGGGGGCCTTGCGGCGGTCGCGGACCGAGCAATCAGGTGAACACAGCGCCGGGGGAGTGTGCAGCGGTGCGAAAGACTCGTGAACGGCGACGCAGAAGTGGAGTTGCCGAGATTTCAAGTAAAGCCCTATTAACTTGCCGATAGGCTCACCCGCCCCGGGCAACAAGGCTCAGGACGTGGAGGGTCAGTGTTCCTGTGTTGTTCGGGAACTCGGTCAGCGTCCCGTCTCCGCCGGCGTTGTCATAGCTGCCGGTGCCGCCGGTCACCGCCAGTTGCTTCGGGACCGGGCCGGGAGCGGCGGTGGTCTGGAAGGCGATGGTGCCGCCCGGCAGCCGGAAGATGCCGGTGCAGTCGGCCAGGACGGCCTGCGGTGGCACGGAGACGACCACGCAGGAGAACGCGTCGTCGCCAACGTGCTGGCCGTGTGAGAAGAGCTGGTCGTTCGCGACAAGCTCGTCGCCCAGCGCGAAGGGCGAGTTCGGGTTGCGGACGTTGTTCGCCTGGACCGGCCCGTACGGGCTGAACTCCACGAAAAAATTGAGCGTCTGCGACCTGTGGGGCTCGGCCCGGCCGCCTGCGAGACGGCCGCGAATGACAACACCACGCCAGCTAAGCCGAGCACCAAAGCCGCGGCTGCACTTACCAGAGGGACCTTGCGCATGGCTCCCCCTCCCGGGCTGCCCGGGTCGGCCCCCTGCGCGGTCCGGCTCTTGTCCGGACAAGCCCCCTTCCGGCCAGGGTAGGCGCGCGAAAATGGGCTGTCTATGACCTGCCGTGGCCAGACCAGCGCGGGCTGTAGAGCTTACCCGAGAAGGCCCGTTCCGGGTCCGGGCCTTGGCCCGTGGAGGCAGCGGCGGCCTGGCCCTCGGCCAGGTTGAGCGCGGCCAGCTCGGCGGCGATGGTGCCGTGCGCGTGCGGGAATTCCTGGCGCTGGCTTCGTGCTAGCACTAGTGTTCGAGGAGGTCATGACGTGATGAGGCGCAGGAACCGCAACGCCGGCCTGGCTCTGGCACCGCCGTTCGAGGGGCACGGACCGGACGGAGCCGAGCGCGCGACATTCGCCGCCGGATGCTTCTGGGGTGTGGAGGCGGCCTTCCGCCAGGTCCACGGGGTGCTGCAGACCGCTGCCGGCTACACCGGCGGCCACGTCCCGGACCCCAGCTACGGACAGGTCGGTCGGCACCGCACCGGCCACGCCGAAGCGGTCGAGGTGTGGTTCGACCCGGCCCAGGCCGCGCCGCCAGTGATCTTCGACGACCGAGCGGAGGGACCCCAGGGCGGCCCGGTCGGTGCGGTAGATGCGGCTGGTGCCCTGTCGGCGCTCTACCACAAACCCGGCCTCCTTGAGCACGCGCAGGTGCTGGCTGATCGCCGGCCACGACACCTCGAACTGCGCCGCGATTTCTCCCGCGGACAGCTCTTGGTCCCACACCAGTTCGAGAATGCGCAGCCGCCGGGGCGCGGCGATGACCTGCAGCGGGTCCACAGCTGCCTCGCTCCCATCCCTTCGCCAGCGACCGCATTTTCGCGGTGACCAGCTTGACGGTGTGGACTT
>Ga0306923_10003014_pt1 | contig 15716 bp, 15 predicted proteins | sample sta12Can44000108_FD_203841 | JGI IMG/M metagenome (GOLD analysis project Ga0306923, IMG submission 203841) | Lab enrichment of tropical soil microbial communities from Luquillo Experimental Forest, Puerto Rico - statanox.12C.anox.44.000.108 (v2)... | ecosystem: Environmental > Terrestrial >... | reverse complement strand
CTAACGATTTCTTTTGCCTGTTTTTTAGTGGCAACAAACATAATTTTTTTACCACTTTTAGCTATTTGTTTCATAGCTGCAGCAGCTTCTTGTAAGCCGTCTACTGTTTTATTCAGGTCAATGATGTGAATACCTTTCTTTTCAGCAAAGATGTAAGGCAACATCTTAGGATTCCACTTCTTACGCAGGTGACCAAAGTGAACACCGGCTTCCAAAAGTTGCTGTTGTAATGAAGTGTTATTTTCCATTGTATTATTAATATAAAATTGTTTGATGATTTTGTTTGCTTCCTGCGATTAACGTTTAGAGAATTGGTAGCTACGACGTGCTTTTTTATGACCAAATTTCTTACGTTCAACACCACGTGGATCACGTTTTAAATGTCCGGCGGCTTTTAATGCCGGGCGGAATTCAGGATTTACTTCCAATAAAGCACGGGCAATAGCCAATTTAGCTGCTTCTGCCTGACCTTTTAAACCACCACCTGCTGCATTAACAATAATATCAAACTTGCCAACAACTTCAGCGGTTTTTAAAGGAGCATCTACCTGGTTTTGTAAATACACCAAAGGAAAATATTCTTTATAATCTTTGTCGTTCACTAAAATCTTGCCATCACCTTTGCTAATGAAAACGCGGGTTACAGCTTCTTTACGACGACCAACTGCATTTTTTTGTTTTTCCATTTTTATAATGCTTTAAGCTTTAGGCTTTAGGCCTTATGCAATTTTAAAATTTTAATTCTTTAGGGTTTTGTGCAATATGCGGATGTTGAGCACCTGCATAAACAAATAATTTTTTAAACATCTGGCGTCCTAAGCGGTTTTTAGGTAACATACCTTTAATGGCTCTTTCAACAACTGCTTCAGGTCTGCGTTTCAATAAATCTCTTGCAGCTTCTTCCTTTAAACCACCTGGGTAACCAGAGAAGTTCTGATACAGTTTTTCGTCCATTTTATTTCCGGAAAAAACAACTTTGTCGGCATTGATAATGATAACAAAATCGCCACAATCAACGTGAGGCGTATAATATGCCTTGTTCTTACCACGAAGAACAGCAGCAATTCTTGCGCATACACGACCAACGGTTTGATTAGTACCGTCTACAACGTACCAGTTGCGTTGAACGGTAGCCGCATTCGCATGCTTGGTAGTGAAATGAAGTTTACTCATAATAAAATCTTGTTTAAGTTTAACCAACGCTATCCCGTTGGCTTTAAATACCCGTTTTTTCGGGACGGCAAAGGTAATTGTTTAACAATGGATTTGCCAAGCATTTGAAGCATTATTTTTAACCACACCTTTGTAATTAATTGATTTTCAATAAAAAATTTGTACAATATTTTAAGTCTTATGCTGAAACCGGCACTGGAATTACTATGTAGCACCTGTTGCGTCGCACAATTCAACAATAACAATACTTTTCAGCTAACTGAAAAACACTGACATTAGCGGTGCAAAACACTAAAATTGTCCTACTTAAAATTTCAGGCAAGCCAATTATTTAACGGGTATCAATTACTCGATGGTCATCAGGTCTTAATAACCGATGTGCATGGAAAAATTATAGACACCGTTCACGAAACTGAAGCCGGTTCTGATATTCAGCGTTTCAATGGCATACTTTCCCCCGGATTTATTAATGCTCATTGCCATTTGGAATTAAGCCACATGAAAGGAATAATTCCTGAAAAAACAGGATTGATAGATTTTGTTTTTAATATTGTTACACAGCGAAACAAATTTACTGAAGACGATATTTTGCAGGCAATTGCCAATGCCGAAGACGAAATGATAAATAATGGCATTGTTGCGGTTGGAGATATTTGCAATAATACTTCCACCTTTATTCAAAAACAAAAACAGCGATTACAATATTATAATTTTATTGAAGTAAGCGGATGGTTACCACACATTGCAGAAACACGATTTAATAAAAGCAAAGAATTTTATGATGCTTTCTCACAACTCATAACCTACAACTCACAACTGAATTTTGCGCCACATGCACCATATTCTGTTTCGGAAGAATTATGGAATTTAATGAAACCGTACTTTAACGATAAAACAACAACCATTCATAATCAGGAAACAAAGTTCGAAGATGATCTTTTTATTAATGCTACCGGCGATTTTATACGTATGTACGAAATGATGGGTTTAAATAACAGCTTTTTTAAACCATCGGGTAAAAGCAGCATTCAAACATATTTTCACCATTTACAAAATGCAAAAAACGTTTTGTTGGTGCATAATACTTTTATAAAAGAAGATGATTTACAAAAAATTAATATTGAGCTAAAAGAACACAAACAACAATTATTTTTTTGTTTATGCGTTAATGCAAATAAGTTTATTGAAGATACTTTGCCGCCTGTTGATTTGTTGAAAAAGTACGGATGCAGTATTGTTCTTGGCACGGATAGTTTAGCCAGTAATTGGAGTTTAAGTATGCTTGACGAATTAATTACATTACAAGAACATTTTCCGGCTATTGCAACACAAGAATTATTACAATGGGCTACGAGTAACGGTTCTATTGCATTACAAATGCAGGAAAATTTAGGTAGCTTTGCAAAAAATAAAAACCCGGGTATTATTATAATAGAACATTTGGTGAACGGAAAGATTGGGAATGGGTCTACTGTAAAAAAACTGATATGAAAAAAACCTCTGTGATTACTTTAGTAAGTTCGCTCGTATTTACTGCTATAACTTTTACATCTACAAAATTTGCATCAACATTTAACGACTATTCTCAGTTTGGCTGGCCTTTCGTTTTTTTTTCTGCAGAACCCGAAAAGCAGATCAACTCTCAAAACAGTTTTGTTCTTCCTGCTTTATTGATTGATGTTGTATTGTGCGTAATTATAAGTTATCTTTTAGTAACTGTTCTTAGTTTGTTTGGTGTAAAACGAAAGAGAGAACAATTATCCTAAAACTTCCTGTAAAATTTTAAGGCTTTTCATTTCCGGAAACGTTGCAATATGCAATGTCATGAATTGATGATAGGCTTGCAACAGTTCTTGCCTGATGTTTCTGTTTAATATAAGTTGACTTAATTGTTGTTGATTGGAAATATGTAATAATGATGATGTAACCATTGCCAGTTCCCCTGTTATATAAAATGGGTGCAAAGGGATTTCACTTGCAAAAAATCCTTCTTTTAAATCTAATACAGCAGTTGTTTCTGCAAATTCTCCGTGAATTTGAAAGCCCAATTGCGAAGCTAATTGTAAAGTAAAATAAGCCGGAATATTTGCAATGGTAGTATTGTTACCGGCATCGGTTAACTGTAAAATATTTTCACTTAAATAAAATAATTCCGGATTGGCTTCAGGTTGTTTAAGGCTGTGTTGCAACAGTTCAATAGCGTACATGGCAACTGCATTACGAATCACGTCAAAAAAAATGTTTTGATACAAAAATGCCCATTGAAAATCTTTGATAAACTGTAAATTTTTTAACTCGTTGTGATAAACTTCCATGTCTAAAATGGCAGCCGGTTGGAAGTAATTTGATTTGCCCTGCGATTTTTTGGATGATTGACGAACGCCTTTTACAATATAACTCTGTATGCCAAACAATTCTGTATAAACAGTAGTAATAATGCTGGTTTCACCGTATTTAACAGTGCGTAAAACAATGCCTTTTGTTTTATGAATTTGCATGTTGGATTACATTGTTGCCTATTGAACAAAGCGTACAAGAGTGCGACGCAACAATTGTTAAATAGCAATACAAATGTTGGCAACAAAAACTTACACTACTCCTGTAAATTGTTTTAAAAAACGAACATCGTTTTGAGAATATAAACGCAAATCGTTTACCCGATATTTAAGCTGACAGATTCTTTCAACGCCCATTCCAAAAGCAAAGCCGGTGTATTTATTGCTATCGATTCCAAAATTTTCCAACACTTTCGGATGTACCATTCCGCTTCCTAAAATTTCTACCCAACCGGTATGTTTACAAACGTTACAGCCATTGCCACCACAGATTAAACAACTGATGTCCATTTCTGCACTGGGTTCTGTAAACGGAAAATAAGAAGGACGAAAACGTACCTTGGTATCTTTTCCGAACATTTCCTGAACAAAGAAATAGAGCGTTTGCTTTAAATCTGCGAAGCTTACATTTTCATCAATATACAAACCTTCTACCTGGTGAAAAAAACAATGTGCTCTTGCACTAATCGTTTCGTTGCGGTATACCCGACCCGGGCAAATAACCCTGATTGGTGGTTTTTGTTTTTCCATTACACGGGCCTGAACGCTGCTGGTATGCGTACGAAGCAACCATGCCGGATCTTGATTGATATAAAAGGTATCCTGCATATCGCGGGCCGGATGATCTTCGGGCAAATTCATAGCACCGAAGTTGTGCCAATCGTCTTCAATTTCGGGGCCTTCTGCAACAGCAAAACCCAAACGTTGAAAGATGGAAACAATTTGATTGCGAACCAAACTTAAAGGATGGCGGGTGCCAACGGGTGTTGGATCGCCGGGTAAGCTCCAATCAATAGTTGAATTGCTTTCTGCATTTTGCATTTCGCCTTCAGCTTTGAGTGTTTCGTATTTGTTTTCAACAAATAATTTAAACTCATTTAATATTTGGCCAAATTCTTTTTTACGCTCGTTGGGAACATTTTTCATTTCACTCATAACGCTTTTCAATAAACCTTTTGTTCCCAGATACTTTATGCGAAAAGTTTCAACAGCTTCTGCTGTTGCAGCTACCTCTAAACTAATCTTTTGTTTATATGCTTCTAATTGTTGCAACAATTTTTCCATGTGGCAAAGATAAAGAAATGGGATGATGATTAGGATTGTTGTCGTACAAGTGTGCGACGCAACAGGTGATGCCAACATTACTGTTGCAGGTTTCACAAAAATTACGGTAAACACTTGCTATTGCTTACATTTGCCATAGATGAAGTACGAAAATATGGAATACAATACTGCAAGAAATTACCTTAGTATGCGGGAATATGGCCGACATATTCAGAAAATGGTAGAATACGTAAACACAATTGAAGATGCTGAAAAACGCAATCAGCAGGCAAAATCTGTTATTGAACTGATGGGTTTTTTAAATCCGCATTTGCGTAATGTGGAAGATTTCAGGCACATGTTATGGGATCATCTGTTCTTTATCAGCAATTTTAAACTGGATGTGGAAAGCCCATACCCTATCCCACAAAAAGAAACATATAAAGCAAAACCGGATCCGTTGCCTTACCCTAAACGTTATCCTAAATATTCTCATTTAGGAAAAAATTTAGAGGTGGTGATTGATAAAGCTTTAAAAGAAGAAGACGCTGAAAAGAAAGCAGGCTTTGCTCATGCTATTGCTTATTATATGAAATTGGCATATAGCAACTGGCATAAAGAATTGGTGCATGATGATTCTATAAGAAGTGAGTTGGACAGCATTACCGGCGGGCAATTAGAATTTAGCAATACACCTTATATTAAACATCGCAATCAGAATTTTGAAAGAGACGATTATCCGAGAACCAATAATCGCAGACAAAATAATTTTGGCGGAAGAAACGACAATCGCAATCGCAGCAATAACAATGGCGGCGGTAGAGATAACAGAGGAATGGGAATGAGTGGCGGCAGAGATAATCGCAATAACAATGGCGGTAGCAGAGACAATCGTAACAATGGTGGCGGTTCAAACAACAGAAACAATAATAACCGCAATTTTAAGAAGAGATATTAGGCGGTTAAAAAATATAAGTAAATAAAAAGAGCTGCATCATTGCAGCTCTTTTTATTTTTACAGTATCACTATCAATCAAAATCAACGTATGGCATCATTTGAAGTTAGAGGCGGCAAAAAGTTAAAAGGAGAAATTATACCGCAAGGCGCAAAAAACGAAGCATTGCAAATTCTGTCTGCAATATTGTTAACTGCCGATACAATAACCATTCATAATATTCCCGATATTTTAGATGTGAATTTATTGATTGAATTATTGGAAGAGATGGGTGTAAAAACAGAAAGACCCAATCGCCACACTTGCATTTTTAAAGCAGATGATATAGATGTTGATTATCTGGCTTCTGCAAAATTCAGAAAAAAAGGCGGCAGATTAAGAGGCTCTGTAATGCTTGCGGGTCCTCTGTTATCGCGTTTCAGAAAAGCATATATACCTAAACCTGGTGGCGATAAAATTGGAAGAAGAAGATTAGATACGCATATTGTTGGTTTCGAAAAATTAGGCGTTCAATTTCAGTACGATGATGAACATCAATGTTTTCAATTATCTGCACCGCAATTAAAGGGTGCATATATGTTATTGGACGAACCGTCTGTTACAGGAACCGCAAACATAATAATGGCGGCCGTTTTAGCAGAAGGAACTACTACTATTTATAATGCAGCCTGCGAACCTTATGTGCAGCAATTATGCAGAATGCTCAATAATATGGGTGCAAACATAAGTGGTATTGGAAGTAATTTATTGATGATAAACGGAGTTGAACAATTACATGGAACAACACATACTATGTTACCCGATATGATTGAAGTGGGCAGTTTTATTGGTCTTGCGGCGATGACACAAAGTGAGATCACTATTAAAAACGCAGGTGTTGAACATTTGGGATTGATACCGGAAAAATTTCAGCAATTAGGTATTCAATTTGAAATAAAAGGCGATGATATTTTTATTCCCGAACAGGAATCGTATCAAATACAAACCTATTTGGATGGCGGAATTTTAACGGTATACGATCATCCGTGGCCGGGTTTTACACCCGATTTATTAAGCATTGTCTTGGTGGTGGCTACACAGGCAATCGGCAGTGTATTGGTGCATCAGAAAATGTTTGAAAGCAGATTGTTTTTCGTTGATAAATTAATTGACATGGGCGCACAAATTATTTTATGCGATCCGCACCGTGCAACAGTTATCGGCTTGGGAAGAAAAAATAAACTGAAAGGAATTACCATGAGCAGCCCCGATATACGTGCCGGCGTTGCATTATTAATTGCGGCATTAAGTGCCGATGGCAAAAGTATAATACAAAATATTGAACAGATTGACAGGGGCTACCAATACATTGACGAACGATTGAGAAAATTAGGCGCAGATATTAAGAGGATTTAATATCTAATCTAATAAGAGAATTATAAAAAACTTTAAAACACAATAGACTTAAGGCTTTTTAAAGTTTGGTATGAACCTGTTGGTACATTATCTCCAACAGCTTGTTGGAAAATATGGGAAATTTAGCTGCGGTATTCGGCTAAAAAGGGTATTGATTATTTGCAGTAAAATTTATTTTCACATCTGTATTGTTAAGCCTGCAAAAAGAAAATAACTATACAAAATGCGAAAAGTATTATCAATATAATTGGAGTATAATAAATATATGATAAGCTTTTTAAATATTTAAAAATTTCGCCTGTTTTTGGGTTAGGCGTCATTATAATAAGTGGCAACTTATTTACTTTAGACTTACATAGCTACGTAACTGCTTGACGTAAACATCCTCTTTTTTGACGCTTTTATGCCTTGTTGATTTTGCGGTTAAGCGGTACATTTGAACAACACAAAAAATAAAGACTAATGGCAGTTATCAATCCTCACATAAACTTCAATGGCAATGCCGAAGAAGCATTTACATTCTACAAATCAGTGTTTGGCGGCGAGTTTGCAAAAGTGATTCGTTTAAAAGAACTTGCTAACGCTGAATTTCCTGTAGCAGAAAAAGATGAAAATAAAATCATGCACATTGCTTTGCCCATAGGAAAAAATAATGTATTAATGGGAAATGACGTCCCAGAATTCTTGGGAAAAGTAAACGAGAATGAGAACAGAAGTAAAATTTCAATAAGTACAGAGAGCAAAGAAGAAGCGGATAAATTATTTAATGGACTTTCTGCAGGTGGAAAAATAGAGATGCCTATTACAGACAGTCCTTGGGGTTCATATTTTGGTATGTTTAGAGATAAATATGGCATTGAATGGATGGTGGAGTTTGACCCCAAATGATAGCGTTTGCGGGCAAACACAGCAACAAATATTCCACCTGCGGCAATACCGGTTTGTTAACTGGAATTATATCATATCTCTTAAGGAAGATAATACAGGCACAATAAAAATGATGGTTACTGGTTCTAAAGTGCCAAAAGAGTAAAATATAAAAGCCGCTTTTATAGCGGCTTTTATACTCTGTGACCCCGCAGGGACTCGAACCCTGGACCTACTGATTAAGAGTCAGTAGCTCTACCAACTGAGCTACGGAGTCAAAACTTGGGCTGCAAAAATAAGTTAATGTTGCTTTCGGTGCAATAATAATATCTGTGGTTAATAAAGCTGCCTTCCATTAAAAGTTACTGACATCAATTATTACCCGCATCTTACATTTTATTTTCGCAGCAAATTCCTTTTCCTACGATGCCAAAACTTCTGTTTGTTATATTATTATTTTGCACCATCTCTACTTATGCACAAAAAGATAGCACCTTTATCGGAATTAATATTTGCGGCCCCGAATTTGGCGAAAAAAATTTTCCCGGAAATTTAAATACAGATTATATCTATCCCGATTTTCCAGAAATAGATTATTTTTCTAAAAAAGGGTTCTCTGTTATTTCATTGCCCGTAAAGTGGGAACGTATTCAACGCTCTCTCTTCGGAAATTTAGATTCAAATGAAACAAACGAGTTAAAAAAGTTTATCAACAGGTGCAATGCATTCAACGAAAAAGTAATTATTACACTTCAGAATTTTGGCAGATATAAACAAAATAAAAAAGAATTGATTTTAGGAAAAGAATTGCCGGTAACCGCATTGCCCGATGTTTGGAAAAAAATTGCACAAACATTAAGCGGATATCCTAATGTATATGGCTACGATATTATGAACGAACCGTTTGATATTAAAGAAAAAGTTTGGTTTGAAACGGCACAGCAAACCATTGACTCTATTAGAAAATATGATACTTCCGTAAATATTATTGTGGATGGATTGAGTTACTCTTATTGTTTCGATTGGATTTATAATAACGATAAACTTAAAAATTTAAAAGACCTATCCGATAAAATAATTTATGATGCTCATTGTTATTTTGACGAAGATCATTCTGGCAGGTACCAAAAAAAGTTTAATAAGTACCCCGATCCAAATATAGGCGTACAAAGGGTTAAGCCATTTATAAGTTGGTTGGAAAAAAATCATAAAAAAGGAATTATCGGAGAATTCGGTATTCCTGCAAACGAAGAAAAATGGTTTGTAGTGATGGATAACTTTTTGAATTATATTCATCAGCATAACCTCTCTGCAAAATATTGGGCTGCCGGTAAATGGTGGAACCAATATGATTTGTCCATTGAACCTGCCAACGGAATAGATAAACCGCAAATGGCAATTCTTAAAAAGTATATCAATAGATTTTCTTCTTCCACAAATAATCCGTAACTAACAATGAAAATGCAAAAAAAATAATAATGGCCCGGGCTTTTGTACAGGCATAGTACTTTCGTTGCGTCGCACACTTGTACGTTCATAACATCATTCAACAGTCATAAAATAAAAATATGAATCTCCTTGGAAATCTTATCTGGCTTGTGTTTGGTGGATTACTTTCCGCCATCGGTTATTTCTTTGGCGGAATTATTTTGTGTATCACCATTATAGGACTGCCGTTCGGATTTCAGTGTTTTAAACTTGCCGAATTTATGCTCTGGCCTTTTGGCAGAAAAGCCGTGTACACCAATTCAGGCGGTGGTTGTTTACAAACATTTGCAAATATTATCTGGCTTTTATGTGGCGGATTTTGGATTGCTGTTTCGCATTTCTTTTTTGGTTTATTACTTTGCATCACTATCGTTGGATTGCCATTTGGCCGTAAACATTTTCAAATGATTGAACTGTCATTAATGCCTTTTGGAAAGAAAATTGTTAATGCTTAAATAATTCGTAACCTGCAATTTTTTTATAGTCTCTGTTAAAAAAAGCATCTACTTCTGCATTGAATTTATCCTTGTTTTCAAACACTAAAACACCATGCCCGGCATTAGGTACAATCCATACATTGGATTTAGGAATAGATTGTGCAATTAATAAAGTGTGTTCAGGTTTTATCACATCATGATCTCCGCCGATTACCAAAGTAGGACAGGCAATTTGCATTAATTCCTTCGTTGAAATATGCGGTTGTGTAAGTAAAAGTTTATAATGCCGTTTCATAACTTTCAACACAGTTGTTTCTTTTTGCAGTTTCATCATGTTGTACTGCATGGAAAACATCTTCAGAATAAAAGGTTCAACGGCTGTTGAATCGGGCCAGAGATTAGCGCCGGTAATGGCAAGTTTCTTTACTTTTTCCGGATGGCGCATTGCCAACAATAACCCGTTAATACCACCATCACTCCAGCCTAACACAAAACAGGAATCAATTTTTAAATAATCTAACAAAGCCGCATAATCATCACTCATCATTTCATAACTCAAGGAATCTGTCATGTGTAAAGTGTCTAATGTTTTTCCGTGATCTCTGCTGTCGGCAACAATTACTTTATATTTTTTAGCAAAATGTGGAATTTGAAATTGAAAGTCCCCGATAGATCCGCTGTTGCCATGAATAATCAATAATGGTTTTCCTTCTCCGTATATTTCGTAATACATTTTTATTCCTCGTATATCGGCTGTATGTGCAGCTTTTACATTATCTCCATAATGAACAGATGTATCCGGAGTTTGCGCTGTTATTGTAATTGTGCAGAAGGCAGACAATAAAAACAGTATAATATTTTTCATAATATATTTGAATGAATCGAAAAATGTTTATTCAAAAAACAAGGTGAGTTTTAAAGAAGGACTACAATTTTTAAAGAAATCGTTGAAATAAAATTCGGGCTCTAACAAAATATTTTTTGTTTGTAAACCGGGTAAAGAAAACTTAAAAGTATTTTTCTCGAACCAATTGCCTTTGCGATTGATGAGATAACCAACACTTATATTTTGATACATTAAACCTAAGGCGTTTGTTCTGTAATTTTTAAATTCTGAATGAAATTTAAAGGTGATAAAATCATTTCTATCCACAACACTATTATTTGATGCATCTCTTGAAAAGAAAAAATAAGGTTCCCAAAATAATGAATATGATTTTTTTTCGAAAGCTCTTGTGTTGGTTTGGAAGAAAGTAACCCCAACACCGGTTGATGGAACCCATGATCCTCGTAAATATTGAATGCCTAACTGCATATATGCGTCAAGACCACTGCTTCTGCCCCAAGCAAATTGAGTAACTTTTTTGGGTGCAAGGCGTTCATTTGTTTCCAGTTTATATACTGCATAGTAACGGCCGCTTTCATATTTTGCAGGGTCGGCCTTAAATTGACCTGCTATGTCTTTTATTAATAAATCGTTCAAACCCTTGTTCAAAGCATTCTCAGGAATATTATTAATATCTGAAATGTTGTTTACTATGAATGTTACAAAGCAAGGCGGGGCCATTTTTTCATCTTTTTTGCCTGTTTTAATAAACAGTTTAATGCGTAAAGTATCTTGATCTACTTTCATTTGAAGTGGCTCACCATCTTTATATGTATAATAATTAGATGATGGTTGGTGCTCTGTTATTCTCATTCTTGCAACATCTTTTCCTCCAATAACATAGTCAACTCTTTTTGTTGTTAATTCTTTTGATAATGAATCTTTAAAAGGTTGCAGACCTTCATATACTTTTTTGGCAAGCGAATCTAAGTTTGGTAATTTTTTTAATTGATGAATGCTTGCCATCTCCAATGTCATTTTGTTGCCATTATTCAAATAGAATGTAAAATTATTATACAGTCCACCCGGCTTGGGATAGTTAAAAAGGAATTCTGATGTACTGATATTTGCAGATGTTTCTTGTGCAGGCAAAAACTTTCCTGTTCCTGTTAGTAACAGGATTGATACAATAATTTTCTTCATAAAATTGTTGTTTATGGGTTATCGGTTATGCTAACGGGAGCATCGTTTTGATTTCTTTGTAATTGAAAAAGTTTGATATTATTTCTTGTTTCCGTTTCGGGATTTGAACTACCTGTTTTATACATTATTTCTTCCAGACCTGCCTTTTTACTAAGGGTTATAATCTGTGGCTGTGGCGTGTTTAGTTCATTTAAATGAACAATTTTGAATTTACTTTTTGCAGGAACATTTTTAGTTGTAGTCTTTTCAACTAAAGGTTTTGCTTCTGTAGGTTGATTTATTGCAATTGAATTATTCTGAAGAGCAGTTTCAATTATAACAACTGAATCGAGTTTAATTTTATCTTCTACGATAATTGTTTTATCAATTGAAATTGGTTTTTGATGTGGAATAAAAATGCTTGCTTTTTTGCTTTGCTTTTTTGCTTTATCATTTTTCAAAACAACACTTTTTGTGTTGCCTGTTTGTGAAGAATGGCCTTTTAAAACAGTTTCTTTTTTTATTGATGTTGATGAATTGTTATTATAATAAATCAACCCTGAAATTAACATTGCAGCAATCAAAATGGCGGCTGCATAAAACCAAATAATATTCTTTTTTTGTTTCGGTTGCAGTTGTTTTTCCAATTGTTGCCAGCTTTTGGCGGCATTAAAAGAAATGCCGGCAGGAATTTCCTGAAGACTATTTATTTTTCCCTGAATAATATTATCGTGCATTTCTTTCTTCATAAACCATATTTCTTGTTATAATCAGTTGTTGTAATAAGTTTCTTGCTTTGCTTAGCTGCGATTTGCTTGTGCCTTCTGAAATTTTCAGCATCTCTGCAATTTCTTTGTGATTAAATCCTTCCACCACATATAAATTAAAAACGGTTCTGTAACCAACAGGTATTTGAGTAATCAATCGAAAAATTTCATCTGCACTTAGTTTTTCTATCGCCACCTCATTTTCCACATAAATGTTTTCGTCAATTTCATCTGCAATGCTTAATACGTTATTTCTTTTTCTTATTTCCTGCAAACATTCATTCAGCATAATTTTCTTCATCCATCCTACGGTTGCAGCCTCGTTTAAAAAAGTAAAGTCAATTAATCCTGTAAATATTTTTAAAAACCCATTCTGTAAAACTTCTTCGGCTTGTTCATTCGTTTTAAGATAGCGTCTGCAGTACAAAAACATTTGAACGGCAAAGTGGTCGTAAAAATATTTTTGTGCAGTAATGCTGCCTTTTCTACATTCTTTTAATAATTGAATAAACTCCATGCTGTACCGATAACGTTCCGTTAAGTTAAATGCAAGTTTGTTGTAAATGGTTGCCTGAACATAAAAGTTTTTAATCTTCACTTCTAAAGCCGATTCTTCTTCGATCAGTTCAAATATAAAATCATCGGGAAACCTATCAATATTTCTTTTAACGCCTGTTTTAAAACGCTTGTTTTTGCTTGATATAATTCTGCAAGGACTTTGTCCCGCATTACTTTTAATCCTCCGATTAAAAAGATTTTGTTCATAATCACCTCATCGGGTAATATCCATCACAGATTTCTCTTTGCTATAATTGATTGTTTTAAATGAAAATCTACATGCGTTTCAAAACAGATAAAATAAGACAAGAAGGAGAAATGGTGGCATGAAAATAATTGTTTATTTGAAATGATACAATTCATCCATTCATAAAAAACAATACCAGTTTTATTTTTACTGCAATAGATTTATCTTTCAAAAAACCAACTGCTATGAGGAGAATAATTGTATTCTTACTAATTTTTATTTCTGTTTCTGCAACTGCACAACTTACTGTAGAAAAAATAATGCAAGACGCTAAATGGATGGGTACATCACCTACCAATATTAGTTGGAGCTACGACAGCAAATACATTTATTTTAGCTGGAATCCCGATAAAAATATTTCAGATTCTACCTATGCTTATTCTCTTTCAACAAAAGAAATAACCAAACTTAAATACAACGAAGCTCAGTATGCATTGGCGTTAGCTAACGGCAATTATAATATTGCCAAAACACAAATTGTTTTTTTATATAAAGGCGATGTTTTTTTGTTTGATATAAAAACCAATAAAGCATTACGTGTTACACAAACAGAAGAGTTTGAAACCAATGCAAAATTTGCATTGCAGGATGAATGGATTGTTTATACAAAAAACCAGAATTTATTTGGATGGAATATAAAAACCGGCATTACGCAACAGTTAACCAATTTTAAAACAGGATCTCCCGAAATGCCTGCCCCTGCTGTATTTTCGGGTGGAGGCAGAAATGGCGGCGGTGGTTTTCAGCGCAGCAATAATGTTGCCGGTTCTTCTGTAAATAATGGTAACCCGCAAGAGCAATGGCTAACTCAAAATCAATTAATAACGTCTGATATTATTAAAGAACGCAAAACAAAAAAAGAGGCGAAGGATGCATTTCTTAAAACAGTAAGAGAAACGGATACTTTAAAAGTAATCAGCATCGGCGATAAAAATATTCAGGGTTTACAAATCAGCCCCGATGGCAGGTTTATCACCTATCGTTTATCGCAAAATTCACCTGCACAAAAAACAACCCTTGTTCCGGAGTATGTAACAGAATCTGGCTATACCACAGAAATTTCAGGAAGAACAAAAGTGGGCACTCCGCAAACAAAAAATGAGTTATATGTTTTTAACAGGATAAAAGATACTGTTATCCTTGTTAAAACAGATTCGTTAACAGGTATAACGGATTTGCCTGATTTCTATAAAGACTATCCTGCTAAATTTTCTAATGTAAGAAAATTACCACGTTCTGTAAGTTTTGGAAATGTGGTTTGGAATGAAAAGGGAACAGCAGCATTTTTAGATGTTCGTTCACAAGATTATAAAGACAGATGGATTGTTCTGTTAAATGCAGAAACAGGCAAACTCACTGTTGTTAACCGCCAACGTGATGAAGCATGGATTGGGGGCCCGGGTACCTCTTTTAGCGCAAAAGAAGGCTGGATAAACGATAACAGCTTTTATTTTCAAAGTGAAGCTACAGGCTATTCTCACTTGTATGTATATAATATTAAAGACGCATCAACCACACAAATTACCAAAGGAAATTATGAAATACAGGAAATGCAATTAAGCAAGAATAAACAATATTTCTATTTGCTTACGAATGAAGAACATCCCGGCAAACAAAATTATTATCGCATAAAAACAGACGGTTCTGCAAAAGAAAAATTAACAAGCATGACAGGTGGTTACGAGCCTGTTCTTTCGCCCGATGAAAAATATATTGCTTATCGTTATTCATATATCACTAAACCATGGGAATTATTTTATCAGGAAAATGTTGCCAATAAAAAACCAGTTCAAATAACTGACAAGGCAGCCAGCGAAGAATTTAAAAAATATGCATGGAGAGATACCAAAATATTTTCTTTCAACGCAAGAGATAATCAACCGGTATATGCAAGATTATACGAACCAAAAGCCGGAACAAAAAATAATGCAGCCGTAATTTTTGTACATGGTGCAGGATATTTGCAAAATGTACATTATTGGTTTGCGCAATATTTCAGGGAGCAAATGTTTAATAATTTATTAGCCGATAAAGGTTATACGGTAATAGATATTGATTACCGTGGTAGCAGTGGTTACGGCAGAGATTGGAGAACGGGTATTTACAGATATATGGGTGGAAAAGATTTGAATGATGAAGTGGATGCGGCAAAATATTTAGTAAAAGAGTTGGGTATCGACAGTACTCGTATCGGCATGTACGGCGGTAGTTACGGCGGCTT
>Ga0306923_10003012_pt1 | contig 15716 bp, 16 predicted proteins | sample sta12Can44000108_FD_203841 | JGI IMG/M metagenome (GOLD analysis project Ga0306923, IMG submission 203841) | Lab enrichment of tropical soil microbial communities from Luquillo Experimental Forest, Puerto Rico - statanox.12C.anox.44.000.108 (v2)... | ecosystem: Environmental > Terrestrial >... | reverse complement strand
CGCTTCGATTCTGAGAACTGTGCTAGTAGGGAGCCGTAGTACTTCCAGGAGTCCATTTGCGCATAGGAAACCTCGAAGCCGTTGGCTGCAAGATCGACTGCTGGCTTCACTAGTTCCAGCCAGGGTTTGTGTCCGTACCGTTTGTGAGCCAGTTCAAATCCCCGGACAGTGCCGGGAACACCGACGGCGCGCCATCCTACAACGCTGTCTGTCGCGCTACCTCCGGCGCCACGATACATATCATGGCTCGCTTTGGCTGGCGCCTTTTCACGAAAATCGATAAATGCCAGACGTCCATCGGCCAAACGGACCAGCATGAAGCCGCCGCCGCCAACATTGCCCGCATATGGGTGTGTAACCGCTAGTGCGAATCCCACAGCCACGGCAGCATCAACTGCATTGCCGCCGGATCGCAGTACTGCTAGACCGACATCAGCCGCGTGTTCCTCTTGGGCGACGACCATCGCCTTGCGAGCGTAAGCCGGCTGGCGAGCTTCTGCCTGTGGGCTGATAAGCCCCAATACGACCAAAAATAGCAGCGAACGTGATGAATCACGTATCTGCATCGCTATACACTAGGTCCAATCAAGTAAGTCCGCAACACCTGTCGGTTTTTGCTAGGTGCGTAACGCCCGGAAGGCCTCCGTGTCTGAGGTAATCTCTGGTTCGTCGGCAAACAATAAACTGAAAGTGCGCTCCGACAATTTCCGATTTGCCCGCGATACGCCCAAAATCGAGCTGCCAGCCCGGCGTTTAGTATCATCCGTAGTTATCGACGATTGACGATCAATACTTGCAAATCAGCACTTCGCCCTTAAGATATATTCTGCCGAAAGAACCTGAATCTGACGAACGTCATCTCCGAGCGGGAGTGTTGTCATGCTACAACCGCAACGCCTAGCAGTGTTGGGTGTGCTCGTGCTGTTGATGTCTCTGGGAGGCCGAACGAATGCTTTGGACATCAATCGGCAGCAGACGCTTAAGGAAAAGCTAGCGCAATCTATTACAACGCCGCCCGATGTCGTGCAATTTGCGAAGGACAAAAAGTATGAGGAGGCCTGGATCATCAAGAGCTCGGCAGCGAGACCTTCACCTGAGGAATGCAAGAAGTATGTCGAGAAGGAAACATTTAAGGTTTTGATCGTTGAGTACGTTTGGAATTCCGAAGAGGATGACAAGCGATTCGTGCTGACACTATTTCAGGACCAACGTGTCAAGATGCGAAATCCAGAGCAGTTCGTGAAGACAGCTATTGATCTGTTTTATAAAGAACCCGATTTCCTGACTCTGATGAACACGCTGGACAGAGAAGTCATCGGCAAGCCCTATCTGCTTCAGAGTCCCATCGACGCTGTCAGCATCGGGATTTTCAACTATTGGTTTTCTACGGGACCAATAGACCCCCTGTGGAAGGCTGGAGACAAGTACAGCGAAGATACGATTCAAGAAAAGATCATAGCTCGACCCGATATACAGAAGACCCGCCTGAATTTCCAAGGCTTGTTTTTCAAATTCAATGTGGATGGAAGGTATGACGGCCCGTATTACGGAATTAAGACGCCGTGCTGCAAGAAAGACGGAAATTTCTGGGTCGTTGATTTTCCGACGACTTTTCGTTGGATGAGATTCATGCTATCCGTGAGCTAAGCCAATGGCGCAACCTCGAACCTTACCCCGTGCCGTCCAACTGTGTTAACAGGCTCGAATTTAGTCGGGTAATCTGGACACTTAATGGTTGTTCACAGTTGGTGAAAATCGGCGTTTACACTCATAACGACAGATTCTCGTAGCTCTTTCGTGTGTTGTCGGCAATCCGGCAATCCTTACCTAATCGCGTTACGTCCGAGTTGCCCGTCACCCTCCCGCGGACCGTGTTAGATCCCGTAGAAGGCGTTTAGTCTTTGACTTCCGTGTTCGCTGCAAACTAGGATTCGGGAATGAACCGTCGCGACTTTCTGGCCACCGTACCCCTAACCCTCACTGCGGAGGCATTGGGTGTTCCACATGTCCGGGCCTCGGAATCCGCATTTCGACCCTCAGAAGCCGCCGCTCATGCCGCACCAGCTCCGGCTCTATCACCTTCTCACGACCTCGGCTTTGCCTCGGCATTACGGGCGGCAGAAGCGATTCGGTCGAAGGAGGTCTCATCCGTCGAATTGACACGACTCATCTTCGAGCGCATTGACCGCTACAACCCTCAGCTGAACGCCTTCACTTATCAGCTCCGCGAAGAAGCGCTCTCTCAGGCGAGGAACGCGGACGAGGCTCAGTCGCGAGGGGAATCCCTTGGGATTTTGCACGGTGTTCCTCTTCACGTGAAGGAGTGCTTTGGTGTGGCGGGCCATCCGTGCACGTGGGGTCTCTTGGCCTTCCGTGACTCCAAGGCAGCGAAAACCTCCATGGTGGCGGATCGACTATTGAGAGCGGGAGCTGTGTTGATCGGCGCGACCAACGTCCCCGTCGCCCTTCACGATTGGCAAAGCTACAACCCAATCTATGGAACCACTAACAACCCTTGGGATTTGAAGAGAACCCCCGGTGGATCCTCCGGCGGCAGCGCGGCGGCATTGGCCGCAGGGCTCGGATACCTAAGCGTAGGGACTGATCTCGCTGGCTCGGTCCGTGTTCCAGCGAGCTTCTGCGGAATCTATGGGCACAAGCCGACTCTCGACTTGGTGAGCAGCAAAGGTTCACTACCGGGCGGGTCTTCGAGGCCCCCCGGTTTTTCAACGCTGCTGGCTGTGTCCGGTCCCATGGCCAGGAGCGCCGCCGATCTGCTTGCGGTCCTGAAGGTGCTGGGCGGCCCGGTCGATTGGGATGCCAAGGCTTGGAAGTGGGAGTTGCCTCCGTCGCGCAGGAGAAGCTTGAAAGAGTTCCGCGTGGGTTATGTTCTCAATGACCCGATCGTGCCGCCCACGCTTGAAGTCGAAGCAGTATTACAGAAGGCGATCCAGAGTTTGGAGCGGGCTGGCGCCACGCTAAAACCTGGTTGGCCTCCCGGAGTTCAAAGCGCGGAGCTGCTGGATAATTACCGCTTTCTCTTGGATGCCTACACGTTCAGCGTTGCACCCCCAGGCGAGCAAATGGCTGCGCGGGCAGCGTTCGCCAATTCGCAAAAGCCCCAATCGACAGGGGGAACTAACAACTGGTTCGTCGGAACCTCGGCCGCCCTTTGTTCGTTTGCCGAATGGCAGAGGCAGAACTTGAGACGACTCGAGTTCCGGTCGCAGTGGCAGGCTTATTTCGATCAGGTCGATGTCTTCCTATCGCCGGTAGCTTTCACGGCTGCCTTCGCGCACGACCATAGCGAACCGCAGGACCAGCGCACCATCCTCACCTCGAGCAGTGTCAAACCCTACTTCGACGTGCTCAACTGGAGTGCCCCAGCTACGCTTACAGAGGTTGCCCAGCTACGGTTGCGCCCGTCGGTCAAACAAAAGCCGGGTTGCCGGTAGGGATTCAGATTATGGGTCCGTACTGGGAGGACGCTACGCCCATAACCTTTGCTGGCTTGCTGGCGGAAGAATTGGGCGGTTTCAATTTCGAAAGTGTAGCGGATTCTACGCTCTTGAACTGTCTTGATCTACCTCTTTGCTCAACGCCCAGTTTACCAGCGCTCTCCGAATAGCAGCCTAAGCAGAGTCCATCGCACGTCGGCGAATCGGCAATCCCACAACGCACGCTGGATATCCGTAAGGGAGCTCCGGGAACAACTCCGAGAGAATCGTCGGCAATCCTTACCTAATCGCGTTACGTCGAGTTGCCCGTCATACATCCATTGACTGCGGCCTTTGAGTGCTATTAACATCGCAACCAAATCGAGCTTGCCGCGGAGGCGTTCGCCGGGTGCGAATTGCTATGGAGAGCTCGGGGTCGACTGTGCAGCGCGGATAAGTCCCGCATGAGCAACTCTGTGTTCTCCCTTGGAGCTCACCACAATACTCTTTGCAACCTAACTTCCGGGTAGAGTGGCCGACGAATGCCCGCGTGCTCAATGAATAGTGGGAGGAGGAGATAGAACGTCGGACTTTTCTCGTTAGAGGTGGTCAGACTCTAGTGTGCGCGTTAGCGCCGCACGCGGCTAAGTCTCGCATACAGACGGCGCAAATCCGCTCGGCAGACTCATCGAAAATCATTGAACAACGCGTAGCGACAGTGATTCAGACGTATGATGCACAGGGAAACCACAGAACGGGCACGGACGTCGATAAGAAGTCAGGGGAATGGTTAGCCGAGGAGGCGCGGCGGCTGGGCGTGAACGCCTCGTTGGAATCCTTTACCCTTAATCGAGTTGATCCACAGTCATGCTATTTGCGCGTGGGCAATCGCCGTATTGACGGCGTGCCCCTGTTCGATGCCGGTTTCACGGACGCCGACGGTGTGCATGGGAAGCTTGGTATGGGTCCGGCTGCTGAGATTCGGTTGCTGGAGACAGGGCCGTTTCCGCTAGCGCGCCCTGGCGCTGAGCATCGGGGCCCCATCTCTGAGGCACGGCGTGGCGCGCACAAAGCTGTGGTCCTGGTTGCTGGGGGATCGAGACCAGGACTATTTCTTACTAACGCTCTTGCGTTTAGGAATCCATCCGGTCCGCCAATGCTTCAAGTATCGAATACAGAAATTGAATGGCTAAAGCGTCAGTCGCAAAGCGGGGCGGAAGCAACTGTTGTTACTCAGGTGACGCGGGCACCGGCCCAAGCGTTCAACGTTACCGCAAGGATCCCAGGAAGCGACTCGAAGCTCCCACCACTCGTTTTCATGGCAGCACGCAGCGCTTGGTGGCAATGCGTAACGGAGCAGGGGAGCAGATTGGCTTGCTGGCTCGAAGTAATGCGGGTTCTCGCCGCAAGTAAGCCGGGGCGCGATTGTCTCTTTGTGGCATTGAGCGGCCACGAGCTAGGCATGCTGGGGATGGACGCGTACATCGAGAATCGTCAGGACCTCCTCCGGGATGCACACGCGTGGATTTTCTTTGGGTCTGGAATTGGCACACCTCGCAAGCCCAATCTCATTCACACGTCAGATGAGGCACTTGAGAAATGGGTTGTGACAGCCTTGGAGCAGGAAGGGGTTGGCGTAGATGCACGAGAACAACACGACGCAACCGCCCGCGCAGAGATGGAAGCCGTTCAGCGGAAGAGCGGGCGCTTCGTTACGCTAGTCTGCGACAGCGAGGTATACCATAGTGCGGCAGACCGCTGGCCGGAGGCTGTCGATGTGGGGCTGTTAGCCCGCTACGCCAGAGCGTTCGCGAACGGAGCGCTCCAACTGGCACACTCGGAGACATGATGCAAACCGGGCCACTGGAAGATTGATAGTCCGAGTTCCGACCGGTTCCAGTGAGTGCTTCTGAAGTCTCTCATACCTGGCTCTCCTCCAGCCTCAGTGTCCAGCGCGGCTCTCTTGCACGGGCAAGGTGACGTTCCGGGCAGATTGTCGGCAAACCTTACCTTACCGGATTACGGAAGGGTTGCCCGTCATTCGGGATTGATTCCCCGTGCAGCCTTTTCTCGACTGGGCTCTTGGTACGTCTAGGGAGCGCGGCTTTTGCTATAGGAAGACTATAATCCCAGGAAACCCGTAGCCCTTAACCCTGGCCACAGGCTTGGGCTCTATGAGATCCAGTCGGCGCTCAGTGCAGTCGGGAGGCACGAAATGTATCTCCCGACACCTGCGCTAGGGCCGTCTAGCGGGAGGTCGCTGTGAGGAAAATATGGTGCATGATATCAATGGTTCTTCTGGTTGCGCAGATGGCAATGCCGCAGAAGAAGGCGTCCATTGCAGACAGCTGGGTCACAGCTTGGAATTCCCACGACGCAGACAAAGTGACTGCCATCTTCACCACGGATGTCCTGTATGAGGATGTTACGTTCGGTGCCGCCAACCACGGATCTGCAGAGTTGCGCAAATTCGCTGCATCTATCTTTGACGCTGTGCCGGATGCGAAATTTGAGTTGGTAAACAGTTCGGCGGATCGAACACACGGAAGCATTGAATGGATCTTCAGCGGTACGGACCACGGACTCTACAAAACGGGAAAGCGATTCTCGGTTCGGGGAGTCAGTGTGATTGATCTGCGTGGAGGAAGAATCTCGCGCAACCTGGATTACTACGACGCCGCATCCATCATGAGGCAGGTCGGCATGTTGCCCCCCGAAAAAACCGATTCAGCAAAGTAACCTAGAAGGGGTAGAGCTATCGCCCGGAAGACTTTCCCAAGGCCACTACGTCTGCGAGGGGAATGGTCATGAAACTCGTATTTGTCCTGTTCCGGAGAGCAGACCTTAGCCACAAACAGTGCCTAGCTCAATGGAATGGGGAGCAGCATACATCGATCGTTCGGATGATTCCAGGTTTGAAGAGATGGGTCCAAAACCACGCCACAACGGTGCCAAGTGAGGCTGCCGCTGATGGAATCGGCGAATTATGGTTCGACAGCCAAGCAGCCATGGAACAAGCGATGAACTCGCGCCAGATGGCGGCGACCGTGGAGGATGCAAAGAGATTTCTGGATATGGAAAGGACCTACGCTCTGGTCGTCGAGGAAAAGACAGTCTTCGGGGAAAACGTCCGCAAATGAATGCGATATAGCGTCTCCTTGTACATGCAGGTGACCTAGGTCTCTCGCCCTTGATCACTGGGCAGAAAGCACTGCGATTCTGGACGAGTGGTCAGCAACTCCGTCGAAAATCATCGTGGCGTTCAACCTCATTGCGTCGGCGTCGCGCTTTCGGCTGTGGACGGGTTTATGGGGCTGATGGCGACGTTATAACCGAGCTTGCGAAGGGCTCGCGCCAGGATCCGGGCGCGTTGCTTCTTAGCCTGGGGATCAGGTTCCTTGCCTTGCTCGATAAATCGAACCCCCTCATGCAAGATCTTCCAAAGCACGCGGCAGAGTCGATGGGCGATTGCCCAGATGGCGGACTGATAGCCCAGCCGTGGTAACAGACGCCGGAATACGGCCTGAAAGTGGCTGCCGTTCTTCTTCACCGCAGCATGAGCCACTTGGCTGAGCAAGCGGCGCAGATATTTATTGCCCTTCGCCGAGCGACTGCTGTGGTTCTGTTCGGCACTTTCGTCCTTTCCGGGGCAGGTTCCCACCCAAGAAGTGAATTCGGCTGCCGAGGGAAACGTGCTAGCCTTCACCCCCACTTCCGCGATCACCTGCTGCGCCGAATCCACTCCAAAACCAGGCACTTCTGCGAGTCGGACCACGGTCTCTTGATGCGGCTTCAGGGCCTGCGCGATCATGCCGTTGAGCTTGGCGATCTGCTCATCGATCAATTGCAGCCGTTCCAGTTGCAACGAGAGCAGTTCCCGGTGCGTCGGCTGCGGGCTTCCGGTCAAAGCATCGATAAGTTGCTCCTCGTTGCACCGCAAGCGCTCTTCTCCCAAGGCGGCCAATTTCTTTGGGTCGCTCTCCCCGCGGGCCAAGGCCCACAGAATACGAAGTCCGCTGACACCCAATAGATCGCTGACTACACTGGACAGCTTGATGCGCATCTCCTCCAGCAGACACTCCATCTGACTCTGCAAACGCACTCGGTCCCGGGTGAGCTGCGTCTTCATCCGGGTCATGTTGCGCCAAATACGCTGTTCCCCCTTCGGGACAAAACTCAGGATCAACTCGTCTGCGATCAGCCGACGCACCAACCGTTCGGCGTCCTTGAAGTCGTGTTTGCGACCACGTGGAGCACGGTTGGAAAACGCTTGTGCCAACTGCAGACGCATATACGGCTCCAATTCCAACCACACTGACCGCCAATACTGGGCAGTAGATTCCATGACCGCTTCTTTCACCTCCTTCTCCTGCAACCAGCTCAGCAATCGCCGCAGGTCGCTAGGCATGGTCGCAAATCGTCGCCGCTCCGGCTCATCGGCCGGCGCATGCGCATCCATCACCACCACCATCAGCACTTTCTTGTGTACGTCAATTCCGGCTATCTTGTAGGACATTGCTTCCTCCCGACGTGGAACCGGCGGAACGCGCGCGCGAAGATATACACGCCGTCACGTGCTACCACCCTTCCCGCGGGACGGATGGCGCGACACAGATTGGTTCAAGACGCACGTTCCAGACCAAACTCTTACACGGCCTCGCTTAATCCAGGGTTGCCACGATCTTTGCCGTTCCACGCCCCTTGATCGTACACGTTCCGACTCGATTTGATTTTCATGTCGATGGGTGGGCCGCAGGCCCATGCGGAACTCTTACCCAATCCGGTCACTTCCTGTTTGCCCGTCAACTGGGAGCAATCCTGAGGAGTGTTATGAGCGACTGTCAGGAGCTGGCCTCAACGACTACTCAGTGATACATCCAAGCAGCTTAATCCTCCGAAGAGCCTCTAAGCCGTTGACAATCGCTCTTTCGTTGTGACAAATAAGCCCACCAAGGAGGCGCTATGAGACGCACTTCCCTTTTTATAGCTATAGCATTTCTCGCAGGGCTCGCCATCGGCCTCTTCGCCCGAAGCGCCGGTATGGATACGCTGCAACGAAGCAATGCGCATGTGGCGGACTTGGCGGGCATCAAAAAACTAGAGCAAGAAGACATCGAAGTTACGCTGTCCCAAGACCCGAAAGGGCTGGTGGACGTCTGGGCGGAGGACGGAGTGCGCATTGGCCCAGGACGTCCGCCTACCGTCGGCAAGCAAGCCATCGCCGCCGAAAATGAGAAGTTTCGAGCCCAGTTCCCAGAGTTTAAGGTGCTGAAATACGCGCCCATCATAACGGAAGTCCAAATCGCAGGTGCGTGGGCGATTGAGGTGGGCAATGCTGACGCCGCGTACAGGATGTCTGCGAAAGACGACCCCGTCAGCGTAAATGAAAAAGGTAGTGTGCGAGTGCTGAAGCGGCAGAGCGATGGTTCCTGGAAATTTGCCGTGGTTGGCCTGAAATAGCTGAGGGAAGATCGCCATTCAAGGTTATTTGCGCCTTGTCGTTGGCTGCGAATCCATTGCGGGTGGACCAAGGCTATGAACACCGTCACTGCGGCAGGGGCAGGCGGCGGAGCGGAAGACGAGGTGGCTATAGAAACGTTGGCCGTTTTATGAAGAAGGAGAATTCCTACTAAGTTGCACCTCCGGAGCGGGCCGGTTGTACACTCCGACCGTTATCTTTGGAGGCAAAACATGAAGGCCGCTCTGTTTTACCGAATCGCAGCTGTTCTTCTGCTGCTTTTTGCTGTCGGCCATACACTTGGTTTTCGCCAGTCCGATCCCACATGGGGAGTTGATTCGCTTCTAGCCTCAATGCGGTCGATTCACTTTGACGTGCAGGGGTTCAGCCGGACATATTGGGACCTCTTTGTCGCGGCTGGATTCTCGGTCGGCGTGTTTTATCTGTTCGCGGCGGTATTAGCCTGGCAGCTAGGTGGTCTGCCGGCAGAGACTTTGGCGGTCATGCGCGTGACTGTGTGGGCTCTCGCTCTTTGCTTTGCCGCCATCACGGTTGTGAGCTGGAGATACCTCTTTATACTCCCTATCGTTTTTTCAATCGTGATTACAGTGTGTTTGACTGCGGCGGCATGGCTTTCAGCGAAGACAATTTGAAGCCGTTCGATCGCGTCTGTTCCAGCCTGTCTGGTGAACCGCACCCGTACTCAGGTTTCTCGCGGTCCCTTTCCCATTGCTGGCGGATGGTCGGCAACTCTTCCCTTACCGGGATTAGGGAAGGGTAGCTCGGGGAGAATCGAAACTTGAACGCCGGCGCGCAAACGCTTCGTGGCCGCACGGATGAACGGGGCGCCAGTTTCTTTGCAGAGGCAATGCTTAGCTGCGTTTCTCAGACACGTATACAAAGCGGGAGAGGCGGCCCTCTGCGGCGAGGTGAGACGTCATGGCCAGGAAGGCCTGCTGCGCCTCGTATGTGCGGTCCCCCTCGACTTGGCGGACCGCGGCGCTTCTTTTTTCGCGGGCGGCGCGGCGTTTCGCGGCAACTTCGGCCATGTTCGAGGTGACATCGCGACATTCCAGCAACCGCAGGCCGGACTGGGCGATCACCTCTTTGTCGTAGTCCTTCGGAACAAACAACATGAAGCCTGCAGAACCGCGCAGGGCAATTTCTTCAGTTGTCAGCGGCCCTGTCACGGTGACAGGATCGGTGAAGAGCAGGCGCCCACCGGGCTTTAGCAGACGCGCCCATTTAGCAATCACCGACGGCCGATTGGGAATATGGTTGATGGCATCCACACAGGTAATTGCGTCGAAGTGTGAGTCTGAAAATGGCAATGCCTCGCGGGCGTTCGCGACGTGAAATTCAGCGCGGTCTGCAAGATTGCGCTGAGTTGCCAGCGACTTAGCCGTTGCAATCGCCTGTTCGTGGAGGTCAACCCCGACAAGGGAGCACCCCGTTTTTGCAGCAATTCGCAAAGCCGGGCCGCCCGAGCCGCAGGCTACGTCGAGAAGCTTCTTCCCAGTTGAGAGTTCAAGCCACCCGAGAAACATGTCCTGCTCTGAACCGGTAAGCCAACTGTTTTGCCCAATGTCTTCACCGAAGGCTTCGCGACGAATCTCTGAATACAGCTCTGTTTGAAAATTGCCGTAATTCACGTCGTAGTAAGTGCCACCCTGCTCGCTTTTGGATTCAGGTTTTGGGTCCACGGAATCCTCCGCTTGAATCAGTCCAGCGTTGACTGTGGTGTTAGGTCCGGCGCGGGACTGTGTTCCGCATGGTTCAGATCTTGCAGTTTCAGGTCGCGGGTTTCCGCGACAAAAAACAGTGCGACCATGGCAACGACACAGTAGACCGCGTATATGACGGGGACGTAGTACCACCTATGAAAAACGTCCTGACCGATGAGCGCCGCTAAGAGAGAGGGGGCGAGCATTCCGCCGAAAATGTGATTCAAATTGTAGGAAATGCCTGCACCTGAGTAGCGGAACTTTGTCGGGAAGCTCTCGGAGGCCAGTATGGGGGCAAGCCCGTGCAGCACTCCGATTCCGAAGAAACTGATTGGGATCTGCAAGGCCATCACGAGCACAATACGCTTGGTCAGAACGGCCAAAACGAAGGGATAGGAGAGCAGTGTGGTCAGCCCGATAGCGATATATCCGGCCATTCTTCGTTTGCAGAAGTCAGCAAGAGGCCCGCTGAGAAGCACACCGAATGCGTCCGCGACGCGGCCCACCATCAGAACGACCGCGATAGTTCCTAACGGAATTCCAACAAGGCGCATAAAAGATATGAAATAGGTACCCATCACAAACCCGTCCATGGACATGAACGCAACAACGAGCGCCAGGAGAATGATGGGACGGGCATGCATCTTGAACACCGCTAAACTCGGCATCGCGGCAAGTTGCTGCTGCTGTTTGAGCCGTTCGAAGAGGGGACTGTCGGAAAGCTTGTATCGTGCCAACAGCGCAGGAACTACAATGACCACAGACAGCAGCATGGCGATCCGCCAACCGGTTGTCGCGAAAGTTCTGCTCAGGACCAGCATCACTCCGCTGGCCGCTATGCCGCCCAACGGTATGCCGAGATTCGCCAAAGACATCCAAAATGCTCTGGAGCGACGCTCCGCCCCGAATTCTGCGAGTAAGGAAGAAGTTCCGCCGAACTCACCGCTCAGTCCTATCCCTTGCACGATCCGTAAGACCACGAGGAGCGCCGGGGCGGCTATGCCCCACCTCGCGTAGCTCGGCAAGAGGCCGGTTAGACAAGTGCTGATGCCAACGATTGCGAGGCTGAGCAGAAATGAGAACTTCCGGCCCGTCCGGTCGCCGAAGTGGCCAAAAATGAATGCCCCGATGACACGAGCTGGGAAACCGGCGCCGAAGGCCAAGTACGAAAGCACTAGGGCTTGCGTCGGAGGCAATTTCGGAAAGAAGATCGCAGGAAAAGCACTGGCTGCTGCGTAGCCGTAGATAAAAAAATCGTAGAACTCGACCAGCGTACCCGCTGTCGCAGAGATGGCAAGGATTGTCAGGGTGAGGGTGCTTGCTCCCTCGGCGCGGCCTGCCGCCATTTGGCAACTCCTTGTCTTCCGAGAGCATGAAATCTGCCGATTTGTTCTTTTCTTTGGGTGGCCTTGAAGGCTACTCAAATGTAGCCTTTCGGTCAATTTCGTCGCGTCCTGGACGGATCGTCGGCCATCCGGAAGTAATCCTCTTCATTTGTCGCGCGGAACCGCCCGGAGACCAGCGTCTGGGCTTTTTCGGGCGGCCCGACTAGCGACGAATCTGCCGTTGTTTACTCGCCGCCTCCAGCTTCCCGTTCTTGTCAACGTCAGGTCTGTCCGTCCCCGTCTGTGTAGCACAATTCAGGGCGAAGAGCTGTTTCGGACGGATGTGCCTAAGTCCCGAGAAACAGCGTTCGCGTTCATAAGAAATCCGCCGCGACAAGCTGCCGGTGACTTCTCCGAGATCCCCACTATACGTCCAATGGGACGCTGCCACGGTCAGTTGCGACGAGAAATATGTCAGAGGGAGAATTCGGTCGCGAGCCGAATGCTTGGTTTACCCATGATTGATCAAATGAACTGCAGAGGCACCCACCGCGGTTGACTTCTTTTCGCCTTCATTGATCGCGTTTAATCGCGATTCGCGCACTCGACATTTTATTGCGGAAGGGAGGAGTTCCCTGAAAATGTTCGCAACTCACTGCGTGACAAGGGAGTTGGCTCCCCGGGGAGGATTCGAACCTCCAACATTTCGGTTAACAGCCGAATGCTCTACCATTGAGCTACCGGGGAACCGTTCAACATCTTCTTTTTCATTCTATTACACTCGGCTGGTTCGTGCTATGAGCATTCGGGACGACATCAGCATGCTCACCCACGCGTATACTCCGTTTTTCGTTAGCGCTAGGCACGCTCTGAAGCGAAATTCTCGAGGACCGTGGGGACAAAAACTGTAACAAATGGACAAAACGGCGACGGCAGCACGCGAGCTTGTCGATGACCGCGGCTCACATTCCGCTTTGCTTGGGCAGAGGCAACTTCAGCAAGCCTGGGCCGGCGGCAAGTCAGCAACATCGATCTGCCCCGATGTCAGAAAGTTGAGGAAGCTTACTCCTCTGTAGCGACAGATTTGGGAAATACTGAGCAGCACAAGATAATCACGCATACCTCGGGGTGAACTCTGTCCGCCGATACTTCTGCGCAATCTAACTACCGCTTTTATAGCGTGCTCAGCATTGTTGTTGTTCCACGGAACGCCGTCGTGATCAAGGAACGTGAACAAGCTATTTCGATTCTTCTCGAAACGCTTCTTGTAGCCAGCGGCCACTTCGGTTTCGAAAGTCCGACTGGAAAGCACATCATAAAATTGGTCGACCGACCTCCTGTGCCTCCGCAGGTAACGCGCCTTGAGGCCAAAACGGTCGACCGTATCGATTATCGGTTTCAGCAAACCAGCAAACCGTTGTGCGATCTCCTTCATTTCTTCGTTGAACGGCTGCTTGGAGAGATCCTCGTTCACATCTCTCATGAAATGAACGAGGCATTTCTGATGCGCGCACTGGCCAAGTGAATCATACGCAGCATAGAAATCGGAGACGAGAACTCCACGAAAATTCCCGAGGACCTCTTGTAGCGTGCTGCCCTCCCGCGTTTCGGCGTAAACGAATGCCACGTCCTCGAGGCTGGTAAAAACCCATACATATCCGTCCTTTCCGCCAACCGAGACCTTGGTTTCGTCGGCGTGCACCAGTTTGCCTGCCGCAATGCGGTCGAGAATCTTTCTATAAGTGGGCAGCAATCGTTCCGCTCCGAGGGCTTTGATGTGACTGATCAATCCTCTCGACAGGGGAATGTTAGCGCCAGTTTAAAACGGATCCACTTTCGCCGGTTTGGGGTGGGCCACTTGGCCCGGCGGCGAGTTCGGAACACACCCGTGCACTGGCTGTTGCGCAAAGACAAGCAGTCTTGATTTCTGGTTTTTTCCCTGCAGGGTCGACCTTTACTTCATGAGCCATCCTCCCGCGCCGTCAGCAGGAGCAGGAGGTGTAGAACACCGGCTGTGTTTGGTGTCCATCTTGACCGACTCGATGACCAGGTACAGTTTGTCCGCACTGTTGACCTTTCCCGACACGCAGTAGTATTGGCCTGGCGTGATCTGTTGGGATTTAGTGAAGTCATACAGGCGGTAGACCCGGCGGGTAGAGTCGTCTTGCATGAGGAACACGATACAGGTTCGGTATTCTGTCCGCGAGAGCAACAGCAGATGGTTGGCGCTGAAGTTGAACATGGAAGTAGAAGAACGGAAGAACGAGAGATCCAGACCAGAGAGCGGGAGTGATGAGCTCCCGCCCCCGCCGGTAGCGCCGTTGAGGGGTTACCCGGCAGACTCCTCCGCGCGGGATATCACCACAGAGCGGCGCTTCATCTGAGCCAGTCGTTGCTACTACTCCGTCGGCGGCTGGCTCTTATTGGCTTTGCGAAGGCTTTCACCGCCGAGAAGGATGATCTCGGAGTTTTCGACCAAGCGGTCGGCGATGGCCGTCGCGATGGTGGTGTTGTGCAGGATATTCCCCCAGTCGGAAAAGGCGGTGTTGGTGGTAATGAGCGTACTTCTCTTGTGGCTGTGACGAGTGGAAATGACCTGATAGAACAGATTGGAGGTCTGCTGGTCGAGAGAAAGATATCCGAGCTCATCGATGAGGAGAAAAGCTGGCTCGGTATAAAGCTTGAGCTTACGGATCAGAGAATGATCGACCTGCGAGGCCAGCAAGTGGTTGAGCATGTCCATGGCGGTTGTGAACAGCACGCGACGGTTGGCCTGACAAGCACGCCAGGCGATGATCTTCGCTAAGAACGTTTTCCCCACGCCGGGGTTCCCGATCAGCACAACGGCGGTGCCTTTCTCGAGAAAGCCAAGATCCAAAAGGCGGAGGATGCGGCTCTTGCACTGTAAGCGCGTCTTGTGATGGTTGAAGTTGAAGCTGTCGATGGAGTGCTTGGCTTGCAAGCGAGAGACCCGGAAGCGGCGATCGATCGAGCGGGTTTGACGTGCTTCGAGCTCGCGGTCCAGCAGGGCTTCGAAAGCTTCGGCAGCGCTGAGATTCTTGCTGGCTGCATCAGCCAGAGTCTCGTCCAGGTGCTCGCTCATCGTCGTCATGTTCAGTTGATTCAGTTTCTGTTGTAATGAGGTCATCGGCGTTCCCTTTCGAGCGAAGGATGAAAGCGTCGTACTCGGCCAGTGACAGCGGATCGGTGGCCAGTTCGTTTAACTCCGGGTCTTTGAACCGCAGCGGCGGCTGGACCTCGCGCCGCAGGGTTTGCTGGCTGAGGATATTGGCGATGTAATCGGCGCCGAAGGCACCCGCTGCATGGGCTTTGCCAACAGCAGCGGCAACCGCTTCCGGTCCATAGTCACGAATCAGGGCGAGCAGTTCTTTCACCTGCCGGGCGAGGGAGCGATCGCTATCCGCCAGGCGCCGTAGATAGATTTCCGAAGTAGGACCCAGCAAGCTGATCAAGCGTTGCTGTGCCGCCGACCGCTCTGCCGCGGCTCGTTGTTCGAACAGCTCTTTTTGAAAACGTTCGGCGCCAACGACCTGCCCGCGTTGCCAGCAGCGAGCATAGGAGACGATTTCTTGCTGCTGATCGTAGATGGCGACAGAGGAGGCATCTGCTTTGATCGTGAGCTGGCGACGGACACAACGTGGCGGGACGCAGTAGCGATTGCCGTCGAACGATAGCCGGAGATCTTTATGAACCCGAGCTTCGGCGGTGTCGCGATAGTCGGGCGTGATCACTGGCAAGGAGTGCAGTGCTT
>Ga0306923_10003009_pt1 | contig 15722 bp, 12 predicted proteins | sample sta12Can44000108_FD_203841 | JGI IMG/M metagenome (GOLD analysis project Ga0306923, IMG submission 203841) | Lab enrichment of tropical soil microbial communities from Luquillo Experimental Forest, Puerto Rico - statanox.12C.anox.44.000.108 (v2)... | ecosystem: Environmental > Terrestrial >... | reverse complement strand
CGCCCTCCGGTCCGGCGCCACGGTGTTGCGCATCGTGCGCGGCGAGACCGAGTACTGCCAGGACATCCTGGCGGAGGAAGTGCCGGTGGCGCTGGTCTATAACGGCCTGTCCCATGCGGTCATGCTGGCGTCCCCCGACAAGCTGGAGGACTTGGGCCTCGGCTTCAGCCTGACCGAGGGCATCCTGGAATCGCCGCAGGAACTTTACGATGTCGAGGTCGTGGCGGCGTGCCAGGGCGTCGAGGTGCGCATGGAGATTTCGTCGCGCCGGTTCGCCGCGCTCAAGGAACGCCGCCGGACGCTGGCAGGCCGTACCGGCTGTGGCCTGTGCGGTGTGGACAGCCTGGCCGCCGTTGCCCGGATCGAGCGGCCGGTGCAGCGGCGCGGCGGATTGGTGCCCGCCCAATCGGTGGCCCGCGCGCTTGTCCAGATGCAGGAATTGCAGGAACTGCACCGCAGCACCGGCGCCGCCCACGGCGTCGCCTGGGTCTCGCCCGAGGGCGAGGTGCTGGCGCTGCGCGAGGACATGGGGCGGCATAATGCCCTGGACAAGCTGATCGGCCATCTGACCTGTCGGGGCTTCGATCCCGCTTCGGGCTTCGTGCTGACCTCCAGCCGCACCAGTTACGAGATGGTGCAGAAGTCGGTCGCCGTCGGCATCGGCATGCTGGTGGCGGTTTCCGCCCCCACCGCTTTGGCGGTGCGCTTGGCCCAGGATTCCAATATGACCCTGGCCGGTTTCGCGCGCGGCAACCGTCTGGTCGTCTACAGCCACCCCGAATACCTTCTGGCCCAAGGCGAAGCATGACGGCACTGGTCGACGGCTTGGGCCGGCGGATGAATTATTTGCGGCTGTCGGTGATCGACCGCTGCAATCTGCGCTGCCATTACTGTATGGGCGCGGACCCCGATTTCCTGCCCAGGGACGAGGTGCTGAGCCTGGAGGAATTGGCTCGGCTGTCGCGCCTGTTCATCCGCATGGGCGTGCGCAAGATCCGCCTGACCGGCGGCGAGCCTCTGGTTCGCCGCGACATTCTGGCCCTTGTGCGCGAATTGGGCGCCGAGGTGGCGGCGGGACGGCTTGCCGAGGTCACGCTGACCACCAACGGCACCCGGCTGGGCCAGCACGCCGCGGACCTGGCCGCCTTCGGCATGCGCCGCATCAACGTGTCGGTGGACAGCCTGGATCCAGCCACCTTCTCGCGCATCACCCGTGGTGGGCAGGTCGAACAGGTGTTGGACGGCATCGCCGCCGCGAAGGATGCCGGATTGGGGGTCAAGATCAACACGGTGGTGATGCCGGACACCGAGATCGCCGAGATCGACCGCCTGATCACCTGGTGCGGCCGCCATGGCCACGACCTGACCCTGATCGAGACCATGCCGTTGGGTGCGTTCTCCCACTTGAAAAAGCCCGCCCGCCCCCTCGATCTGGTGCGTCGCGATCTGGAACAGCGCTGGACGCTGGTCCACACCGATTACCGCAGCGGCGGCCCGGCTTGCTACGCGACGATCGCCGAAACCGGCCGGCGCCTGGGCTTCATCACGCCGATGAGCCGTGGCTTCTGCGATTCCTGCAACCGGCTGCGCGTCACCTGCACCGGCCAGATGGTGCTGTGCCTAGGCCACGAAGCAGGCGTCGACCTGCGTGCTCCCCTGCGGGCAGCAGTCTCGGACGCGGAACTCGCGGGCCTTATCACGCGGGCTCTTGGGCGAAAGGCGCCCGGACACGCTTTTCTGGAGGAAAAGCCTCCAGGCCGCCCGATGTATCAGGTAGGGGGGTAGACGGGATTGGGCACAACGGTCAGATTGCGCGAGACGTCTCTGCCAGTAGTCTTTTCAGCTCGGGCACACACGAGCCGCAGCCCGTGCCGGCTTTGAGGCTGCTGCCAATGTCTTCGATGCTGCGCAAATTGCCCCGGCGGATGTCTTGCGTCAGGGTCTTCAGGCCGACCGAGAAACAGGCGCAGATGATGCGGCCCGCGTCGGCGGGGCCCGACGCCGAGTGGCCGGCCAGGGCGGAGGCCCGGTCGGTGACATTGTCCAATTGCCGGCCGATCTGGCCGGCCAGCCACTCGGCGGCGACATCCAAACCGTCCGGGGCCAGGAACAGGACCGCCCGCAACCGACCATCGTGCATCCAGGCATAGCGGGCTGTGTGCTTGCGCGCGTCGTGCACTTCCAGCGCCGTGGGCCCGAAGGCGCGACACAGGGCCTCGACGACCGGGGCCCGCTGGTCGGTCGCGTCGCCGGCCAGTTGCATCAGCTCGGCCCCCACGCCGTGGCGCCGCACCCACCAGGGAGCCTCCAGCGCCGGCAGATCGGCTCCCACCAGCAATCCCTGCCAGTTGGCGGTAAAGGGTTCGACCCGCACCGTCGTGTGCTTGGTTTCCGGCTGGCCAGAAATCGGGTCGGTGATGCCGGCAAACAGGCGGCCGGCCACCGCCCGGGAGGCAAAGCGGTCGTTCCAGTGCATGGGCAGGAACACCTCGCCCGGCCGCTGATCGGCGGTGACGTTGACGCGGGCCAGCATCCAGCCTCGCCGGCTGGCGATGCGGGCCAGTCCCCCATCCTCCAGTCCAGCCGCATCCGCCGGGTGAATGTCCAGCATGGGCTCGGGCCGGTGGCCGGATAGGCGCGGGGACAGGCCGGTGCGGGTCATGGTGTGCCACTGGTCACGGTAGCGCCCCGAGTTGAGCCGCAGCGGGAAGTCTGCCGAGGGCGCCTCGGCGGGCGCGCGGTGGCGCACCGGCATCAGACGGGCGCGGCCATTGGGGGTGAAGAAGCGGCCGTTGGCGAACATGCGCTCGGCCCCCCAGCGGGTGGGCTCCATGGCGTCGTAATCTTCGGGTGCCGGCACCAGCAGGGCGCGGCTGCCGCCGTTCTCGAAGGCGGTGAGCGCCGCGTGTTCGGCGAACACCTCGTCGGCGCCGGCCCAGCCGAAGCCGTGCCGGAAGCCCATGGCGCGAGCCACCTCGGCCACCTGCCACCAATCGCCACGGGCTTTGCCCAAGGCAGCCAGGAACGGGCGTTGGCGCGAGATCATGCGCTCGGAATTGGTCACCGTGCCGTCCTTCTCGCCCCAGGCCAGCGACGGCAGCTTGATGTGGGCGAGACGCAGGGTGTCGGTGTCCGCGACGCAATCCGAGACGATCACCACTGGGCAGTTGTTTAAGGCGCGGCGCACCAGATCGGCCTCGGGCAGGCTGACCGCCGGGTTGGTGCCGATGATCCACACTGCCTTGATCTTGCCGGCATCGATGGCGCGGAACAGCTCGACCGCCTTCAGGCCTTCGCGCGTCGCCATGCGGGGCGCACTCCAGAACCGGCGCACGCGATCCACGCTGTCGGCGTCGAAGCCCATGTGGGCGGCCAGTTGGTTGGCGAGGCCTCCCACCTCACGCCCGCCCATGGCGTTGGGCTGGCCGGTGACCGAGAACGGGCCCATGCCGGGCTTGCCGATGCGCCCCGTGGCCAGGTGCACATTGATGATGGCGTTGACCTTGTCGGTGCCGGCACTCGACTGGTTGACGCCCTGGCTGAACACGGTGACGACCTTGGGGGTCGAGGCGAACCATTCAAGGAAGGTGGCAACGTCCCGGGGCGCCAGGCCGGTGGTCTCGGGATGGTCGGCACGGGCGGCTGCCAGGGTCTCGGCGAAGTCATCGGTATGGGCGGCGATATAGTCGTGGTCGAGCACGCCCGCCGCCTCGCAATGGGCCAGCAGGGCATTGAACAAGGCCACGTCGGAGCCGGGGGCGAGCGCCAGATGCAGGTCGGCAATGTCGCAGCTTTCGGTGCGGCGGGGGTCGATGACGATGACGCGGGTGCCACGCTCGGCTTTTGCTTTTTTCAGGCGTTGGAACAGCACCGGGTGGCACCAGGCCAGGTTGGAGCCCACCAGCACCACCAGGTCGGCCAGTTCCAAATCCTCGTAGCATCCCGGCACGGTGTCCGAGCCGAAGGCGCGGCGGTGCCCGGCCACGGTGGAGGCCATGCACAGCCGCGAGTTGGTGTCCACGTTGGCGGTGCCGAGGAAGCCCTTGGCCAGCTTGTTGGCGACGTAATAATCCTCGGTCAGCAACTGGCCGGACAGGTAGAAGGCGAAGGCGTCCGGCCCGTGCAGGTCGATGACCGAGCGGATGCGCCCGGCGACCTCGGCGATGGCGTGCTGCCAGTCCACCGGCCGGCCGTCCACCACGGGCGCCGGCAGACGGGTTTCCTGTCCCAGCGTCTCGCCCAGGGCCATGCCCTTCGAGCACAGCCGGCCGAAATTGGCGGGATGGTCGGGGTCGCCCCGGACGGCGACCCCGTTCGGCCCCGGTTCGGCGATGATGCCGCAGCCGGTGCCGCAATAGGGGCAGGTGGTCCGGACCGCCTCAGCCATTGACCACCTTCTTCGTCGTTGCCAGGCCCAGGAACAGCCGCCCGCCTTCCAGCTTCACCGGCACGCTGGTGGTGCAGCCCTCGTCGGGTGCCACCGCATCGCCGGTGGTGAGGTCGATGACCCAGTTGTGCAGCGGGCAGGCCACCTTGCGGCCCGAGACGATGCCTTCCGACAGCGGGCCACCCCGGTGGGGGCATTTGTTGATCAGGGCGAACACCTCGTCGTCCTTGGTGCGGAACACCGCCACCTGGCCCATCTTGGTCTCCACCGTGCGGGCGCCCAGGCGTGGGATGTCGTCCAGGGTGCCGATATCGGTCCAGTCCATGTCAGTCACTCCACCACGGCCAGGGGTTGGAATTCGAAGGCATCGACGCCTTGGGCGCGCTCGGCCCAGGGGTCGATTTGCGCGTATTTCTGGGAATGGACGAAGCGGGCATAGAGCGCCTTGCGCCCGGCCGGGTCGTTGAGGATGCGCTGCTTTACATAGGCGAGGCCCACCCGCTCGACGTAAGGAGCGGTGCGTTCCAGGTAGTGGCCCTCCTCGCGGTAGAGCTGCATGAAGGCGGCTGAGTATTCCAGCACCTCGTCCTCGGTGGCGACGCGGGTCAGGGCGTCGGTGCCGCGCAACTCGATACCGCCGTTGCCGCCGATGACGATGTCGTAGCCGGCTTCGATGCAGATCACCCCGATGTCCTTGATGGTGGCCTCGGCACAGTTGCGCGGGCAGCCCGACACCGCCAGCTTGACCTTGTGCGGTGTCCACGAGCCCCACATGAGCTTTTCCAGCTTGATGCCGAGCCCGGTGGAGTCCTGGGTGCCGAACCGGCACCACTCGCTGCCGACGCAGGTCTTCACCGTGCGCAGGCCTTTGGCATAGCCGTGGCCCGAGACCATGCCGGCCTTGGTCAGGTCGGCCCACACGCCGGGCAGGTCCTCCTTCTTCACGCCCAGCAGGTCGATGCGTTGGCCGCCGGTGACCTTGACGGTGGGGATGTCGAACTTGTCCACCACATCGGCGATGGCGCGCAGTTCGGCAGCGGTGGTGACACCGCCCCACATGCGCGGGATCACCGAATAGGTGCCGTCCTTCTGGATATTGGCGTGGACGCGCTCGTTGATGAAGCGCGAGCGGCTATCGTCCACGTACTCGCCCGGCCAGGCGCACAGCAGGTAGTAGTTCAGCGCCGGCCGGCACTTGGCGCAGCCGTCGGGCGAGCTCCAGCCCAATGCCTGGCGCACCGCGTCCTGAGTCTTGAGGCCCTGTTCCAGGATGGCCCTGCGAACGTAATCGTGGCCGTGCTTGGTGCACTTGCAGATGGCCTCGGGGGCGGCCGCGTCGGCGCCGGTGACGTGGGCCAGGATGGCCTGGACCACGCCGGTGCACTGACCGCACGAGGCGCTGGCCTTGGTGTGGGCGCGGACCTCGTCGAGCGAGGTCAGGTTCTTGGCCTTGATCGCGGAAACAATGGCACCCTTGGAGACGCCGTTGCAGCCGCAGACCTGGGCATCGTCGCCCATGGCGGCCACGTCGATGCCGCCCTTGGCGCCGCCGCAACAGCTCGCATCGGCGAAGGCGCGGCCCAGGATCATGCGGTCGCGCATGTCCGCGACGTCCTTGCCCTGGCGCATCAGGTCGAAGTACCAGCCGCCGTCGGCGACGTCGCCGTACATCACCGCGCCGACCACCTTGTCGTCGCGGATCACCAGCTTCTTGTAGATGCCCTTGGCGACGTCGCGGAAGACGATCTCGGCGTCGGCCTCGTCCTGGGCGGCCAACTGGCCGGCCGAAAACACGTCGATGCCGGTGATCTTCAAGCGGGTGGACAAGGGGGGCGTGGCGTAGGCGGCGCCCTGATCGCCGGCCAGGCGGGCGGCGCACACCTTGGCCTGCTCCCACAAGGGCGCCACCAGGCCGAAGATCTGGCCGTTATGCTCGACGCACTCGCCCACCGAGTAGATGTCGGGGTCGGAGGTGGCCATGTCGTCGCCGACCAGGATGCCGCGATTGATGTCGAGCCCGGCGGCCTTGGCCAAATCGATGTTGGGGCGGATGCCGATGGCGACCACCACCAGCTCGGCCGGCACTTGGCGGCCATCAGCCAGCAGCAGCCCCTCGGCCTTGTCGGTGCCCATGATTTCCTCGGTCTGGCCCGAGGTGAAGAAGTGCAGGCCGCGCTCGGTGAGGTCGCGCTGGAGCAAGTGGCCGGCCTCCACGTCCAGTTGGCGCTCCATCAGGGTGGGCATCAAATGGACCAGCGCCACCGGCATGCCCTGGCGCTTGAGACCCCAGGCGGCCTCCAGGCCCAACAGGCCGCCGCCGATGACCACGGCGCGCTGGCCCGCCTTCGCCGCCGCCATCATCTTGTCTACGTCGGCGATATCGCGGAAGGCCACAACCCCGGGCAGCTCCAGGCCGGGCAGCGGCGGCATCAATGGCTTGGAGCCGGTGGAGATCAGCAGCTTGTCATAGGCCACCACCCGACCCGAGGCCGAGGTGACCGTCTTGGCCTTGCGGTCGATGGATACGACCGGGTCACCGGTGAACAGGGTGATGTCGTTCTCGGCGTACCAGTCGCGGCTGTTGATGACGATGTCGTCGATGCCCTTCTCGCCGGCCAGCACGCTCGACAGCATGATGCGGTTGTAGTTGGGATGGGGCTCGGCGCCGAACACGGTGATGTCGTAGCGCACCGGCGCGCGGGCCAGCAGCTCCTCGACGGTGCGCATTCCGGCCATGCCGTTGCCGATGACCACCAGGCGCTGGCGGGGAATTGCGTTCATGGGCCTCTCCTCATTCTCCGGGCAGTGATGCCGGGGTGAAAACAAAAAAGGCGTTCCATGTGATCGCGGCACGACGAGCGCGTGCGCAGCCACAATGGAACGCCTTTGTCCCTTGATCTTCGCTCCCTCGCCGTTGAGGGCGCGAAAAGTGTTGCAGTCTCAACAAAGCAATCCGCATGCCATTGGCGGATGGGGTGTCTTCGCGGTGCTCACGATTGCATCACTTGATGTGTTTGAACAAAAAATAGGCTAAAGCCGATAATCTGGGCAGCGCCGACGCCCCCTTGGGATCAATGGAACCGGCCGAAAATGAGCTGCAGCAGCGAGGTCGCCAACAGAATGGCGGACACCGCTTTCCAGAACAGCAGCGGGTTCCGGTCCATCAGCGAGGGGCGGCGGAGGGTGGTCCCGTTTTCACCCGGGGTATGCAGATCATGGATGAACTCGTCCACGTCGCCATAGCGGGCGGCCGGGTCGGGGGACAGGGCCTTCTCGATGGCGGCGTCCACCCAGGCGGGGATGCCGGGGCTGTCGAGAAACAGCGGCGGATAGCGCAGCCGACCCAGGTCGGACCGTTTGCGGATCCGCTGGACCTTGATGCCGTAAGGCAGGCGACCGCCGGACAGCATTTGATAGGTCAAGACCGCCAGCGAGAAGACGTCGGACCATGGCCCCGGGGTCGATCCCAGGAAATATTCCGGCGCGGTATATTGCAGCGAGCCGAGGATCGCCTCGCCCTCGGTCGTCGCCGACGCCTCGTTGACGCCCGACACCCTGACGGAACCGAAATCAATGATCTTCACCGTTCCGGTGCGGTCGATCATGATGTTCTCGGGGCGCAGGTCCTGGTGCAGCATTTCCTTTTTATGGAATGCCCGCAGCCCCAGCGCGCTCTGGCGGACGATCTCGCGCACGGTTTCCAGATGAGGCTTCGGGTTGTCGCGCATCCACTGGGCCAGGCTTTGGCCCTCGACATAATCCAGCACGACATACTGGCACGACGGGGGCTGTTGCCGGCGGGGGGAGCCCAGGACATGCGGGCTGCCGAGGCGGCGGGCGACCCATTCCTCCATCATCAGCCGCTTGAGGTATTCCGGGTCGTCGCGGAGATCGACGGAGGGCAGTTTCACCACCACCATGGCGCCGGTCTCGATATCCTGGGCCAGGTGGATGTGGCTGCGATTGTTCCGGTGCAGGGTGCGCACCAGACGCATTCCGTCCAATACCGCGGGAGGTTCCAGCTGCGGCGGCGGCAGCGGCAGGTCGTCGAACCGGCCCAGCATCTCGGCGGCGTCGCCGGTGGGCAGGCTGTCGATGCGGACGATCTGGATCGTCAGGTTGTCGTCGCTGCCGCGCGCGATCGCTTGGTCGACCATGAACCGTGCCGCTTGGTCCAGGTCGGCATGCCGTTGCAGGGCTTCTTTGATCGTCGCGACATCCAGGACGTCGTGCAAGCCGTCGGTGGTCAGCACAAAGACGTCGCCGCGGTCCAGCCGCAGGGACAGGTGGTCGATCTCCAGGTGCTGGCTGGCGCCCAGGGCGCGGCTCAGGTAGCTCTGTTCCGACGAGGCGTAGGTCCGGTGGTCGTGGGTCAATTGTTCCAGCGAACCGCCCGCCAGGCGATAGATGCGGCTGTCGCCCACATGGAACAGATAGGCGGTGGCGGATTTCACCACCATGCCGCTGAAAGTGCAGACGTAGCCGCGATCGCGGTCATAGCGGAAGGCACTGCGCTGGTTCTGGGCGTGCAGCCAGGAATTGGTCGCGGCGAGGACGCGGTGGACCGAGGTTTTGACCGACCACGAGTCCGAGGTGCAGTAATAGTCGCTGAGAAAGCTCTTGATGGCGGCCTGGGCCGCCTCGCCGCTCACCGCGCTGCTGCCGATGCCGTCGGCCACCGCCAGGGCGATTCCCTTGCTGGTGCGCAGCGGCTCTCCGGGAAACAGGGCGCCATGAAAGTCCTGGTTCACCGGCTTGCCTCCCGGGTCGGAAGCCTGCCCGACGGAGATGCTCAGCGTGTCGCTCATGGCGGTCCATTTCCCCAAGGCAAATCCCGGTGATCGCCGCCGATCACCGGGACTGGTTCAACCCTGCCGCAGGTCAGCGGGCCGGGCGCTTGGCGCCGGTCCGCACATGGGTCGAATACAGGGTCAGGCCGACGAAGGTGATGCCGCCCAGCAAATTGCCCAGCACCGTGGGGATCTCGTTCCAGATCAGGTAGTCGAGGAACGAGAACTTGCCGCCCAGCATCAGGCCCGAGGGGAACAGGAACATGTTCACCACCGAATGCTCGAAGGTCATGAAGAAGAACACCGTGATCGGCATCCACATGGCGATGACCTTGCCCGACACGCTGTTGGACATCATCGCGCCGACTACGCCGGTCGACACCATCCAGTTGCACATGACGCCGCGGATAAACAGGGTCAGCATGCCGGCCAGGCCATAAGCGGCGTAACCGATGGTGCGGGATTCGCCGATCGAGCCGATCTTGAGCCCCACGGCGTTGGGTTCGGTTTGGAAGCCCATGGTGCAGGTGATGGCAATGAACACCGCAACCGTCAGCGCACCGGCGAAATTGCCGACGAACACCAGGCCCCAATTGCGCAGCATGCCGCCGACCGTCACCCCCGGCCGCTTGTCCAGCACCGCCAGTGGAACCAGGGTGAAGACGCCGGTCAACAGGTCGAAGCCCAGCAGATACAGCATGCAGAAGCCGACCGGAAACAGCAGGGCGCCGATCAAGGGGGTGTTGGTCTGCACGGTGATGGTAACGGCGAAGGCGGCGGCCAGGGCCAGGATCGCGCCGGCCATGTAGGCGCGGATCAGGGTGTCGCGGGTGGACATCAATACCTTGGATTCGCCGGCATCCACCATCTTGGTGACGAATTCAGTGGGGCTGAGATAAGCCATGTCTTTCTTCCCTGTGAGAGGGCGGCCCGGAGCCCGGTCGCCGTGATTTCGAGCGCGGTATGGGGAGTGGTTCAGGAGGAAGCGGGCGAAAGTGCCAGATACAAGGCGCCGTCCTCGATCTTCACCGGTATGGCGGTGGTGCAGCCCTCGTCGGGGGCCACAGCCTCGCCGGAGTTCAGGTCGATCACCCAATTGTGCAGCGGACAGGCCACCTTGCGGCCCGAGACGATGCCGTCCGACAGCGGGCCGCCGCGATGGGGGCATTCGTTGATCAGGGCGAACACCTCGTTCTCACGGGTGCGGAATACCGCCACCTGGCCCAGCGGCGTTGCCACCGTGCGGGCACCCAGGCGCGGAATGTCGTCAAGGGTGCCGATCGCGGTCCAGTCCATGCTTGGTCCTTCGTTCAGGCGGCGGCCGAGTGGGGCGTATTGCCGTGCAGGAAGCGCAGCACCTCGGCGCGGCAGTGGATGTAGGTGGGGTCGTCGGCCAGCTCGAGGCGGCGGCGCGGGCGGGCCAGTTCGACCTTCAGCACCTGGCCGATGGTGGCGGCGGGGCCGTTGTTCATCATCACGATGCGGTCGGACAGCAGCACCGCCTCGTCCACGTCGTGGGTGATCATCATCACCGTGTTGCCCAGGCGCTGGTGGATATCCATCAGGCTGTCCTGCAGGTGGCCGCGGGTCAGGGCGTCCAGCGCGCCGAACGGCTCGTCCAGCAGCAGCACCTTGGGCTCCATGGCCAGCGCGCGGGCAATGCCGACGCGCTGCTTCATGCCGCCCGAGATTTCGCCGGGCTTCTTGTCCTTGGCGTGCTCCATGCGCACCAGGGACAGATTGTGCATGGTCCAGTCGTGGCGTTCGGCCTTGCTCTTGCTGCCCTTGAACACCTTGTCCACCGCCAGCCGGACGTTGTCGTAGACCGACAGCCAGGGCAGCAGCGAGTGGTTCTGGAACACCACCGCGCGGTCGGGGCCGGGGGTGTCGACCTCGCGCCCCTCCAGCAGTACGCCGCCCTCGGTGGCCTGCAACAGGCCGGCGACGATGTTCAGGATAGTGGACTTGCCGCAGCCGGAATGGCCGATGATGGAGATGAACTCGCCCTTGTCCACCTTCAGGCTGACGCCGTCCAGGGCGCGGAAGCTGCCCTTGTCGGTGGTGAAGGTGATGCCGACGTCCTCGATGGAAAGGTAGGCGCTCATGGATGGATCTCCTCGAACAGGGGGGCGGCCTTGGCGGTGAGGTCGGGGCGGTAGACACTGGCGGCGAACGCGGCGTCGTCCAGTTCGCCCACATGGCCCCAGCGCCGCATCTGGCCCAGCAGCCACAGCGCGTGGGCGGGCAGGGGCAGGTTGCGGTCGCCGTCGTGGAAGCGGATAAAGCCCTCGGTCTCAAGCGTCCGCGCCACCACGTCCACCGGCACGTTGACGTAGGGGGCGATCAGGTGGGCCACCTCGGCCCGGGTGTCCTCGCAGAAGCGGACGGCCTTGAGCAGGGCGCCGATCAGGGTGGAAAGGGTGGTGGGGTTGGCCTCGGCGAAGGCCTGGGTCACGCCCAGCACCTTCTCCACCCGGTCGGGGAAGATGTCGTTGCTGGTGGCGACCACGCGGCCCAGGCTCATGTGGGCCGCCAAACCGCCCCACGGCTCGCCGACGCAGAAGCCGGCGATGGCCCCCGCCGACAGCTGGTTCACCATCTGGGGCGGCGGCACCACCGCCAAGCGCACCTCGATGTCCGGGTCGATGCCGCCCGCGGCCAGCCAGGCGCGCAGCTCCAGGTGATGGGTCGAGATGGGATAGACCATGGCGAAGGTGGGCGGTTCCAGCCCCGCCAGCCGGTTTTCAACCAGCACCGCCTTCAACGCCTTCGCCGTCAGGCCGCCCTTGGCCTCCATGCGGCGGCACAAGCCCTCGGACAGGGTGATGGTGTTGCCACCATAATTAAGCGCCATGACCGCCAGCGCCGGTTCCTTCAGGGCGCCCAGGCCCAGGGTCAGCGACAGCGGCATGGTCGCCAGCATCTGCGCCCCGTCCAGGGCTCCCACCGCCACCTTGTCGCGGATATTGGCCCAGGACGGTTCGCGGCTGATCTCCACCTCCAGGCCGGCCTCGGCGAAAAAACCGCGCTCCTTGGCGACCACGATGGGGGCGCAATCGGTCAGCGGGACGATGCCCAGCTTGAGTTTGGTCTTTTCCATGGCCGTCACCCCGCCACCTTCTTGCCGATGAAGGTGATGAGGCGGTCGAGCATGAAGCCGACCAGGCCCACATAGACCAGCGCCAGGATGATCTCGCTCATCAGCGAGCTGTTCCAGGCGTCCCAGATGAAGAAGCCGATGCCGACGCCGCCGATCAGCATTTCCGCCGCGACGATGGCCAGCCACGACAGGCCGATGCCGATCTTCAGGCCGGTGAAGATGTAGGGCACGGTAGCGGGGATGACGATCTTGGCGAAGAACTCGATGGGCGACAGCCGCAGCACGGCGGCGACGTTGCGGTAATCCTGCGGGATGTTGCGCACGCCGACGGCGGTGTTGAGGATGATCGGCCACACCGAGGTGATGAAAATCACGAAGATGGCCGAGGGATCGGCGGCCTTGAACGCCGCCAGCGAGATGGGCAGCCAGGCCAGCGGCGGCACCGTGCGTAGCACCTGGAAGATGGGGTCGAGCGCCCGGTAAGCCAGCCGGCTCTGGCCGATGACGACACCCAGCAGAATGCCGACGCTGGCCGAGATGGAGAAGCCCATGGCGACGCGCTTCAGCGACGCCGCCAGGTGCCAGAACAGGCCCTTGTCGGTGCCGCCATGGTCGAAGAAGGGATGGGCGATTAGCTCCCAGGTGTCCTTCAGGACCTTGCTGGGCCCGGGCAGCATGGCGCCGGGCTGGGCGCAGGCCAGCTCCCACAAGCCCAGCAGCACGGCCAGGCCCACCAGCGGCGGCACCACGGTGGCGGCGACCTCGCGCAAGGCCTTGCCCACGGAGCGGGCGGGGGCTTGGGCGGGCTTGGGCGACTCGGGCTTTGAGCCGGGGGCGGCGACCACCTCGGTCACTTTGCTTACCAATGTCATGGCTCCCTCCCTCACGCCGTGGCCCGCTTGATAGTCTGGCTGGCCAGGTACGCCGTCGGATTGGCCGGGTCGAAGACCTTGCCGTCGAAGAACTTCTCGGGGCCGCGCGAGGTGGAGGCGGGCACGTTGGTGATGCCCAGGCCTTTGGCCGCGTCGCGCCAGATATCCTCGCGATTGACCGCCTTGATCAGCGCCTTGGTGTCCAGACTCATGGGCTGATAGCCCCAGCGCTGGTTCTCGGTCAGGAACCACAGCTCGTGGCTTTGGAACGGGTAGGAGGCGTGGTCCTGCCAGAACTTCATGCCGAAGGGGGCACGCTCTACATTGCGGCCGTCGCCGTAATCGATGGTGCCGAGACTGCGCTCGGCGATGTCGTCCACCGGCACCTTCAGGTATTCGCGCCCGGCGATGATCTGGCACATCTCGGCCAGATTGGCGTCGCACCAGGCCTGGGCCTCCATCACCGCCATGGTCACCGCTTTGGCCGCCTTGGGGTTCTTCTCCACCCAGTCCGAACGCATGGCGAGCGACTTCTCGGGATGGTTCAGCCACAGCTCGCCGGTGGTCATGGCGGTGAAGCCCAGCTTCTGGTGCACCAACTGGGCGTTCCACGGCTCACCGACGCAGAAGGCCTCCATGGTGTCGACCTTCATGTTCGCCACCATCTGGGGCGGCGGCACCACGATGGTGCTGACGTCCTTGTCGGGGTCGATGCCGTTGGCGGCCAGCCAGTAGCGCAGCCACATGTCGTGGGTGCCGCCGGGGAAGGTCATGGCCACCTTGATCTCCTTGCCGCCGGCCTTGGCCTTGGCGAACGCGCCGGCCAGCGCCTTGGCTTCCGCACCGATCTTCAGGTCCTTGTAGGCATTGGACACCGATATGGCCTGGCCGTTGACGTTCAGCCGGGCGAGGATGTTCATGCCCACTTTGGTGCTGTTCTTGGTGATACGGCCCGAGGCCATCAGGTAGGGCATGGGGGTCAGGATATGGGCGCCGTCGATGCCGCCGCCGCTTGAGCCCAGTTCCAAATTATCTCGCGTCGTGCCCCAGCTGGCCTGCTTGGCCACCACCACGTCGGGCAGGCCGTACTTGGCGAACAGCCCCTTTTCCTTGGCGACGATCAGCGGCGCCGCGTCTGTCAGGGCGATGAAGCCAAAGGTGGCGCCCTTGACCTCGGGGGCGTCGGAGGTGGCGGCCCAGGCGCCACCGGGCAGCGCGGCGCGGGCGGCGGACAGGATCGCGGCGGTGGCCGAGGCCTTCAGCAGCGTGCGGCGGGAGATGGTATCGGTCATCGTCAAACCCCTCGTTTCAGTCGGACGTTGAAAACAAAAAAGGCGTTCCGCCGACCCGCGCGCTCTCGACCGAGAGCGCTTCAAATCGTGCGGAACGCCTTTGTTCCTGGCCCGGCAGCGGGCCTCGCCGCCCGTGCCGGTCTTCTGTGCATCTCCCGCCTCGCCGTTGAGCCGGGGGTTATTTTCAGGAGGACTAGCCGAGCAGTTCGGCCGCCTCGATGATCTTGTTGGCGATGTCGATCAGCCTTGCCTTCTGATCCATCGCCATCCGGCGCATCAGCCGGTAGGCCTCGTCCTCATCCACCTTGCGCCGCTTCATCAAGATGCCCTTGGCTTTCTCGATCAGTTTGCGCTCGGCTAGCGTAGCCCGTGCCTTGTCCAGCTCGGACCGCAACTCGTGGAACTGCGCGAAGTGCTCGATGGCGACGTCGACCACGGGGCGGACGCGGTCGGGCTTGAGGCCGTCGACCACATAGGCGGCAACACCCGCCTGCACCGCCGCGCGGATGGTTTCGGGCTTGCCGTCCTGGGCGAACATCACCACCGGACGACGCTGCTCGAAACTGACGCGCCGCATGTCCTCCAGCGTGTCCCGGTCGGGGCTGTCGATGTCGACGATGATCACGTCGGCCGCCAGTTCCTCGACCTTGGTGTGCAGCCCGGCGCCGGTGCCGAAGACCGCCACGACGGTAAAGCCGTTCGCTTCCAAGGCTCGCCTGACCGTCAGGGCCCGGTCGCGCTCGTCATCCACCACGATCACGCGGAGGCTCATCTAGTACCTCACGCAACTCTTCATGCAGGAGAGGATTTGCACGCCGCGTGCCAAAAGGGGGATGTTGGATATCCTATAAAAATTTGTGCGGCGCAGCGGGTGCGATGATTAATTATAGGGCAACGTGTTCGGCGCTGATTAAAATTCGTGCAAATGCAGATTGCGTCGCGCGGTGCCTCAGAAACCCGGCCAATTCACCGGCCGGGCGACGCACAATCGGCCTTCTTTGGGGGTGAGTCTGATCTGCCCAATTAGGCTGCGAAGCACGCGCTCGGGCTAATGCGCGCTGGCTGGGCGAGCCTGCCGCATCCCTTATTGGCTAGGGCATCGGGGCCCATGCGGCATCAAGGATTCTGCCAGGAAGCATCCGTTTCCTGGCCGGTGGTTCATCTTCAGGTGCGCGGGCATTAAGTGTCCGGCGCGTTCACCCGCTGGCCAGGCATGATCTCATTCGCCTGAGAAAGTCATGCTCCGATAGCTTTCAAGAAGCGTATCTTTATGTAGTTGCG
>Ga0306923_10003003_pt1 | contig 15724 bp, 15 predicted proteins | sample sta12Can44000108_FD_203841 | JGI IMG/M metagenome (GOLD analysis project Ga0306923, IMG submission 203841) | Lab enrichment of tropical soil microbial communities from Luquillo Experimental Forest, Puerto Rico - statanox.12C.anox.44.000.108 (v2)... | ecosystem: Environmental > Terrestrial >... | reverse complement strand
CGCCATCTTCAACGACATCACCGAGCGCAAGCGCCATGAGGAGAAGGTCACCCGGCTGGCCTATTTCGACGCGCTGACCGGCCTGCCCAACCGCCGCCTGCTGATGGACCGCGTGCAGATGGCCGTGTCGAACGGCCACCGCCATGGTCACCAAGTGGCCGTCATGTTCCTGGACCTCGACCTGTTCAAGCGCATCAACGACACCCTGGGGCACGATGCCGGCGACGCGGTGCTGGAGGAGACCGCCCGCCGCCTGCAATCCTGTGTGCGCGAGGGCGACACGGTGGCGCGCCTGGGGGGCGACGAGTTCGTCATTCTGCTGCCTGAACTGGACGACGCAGCGGATGTCGGCCAGTTGGCCGAGCGTATCATCGCGGAAGTGCGCAAGCCCATCGAACTCAAGGGGCGCGAGATGTTCGTCACCACCAGCGTCGGCATCGGCGTCTATCCGGTGGATTCGGGCGAAATCGACGGGCTGCTCAAGGCCGCTGACCGCGCCATGTACGAAGCCAAGCAGGTGGGCCGCAACAGCTTCAAGTTCGCCTCTTCCTCAATCCACGCTCACCAGGGGGCCCACACCTCGGTGGAGCAGGCCCTGCGCCGTGCGGTGGAGAACGAGGCGCTGTCGCTGGTTTATCTGGTCAAGGCCGACTTGGTGAGCGGCACGGTGACCGGCGCCGAGGCGCTGATCCGCTGGAACGACCCGGAACTGGGCATGGTGCCGCCCGGCGAATTCCTGCCGCTGGCCGAGCGCATGGGGCTGATGCCGCGATTGGGCGCCTGGGTGCTGCGCCGCGCCTGTGCCCAGAACCGGGCGTGGCGCGATCGCGGCCTGCCGCCCATCCGCATGGCGGTCAACCTGGCCGCCAGCCAATTCCACAACGATGACTTGGCCGACATCGTCGCCGACGCCCTGGCCGAATCGGGTCTTCCGGCCAGCGCGCTCGAACTGGAATTGACCGAGACCGCCGTCATCGATTCTCCGCTGGAGGTCGGACGCGTCCTGCGCAAGGTGCACGAGCAAGGCGTGCGGGTGACGATCGACGATTTCGGCAGTCGCACCTCGAGCCTCCAGGTCCTGCGGTCCCTGCCGGTAGATGCGTTGAAGATCGACCGCTCCCTGCTGAGTAGCGCCGGCCAGCCGTTCCAGGACCGCGACTTGGTGACCGCCATCATCAAGCTGGCCCACGTGCTGGGGCTCAAGGTGGTCGCCGAGGGCGTTGAGACCGATGACCAGGCGCGCATCCTGCGGGAGGCCGGCTGTGATGAACTACAGGGATGGCTGGTTGCCCGGCCCGTCCACGCCGAGGATATCGACAGTTTGTTCCGGCGGAATCTGCTGGCCAGTGAGAGCGTGGCCTGACGCAAGCTTCTTTCATTTTCGTCACCCCCGGACTTGATCCGGGGGGCCATGACGAAGGAAAGGAAAGATTCGACCAAGCCCAGACAGACCCTACAGCCGCACCTGTGCTCCCAGTTCCACCACGCGGTTGGGCGGGATGCAGAAGAAGTCCGTGGCCCGCGCCGACCATTGGGTGAGCGTGGTGAACAGGGCGGCCTGCCACGCCGACAACATCGAGCCCTCGGGAATGCGCGCCATGGTCTCGTGTCCGACGAAGAACGACGTGGTCATCAGGTCGAACTCCATGCCGAAGGCCTTCGCCAGGCGCATGGCCTTGGGAATGTCCGGGTCCTGGAAGAAACCGTAGCGCACGGTCAGGCGATAGAAGCCGTCGGCAAGTCCTTCGACCACCAGGCGGTCGCGGGCGGGAATGCGCGGCACGCTCTCGGTGACCACGCGCATGAAGACCACCCGCTCATGCAGCGCTTTGTTGTGCTTGAGGTTGTGCAGCAGCGCCACCGGCACTACGTCCGGGCTGCCGGTCATGAACACGGCGGTGCCCGGCACCCGCACCACGTTCTCCAGCCTCTGGCGCATGAACACGTCCATGGGCACGGATTCGGCTTCCATGCGCGATGCCAGCGCCGCCCGGCCGCGGCGCCAGGTGATCATGACCGTGAAGGCTGCCGCGCCGATGGCCAGCGGCACCCAGCCGCCTTCGGGAATCTTCAGCAGGTTGGAGCCGAGGAAGGCTAGGTCCACCGACATCATGGCCGCGCCAAGGGCTAGGCACACCGCCACCGGCCAGCCCCATTGGCGATGGGCCACCACCAGCGCCAGTACCGTGGTGATGGCCATGGTGCCGGTCACGGCGATGCCGTAGGCGGCGGCCAGCGCCGAGGACGAGCGGAAGCCGATCACCAGCGCCACGACGGCGACCAGCAGCGCCCAATTGGCGAAGGGCAGATAGATCTGGCCCTCCTCCAGGTCGGAGGTATGGTCGATGGCCAGGCGGGGCAGGAACCCCAGCTGGATGGACTGACGGGTGAGCGAGAACACGCCCGAAATCACCGCCTGCGACGCAATCACCGTGGCGGCGGTCGCCAGCGCGATCATGGGATAAAGGGCCCAATGGGGCACCAGCAGGTAGAAGGGATTCTCCAACGCCTGCGGATCGGCCAGCACCAGCGCGGCCTGACCGAAATAGTTGAGCATCAGCCCGGGCAGCGCCAGCCCGAACCAGGCCAGAGTGATGGGTTTGCGGCCGAAATGGCCCATGTCGGCGTACAGCGCTTCGCCACCGGTCACCGCCAGCACCACCGCGCCCATTACCATGAAGGCGCGCATGCTGTTTTCCACCAGGAAGCTGACGGCCCAGTAGGGATTGAGGGCGGCCAGGATGCCGGGATGCTCGACGACCTGCACGGCGCCGAAGATGCCGACCGACAGGAACCACAGTACCATGACCGGCCCGAACAGGGTGCCGACCTTGGCCGTGCCGTGCTTCTGGATGGCGAACAGCGCCACCAGCAGGGCAAGGGTGATGGGCAGCACGAAGCTTTCCATGTCTTTTGCCGCCACTTCCAGGCCCTCGACCGCCGACAGCACCGAGATGGCGGGGGTGATGACGCCGTCGCCATAGAATAGCGCTGAGCCGGCCAGCCCCAGCACCACCAACAGGGCGGCGCCGCGCCCCGAGCCGGCCAGCGCCAGCAGGGCCATGATGCCGCCCTCGCCGCGATTGTCGGCGTGCATGACGAAGCTGACGTATTTCAGCGTGACCACCAGGATCAGCGCCCAGGCGATCAGCGAAGCGATGCCGAGCACGTTCTCGGGGGTAACCGGCAGGCCGCCATGGGCGGCGAAACATTCCTTCAGCGCGTAAAGCGGGCTGGTGCCGATATCGCCATAAACGACTCCGGTGGCGCCAAGGGCCAAGGTCATCAGGCGCCGGGGCGAGGATGCGGACGATGAGTGATCGGCCATGGGGGAAGGCATCCGGACAAAGTGGCGAACCCGCCCTCATAGGGCATATGGCCGTAAACGGTCCATAAGGATTTCCGGGCAGGTTTTTTATGGGACGTTTATTTCCCGCCTTTGTTCTCGCATCGGCGACAAAACGGGGAAGTAAGAATTCCATAAAGAAACCTTTGCGCTTTCCCGTCTCGAACCCTAACGGCAAGCGGCGCGATCATCCCATCATGCCCCCATGACGCATTCATGGGGTGGCGTGGTGGAGGAAGGCCATGTCGAGCGAAGACATTGTCGGGCTGTTGATGGGTATCGGCCTCTTGGTCGCCGTGATTGGGTATCTGAGCGACATCTATCGCCATCCGCAGCGCTTCAACTGGTTGGAGCCGAAGGATGAACGCGGGACGATTCCGGAATCCGGGCCGGTGCACCGGGATGCGGCCTAGCGTCGTTGCACACATGAGCAATGTTGAATAAATCAATATCGCGAATTTCGGCTGGGAAATAACCCGCCCTTGTGGCATTGCATGGGCATGCCGCCTCTTGCCCTGTTCCTCGTCCATGCCTGCCTGGTGATCGGGCTGCCCTTCGCCCTGTGGCGGGTCGGGGCGGTGCGGCGCTGGCTGCCGCTGGTGGTGATCCAGATCGCCGTCGGCCTGGCGTTGGGGCCCAGCGGCCTGGGGCAACTGGCCCCCGGCCTCTATGCCGCCGCCTTCCCGCCGGCGGCACTGGCGGCGTTGGATGGGTTGGTGTGGTTGGGGCTGGTTTATTTCGCCTTCGCCACCGGGCTGCATTTCGACCTCACCGACATCAAGGGGCGGGGTGGCGCCTTCGCCGTCAACGCGCTGTCCACCGTCGCCGTGCCGACGACGGTGGGCTGTCTGGTGGGAGTGGCGTTGCTGGCCTATGCGCCCGAGGCCATGGGGGCGGGGGCGCCGCCCTGGGCCTTCGCCTTCGGCATCGGCATCGCCATCGGCGTCACCGCCCTGCCGGTGCTGGCCGCCGTGCTGCGCGAGATCGGCCTGACCGGCACCAAGCTTGGCTCCGAGGCGCTGGGCTGCGCCGCAATCAACGATGCTGGCCTGTGGGTGATGATGGCGGGGCTGTTGGCCGTCGCCCAGGGCGGGCCGCTCTGGCGCGCCGCGGTGCTGATGGCGGCTGCGCTGGCCTTTGCCGCCTTCCTGTGGCTGGTGGTGCAGCCCCTGTTGCCCCGCCTGTTCGCCCACGTGGAGGCGAACGGCCGGGTGGGCGAGCGCGACGTGGTGGCCCTGTCGGTGGCGCTGTTCGCCGCCGCGCTGATCACCGAGATGTTGGGCCTGCATGCCGTGGTGGGGGCCTTTGCCTTTGGCGCCATCGTGCCCAAGCCGCTGGCCAGCCGGGTGCTGGCCAAGTTCGAATCCTTCCTGATGGTGGTGCTGCTGCCGTTCTTCTTCATCAGCACCGGCCTGAAGACGCAAATCCATGCCGGCCATGGTATTTGGCTGGTGTTCGCTATCGCCACCCTTGCCTCGCTGGCCGCCAAGCTGGTTTCCGCCGCATTGCCCGCCCGCGCCGAGGGCTGGGCCTGGCGAGACGCCCTGGCGCTGGGGGCGCTGGTCAGCTGCAAGGGGCTGATGGAACTGGTGGTGCTGACTCTGCTGCTGGAACGCGGAATAATATCGCCTGCCGGTTTTACTGGCATGGTGTTGATGGCGCTGGTAACCACGGCAATCGCACGGCCGTTGGCAGGGGTGTTTCTTCGTCGATAAGTATTGATTACTTGCCCAACCTGCGCGACCCTATGAATAAGGAATGGGACCCAAACGGGGGTAAGGTCATGAAGACCGTCGCCGCTATTTCCTTCCGCGATAACCACAGCCTCAGCATGGACGTGGACGGTGTCAGCCATCTGGAGGTCAGCAAGCCCATCCAGCTGGAAGACGGCACTTGGTGCGCGGAAATGCTGATCCGCAGCGCCAACGGCACCGTTGCCCTGCAATTGCTGGCCGACGACCCGTCCAAGCTGGAAGTGCGTCAGCCGGGGCTGGACTAGGGGCAGGGTTTGCCCGGTGCGTCGCGATTGCTTATCCTGGGGCGACCAACGAACAAAGCCCTAGGGAGGCCCCATGTCCGAACCCATCCTGCTTACCGAAAACCAGGACGGCGTCGCCACCATCACCTTGAACCGGCCGCAGGCGCGCAATGCCCTGTCCATCGAGTTGATGACCGAAATCGAAGCGGCGCTGGTCCGTCTGGCCGCCGACCCCGCGGTCAAGGCGCTGGTGCTGGCGGCCAACGGCCCGGCCTTCTGCGCCGGCCACGACCTCAAGCAGATGAGCGGGCTGGACAAGGACGCGGTGGCGGCGGTGTTCGCCCAGTGCTCACGCATGATGAAGGCGATCGTGCGCTTCCCCCGTCCGGTGATCGCCAAGGTGCATGCCATGGCCACCGCTGCCGGCTGCCAGCTGGTGGCCTCGTGCGATCTGGCCTATGCCGCCGACACCGCCCAGTTCGCTACGCCGGGCGTCAACATCGGGCTGTTCTGCTCCACCCCTATGGTGGCCCTGTCGCGCAACGTCGGCCGCAAGCAGGCCATGGAACTGCTGCTGCTGGGTAAGCCGGTGGATGCTGCCCGTGCCGAGGCCTGGGGCCTGATCAACCGCGCCGTGCCCGCCGACGAGCTGGGAGCGGTGGTGGCGGACGCCGCCAAGGTGCTGGCCTCCAAGTCGCCCTATACCCTGAAGGTCGGCAAGGAGGCGTTCTACCGCCAGGCCGAAATGGACCTGGATGCCGCCTATGACTACGCCACCCAGGTGATGGTCGCCAACATGCAAGCCAAGGATGCGGCCGAGGGCATCGACGCCTTCCTGAACAAGCGCCACCCCACCTGGTGCGGCGCCTGATCACGGCCGCAAGTGCCGCCTGAGGGTGGATAAAAAATCAATGGGCGCGGCCGTAATGCTCGCCGAGCAGGTCGCGCCCGAAATCCAGGGCCGGGTCGTGCCACACGGTGTGGATGTGGTTGGCGTGGTTCCGGGTGTTGTCGTACTCGATCACCAGGGTGGGGCCGTGGATGCGGTAGTAATGGGGTTGCCCCACCGCCAATCCTCCCGCCCAGGCGAAATGCAGCCCGGCCGTCCCCGCCTCGCGCAGGCGGTTCATTTCCCATGCGGCCAGTTCCGGCCGCAGGCGGCGGGCATAGGTTTCCACCAGTTCCAATAGCCGGTCGCCTTCGTCCTCGCTCATGGCGGTGAAAGGCAAGCCGCTGGGGCGGTGCAGGCTCCGCTCGCGGCCGGGGCCGGTGACGATTTCTTCGGGAGCATCCGTCGCGATCAGCGCGCGGTTGCGGCGCGGCCCGTCGAAGCTCAGCATCAGGGCACGGGCCAGGTCTTCCTCGGCGCCCAGCACGCTGTGGATGGGGCGGCCGGCGTCGAAGGTGGCGGGGTCGGCTCCCATGAAGTGGGGCAAGGCCACCACGGTGTCGTCGTCGATGATGGTGAAGGTGATGGACAGGTGGTGGCCGTCCACCCGCCACGACCACGGCGCCCCGATTTCGGGATTGCCGAAAATGATGAAGGCGAAATTGCCCTGGTCATAATCCACGCCGGGATCGCGTGGCTTGATCACCTCTTCCAGCGCCATGATTCCTTGGGCGGCGGCGAAGCCGGTGTCGGACAGGCCGGTGCGCAGCAAGGCCATGGCGGCGCGCTGCTGCCTGGCGTCCATGTTGCGCAGGTGCAGGCCGGGGCGCTTGCGCGGGATGTAGTGCCAGTCGAACCGTTCGCCGGCATCGAAGGGATACAGGGCCTCGCGGGTGCGGGCATGATCCAGGGTGTCGAGGAAGGCGATCGCTTCGATCTGCATATGGCGGTTGAGATTGCCGGAGATGGGTTCGCTGTCGACCATGGCTGCCACCACCTGGATGATCGCAATAACAGCCGGGCCTTCCCGCCGGTTCCGCCCCCTTACGGCTGCCGCGGCGCCAATGTCCCTTTCGCGCGCAATGCGCGAAAGGTTAAGCTGGTGGTGATTTCTTGGTAGGGGAGCCCATGCCCATCACTCGCCGCACCCTGCTGGCCGGCCTCGGCGCCAGCGCCGTCACTCCCGCCTGGGCCCAGGCCATCCGCTCGCAGAACGACCCCTGGGCCCAGGTGGATCCGTACGACGATCCCAGGAACGGGTTTCCGGCCGAGGGGGAGAGGGGCGGGGGCAACGCCCCGGTGCACCGGAATGCCTTGGCCGGAAACGGCTCGAAGGCCCTCCTTTCGGCGGAAGAACAAAATGAGGTTGCGGCAGGGCGCATGGCCTATCCTTACAGGATAAAAAAACTGGGTGGCGCCTGCTCCGACCCTAAGCTTCAGCAGGCTATCCGGGATTTCTGCCGGCCGATGTTCGCAGTTGCCGACCGGGCCAACCTCCCTTGGGTGGTGACGCTGGTGAATGAGCGTAAGGAGAACGCTAGCGCGGGGCCGGGCGGTACCGTCATCGTCCATGCGGGAATTGTCGCGATTTTCGACAGTCCATACGAACTCGCTTCTGTGCTTGGCCACGAGGTCGGTCACGTCGACTGCCGCCATCTCAGCCGTGGCAAAGATATAGGGATGCTGGCCGATATCGTGAGGCAGCAGGGCATTACCGGCATGGGTGACGAGGCCATGACGAGGTTGATGCCTCAAGTGGAGGGGCGGGTACTGGATTTCATGGATCTCATGGAGAAGAAATTCAGCCGGGAGGACGAGGAAGAGGCCGACATCCACGCCATCGAAATTTTTGATCGCCTGGGTATCGACCCGATTCTTGCCGCTTCCGGCATGCGGAAAATTATGAAGCTCGAACAGATGTCTGGCGGCGCGGCGCCCAATGAATGGGTAACGAACCACCCGCTCACCCCCGACCGGGTTGTGAATATCGAGCGAGCGGCGGCCTTGCGCCGCAAGCCGGCAACTAATTTTACCTTTCCTGGTTGGGATGTGCTCAAAGCGGCCTTCCCGACCCCGCCCGAATTCAAGAAGACCTAAAGGAGTCCATCATGCTCGATTTCACTTCCAACCAATTGAGCCAACTGGGCGATCTGGCGGTGCAGTGGGGGGCCAACGGGGTGTGGGCGCTGGTTACGCTGGTAATCGGTTGGCTGCTGGCCGGATGGGTCGAGCGGATGGTCAAGGGCGGGCTGGCGCGGGTCAGGGTGGCCGACCAGATGCTGCGCGGCTTCTTCGGTTCTCTGGCGCGCTGGGCGCTGCTGGCGGTGACCGGAATCGCGGTGCTGGAAAGGCTTGGGGTGCAGACCACCTCGGTGGTGGCCATCATGGGCGCCGCCAGCTTGGCCATCGGCCTGGCGTTGCAAGGAACCCTGGCCAACCTGGCGGCCGGGGTGATGCTGCTGCTGTTTCGGCCGTTCAAGGTGGGCGACGGCATCGAGGGCGGCGGCTTGGCCGGCACGGTCAAGGATGTATCGCTGTTCCACACCCATCTGGTCACCGGCGACAACATCCAGGTCATCGCCCCCAATTCGGTTCTATGGAACGCCGCGCTGAAGAATCTCTCCTTCTACGCCACCCGCAAGGTGGAGGTCGTGGCGCCGGTGCCCTACGAGGCCGGGGCCGACCGTACGCTGGAGATCATCCGCGGCCTGGTGAAAGCGGACCCGCGCATTGCCGCCGACCCGGCTCCCGCCGTCACGCTCGGTAAATTCGGCGAGAAATCGGCCGAGGTCACCGTCGCGTTCTGGTGCGCCACCGGCGATGCCGGGGCGGTGAAGTCTGACCTGATGATCGCCATCTGGCGGGAATGCACGTTGGGCGTGGAGTGAGGGGCGGCGGGGTTATTCCCCCGCTTCCGCCTTGCTGGCCAGACGCTTGACCAGTTCATAGATGCCGCGCCGAACCTCGAAATCGGTGATGGAGCGATAGTTGCGGGTCAGCTCAAGCAATTCGCGGTCGGGCTCGATGCTGGCGCGGGGCGCCTCGACCAAGTCGCCGTCGCGCGGCATGTCGTCGAAGAAGAAACTCACCGGCACGTCCAGCGATTCGGCGATGTAATACAGCCGGCTGGCGCTGACGCGGTTGGCGCCGCTTTCGTATTTCTGCACTTGCTGGAAGGTCAGGCCCACTGCCTTGGCCAGATCGGTCTGGGACAGGCCCATTAGCGTCCGCCGCAGGCGCAGCCGGCCGCCCACATGCACGTCTACCGGATCGGGTTCGCCGGTCTCGGTGCGGGCTCGGTACTTGCTGCTTCCTCGGGTTGCCATGTCTTGGTGCCTTGTAACCATAAGATTGCATACAATAGCCGGGCGACCATTTGTATGCAATATCCCGTCCTCGGCATGGCAGGGGGCATTCCGGGGATGATTGGCGTTATTCCGCACCGGATTTTGTGGAAGTTTAAGGCTCGTCTGTCCAGCCGCAGGCGGTCAGCAATGGCCGCATTTGCTCGGGCACCGGCGCCGTGGCGGTGACCGCCGGCTTGTTGGCGTACAGGGGAACGGTGACCTGGCGGGCATGCAGGTGAAGGTCGGGAGCCACCAGATCGGCGGTGCCCCGACCATAGGTGGAATCACCGACGATGGGCCAGCCCATGGATGCCAGGTGGACGCGTATCTGATGGGTGCGGCCGGTGCGTGGACGCGCCTCGATCCAGGCCAGCCGGTCGGTGCGGCCCAATACCTTCCAGTCGGTGACCGAGGGCTGGCCGCTTGGGTCCACCACCATGCGCCAGCCGTGCCGGCGTTCCAGCTTCTTCAGCGGTTTGTCGATGGTGCCCGCTTCCGAAGGCGGGTTGCCCACTACCACCGCCCAATAAACCTTGTCGACGTTGCCGCCGGCGAACAGCTCGCCCAATCGGGCCAGCGCCTTGCGGTGACGGCCCAGCACCAGGCAGCCCGAGGTGTCTCGGTCCAGGCGATGGGCCAGTTCGGGCGCACGCGGCAGGCCGAAGCGCAAGCCCTCCAGCAGCTCCATCAGATGGCCGCCGCTCTGGCGATCCTTGGGCGCGCCGGCATGCACCGCCACGCCCGCCGGCTTGTCGATGATCAGCATCATCGCGTCGCGGTACAGCAGGCGGGCGGCGATGTCCTCGGGGGTGAGGCCGTGGCTCATTTACCTGCCGCCGGGAAGGGCGTGGGCGTGCAGGTCTGGCCGCGCGCCTTCAGGGTGGCGCACAGGCTTTGGGCCTGCGCCGGTTCCAGCGGGCCGGCGACCAGACGGTAGGTGACGCCCAGTTCGCCCAGATCGGCACGCGCCACGGTATGGCCCAGGCCGGCCAATTCAGGCTGTTCCTTCTGCAATGCTTCCCAGGCGCGGTCGCCGAATTCGGGATTGCCCATGGACAGCAGGTGCATGCCGGCCGGCCCCTTGGCGTTGGCGGTCAGCTTGGGCGGCTCGTTGGGCGAGGGGATCACTTCAAGGCGGCCGGAAACCCCACCCTCCATGCGACTGCCGCGCCCCGTCTTCTTGGCCTTGGGCTTGGGCTTGGCCGGTGGGGGCGGCGGCTGCAATACCTCGGGCAGAGTGCCGCTGGCGATCAGCTTTTCCACCGCTTCGGACTCGGAGGCGCGCTGTTCGGGAGTGATGAGCCCGGCATCTTCCAACCGGCCCAGGCGGTCCTGCAGCTTGCGGGCCGAGGCAATGTCCTGCGGCGAATAAGGTTGGCGGCCGGCCGGCTCCTTGGGCAACAGGGCATCCAGCAGGAAGGCGCGCTCGGCGTTGTCGCCGCGCCCGCCACGATACAGGCCATCCATGCGGTCCAGCACGTCGCTCACCGGTGGAAGCGGTTGATCCAGGCCGGCGGCTGGCGGGATGGGGGCCGTCAGCGGCAGCAGGGCGCCCAAGTTGGTATCCTTGCGCGCGGCGCATTCCTCGACGGGTGCCAGGCCGCGCGCCGCCACCTGCTTCACCGCCAGGAAGCGCAGCGCCATGGGGTCGCCGGCCAGCAGAACCTCGGCCTGCCCGGGAGCCAGGCGGCCGGCGGGGAAGGGGAGCGCCTCTGGCGGCGGCGGCGTGGGCTCCGGGCGGGCTTCGGGGAACTGGGCGCTGGCCGCCTTGTAGGTATAGAGCGGGTGCAGGCCGGCGGGGATGAACTTCTCCCCGGTGATGTGCTTTTTGGTTTTCTCGATCTCGTATCCCGTTTCGTCCAGCCCATCGACCACCTTGTCGAACACCCGGTCCACGACGCAGCCGGCCAGCAGCGGCCCCAGGGCCACCAACAACAGGGCGTGCAGACGTGCGGACATGCCGGCCTCAGGCTCACGGAAACGATGGCCCATTTTGGCTGGCCCGCCAGGAAGCGCAACCATTAACCGCGTCGCATGGTATAGAGGGGGTATGTCAACGTGCCTGCCCTCCCTCAATGACCAGCTGGATCAACTGGCGCGCTCGGGCCGGTTCGATGCCGTGCTGCGTGCTGCCGCCGAGTTGCCCGAAGACCACCCCTTTCGCCAGGGCGCCGCGGCGCTGAAGCGCAACGACGCCTTCGCTGCCGTCGCCGCCTTCGAGGCGGTGGAGCCCGGTTTCCCCGCTTTGGCCGAGGCGCTGGCCAGCGCCTATCGCCGCGATGCCCGCTATCACGACGCGCTGCGGGTGACCGAGGGGCTGGCCGGGCGGCAGTGCCGCTACGAGCGGGCCTTGAGCCTGTTGGCCCTGGGGCGCGGGGGCGAGGCGCTGGCGGTACTGGACGTCATTCTGGCCGAGGATCCCGATCACGCCGCCTCGTGGTTCGCCAGCCATGCCGCTGCGTTGGAATTGCACGGCATAGCCGAGGCCCGCCGCCGGCTGGAGCGCGCCACCGCCTGCGTGGGTGCCAACGGCAAGTATTGGGCCTTCCTTGCCGCCTACGCCCTGCTGGAGGGCGAGGAAGGGGCGGACGAGCTGGTGCACACCCATGTGGCCCCGCACCCCGCCCGCTGCGCCTTGGTGGACGGGGTGCGGGCGCTGTTGCCCCATGCCGCCGGAGCCCGGCAGTTCGGCCTGTCGGCGTCCCTGCTGCGCTTCGCCATGGGCGAGGCCAAGGGCGCGGGGTTGGTGCTGGAATTCGGCGTGCGGCGCGGCACCTCCATCACCGTGCTGGCCGGTGTGGCGGGCCAGCAGGTATACGGCTTCGATTCCTTCGAAGGGCTGCCGCAATCATGGGGCAGCGAGCCGGCCGGCGTGCTGACCACCGGCGCCGCTTTGCCCGAGGTGCCGGCCAATGTCAGCCTGCATGCCGGCTGGTTCGAGGACATTCTGGAGCCGTTCCTGGCCGCCCATCCCGGCCCGGTGCGGCTGGTCAACGTGGACAGCGACATCTATTCCTCGGCCCGCTTCGTGTTGAGCCGTCTGAAGGACCGCATCGTCCCCGGCACCGTGCTGGTATTCGACGAATTCATCGGCAACCGCACCTGGGCCGAGGACGAGTTCAAGGCCTTTGCCGAGTTCGTGGCCGAGACCGGGGTGGCATGGCGCGTGATCGCGTTGGCGCCGTTCACCAAGCAAGTGGCGGTGGTGGTGTGTTGAAAGTCTTGACTCCGACGCCCCCTTGGCGAGAGTCCATGCCCGGGTTCAAGGGAGCAGGTGAATGACGGTTGCGATCGAGATGGGTGCCACGTCGGCGGGGCAGCCGGCCACCCTTGATCTCGAGGAGCTGCTGGCCACCCGCCTGCTGGTGCAGGGCAATTCGGGCTCGGGCAAGTCGCATCTGCTGCGCCGCCTGGTGGAACAAAGCGCCCAGTGGGTGCAGCAGGCCATCATCGATCCGGAAGGCGATTTCGTCACCCTGGCCGAGGCGTTCGGCCACGTGGTGGTGGACGCCGCCGCCCATACCGAGGCGGCGCTGCAGCAGGTGGCCGCGCGCGTGCGCCAGCACCGCGTCTCGGTGGTGCTGAACCTGGAGAATTTGGAAACCGAGCGCCAGATGCGCCACGCCGCCGCCTTCCTGGGCGGGCTGTTCGACGTCGAGCGCGAGTACTGGTTTCCCATGCTGGTGGTGGTGGACGAGGCGCAGCTTTTCGCCCCCGCCGCCGCCGGCGAGGTGTCGGACGACGCACGCAAGGCCTCGCTCGGCGCCATGACCAATCTGATGTGCCGTGGCCGCAAGCGCGGCCTGGCCGGCATCATCGCCACCCAGCGCCTGGCCAAGCTGGCCAAGAACGTGGCCGCCGAGGCGTCCAACTTCCTGATGGGCCGCACCTTCCTCGACATCGACATGTCGCGCGCCGCCGATTTGTTGGGCATGGAGCGCCGCCAGGCAGAGATGTTCCGCGACCTCAACCGCGGCCACTTCATCGCGCTGGGCCCAGCGCTGGCGCGCCGGCCGCTCTCCATCCGCATCGGCGAGGTGCAGACCGACGGCCGCACCGGCAACGCCCGGCTGATGCCGCTGCCCGAGACCCCGCGCGAGGACGCCCGCGAGCTGATCATGAAGCCGGGCGAGAATGAAACCCTGCGGGTGATGGCGCGCCCGGCGCCCAGCACCGCCGACATTCTGGCCCAGCTGGCGGCCAGCCAGCCGCCGCCGCCGCCCGCGCTGTCGCTGGCTAGCGAAATTGCCGCCCAGCCGCCGCGCGAATTGCCGCCCAAGCCGTCGTTGGACGAAGTTCTGCGCGAGGTGCTGGGCGATCCCGACGCCCTGTTCCGCAACGTCAACCAGGTCTACCAGGACTTCCTGGTGCGCTGCCGCCAGTACGGCGTCAACGGTCGTACCATCACACTGGCGACTTTCGGCCGCAAGATGGCGACGGCGCGGGCCGGCGTGGATGCCGAGACCGCCGATACCCCCGAATGGGAAAAGGCGCTGCAACTCTCGGCCGCCATGCCCGAGGACATCGAGGCGGTGTTCCTGATGCTGGCGCGCGCCGCCCACGACCAGGCGCCGTGCCCGTCCAACGCCCAGATCGCCCGCGCCCGCGGCTCGCGCTCGCCCCGCCGCGCGCTGGGGCTGCTCGACTACATGACCAATGCCAACCTGATCGCGCTGGACGTGGATGCCTACGGCAACCGCATCATTGAGATCCCGACGTTGGGCTGGAAGACGGCACCGGGCAACCCGGACGAGGAAGACGAGGTGGCCTAGTCGGCGGTGGCGATCGCCGCCGCCGTGCCGCCGGTCGCGTCCATCAAATCCCTGGGTGCCGCCTTGATCTGAAGGCCGCGCTGGCCGCCGTTGACCACGATGAACGGCAACGTCAGGGCGCTGTCGTCGAAGAAGGTGCGGATGCGCTTCTTCTGGCCCAGGGGCGAGATGCCGCCCACCTTGTAGCCGGACAGACGCTCGGCGTCGGGCACCTTCATCATGGCGACCGACTTCTTGCCCGCCGCATGGGCCAGGGCCTTCAGGTTCAGTTCCTTGTCCGACGGCAGCACGGCGATCAGCGGCTCGTCCCCGGCGCTGACCATCAGGGTCTTGAACACCTGCGACGGCGGCAGGCCCATCGCCTCGGCCGCTTGCAGGCCGATGGAGGCGGCGTCCGGATCGTAGTCGTATTCCAGCAGCTCGAACGGCTTCTTGGCCTTTTCCATGGCGGTGGTGGCCGGCGTGCGTTTGCCCATGTCAATCCTGTCCAGGTTTGAGGCCTGATTCTTTATCACGCCGGCGGGGAGCGGGCGAGCCGCCGAAGCGGCTCGCCTCAAAGGTCAATGGTGCATGGCGGCGCTCCCGGCCGCACCGCTCCATTTCCGCCCGCATTCCTCCAGGCCGGCACGGGCCAGGTCGTCGGGCGTCATGGCGATGTGGAATTCCACGTCGGCCTCGAAGGTCAGGAACCAAGGTTCGGCCAGCGCCGGGATGCTCGACGGCTCGGGCACGTCGACCACCACGATGGCGCTGCGATGGCCATCGCGCTCGGTGAAATAGATGCTTTCCGCCTTCATCGACTCTACGATCCGGCTGACCTTGCCGGAAATACTGCCGTCCTTGACCGCCGCGTTGAAGCTGTGGTGGGGAATGGTGACGTTCAGCAGCATCCGCATTTTACACTCCTGCCGACCTTCGGTGCAGCGCGACATGCGCCGCCTCAACGCGGAATATTGTCTGCGTCCCCGATGACGGGAGGCACGCGTTGGGGGAGGAGATTGGGGCGGGCTCAGTCCAGTCCCGGCTTGGAGAGGCGCAACTGCTTGACGACGCCGCGCTTGCCCTTGCGTTTGGGCAGGGGCTTGGCTGCAGCACCGGAAATGACTATGGCGCACCAATAATTGTTACGCACAGCGTCAGCCTCTATTCTTAAATAAAATAATGAACATGCTCGTGTGTTTTAAAATAAAACGTGCCGGAAAAACGGTTTTCTATAAGATGCCAATCCGCTGTTCGCCCCCTTGATGGCGGCCATCAAAACGAAAAAATTATTTCTGGGTAGCGAGTGAATACGTGACGCAGAACCCGATCGATGACCACATTTTCGTCCTGTCCACCCTGCCGGCCAGCCCGGGCGAGCGCCGATTGGCCGGCTTGGTAGTGGTGCTGTCG
>Ga0306923_10003002_pt1 | contig 15724 bp, 14 predicted proteins | sample sta12Can44000108_FD_203841 | JGI IMG/M metagenome (GOLD analysis project Ga0306923, IMG submission 203841) | Lab enrichment of tropical soil microbial communities from Luquillo Experimental Forest, Puerto Rico - statanox.12C.anox.44.000.108 (v2)... | ecosystem: Environmental > Terrestrial >... | reverse complement strand
GAAGGCCAGCGCGACCAGCAGCCGCGCGGCGCCCACTGCGACCAACAGCCCGGCCAGCCCTCCTGCTACCGCAAGCAGCACGCTTTCTGTAAGGGCCTCCACGACGATTTGTCGGGGCGTTGCGCCAATCGCCACCCGCACCGCCATGTGCGCTCGGCGCGCAACGGCGCGGGCCAGCAGCAAATTCGCGACGTTCGCACAGACGACGACCAGCACCAGACCGCAGATGACGAACAGGATCTGTAGGCTGGGTCCATACTGTTCCTTCGCCGAGAGGCCGGCGAGCCCGATGCCGGCGCCCGCCGGAACGACCGCGACCGTTTGCTTGGAAAGGTCGCGGATGATATCCGGCATCCAGTTGCTCGGATAAGAGGCCTCGTACTGGATCCAGTCGCGCAGGATCCCGGTCAGGCGGGGCGCCATGCCATCAACCGAGGCATCCGGCCTGAGGCGACCGATGACGAAGAGCCATGGCGAAATCGACTGATGCAGCAGCGAGCCGCTGCCGGCAATCACCGGCTCATGCTGCAGGGGGATCCACAGGTCGGGCGGATCGGCGCGTATCGTCTCGCCGAAGAATCCCGGCGCCGCTACGCCGATCACCGTAAACGGGTGACCTTCCGCCACAAGGGTCGAACCGATGACCGATGGGTCGGCTCCGTAGTCGCCCTGCCATGCATGATGGCTGAGCACGATGACCGGGGCCGCCGCGGGCCGATCGTCATCTGCCGCGAACACACGGCCGCTGAAGGCGACGACGCCAAGCGTGGAAAAATATGTTCCCGTGACATATTCCGCGCGCAGAGGAATGGGCGGATGTTCTCCGCCTTGCTTCCTGACGCTCAATAGCGAGCCGCCCCAGTCGAAGGCCGCGGTGTCCTCGAACTGCGGTGTCGCAGCCTTCAGGCGCTCGTACAAAGGAAATGAGAACAGTCCCCACCGGCCGTGGCGGCCGATGGCGTTGCTGTCGTCGCCTTCGCCAATTCGGTACAGACGAGCAGGGTCTGAGACCTGAAGGGAGTGGAACATGACCGCATCGATAAGCGTCGCGATCGCGGTCGTCCCGCCAATTCCCAACGCAAGCGTGAACACGACCGCAGCCGTGAACACGCGCGACGCCCAGAATTGTCTGGCAGCATAGCGAATCGAGGCGATCAGGACGTTCATCCTTGATTCTCAGATGAGACAGTCTCACCGCCTCGCCGAGTCAACGCTGCGCGCGTTGCGCGATGTCGGGTCGCTGTCAATTATGCTGCCCATTCAAGGCCTCGAAACTGAGCCAGATCGACCGCCTGATCCTGCACCCAATCCGGCACTGCCTCTTCAACGCGCGTGCTTGCGATACACTAGTGAGTCCTTCCAGTCGTGTCAGATGCCGGAGTGGTGAAACTGGCAGACGCGCGGGACTCAAAATCCCGTGGGGTTTACCCCCCGTGAGGGTTCGATTCCCTCCTCCGGCACCAGTTAAGTGCTTCGAGCCTCACGAATTAGCAGTCTCGCCCGATCCCGTTGCCCCGCTGTGGGCCCCGTCGAGCAGCCGGATCGCGGATTCGATCGCGGCTGGACTGAGGTGCATGTAGCGTTGCGTCGTGCTGAGATCTGCGTGTCCCGCCAACGCTCGCAGCAGCCACGTCTGCACCGTCTTCCCGGTGAACGGTTCACCGTTGTCCTGATACAGCACGCGCGCCCCTCGAAGATGTCGATGATTCCGCAGCGCATTAGCGAGTCGCCGCGTCATCGGCACGTACCGCGATCGCCCACCTTTCGGTACGGCGACTTGCCCTTGCCACGCCGAGCGTGATCGAGCAGGGCATCCGTTCGATGACGCCCCATTCGACGGCTTTCTTCAGCAGCACGCTGAGCACCGTCAAGACGTTGTTGACGGTCTTGGCTGCTTTCTTCTCCAACCGCATCTTGAGTCGCTGAATGGACATTATCGGACGCAGACGCTCATCCACGATGTGAGAACGTTCGACATCCTGATGATCGCCTGACGACTTTCGCCCCTCGATAACGCCTTCCACTTTCGCCTCGCGCCGCCCACGAGTGGATCACTCGATGGTCCATCGCGTGGTTCGACGCGCAGCGCCCTTAGAGCCTGTATCAAACCCAACTGACGTTTGCGTGAGCGGCCCTGCTACTTCGTCGGCACGCGCACCTTCAGCTCCTCGGACCAGTTCTGCACCACAATGAAGCTCCGGTACGTTTCTGAAGACAGCTCGCTTTGCTTGATCATCAGAAACCGCTTGCCATCGGGCGCCACATCGTACGTGCGAAACGCTTCTCCAGGTCCGACGAAGTAGCCCGATTCCAGCACTCTCATGGGCGTACCTGCGCTCCAGCTCGCCGCGCGATCGACGCGCACGCCCATGAGCCCGCCGGTCGGATCAGCGTAGAACAGTTCTTGACCATTGCGGGCCCACAGCGGGCCTTTGCCGCCACCGACAGAGATCCGCCATTGCCCCCCGGTCACGTCCGGGAAAGGGTGCAGGTAGATCTCTGCTCGTCCCGATCTGTACGACACGTAAGCCAGCCATCGGCCGTCGGGCGAGATTTCTCCAGCCTGGTCGTTGTTGGGCGTCTGGATCAACGGTTCCGTGCGACGCGGCTCAACGTGCTCGGCGCGTCCCGATCCGGTCGCAGCGCGGCCCCGATCGAGTGTGAGCATCATCAGATCGGGCGTGGCCAGGACCTCGTTGAGCACCAACCGTGTCCCGTCAGGCGAAATCGAGGTGGGAATCTGATCATGCGGGCTCTCGGTCAGGCGTTCAGTGGCTCCGCTCCCGTCTGCCGCTTGCCTGAAGACATTCATCACGCCCGCGCGATTAGAGCCGAAGACGATGTGGCGTCCGTTCGGCGTCCACACGGGAAGCTGCTCCACGGACGGCCCGAACGTGAACGGCGTAAACGTCCCTCGGTGGACGTCCCAGATCCAAATGCCCCTTTCCTCATCATCGACGTCAACGGCCACGCGCGTTCCGTCTGGTGAGATTCGGGGATGCCGATAGGCGCGCGATGGGACAGGGATCGCCTCTTCACGTCCTCGACGATCGACCCAGACCAACGTTCGCGGTACAGCGTGTCCAAGGGACGGCACGTAGACCAGCGTGCCATCCCGGGCCATATCGAAGTACGCATGTCCAGGGGCGAAGCTCTGGACCTGAGTCAGGACGGGAATCGGCGTCCCTCTGACCTCGCGCCGCTCCAGATCGAACGCGACGGCCCTGAGAGCATCTCCCACGCTGTAGACGAGGTGCCCGCTCGACACATAGTGGGGGTTGCTGCCGTTCTGTACAATGACTTTTTGCTCGCCGGTGCGCAGGTCGAGAACCGCCAGGCGGTCCGTGCCTCCCATCGTCGACCTGATCGTGAAGAGCACGGCGCCACCGCCGGGTAGGACTTCCGGCCAGAGGTGATCGAGTTCATTCTTGGCATGGTCCGGCCGCGTCAGAACTCTCGGCTCGCCCCCCGCCTCGGAGACTTCCCAGAGCCCCGTTTCAGTGTTGGCCGTGGCGAAGACAATGCTTCCACTTGGCCGCCAGCTCGCGCCGCGTGGTGTGCCGTCGAGACGGCACAGCCTCACCGATGGTCCGCCTGTGACGGCAACTTTCTCCAGCTCTTCTGTCGCGACGAAGCCAATCCACTGGCCATCAGGCGAGAAGAACGGCCCACGCACTCCACCAACGTCGCCTAACCGCGTCGGTTCGACCTGGTCCACCGAGCGCACGTAGAGTTGCCCGCCAGGGACACCGACGTACGCGAGGCGCCTGCCGTCAGGCGAGAGCGCCATAGCGCGATCGCCACTGTTCAGTATCAGCGACGCCGCCGCAGGCGGCGCGATCGACAAACGCATCACGCGCGGCGTGACTAGACCTGCCGATGGAAGTCGCATCACCAACCAAACGACCGTGCCCGTCGCGATGGCCGTTGCGGTGACCGCGCCCGCAAGCGTCGTCGCATGAGCTCGTCTGGTCGATCCGGCAAGCACCCTCGGCGGGACATCTTCGAGATCGAGGCGCACATCTCCGATGTCTCGGAGTCTCTGTCGACGGTCCTTTTGTAGACAGCGTCGCAGCAGTTGCTCGATGCGCTCTGAGGTTTGCGCGGGTAGTCTGGCCCAATCCGGTTCGCGTTGCAGAACCGCTGCCATCGTGTCGGGAACAGTGGCCCCGTAGAACGCCCCGCGTCCAGTCACCATCTCGTACAACACGCAGCCGAAGGCCCAGATGTCCGACTGTTTGTCGACCGGCGAGCCGCGCGCCTGTTCCGGGCTCATGTACGCGGGCGTGCCGAGGATCACGCCCTCTCGTGTCCCGCCGATGGTCGCCGTCGGGGCGCGCGTGAAATCGGCACTGACGGCACCGCCCATCACTGGTTTGGCCAGACCGAAGTCGAGAACCTTGACAATGCCGTCTGTGCGTAGCCTGATGTTCGCTGGCTTGAGATCGCGATGGATGATCCCCTGGTCGTGCGCGGTCTCGAGCGCGGCCGCGATCTGCCGCGCGATCGGCAGCGCCTCGTCGAGTGGAATCGGCCCTCGCGCGATCCGCTCGTCGAGGTTCTCGCCGTCGACGAGTTCGAGCACGAGGAATTGCGTGCCGTTGGATTCATCGAGACCGTAGATCGCACCAATGTGCGGGTGATTGAGGGCGGCGAGGATGTGCGCTTCGCGACGGAAGCGGGCGACACGCTCGGGATCGCTCGTGAAGCTCGTGGGCAGGATCTTCAGCGCGACGTCACGTCCGAGCTTGATATCTTTCGCGCGATACACTTCCCCCATGCCGCCTGCACCGAGGGGCGAGACGATTTCATAGACACCGAGCCGAGCGCCGGCACGAAGGGCCATCAAAAGGTTTGAGGAGCGTGCCTATTGTAAATGCCTCTCATGGCTGGGGGAAGCGCACTGGCGGCCCCGATTTGCCACCCACCAATCCAGGGCGGGGGCGAAAGCGATGGCGCGCCGGAAGGGACTCTGAAACAGGCGCTCGTCCTCTCGTCGCGCCGCGCCAAAACGAAACGACTAGCGGTTCTGACTCATGCGTCGCGAAAGTAGTGCGGACGCATGTTCGAATTTGCCTGCCCTCCCTCGAAGCAAAGACTGACGATTTTTCAGTTCAGTTGGTGTCGTCCCGCCCCGAAACGCGAGCAAAAACGGCGGAGGCGGCACGCGAAGCGCGCCTCAACGTCCAGTCGTAGGTCGACGGAGCGAGCGTGGCGAGGGAGTCCCTCGGTCTTCAACTCATTGAACGCGGCCGCCAAACCTAGGCGAGTCTCGTTTCCTTGTGAGCGGCGTCAAGCCAGCTCAGCGTAGCGTTTTTGTTCGGAGAAATACCGCGACGTGGCTGTCTACCAGTCATGAGCTGTACTTCCTTGGAGAAGCGAAACCAGCAGGAGCCGGCATTGGTCGGCGCGTTGGACAGACATAAGGGAGTGTTGCGGAAAGAAGAACGGTGCTTGTCCCGATCGCGTTGGTCGCGACGGCGCGCACCGTGATGTGTGCAAGAAAGGAGGCGGTCATGCGGTCGGTGCATTCGGTCCGACGCCGCCGGTGGAACGGCCACCTCGGGTCCAGGTCCATCCTTCTGCTCGCCGTTTTGGTCGCTGCCTGTGAAGGATCACCTACGAAAAGTACGACGACGACGACGACCACCACCACTCCCACGACGTTTTCACTCAGTGGCAAAATCACCGACAGTACGACATCAACGGCGATTGCCGGTGCAATTGCTTCATCGGTGAGAGTCCAAACGCGGGCAAGTCTGCGACGAGCGATGCTTCAGGAAACTACACGTTCACGGGGTTGCAGCCATCCGGGTTCACCGTCACGGCGTCAGCCAGGACTTATCTCTCGCAATCCAAGAGCGTGACGCTCACGGCAAATCAGACGCTGGATTTTACGCTTCAATCTACACCGCCGCCATCGCAGTTCGTCTCGACGCCTCCTGCTCCGACATCGAGCACAGACCCGATCATCGGTCAATATGCGCTCACGCTCCGGGTCGGTTCGGAATGCGCCGCCATCCCTGACGTGGCGAGAAACCGCAACTACACGGCGACTATTGACGCGGGCAGCACCGGAAGTTACGTCGTCACCCTCAGCGACGCAGTCTTCTTGAGGGATGACTACTACTGTGGTTCTACGTGTAACAAGTTCCTTGCAAGCCGCGACGGGGATTCGGTTCGGTTCGACACCTATAGCAAAGATGACTTCTCAGGGTTCTGGGAGGCGATTCCCCCGGGCATGTGGCTCCAGGTTCAAGCCAATGGGGTCGGCCGGTTCGACGGTTCGACGATCGTGGCATCGCTCGCGGGTCCTCTCTGGTACTGCCCTGGCCAATCGATTTCCTGCTCCGGTTTCGTGTCTTGCTCATCGAACGACATGCGGTTCACGTTCACGCGCAGGTGAGTGGGCATTCGATGAAGCGAGAACCGACGTGTTCTTCTACGGCGTGGAGGGGCTTTCACTCGGCTTTAGATAGTTTGCAGATTTACGCTGCGGGACTCGCTCCGAACTGGGGCGCTCCGTTCGCAACTCAGTTCGGGTGGCTCTGCGCGGCTGGAGGTAAACATGAAACGCACACACATCACGCGTTGGCTTGTAATGTTCCCTGCCATCGCAACTCTCTCCCTAGCGGCAAGCGCAGCGGCCCAAACTGTCGTCGTCGGCACGGGCAACCCTGATATTGACGTTCCAGCGGTTCAGGCCGCCGTCGATCAGGGCCGTGACGTTGTACTAAAGGGGCACTTCTCGTTTAACAGACCGCCAACGATACCGAAGGCGACGGCGTTCGCGGGTGCCTTGGCGACGGTCCTGGTATCGAAGGCTGTCACGATCTCTGGCGGTCGGGACGAGAACGGTCACATGCGAGACGAGGATGGCGAGATGACGAGCATTGAGGGCGGGACGACGCCCTTCTATGTCGACGCTGCGGGAGCCGGCGTCACGATTCAGGGATTGCACTTTATCCGCCCGAAGGACGACGCGATTAATGTGTATGCGGTCAGCGGGTTGATGATCGTCTCCTGCAAGATCGACGGCACAGGGAATGGCAGCGACGGAATCGATATTGTTACTAGCGACACCTTACCTTCGCCAGCGAACCCAGGACACCCGGAGAAAATCTCCGGAACGCTCTTGATCATGAATAACGACATCGACCTCGCCGGAGGAATGGCTGGAGACCAAACCGTGGGGGTCCTGGTATTCAGTGTGGGGGTGGCAAGCGCAGAAGTGGAGGCTTACGTTTCCGGAAACACGATCAGGAACACGACGGAGCCTGCGATTGATTTCCGGCGTATCGTCGGACGAGCATATATCGAGCGGAACGTGATCACGACGGGGTCCGTGTCGACAGGAACGCCGCAGGCGATTCGCGTCGTCAATACCGGTTCGTATCTGATTGCGCACAACAGGATCGATTGCGGATGGGCGCAAGCGCAAGGCATCGTTGCCGGCATCGTTGCCTTTAGCCAATTTGCAGAGTGGCCGATGGAGCGCGCTATCGTCGTGGATAACGACGTGACCATGTCGCCGCCCGAGGGCACAGTCTTCGGGCCGAATAGCGCGGGGATCGCGGTAAGAGGGTTCGCTCAGGGCAACGTCGTGCAGGACAACCGGATTCGAGGACGCGCTAGAACCGCGCTCACCCTGTACGTTTACCCAAATTCCATGCCAGGAACCCCGAGTAATAACGCGTTCGTGCTCAACCGCTTCGATGACTTCGAGCCAACGCTCGCTGACATCTTCGTGGGCGACGGCGTCATGAACACGCTCATTGTCGGCAAAGGAACGGTCGAGGATCATGGAATAGGAACGGTGATCGTGCCGGTGGCGGGCAGGGGGGAGGACAAAGACAAAGACCATCGCTAGCTCTTCATGCGACCACTCCGAGCCGATAGTAGCGCCCGCGCCATCCGCCGGCAAAATTAGCGTCAAAATGCTGCCCTACCGTCGTGATACACGAAACGGAGCGAAGAAATCCGAGAGTGAGACGCCGAGGGCCGCAACGAGCTGGGCTAAGCTCTTGAGTGTTCATCACACTCGCAAAGGAGAAGGAACCGATGATGCGATGCGCCTGGCGTCTCGCGCTAAGCGGCGCGCTGATCGGCCTCGCGCTGGTCTCAGCAAGCGCGTCGCAAGAAACTGTCGGTCCGGCCACTGGCACAGATCAGGCTTTCATTCAGTCGCAGATTCGACGCTGGACGGAGGAGGTTCGGAAGGATCCGCAGGATTTTGAAACACTTGCCGCGATCGGGGCCGCCTTTGGAAAGCTGGGACAACATGCTGCGGCGATCGAGTACTTCCGCCGCGCCATCGCTGTAAACCCGAAATACACGGAGGCGTACGTTGGAATGGCGTCTGTTAAGATCCGGGCGCTGGCACGGCTCGGCGAGTTATTGCGACTGTCCGGTAGTGCCTCAGTTAGGGTGAGTCGCTGAGAACGCAGATTAAGAGCTTTTGCTAATTAGAGTTTGCAGGATGTCATGGACTTGGCCCACCTCAGATCGAACGCGCAACAGTTCTCTGCGGTGAAGATCGATCTCTTGTTGCAGTTGCGCAATTCTGGTGAGCTGCGTCTCTAAGTGCTTATTGATTTCCGCAAACTGACAACCTACTGCGGCGAGCATCTGATCTCGGGACACAGAGGGTCCGGCCGGGCCGCGTCGCCCGGTCGGCCCGCGCGCACCCCTTGCGCCTGTGGCACCAGTTGTCCCAGGCACGCCCTGGTCCCCGCGCATACCGCGAGGTCCTCGATGTCCGAGAGCCAATGAGTGCGGGTGTTGAGTCGTCATCGTGGCCTCCCTTCGCAATCGGCCTGAGAGAGTCCCCATCAGGAAGGACTTGAAGAGTCGCGACTGATGGGCTCAGCCTACGCGCAGCGGCGTGTCGAAAACAAGTGTGCTGGCTATCCAGTTGACGCAGGTGACGTCTCCTAATTGTGGTGCCGTTTCCGCGCCCGTCGGCGGCGCGGGACGTGTTTGACCAGGTCTCGATAGGGAGCGGGTTGGACACTCACCGCCTGCTGGACGAGCCGGTAGAAGAGTTTCCCGCGATGCCGCGACCGGCGACGGTTGAAGCGGAACGTGAACTCATCGAGGTAGTAGTCGAGATGCGCAGGGCTCACCGCACCTTGGTGCGTTCCCAAGAGCCAGCGCTTGAGCAGCGACACGACCAGATGGACCCGAGGCAGCAGCTCGCTGGCTGGTCCCGCAGGATCGGCGACAAACTTCTCCACGGCCCCCACACCACATATAGGGGTTACCTGCGTCAACTGGATAACCAGCACAAGTGTTTTCGAGACGGCCGCTCGAGAAGAACGACCGTCCCGAATGCTGAGTGTTACGAGGCGAAAGCCACGTCGTGGCTGGAGGTATTTCGATACACTTGACTGCTTCACGCTCTCGGACGTGTCGCAGAGAATGCCCCGCTTAAGGTTCCGCAAGGCATACGTCGAATCCGCTGGGCTGGAACGGAGACAGCAGCCCGAACGTCGCGGTCACAACAAAATTGACGCACAGCGCAAAGAAGCCGGCATTCATTCCTACGAACGGATCTCGTTTAGTGAGGACGAGAAAGGTGAGGACGATAACTCCGGCGACCAGCCCAGCGAAAACGCCCACCATCGTGACTCGTTTCCAATACAACCCCAGCACAACACCGGGAAAAAACTGAGTCACGCCAGCGTATCCGAGCAGCAAGAGTGACACCAGGGTAGTTGAGCTGTAGATGGCCAAGCAAAGGCTGACAACGCTGAGCACCACGACCATCATTCGGGCCAGTTTGGCGACCTGATCGTCAGTCATCGCCGGTGCGAATATGGGCCGGTAAAGATTCTTGGCGAACAGTGTGGCCGCCGTCAGGATCAGAATTGCCGCCGGCACCATGGCTGTGAGTGCGCCCGCGCCACCGATCACGCCAAGAAACCATGCTGGGAAGCTCTGACGCACAATAGTGAGAAGGGATAGGTCGCCGTCGGTGAGGCCTGGAATCACCAGCACGGCTGTGAAACCTACGAAAAAGATAAACGCGAGCGTGATGGTATAGAGGGGCATCACCACCGCGTTTCGGCGCAAGGTGTCGCTGTTCCGGGCAGTGAAGGTCGCGCCGAACGCGTGCGGCCACATGTAGAACCCGAGTGAAGTCAGCAGCACGGTCGAGACGTACCAGCCGTGGCCCAGGTTCGCTGTGGCGCCAGGCATCACCAGATGAGAAGGTTTCGCATGCGCCAGCGCTGCGAACATCGGTCCAATCCCGCCAAAGTGGATCCGTGGTACGCCGATACCAACAGCCAGCGCTGCGAAAACCATCAACAGATCCTTGAGGACGCTGACCCACGCGACCGCCCGAACGCCGCTGGCAAATACAAATCCCGCGATGAGCGTGACAGCAACGACCATGGCCGGCGTGCGGCCGATGCCCTCTGCGCTCGCGACCTCCACGATGATTCCCAGTCCGGTCAGTTGGAGCTGAAGGTAAGGAATGATGAAAACAACTCCGACGACGGAAACGAAGGCGACCAAGTATCTGCTGCCGTACCGCCTCCCAAAGAAGTCCGCCTGGGTCTGCAGTCCGTGTTGGCGTCCTAACTCCCAGATTTGCGGGAGGATGTAGAATGACAGCACGTACGCCAACGTCAAGTAAGCCAGGATATAGAGTGTTGGCCCGCCGCGTGAGTACGCCCAACCGCTCGCACCGAGAAAAGAAAACGTGGTATAGACCTCCCCCGCCATAAGCAAGTACATGAGCACGGACCCAAAGCCTCGCCCGCCAACCGTCCATTGTTCGAGGTCCATCTTCTGACGGGCGCCCGCCACGAAACCGATACCAGCGCCCAGGAAGATGATGCCGAAGATGATCGTGAGAGCCGTCAAGCGTGCGCTCATTGCGCCGCGTCTCGGTTCTGATGATGACGCGGCGGCGTTTCAGGTGCCCGCGGAGTTTCCAGGCGATAGGCCGCCCACATGCACGCGGAGCTCAGTGGAATCCAGGCAATCAACCAGAACAGATTAAACGGGATGCCGAGTACTGTTGGATAGACGCGGTCCCACACTGAGACCGAGAAACACATCGCGGCGAATGGAATCAATCCGAACAGAAGCGCGCCGATCGACGGTAATTTCACAGCGAAGCTCGCTCGCCTCATCCCACGCTGTTCAGCGTGCCTCGCGACATGGAATTGTTCTATACGCTGACCGTGCCTTCAGCGCCGAGTGATTCGAGCGCTATTGCGACGTGCAGCGCCGCCCCGATCGGCAGCGCTGCTTCGTCGACTCTGAATTTCGGATGGTGCACGCTGTAAGGCGTCTGCCAACCTGCATGATTGACGCCGATAAACGCAAAGCACCCGGGAATCCGCTGTTGGTAGAACGCGAAGTCCTCGCCGCCAAGGATCGGATCCATGCGGCGGACGTTGTCGGCGCCGACAAGGCTCTCCGCGGCTCGCCGCGTGACGCCCCAGGCTGACTCGGCGTTGATCGTCGGCGGGAACTCCGGGATCGGGTGCGACACCGCCACTTCGCACTGATTGGCTGTCGCGACACCGGTCGCGATCTCCTTGATACGCCGCTTGACGCGCAGCAAGTCGTCGTTCGAGAGACTGCGGAACGTCCCGGTCATGCGGACTTCTTCGGGGATGACGTTCATCGCTTCGCCGCCGTGAATGGAGCCGACCGTGACCACCGTTGGCGCGAACGGATTCGTTTCACGCGACACGATCGTCTGCAGCTCGACCACGATCTTCGCCGCGCACGCGACGGGATCGATGGTCAGATGCGGCATCGCACCGTGGCCGCCTTTCCCCTTGACAGTGATCTCGAAGGCGCCGGTTGCCGCCAGGATAGCGCCGACGTTCGTTGCAACCGTCCCCGTTTTGGCTCCGGGCCAGACGTGCAGACCGAAGATCTGTTCGACGTTAGGTGAGTGCAACACGCCTTCGTTGCACATCCGATCCGCGCCGGCGCCGCCCTCTTCCGCCGGCTGAAAGATCAGCTTCACCATTCCGCGCAATTCTGACTCGCGCGCTTTCAAAAGACGCGCGGCGCCGAGCAGCATCGCGGTGTGACAGTCGTGGCCGCACGCGTGCATTTTACCGTCGACCTCGCTGCGAAACGGGACGTCGGTTTCCTCGTGGATTGGCAGCGCGTCCATGTCGGCACGCAGTGCGATACATCGCCCCGGTCCGGAGCCGATGGTCGCAACGACACCCGTCTCTGCAACCGGGTAGTGATAGGCAATACCGAGCTGGTCGAGCGTGGAGCGCACAAGCCGGCTCGTGTGGACTTCTTCGTACATCAACTCCGGACGACGATGAATTTGCCGCCGCAAATCGACGATCCAACCGTCAATCGATTTCGCCTCATCAAGCAGTGTCATGCGGCGCAGCATAACGCGTTTCGGATGCTCAAGAGGACGCATAACGGAGCCCTCGGAGATAAAACGCAGACGTCTGACGGTCGCGCATCGAAAAGACACCACCCCACTTGTACGGCCACGCTGTGCCAGATTTCGGCGACGCCGCCAATGAAGAACGCGACGGCGAAGAACGCGGCCACGTCTGGCGGCCGGGCGACTTCGGGTCCAGGAGGCTTTTCCTGGCGTTGGACCAGCCGGCCGAAAACTCTAAGCTGGGTCCGCGTCGGTAAGCAAATCGCCGGCAGGGCGTACGTCGAGCACATCAACGACCGGTTACACGCGAGCGGGCGTTCCCCGTGTAGTATCTCCGGTACGGGCAACACGGAGGGACGAATGCCGAAATGCACACGCTGGCAGATTCTCGGAGCCGCACTTTTAGTTGTGATGAGCGTTGGCCTGACACGCCAGGCGCAGGGTCAGGGCCGCGGGCGAGGGCAGGCGATCACGCTGCCCGACGGACCCGGCAAAGACACCGTGCAAGCGGAATGCACGAAGTGCCACGCGCTTGGCCTGATCGCAAACTCCGGCGGTTACACGCGACAAGGATGGGCGGAGCTCATCAGCACCATGGTCGCACTCCCGTCAGCCGAGAGCGCGGAGGTCGCCGACTACCTGTCCAAGAACTTTCCCGAGCAGCCACGGCCCTCGCCCGTGCTGATTTCCGGCCCGGTCCAGGTGACGATCCGCGAGTGGAACGTGCCGACGCTGGGTTCGCGGCCGCACGATCCGGAGCCTGGACCGGATGGGACGATCTGGTGGACCGGCATGTTTGCGAACGTCCTGGGCCGGTTCAATCCGAAGACCGGCGAGTTCAAGGAGTACCCGGCGAAAACACCGGCATCCGGCCCGCACGGCCTCGCCCTGGACAAGGCGGGCAATCTCTGGTTCACGGCGAACGCGAAGGGCTACATCGGCAAACTCGATCCGAAGACCGGCGACATCGTCGAATACAAGCTGCCGGACGACGTGCGTGATCCGCACACGCCGCTTTTCGCGCCGAGCGGCATGCTCTTCTTCACCGCGCAGGGGGCCAACTACGTCGGCCGCCTGGACCCGAAGACCGGTGAGATCAAGGTTCAGAAGACGCCGACCGAACGCGCGAATCCGTACGGTGTGGTCGTGACCTCGAAGGGCGTGCCCTTCGTTTGCGACTTCGGGACCAATAAGATCATTGAAATTGACCCCACGACGCTGGCGATCAAGGAGTACACCCTGCCGAATGCGGACAGCCGACCGCGGCGAATCGCCATCAGCCCGGACGACATCATTTGGTACGCCGATTACTCTCGCGGCTACCTGGGGAGGCTCGATCCAACAACGGGCCGGGCGGCCGAATGGCCGTCGCCCAGCGGCCCGAAGTCGCAGCCCTATGGGATCACGTACCTCAACGGCGCGATCTGGTACGTCGAATCGGCGATCAAGCCCAACGTCCTCGTCCGATTCGACATTGCCACCCAAAAGTTCCAGACCTGGATCATTCCGGGTGGCGGCGGCGTGGTCCGCAACATCAAGTCAACCAATGACGGCAAGATCGTGATGGCGGAGAGCGGCGTGAACAAGATAGCCCTGGTCGACGTAGGGGGCGGCACGAGCTCGCGCTAGAGGCCGCGCAGGGTACGCGACCTCTTCCATCTCTCACCATCTCAGATCAACCCGGCGGTGCAGGCTGTGGGTCCGCCAGCGAGGCGGTCGTCACCGGGCCTGCTCACGGGCTCGCGCTGCGGCGAGCATGTCACGGACGATCTCGGAGTTGCCTTCGTGACACGCGTACTCGTACAACCGTTCGGCGCTCTGCTTCAGGCGGATGACGGCCGTCCACGGCTTGGTCCACCTCGTCGGGTCGTCGACCGTGATTTGATAGTCGATTCGGTCGGACGCCACACGCGTGAAGCGCTCGACGAGGTGGAGGTGATCGGAGGATCCCATGAAGTCGTTCCTGGCCGAGAAGTTGGTGGTGTCGACAACGAGTGTCTGGCCCTCCCAGCGTCCTCGCGAGTCGCCGGCCCACAAGCGGACGGCCTGAGGTAAATGCGGACGCCCGTCAAGGTGGACAATCCGCGCTTCGTGGATGGCCTCGAAGAACAGCAGAACATGCGACGGTGTTTGGACGATGGCGTAGTAGCCCAGTGGGCCCGCGCCAGTGTTGGTCCCGCTGACGCGCGGCACGCCATAGGTCAGGCAGCGTTCTACCAGCGTGAGATCCTCCGGCCCTTCAGGCGGACGCCGGCGAATCGCATTGGCAGCCGCCGTTTTTTGCCGCGCTTCTTCCGTCAACGCAGGGATCCGACCGTCAGGCGGGTCGACGATGAGCGAAGTGCGATTGTCGAATTCACGTTCGATCATCTCGAATGTGGTGCCTGTTGACGTGGCGCTCGTAAAGCGATCGACGTTCGCGAGCGCGGCGAGGAAGACAGCATCTCCTCCGGCGAAGTCGGCGTTTGTGTTCTTGAACAGACGATCAGCGCGGCGGCGCAGCTCGGCCACTTCCTCGTCTGTCAGCGTCTGCCTGCCTTCCAGCGCGTTCGGGCGTTCGAGAGGAGTTGCGCTGTTGTTCAACCAGACGCCCTGGAGATCAGGATGGCCGTCAGGGCCGAGTGGAGCCGTCCAGATGTCGCTCGAACGGGTCGGACCGGTCGCTGACGACGCCACGGGCGCTTGCGCGGAAGGGGAACTGCCCGCAACAACGGTCGCGAAGGTCGCCACTATCGCGAACGATCGTCGGTCCATCGGAACCTCCGGTCACCTGCACACCCCACGTCTGTGAACGGACTCGAATCGGCTCTCCGGTGAACTCAGCCAATTTTACGCCACGACGGCAGGCAACCGGACACTGAGCGATGGGTCCGATGGACTGGGCGATCACTGCACGACGATCGTACCCACCATTCCCGGGTGAAACGTGCACTTATACGTGACGCTGCCTCTTGACTGAAGCGTCGTACTGAACATGCCGCCAGGCGCGATCGACCCGGAATCGAAGAGGCCCGGCGTGTCCGACGTCGCGGTGTGCGCGATGGAGTCGGTGTTTGTCCACGTGATCGTCGTCCCCGCCGCGACCGTGACGGGATTGGGAGCGTAACCGCCCGTGCCAAGCGAACGGGCGCCAACGGGAATCGTGACAGTCATCCCCATCGGTGACGGCGAGGACGGGGACGATGAGCTGCCGCAACCGGCAACGAGAGCCGCAAGCATGACGAATAAAATCATCGGGACCGCAAGAGACCGAATCATGGAAACCCTCCGCCGGCAGCACGCCGGCGTACACGGTCATCGCAAGCCTCTTGCCGCCCGGATTTCGCGCGTTTTCTACAC
>Ga0306923_10003001_pt1 | contig 15726 bp, 17 predicted proteins | sample sta12Can44000108_FD_203841 | JGI IMG/M metagenome (GOLD analysis project Ga0306923, IMG submission 203841) | Lab enrichment of tropical soil microbial communities from Luquillo Experimental Forest, Puerto Rico - statanox.12C.anox.44.000.108 (v2)... | ecosystem: Environmental > Terrestrial >... | reverse complement strand
TCGCCGTGAGAACGGTGCAAACGCGCACCACGTGGCATCGCAGCTGCACCACCCGCTCGATCGTGACGGGCGTAGGGGCGTGGATGTCCCGACGTCGAAGCATCGGGGGCTCCTATTGACCGGATTTCGGTCGAGGGGCGACGCGCTCGTTCTGTTCGCCCCAGGGCGCGGGCTCGACCGGCCGCTGGCTCTTGTAGGAACCGATGGTCGAGCGGTAGCCGACAGGCGGCGCGCGCGCGCCTGGATCGGATGGATCCGCGGCCGCCAAGGGAGCCGGCGGTGCCCCGCTGCAACCATGCGTGAGAGGCGCAACGAGGAACAGCGATAGCAGGGACGCGATCGGCGGCCCGAATGACGCGTTCCTACGTCGCCCAGAGATGGCGAAGCGCCACGCAAGCTGCGTAAGCATGAGACCTCCCATGACCGACGGTTGATGCCGCGCGCGGGCGCATTGCGCCGCGCGCGCCGGCTTCAAGGGCGACGGTCAGGCGATGGGAGGTCGATTGATGCGTTCAGGACCGCGCCCGCTCAGGGTGTCGGCGAGAGCCGGCAAGACCGTTGAAGCCGGGTTGTAAAGCCCCAGGCTAAGGCCGGGCTCGCCCGGGAGTGCCACGACCGAGAACAGGCTGCAGCAGCTCGCCACGCGGGATTTTTCATCGTCGCCGGGCGGCGGCGCAACGCCGTCATGGTCGTGCTGATGGGTGCTGCCGTCCGCGTGGACGTGAACCTTGCCGCCGTGATCGTGGATGCCGACGTGACCTTCGGTCAGGCAATGCGCGACGCCGGGGCTGGCGGAGAAAGCGAAGGCAGCCGATGGCGCGAGAATGCAAAGCGTGTAGAGCGCGGCAAGGACGATCGCCGCTTTGACGCGAAAGGTTATGGTCAAGTCCGATAGCATCTCGCGTCGTGATTGCTCAATCCGCAAGAAAATCCATCCTCTCCAAGGATAGAGCATCGACTCCCGTTTGCAACGCTTCTTTGGCGACTATGTGGCTTGCGGCGCTGGCCGGTCGGGCCTTGCGCCGTAGAGACCTTCCGACGCACTTGTCAAAAATATCTGGTTTTTGAGGCATTTAATTGATCTACAGCAAAGCTGCAGCATTCTTGTCGCTGATGAGTGGCTAAAAAGGGTGCGCGTATGGAGACCCTCCTCATCACCCCGCTTGAGACCGACGACCAAGCAATCGAAATCGTCGAACGCAAGGGTCTTGGCCATCCCGATACGATTTGCGACGCGCTCGCTGAAGTCCTATCGCGCAATCTTTGCCGCGAGTATCGAAGCCGCTTTGGCGAGATCCTCCACCACAATGTCGACAAGGCATTGCTCTGCGGCGGCCAGGCAATGGCGGAGTTTGGTGGCGGCAGGGTGCTTGCCCCGATCGAGATTTACCTGGCTGGGCGGGCGATATCCGAGGTCGGAAACGTCGCGCTTCCTATATCCGAAATAGCCATCGAAGGGTCACGCGCGTGGCTTCACGCCAACTTGCACGCGCTGGATGTGGAGCGGCACGTGCGGATTTACGACCTCGTGCGGCCCGGCTCACATGATTTACGCACGCTGTTCTCACGGCGGGCGCGACATGACAGTCCTCTCGCCAACGACACGTCGATCGGTGTCGGCTACGCCCCGCTTAGCCCGCTGGAACAGCTCGTTCTCGCGATCGAAAGGCGCATCAATGGAAGAGACCGTGCCAACGAGCATCGGGCATGGGGTGAAGACGTCAAGATCATGGGCGTCCGCAACGGCAGGATGGTCCATCTGACGGTCGCATGCGCCATCATCGGAAAGCATCTTGCCCATCTCGATGATTACCTGGGCGAAAAAGCATCGATCGAAAGATTGGTGCGGGAGCTCGCCGGGCAGCATGGCTTCGCGAGCGCCGAAATAGCGATCAACGCTGCGGATCATTTGCCGACTGGGGCGGTCTATCTCACTGTGACCGGGACATCGGCTGAGGCAGGAGACGATGGTGAGGTCGGCCGCGGCAACCGCGTCAATGGTCTGATCACGCCTTGTCGGCCGATGAGCCTCGAAGCGGCCGCGGGCAAGAATCCCGTGACGCATGTCGGGAAAATCTACAACGTACTGGCACGGCAAATCTCAGAGGCGCTGATCAGGATACCTGATATCGCCGCGGCGCAATGCGTGGTGGTCAGTCGAATCGGCGCTCCGGTGACCCAACCGGCGGTCATGCATGTCAAGCTTGCAACCAGAGACGGGGCGCCAGCCGACCAACTTAGACCACAGGCGGAGGAGATCGTCGTCGATCAGCTCTCCCGCGCTCCAAAGATCGTCGATGACTTCGTAGCTGGCACGATTGCAGTCTTTTGAGAGGGCAAAAACCTCCCCGCAAGCGCTTCCCTGGTGTTGGCATTCGGCACAATTAGCGTCGATGATCGCCGTTGAAGTCTTGAAAAACAGGCCGGAAGGAGCGCAGCAGCTTCGCGTCCTTTTCCGGCAGAGATGGATTGATCGCGAGACCGGATCCGAGCTCGAAGCCCGCTGGAACGGTCACTTGCGGCAGGATGCGCAGGTGCCAGTGCAGGGCTGGCATCCCCAATGAACCTTTAGCGGCCGAATCGATCGCATAGTTGTAGGCCGGATCGTCGAGTGCCGCACTTAGACGCGCGAGAGCGTCGCGAAGCGCGATCGCAAGCAGTTCGACCTCGTTATCCGGTAAATCTCCGAAATTCGCCTGATGATGTTTTGGCAAAATCCACATCTCACAAGGAGCATGTGCCGCAAACGGCACTATCGTCAAAAAGGCGTCATCCTCATTCACGACACGCGAGCCATTGTCTCGTTCATAGGCAATGATATCGCACAGAACGCAGCGTTTTTCTTTTTGGTAATAACTGAGCATTGTCGCCTGCCTTACCTGCAACAATGGAGCAATCGCGTCCAGCGCGATCAGTTGCGCGTGTGGGTGCAGCAGTGACGCCCCCGCTATTTTCCCGCGGTTGCGGAAGACAATTACTGAGGCCACGGCACTGTCAGCCATCAGCGCCTCATACCTGCTGCGGCAAGTTGCGAGGACGCCGCGGACGTGGCCTTGCGCCATCGTCGTGAGGTCGTGGTCATGCCGCGGGCTCTCGATTACTACCTCATGATTTCCTCGGCCAGCGGCCGTCTCGTAAAGCGCGGATTTTTGCTTGGTATAGGTACCGTCCTGGCTCACTGCCGGGAACTTGTTGGGCACTACCCGCGTCTGCCAGCCGGGCGTCTGAGTCGATGGCATCTCGGCGATGATCGCCGGCAACTGGGACTCGTTGCCAGGGCAGAAGGGGCATGCCGCGTCGAAAGGTAATGCGTGCGCCCGCGGTCTTTCTAATTGAGGCGGGCCTTGACGCGATCTCCGGCCGCGCTCAGGCGCGATGATGACCCATCCATCAGTCGTTGGGTCGCGTCGCAACTCGCTCATAACCATGCTCCCCGCGAGTGCAGATTCTTCTCGCTCGTGTCATCCGTCCTGCATCGTCCATCATTCTGTTGCGCTTCGAAGCCGAAATCTGGCTTCGAATGCACCGATAAGATCGAGCCATTCCTCCATCAGACGCGTCATCAGGAAGCGATGACGGACGGTCTCGCGAGCGTTTTCGCCGAGCTTTTTGCGGAGATTCGGATCCTTGACGACTTGGACAATCCGAGCGGCGGCTTGTTCTACGGTTTCGACTAGGAATCCGTCCTCGCCGTCGCGGATCTGATAACGGATGCCGCCGACATTGCCGCCAATCACGGGCGTTCCCTTCCACATGGCCTCCGCAACGGTCAGTCCGAAGCCCTCGCGGATGGATTTCTGCAACACGACGGCGGCGCGTCGCTGCAGCGCATTAACCAGTGCCGAGTCTTGCACTGATAAGATGCGGACGCGGTCTTCCCTACACTTGCACAGAGATTCAAAGATTTCCTGGCCTTCCGGGTCGTCAGTCGCAACGTTGCCAACCAGCACAAGCGTGCAGTCGACCTGCTTGCGCACGATGCGAAATGCATCAATGACACCTTGCGGGTCCTTCCACTTGTCAAAACGCGACACTTGCACAACGAGCGGCAGATCTTGGGGTATCCCGTAGTGTCCTAATCGATCCGCGATTTCGGCATCCGACAGTTCCTTGTTTGTGGTCGAGAACGGGTTGATGGCCGGCATGATGAAGCGTTGCGGCACGTCCAATTTCTGCGCATATTCGGGCAACGACAGCACGACGGCGTCGTACAGTTCGATGAACGGTTTGAGATATTCCCATAGCCCCTGATGGGGCGCCGAGAGGTCGACGTGACAGCGCCAGACCCAGGGTGCCTTCTTGTGATAAAGCCGAATGAGCGGCAAGGGCTGCGGGTCGTGGACTATGATCAAGTCGTGGTCGAGGTGATTGCGAGCGGCGTTTTCGAGCGCAACTTCTTCGTAGATTTGCAGCTTCAAATCCGTCAGATTGATATCCCCACCTTGTAAGGCGTTGTGCATCTTCTTCGTGATGCTGAAAAAGTCCGGGCGGCCTTGGATCACCCGCCACCCGGTTTTGATTCCGGCGCTATTCATCAGCAACGTGAGCGAAGACAAGAGTTCAGCCACGCCGCCGCCGTAGTAGGTTGAGTTGATATGGGCCACATGCAGGTCGCGAAGGCGAGACGCCTTCTGGAGGATGCGCTCAACGGTCTCGGCGCCGACCAGTGGCTCGTAATCTTCCACGGTGGTCAACTTGAACGGGGGAACATGATCTGGAAGCACCGGCACGCTCAATCTCCCGGCGACGCTCTCCGACATAACCACATCGTCCTTGTTCGGAGGGCACGGCAACATCGGTATTCGTGACCGGATCACGGGCTCAGCGTCTTTGGGCACGAGATCCTTCTTTGCGGCGGTCACTTGTCCGGCCGGTCGGCACTCTTCTATCAAGTCTGGCGAGCGAGCACCGCTCTGCCCGACCTCTGATCCCAAGGGAACACATTAATCCCAGGCCTTTGCGTTCCTTCAGCTCTGTAGGCTCAAAGTGTTGCTACTGGCCGCAAGGCTCATTTTCGAATCACACATCATCTCACCCATCTGCTTGCGCATCTGGTCCATTTGTTTTTGCCATTCTGCGTCATCATCGCCGGCTCGCCTCGAGACTCGACATGCGGCGCATCATCGCCGACACGAGGGCCATGCGTCGAGCCACCTTTTTCATGCCGCAAGCAGGCCGGCTTTGACGTGCGCTTCATCGTAAGGGAAAACGACGTTGAGATCCGGGACCGCCAGGTGCTTGTCGGTTTGCGGGCAAGCCAAACGCGCGATCAGATCGCGTATCATTGAGACGCGCGCCCCGCTTGTCATCGGCATGAACGACGATCCAGGGAGAAAGAGGGCTCGACGTTCGCGCAAACATCATATCCCGAGCCTCGGTATACGCGTCCCACTTCTTCACTGCGACCGCGTCGATAGGGCTCGTCTTCCACTGTGTCAAAGGATTATTCCGTCGGCCTCGAAGGCGCTTCTTCTGCTCCTTTTTGCTGATGTCCAGGTAGTACTTCATAATCTGAATCCCGGCACCGATCAGCATGTGCTCGAATGGCAGCAGCGCCTCTTCCAGGAAGCTCTCATATTCACTGTCCGAGCAGAACCCCATCACCCGTTCGACGGTCGCCCGGTTGTACCAACTGCGATTGAACAGGACCAATTCCTGCGCCGCCGGCAAATATGGGACATAGCGCTGGAAGTACCAGGACGCGCGATCTTTGTCGGACGGCTTGCCGAGCGCCACGACCCGCGTCTCGCGTGGGCTGAGATGCTGGACGATGCGTTTGATCGTGCCATCCTTTCCGCTCGCATCCCGGCCCTCAAATATGATCAACACCCTGTGTCCATGCTTAACGATGTGGCCTTGAACCTTGACGAGCTCGATCTGAAGTTCCCCAAGCAACGCGTTGTAGCCGGCACGTCCATTTAGATCTCGCGATTTCTCGTCGGCCTTCGGCATTGGCACTGACCCTCTGGTTCCGACGCGCAACCCGCAGAATGCGGCGTGACGATTCTCGAAGTTGACCGGATCAATCGGTCTTGCTGTCAGAATTTTTTCAACCGCCCCTAAGCTCGCGACGAGCGCGCGGTGCCACCGCCACTGAGCCGCGGGAGCCACGCCGGCGTCGTCGCCGCATAGCGATCGTAGTCCTCGCCGAATTCCGCTCGGACGTCGCGCTCTTCCTGGTGCGCCAGCCGCACGTACATCCACACCAGCACGGGAAACATTGCCAGCGTCAGCAATGTTGGCCACTGCACGAGGAAGCCGAGCATCACCAGGATGAAGCCAACGTATTGCGGGTGGCGGATGTGGCTATAAGGCCCAGTAGTTGCGAGGACATGACGTTGCTGGGCATCGAAGAGCACGCGCCAGGCCGAGGCGATCAGCACGAAACCTCCGCCGATCAGCACGAAACTCAAAATGTGAAACGGCCCAAAGTGCGGGTTCGTCTTCCAGCCGAATATCATCTCGAGCAGGTGTCCGGCGTCGTGCGAGAACCAGTCAACGCCCGGATAGCGCGACTGCAGCCAACCCGAGAGGAAATAGATGCTAAGTGGAAAGCCGTACATCTCGGCGAACAGTGCGACCAAAAATGCGCTGAAGGCGCCGAACGACCGCCAGTCGCGGCCGGTGCGCGGCTTGAAGAAGCTGTAGGCGAACAGGATGAAGACGACGGAGTTGACGATGACGAGGCCCCACAGGCCGTAGGCGGGTGTGTCCGAGCTCATGGCGCTCTCCCTTCACGATCGTCTTGCCCATGACCTCCGTGACCGCCATGTCCGCCGTGCATGAATATGTGCATCAGCGGGCACAGGAGAAGCGGCAGCCAGATGAGTGCACCAAGGACATGGGCGCGGTGCTCCGTGAACAGCAGGATGCCGGCAATGGCTAGAAAGCCGAGGAGAACTAGCCCCATTCGGGATGTCAGGAAGTTTCCTCGAGATTGATCGTGACCGTCTGAATGGTCGTGGAGCGCCATCAGAGCCTCCTATTCAACGATGAGACGTCCGCGGAACATGCCCATCGGGCAGCCGAATCCGAATTCACCTGGTTCCTTCGGCATCAGCTCGACTGGCACAGTCTGACCGGTCGGCAGCTCGGCACTCTTCTGAAAGTCCTCGAAGATCACCTTGTCCGAACACGATGCGGTCTCTTCCCGGCGGAAGGTCAGCCTTACCGGCCGGCCACTGCGCACGATGATCGTGTCGGGCGTGTATCCGCCTTTCACCAGGATCATCGCTTCCTGGTAGCCGCCAGTCGTTTTCCTGGCACTAAAGCCGGTCGAGCGCTTGAGCCAGAAAAACCAGACGATGAACGCGATCAGCGCGAGACCGGTGATGGTGACGATCCAACGATCCGGGGTCATGAGCCGGCCTTTCTTGGCTGGAAGAAGCGCAACCGATTTGCATTGGTGACCACGGTGACTGAGCTGAAGGCCATGGCCGCCGCGGCGATGAGCGGAGACAGCAGCAGCCCGATGAAGGGGTAGAGCACGCCCATTGCCACCGGGATGCCGAGCGTGTTGTAGCCGAAGGCACCGACAAGATTCTGGCGCACATTTCGCATCGTCGCCCGGCTGATCTCGATCGCGGTCACGACCCCCATCAGGCTCCCCTTGATGAGCGTGACATCGCTCGCCTCGATAGCGACATCGGTTCCTGTCCCGATCGCGAAGCCGACATCGGCTTGGGCGAGCGCCGGCGCGTCATTTACGCCGTCGCCCACCATGCCGACGGACTTGCCTTCGAGCTGCAGCTTTTGCACCTCGTGCGCTTTGTCATCGGGGAGCACTTCGGCCAGCACGCGTTCAACGCCCACCTCGCGCCCGATCGCCCGCCCGGTGCGCTCGTTGTCGCCGGTAAGCATGACGACTTCGATGCCCAGGCCTTTGAGCACCTCGATGGCCGCCTTGGAGTCCGCCTTTACCGTGTCGGCAACCGCCACCAAGCCGGCGGCCTTGTTGTCGATCGACACGTACATTGGCGTCTTGCCTTCATTGGCGAGCCGACCCCATTCCGTTTCCAACATGGCGATCGAGATTCCGCGATCGCGCATCAGCTTGGCATTGCCGAACAGCACGTCATGACCGTCGACCCGCCCGCTCACGCCATGGCCTGGAATGGCAGCAAATGCCTCAGCATCCGAAAGCTTCAGCTTGCGGGCTTCCGCACCCTTGACGATTGCCTCTCCCAATGGGTGCTCAGACCCCCGCTCAAGCGAGGCCGTGAGACGCAAGACGTTGGCCTCGTTGTGACCCGGCGTCACGACGACGTCAGTGACTGCGGGCTCGCCCTTGGTGATCGTGCCGGTCTTGTCGAGAATGATGGCGTCGAGCTTTTCGGCGGCCTGCAGGGCATCGCCTGAGCGGATCAGAATCCCGTTCTCGGCCCCTTTGCCGATTCCCACCGTGAGCGATGTTGGCGTCGCGAGCCCCAGCGCGCATGGACACGCGATGATCAGCGTGGTGACCAAAATCACCGTCGCAAAGACGACCCGCGGCTCCGGTCCGAAATCGTACCAGGCCACTCCTGCAAGGACAGCAAGGATCATGACAGTGGGAACAAAATATCCCGAGACCGTATCGACAACGCGCTGGATCGGCGCCTTCGACCCTTGGGCATCCTTCACCATTCTGATGATGCTTGCGAGCGCGGTGTCTTTTCCAACCTTGGTCGCCTTAAAGCGGAAGCTCCCAGTCTTATTGAGCGTGCCACCGATGACTTCGTCGCCGATCTGCTTTTCGACGGGCATGGATTCGCCGGTAATCATCGACTCGTCGACGGCGCTCGAGCCGGCAGTGACCTGCCCATCGACGGGAATCTTTTCGCCGGGCCGGACGACCACGACATCGTTGACCAGAACCTCCTCGACCGCGATGTCGATCTCCTTGCCGTCGCGGATCACTCGCGCGGTCTTGGCCTGCAGACCGATCAGCTTCTTGATCGCCTGCGACGTGCGTCCCTTGGCCTTGATCTCGAGCGCGAGACCAAGAACGACCAACGCAACAACTACGTCAGTGACGTCCCAGAACACTTCTGCGAGCGCCATGTTCGGGAAGATCCCCGGCCACGCGACCGCCACGATCGAATAAGCAAAGGCAGCACTGATGCCGATCGCGATCAACGTATGCATGACCGCGCGATACTTCAGCGCATCCCACATGCCGGTGAAGAATTGCGATCCGGCCCAGACCAATACCGGCAGGCTCAGCACTCCGAGAAATGCCCAGACGATCCGGCGCGTATCGCTCCCCGCCGGCATCCAATCCCGCAAGCCCGGAATCAAGTCCGGGTAGCTTAGCGCCATGACCGGAACCGAGATCGCGGCAGCAAACCAGAACTTCCGCATGAAGGTGCGGTACTCTTCCGCATTGGCGGCCTCTACCGGATCGAGCTCTTCGGCTGTCGGTTCGATTTTCGGCTCGGCGACGCGATATCCAGCCGATTCGATCGCCCGACGGATTGCTTGGAAATCGACGAGCTCCGGCTGGTATTCGACGTCGACGGCGTTTGGGCCAAGGCTTGCACGGGCCGAAACAACGCCTGGTGTCATCCGCACTGCCAGCTCGATGCGAATGACGCATGAGCTGCAATGCATATTCTTGATCGGGATGCGCGCGGTGGCAGTTCCTACGGTGTAACCGAGCGAGCGGATGACCCGCAGAATGTCCGCAACCTTGGCGCGGCTTGGATCGTAGGCGACCCTCGCTATCTTCTCAGCTATATTGATATGAGCGGAAGTGACGCCGGCGATTGCATTGATCGCTTTCTCGATGGCGGGCGGACAATGCGGACATGTCATTCCACCGACACGCACATCAATCCGATCGAGAATTGCCGCAGTCATAACCTTACCACCAGTCAGCGCCGACCCGCGCAAAAAAATTGTAGAGCGGTACGAATACGATGCCGGCATACAAACCGTAGGCGAAGCTCTCACAGAGACCGAGAAAGAAGCTCGGCCACGTCAACCATGAAAATCCGGGTAGAAACTGCAGCCACGGCCGATGCAACCCGGCATCGGGAACAACCAAGGCCAGGGCGATGCACAGGGCGAATGAAGTTGCCAGGAATAAGCCCAAGCTTATTCCGGTGCCCATCACCGAGAGCCGCTTCGAGTCTGCTGGCATGATACTCACCTCATTTCCATAACTGATAAATGCTGTTACGGCGCCCCCGGTTGATCCTGATAAAAACGGCTGCATTCCGTTGCCGACCTACTTCCAGTCTTGGCCTCCGCACCACCAGCAACGACATGGCCGCCATAGAGAGCTTGGAACCATCGTTCGAAGCCTAGATCGCGAAGCCGACGTGCTTGCTCAATGAAGTCGCGAACTGCGTCGAAAGCCTCGACTTCCCACGCTTTGAACAGATTGCCGTCGGACACCGCGTCCCGATTGCTCGCAATGCTCGCGGCGAGGCCGGCGATGTGAAAATAGGTTCGCGTACTTCTCCCAAACAGATTCCGGCTTCAAGTTCTCGAAATTCTGAACGAGCCATGCGCCGTCGAATCGGCCATTGCCAAGATCGGCAGCAAGATGGGCAAGCCAGGCTCCGCCCAGAAGTCCGCCTGCAATTCGTGCCGGATTGACGCCCGATTCCCCAGCCCAATACGACAATGGCGACCCATTGAGAACGGCGGGACCGACAAGTCCTTCGCAATCAGCGGCGAGGAGAGCAATTGCCCAGCCGGCCTGGCAATTGCCGTACAGGATCGGAGGGCAACCATCATGACGCTTGGATAAGTCCTCAACAAACCGGCGCAACGCATGCAGGACATCGGCCAGCGTCTGGCCCGGACATGGTTCGGGAAAAAAAATGACAAAATAGACCGGATAGCCTTTGTGCAATGCGATCCCAACCTCGGAGTCGCGTTTGAAGCCTCCGATACCGGGGCCGTGTCCCGCGCGAGGATCAATAATAATGACCGGTGGCTTCGCGGGATCGAGGCAATCCTCCAAGCAGTCGTCCGCAAAACGCGTAATCCGCAGTAATGCGTAATTCGCCGGTCGCTCGAATCGTCGGGCATCCAGGATCAACTCATAGTCGAAATCAAGCAGCGGCGATTTTCCCGCCCGCTCGTGGGCGAGCATATTGTCCGCCCGTTGCCGAAGCGTGTCCCAGAACAGGATTGACCGCTCCAAGAAGTCACGCTGGTAAGCAAATAGGTCCTGGGGTAGCGCCCAAGGTATCGCAGATGGCGTGTTACCCACGTCGCCGATCATCTTGACCTGCGCGCGTCTTTGTGGCCTTGCCACAGCGGATGACACGCGAGGATCGCACGACCGGGGCCAGCTATTGATCGCGACCGCTTCATTCTGAATCGTCATACGAGGCTGTCTCTACTTCTGGATTGGAGCGCTACATGTGTCTTCTGCCGTAGTTTTAGGAAGCATGCCAATTCACTGGGTCCATGCGGCAAAGAAGTTGAAGAGCGGCACGAACACTACGTCTCGGATGATCGCAACGTACCAACCGAACACGAAGCTCCAGAACAGACCGAGAAAGAAGCTCGGCCAGGTGATCCAAGTGAATCCGGGAAAGATCTGAAACAGCAGCTGATGCATGCCCTGCTGGAACCCCAGCACACCGTACAGGACGCAAAGCACGTAGGAGATCACGAAGCTAAACCCGAGGCTCAATCCCAGGGGCACGATGCCCAGGCGTGTGGCATTCATGGGGGCACTCCTGTTCTCTTAGCATTTCGATTCCATTGGCGGGATGTGTAGGCTTGGCTCTTCGCCGAGAGCGCGCGAGGCTTAGTGCAGCGCAGGGTTAGTCAGGACTTCCGCGATTTTTCAACCTTGGCTTCGGGTACACCTCTCCTCGATCTTAAGACGTTTGAGCCAGGAGCAGCATTACACCTTGACTGAACCTCATGCCCCTTGGTTAGCGGAGCTAGCCCGACCGCAAGCGCTTCGTGTACTCGCATCCACAATCGAGGTATCCATGGATCGGACACGTCTCGCACGAGAGCTGTAGAGCCCGGCGGAGCGCTTGTCGCGCCCGGTGAAGGCGAACCGTAAGGTTACCCAGAGTCAGCCCGAGGGCTGCGGCCACCGCCTCTCGTGGTTCGCTGTCGAGGTCCAGTCGGCGCAGCAGCTCGGCATATTCCGGTTTGAGTACAGGAAGGATCCTGTAGAGGCACATGCAAACGATGCTGTCCAGGTGTTCCACCGTCAGCGGCGTAGCAGCCTCCTTGCGGGCGAAATCTGCCTCCGCACGTGCTCGTGCCGCCGCTCGCCTGCGAAAATCGCTCAAGGCGCTCTGCAGCAGTCGGCGCAACCAGATCCGGACACTTTCCTCCTTGCGCAGCTGCGAGGCGTGTATCACAACCCGCAGATAGAGGTGCTGCATAACCTCTTCAGCGTCACTCGCGTTTCTCAGATGGCGCCTGAGAAATTGCAGAAATGTGTCGTGAACCTCCGCCAAAGTTCGCAACGCCACAGCATCAAGTTCTGTCAGCGTCTGCTTCATGCTTGGGCATCGAGAGGAGCTGCCATCGGACTAAATGGGTACTTATCCCGAAGTGGTCGGTTCTCGCCGGACCGTGACACAAAAGCAAGGCTGGTTGGGATTAATCTCGACAAACCCGTCCTTCGCATCGGAGAGAATCGACAGCAGCGCGAATTGCAGCATCGAATTCACGATGGTAGCCAGCAGAATACTGAGCGACGTCACGGCAAAGAAATAGACGACGCTCCGGCCAAGATCAGCTCGACCGAGCGGAGGACATGTTTGAGCTTCACCACCACAAACGAGCATCATGAAAACGAGCCGCAACCGTCGCGCTGGCAAGGCGATGATCCCAGCGGACTGCACGCTGTTGAGCTGCCGATTATGACCGCATAATACTAAAAATTAGATTCGTCGATCAGAATCGACTTTGATGTAAATCAAATCGCAGCTGCGGCGTTTTGCCCAAAAATCACCACGTCGGTTACCCGCAATGCTGGTCGACGCGTTTTCGCTGCTTGCCGAAGCGCGCCGCTTCTAATTCTCAATAGGGTGGCTTCGAGGGACACGGAAAACATCATGGTCCAAGCCCACAACGTCTACTTTGATCATCACCAAGCTTGGCGAAATCGCAAAGAAGCGCGCTCAAGCAATCACTGCGGTGCAAGCAGCCCCCAGGTTTTTTGCGTTTGTGCGCAGTGCTTCAGCGAAAGTGTTCCAAGCGCTCGCTTGGCACTCGCTGGTCTTGAGGCCGACGCGCCAGGCTGCCAAAATAAACGCGGCTGCCACTCGAACAATATCGGTCATAGTGCGTAGTGGAATAGCAACAGGTGTGAATATTCCCGCGCCTCTCAGGCGAACTCAGGGATCCGGACATTTGATCTGCAAACGACCGCTTGCCAGCGCGCTGATCATGAGGCTGAGCATTGCGATGTCGTTGGGACTGACTGGTTGCGCTCTCGTGCCGGAGGGCACTCCAGAGGAGCACGCAAAACTCGGTGCGAACTCAGCACCGTTTGAGCCGCAGGTTGAAACACGTCAGTTGCCGGAGTTGCCAGCACAAGCGGATTGGCGGGCCGTTTTGCATAGGGCGTTCTTGGCCAACGGCGACTTGGAATCTGCCTACTTTGAGTGGAAGGCAGCATTAGCGCGGGTTTATCAAGCTGCGACGTGGCCCAACAGCAATGTCGCGGTCAGCTTTAGCTACATGTTTTCGCCGGAACAAATGAAGTTTTGGGATCGCACGACGATAGGCGTCGGCTTCGACGTCCGTCAATCTGTCGCTACCGATCAAAGTGCAGACCGCTGGGGAGATTGCTCTCGAGGCGGCAAGGCAGGCGGCTGAGAGATTTCGCGCGGTCAAGTTCGACCTCCAACGAAGGGTAGTTTCCGCATATTTGGACTTGGCGCTGGTGTCCGACGCGTTGCGCCACCGAATCGAGGAAGAGCTTGGCTGGCCGTGCATGGTTCCCGATTATGGTCAGAGGCTCGAGCTCGCATGACTGATGAACAAGACAGACCGTCGGGTGCGCGCGAGCGAACGGCGATGAGCAGCGTTCGCGCTCGCCGCCTCGGCCTCGATACCCAATACGAAGCCGTCGTGTTCATGCACAAGGAGTGTCAGGTCTGCCGATCCGAAGGATTCAGTGCGCACACGCGAGTCTTGCTGTGCAAGGACGAGCGACAGGTCGTCGCCACGTTGTATCACGCGTCGGGCGGCCTGGTCGGGCACGACGAGGCCGCACTGTCCGAATCCGCTTGGTCGCGGCTTGGATTGACGGAGGGCGACTGCATCATCGCGACCCATCTCGCTCCGCTCGATTCTCTCAGTCATGTTCGCAGTCGCATTTATGGACACGAGTTCAGCGAATCGTCGTGCCATGCCATCATCCAAGATATTGTCGATGGCAAGTATTCCGACATTCATCTCTCCTCGTTTCTCACCGCCTGTGCCGCCCGCGCGCTCGATCATAAGGAGATTCTTGCGCTGACCCACGCAATGGTAGAGGTGGGCGAACGGCTGAAATGGCCAGCCGGGGTGGTCGCAGACAAGCACTCCGCTGGCGGACTTCCGGGCAATCGCACGACCCCGATCATCGTGGCGATCGTGGCATCGCTCGGTCTCACGATGCCGAAGACGTCGTCGCGGGCGATCACGTCGCCAGCCGGAACCGCCGATACCATGGAGACCATGGCCCCGGTCGAGCTGGACGTGGCGGCCATTCGCCGTGTGGTCGAGCGTGAGGGTGGATGCGTCGTATGGGGTGGCGCGGTCAAGCTCAGCCCGGCCGACGATATTCTCATTCGGGTCGAACGCGCGCTCGATCTCGATACCGAAGGGCAGCTGATCGCGTCCGTGCTATCGAAGAAGATCGCGGCAGGTTCGACCCACCTTGTCGTCGATCTTCCCGTCGGTCCGACGGCGAAGGTGCGCAGCCGCGAGAGCGCGGAGGCCCTGTCACGCGATTTGGTTAGTGTCGCCGAGACATTTGGACTGCACACCAAGGTCGTGCTGACCGACGGGCTGCAGCCGGTCGGGCGAGGCATCGGGCCCGCCCTGGAGGCACGCGATGTGTTGGCCGTGTTGCAATGCAAGCCGGAAGCTCCGCAGGACCTGCGGCGGCGGGCCATCGCGCTCGCAGGCGCTTTGCTCGAGCTCGGGGGTGCGGCATCCGAAGGCGGCGGCGAGGCGATCGCGACGGCGGCGCTCGAGAATGGTCGCGCTTGGCAGAAGTTCCAGCGCATCTGCGAGGCTCAGGGCGGAATGCGGGCGCCGCCGAAGTCGCGCCAGCAACGGCCGCTTTTGGCCGAGCGATCGGGACGCGTGCATGCCATGGACAATCGCAGGATTGCCCGCTTGGCCAAGCTCGCCGGCGCACCCGACGACAAAGCGGCGGGCGTGGACCTTCGTGTCGCGGTCGGGGATCCGGTCGCATCCGGTCAGCCCCTGTGCACCGTTCACGCCGAGTCGCCCGGTGAATTGGCATATGCGTTCGACTATGCGGCGGCAAATCGCGATATCGTTGCGGTCCACGAGTCATGACCAGATCGCTTGTCATTGCGATGTTGGGCAACGGAGCGATGGCGAAGAGCTTGCCCAACGTCTTGAGGCCGATATCGCGGGCTCGAGTTCCAGACATTTGCCGATGACGACAAGCCGCGTCCGGCGTCGGCCGCCGATCTTGCGCTGATGCGGCGCATGGACGAGCTGCATCTGGAGTTCCCCTTCGCCGGCGCGCGCATGCTGCAGGGGCTGCTGGCTGCCGAAGGGAGCAAG
>Ga0306923_10003000_pt1:2500-15726 | contig 15726 bp, 14 predicted proteins | sample sta12Can44000108_FD_203841 | JGI IMG/M metagenome (GOLD analysis project Ga0306923, IMG submission 203841) | Lab enrichment of tropical soil microbial communities from Luquillo Experimental Forest, Puerto Rico - statanox.12C.anox.44.000.108 (v2)... | ecosystem: Environmental >... | reverse complement strand
TCAGCTACCTCACCGACGCCCTCACCAGGATCGTCAACGGTCATCCGAACCGCGAGATCGACCAGCTGCTGCCGTGGGCTTACCGAAGGCAAGACCTCAGAGCCGTGGCCTGAGAACGACGCTTACAGAGGACCAAGCCCATCATCTGGTTCTCTCGTTTCCGGTTCAAGCTCCAATACACACACTGTCTATCGTTTTGGGACAACCCGGCACTGATACCACTAACACCCTTGCAGCCTTACAAATTGGAAATAGCGTTCAAAGTGCGCTGAACAACACGACCGTAAAAGTAACGCTTCCACCCTAAAAACTTCAGACCACTTAAGTGAAGCGTAGGTGCTTCAACAAGAAAGAGATGCCGCGTGTACGAGACCTGTTATACTTTTTTGAGGGCAAAAATATTTAAAAGAAAAATCCCGCTAACTCATTGAGTTAGCGGGATTGATTTGGTTGCGGGGATAGGATTTGAACCTATGACCTTCAGGTTATGAGCCTGACGAGCTACCGGGCTGCTCCACCCCGCGATAAACCTTTGCGCGCCTTCACCTAAAACCAATTGCCGAAACGGCACTGTCAACGCTCTGAGGCGCCGCTTCCGTCCGGAGGCTTCCTGAGAAGGCAACCCGCGGCAAATGCCGGTGGGTCGCGGGGCGTATGTATCAACGTGCGCCCGCTTTGGAAAGGGCCGCGGAGCGGCTTTTGAGGATTTTGTGACAGCAAACATCCGCCGGATCGCACGCTTCGAAAAAAATGGCCAAGCCCGATGGTCCAACGGCCTCGCCAACCGCGGCTTAGGTTGTTGTTTAAGCACGGTCTTTTTCCAAAGACCCGGTTCCCGTCTCGCGCTGACGCGGTCCTCTCAGCTCGGGTCAGCAGCCAAAATCCCTTGCCAGAAGTTCCGCAAAGTCCGAGCTTTCTGGACAAAAGAAATGCGCGCGGGAGGGACGAGGGGATGGATACTTTTGATTTCGTCGTCGTGGGCGGCGGCTCCGGCGGCTGCGCCGTCGCAAGCCGTCTTTCTGAGGATCCGGCCACCTCGGTGGCGCTGCTGGAGGCCGGCGGCAAGGACGACAATTGGGTGGTGACGACGCCCGGCGCGATGATCCTGATGATCGCAGGCCCGGTCAACAACTGGGCCTTCAAGACGGTACCGCAGAAGGGCCTCAACGGCCGGATCGGCTATCAGCCGCGCGGCAAGGGGCTCGGCGGCTCATCGGCGATCAACGCTATGGTCTATATCCGCGGCCACAGGAACGACTACGACCATTGGGCCGCACTCGGCAACACCGGCTGGTCCTATGCGGATGTCCTGCCCTATTTCAAGCGTTCCGAGGACAATTCCGAACTCGATGGCGCGTATCACGGCAAGGGCGGCCCGCTCCATGTCACGGGCCTGCGAACCGACAATCCCGTACGAGAAATCTATTTGCAGGCGGCGCGCGAGGCGCAATTCCGCGTCCGCGAGGATTTCAACGCGGAGGAACAGGAGGGACTCGGTTCTTACCAGGTCACGCAATTGAACGGCGAGCGCTGGAGCGCTGCGCGGGGCTACATTCACCCGTTCATGGACAAGCGCTCCAATTTGCGTGTCGAGACCAATGCGCACTCAACGCGCATCCTGTTCGACGGCAAGCGCGCGGTCGGCGTCGAATACCGGCAGGGCAAGGAGACCCGGCAAATCCGCGCCCGGCGCGAAGTGATCCTTTCCTCCGGCGCGTTCCAGAGTCCCCAGCTCCTGATGCTTTCGGGCGTCGGCGACGGCACCAGGCTTGCCCAGCACGGCATTTCAACCGTCCATCATCTGCCCGGCGTCGGCTTGAACCTGCAGGACCACCCGGATTTCGTCTTCGGTTTTACGTCGGATGCGCCGTATTTCACCGGGCTTTCGTTTGGCGGGATTGCGCGGATCTTCAAAGGCATCGCGCAATACCGGCGCGAACGGCGCGGCCCGATGACCTCGAATGTGGCCGAATGCGGCGGCTTCCTCAAAACCCGGCCCGACCTCGACGTCCCCGACATCCAGCTGCATTTCTGCATGGCCATGGTGGCCGATCACGGCCGCAAGCCGCGCTGGGGCACCGGCTTTTCGTGTCACGTCTGCCTGCTGCGTCCGAAAAGCCGCGGCAGCGTCTGGCTGCAAAGCGCCGATCCGTTTGCTCCGCCGGCAATCGATCCGAATTTTTTCGGCGAAGAATCCGACCTCGAGACGATGGTCGCGGGCTTCAAGACCACCCGGCGGCTGCTCGATGCGCCCGCGCTTAAAGCGCTGCAGAAAGCCGACGTCGTTGCGGCAGGCGTGAAGACCGACGAGGAGATCCGAAACGTCCTGCGCAACAACGTCGACACGGTCTATCACCCGGTCGGCACCTGCAAGATGGGCATCAACGATCCGCTGGCGGTGGTCGATCCCAGGCTGAAGGTTCATGGGGTCGATGGCTTGCGTGTGGTCGATGCGTCGATCATGCCGACCCTGATCGGCGGCAACACCAACGCACCTTCCATCATGATCGGCGAAAAAGCCGCAGACATGATCAGGTCCGAGCTAAGGGTGAATTGATCACGTCAGCAAGAACCCACCGTCGACGGTGATGACGCTGCCGGTCATGTAGCGTGAGGCGCTCGAGGCCAGCAGCATGATGGCGCCGTCGAGATCGGATTCGTTGCCGACGCGCCGTTGCGGAATCCGCTTGGTCAGTTTCTCACCACCTGGCGTCGACCAGAAATCGTGGTTGATCTCGGTATCGATGTAGCCGGGCGCCAGTGCATTGACGCGGATACGGTTGGCGGCGAGTTCAAGCGCCATCGCCTTCGTCGCCTGAACGATTCCGGCCTTGGAGATGGTGTAGGGTGAAAGAAATTTCACTACGCCAAAACCGAGCACCGACGCGATATTGACGATATTGCCCTCCTGCTTGCGCGCGATCATTCGCCGCGCCATTTCGGTGGCCACGAAATATGCGCCCTTGAGATTGGCGTTGATCACCGAATCCCAGTCGTCTTCCGTCTGTTCAACCGCCATCTTTTCGATCGCGATTCCGGCATTGTTGATGAGCACGCTGACGGGACCAAGCGCCGCCTCGGCGGCGTCGATGGCCTTTCCAATCGAAATCATATCGGTCACGTCCATTTGCACGGCCACGGCGCGACCGCCCTTGGCGCGAATTTCTGTTTCGAGGTCTTTCAGCTTCGCAGTCTGGCGCGCGGCCAGCGCAACTGCGGCGCCGTGGGCGGAAAGCAGGCGCGCGAATTGCCGACCCAATCCTTGCGAAGCACCGGTGATCAAAACGATTTCTTTACTAACATCGAACAGGCCGGCCATGGCTTACTCCAGCGAATCCGCTAGTGCCGCCTATTTGAAGTTCCTGCAGCACAAGCGGCGAATTCGATCCAACTTCGGAAAGCGGGCACTAGAACCGCATTGATACAGACGATTTTAGCGACCGCAAACCGGTTTCGTTGACAAAATCCCGGTATCTGCAAAACACGCAGAGATAGCATCATCCGCCATGAATCCCTTCGACATTGTTGTTTGCATCGCCCTGATTTCCGCTGCCGTCTCCGGCTTCAAGGCCGGACTGCTGCGCAGCGCGGTGACGATCCTCGCCTATCTGGTCGCGATGCCGACAGCGATATTTTTGATGTCGCTGTTTTCGGCAAATGGCGACAGGCTCGGATCGCCGATGGCACAAAGCTCGCCGGTGCTGTTCGGAACTTTTCTGATCACCGGCACCATGCTCGCGAAATTCATGCGAATGGCGCTCGAGGATGCCATCGGACCCGACGCCGGTGTCGCCGATCGCCTCGCCGGCGCCGCGCTCGGTGCGGTACGCACCGGCCTTGTCGCCCTCGCGTTCGTGCTGAGCTATGACCAACTTGCGCCATCCGGACGCCAGCCCTTTTTCCTCACCGGATCGCAGCTTCGACCATTGTTGTCCGCGGCCGGCCAGAAGGGTGTTGGTTCCTTGCCGCCCAGCGTGGTGGCCTATATCGACCGCCTGAAACAGGCCCGGCGGATTTGAACCCGATACCCTTTCTGGTATGCATTTCGGCGGTAGGCGCTCTCTTATCAGCGTCGTCTGGCTTGGCTAGAGTGCTTGGGCCGGCTTGCAGAAAAACATCCGAACCGACGGGAGTGAGACAGTGGATCTTGGGATCAAAGGCCGTCGCGCCATCGTGTGCGCATCCAGCAAGGGATTGGGACGGGGCTGCGCCATGGCGCTTGCCGCCGAAGGCGTGCATGTCACGGTGACCGCGCGGGGGGCAGACGCGCTGGCGAACACCGCCGCCGAAATACGCAAGCTTCACCCCGGCGTCACGGTCACCGAAGTAGCCGGCGACATCACTACGGTTGCGGGACGCGAAGCCGTGCTGAAAGCCTGTCCCGATCCGGACATCCTGATCAACAATGCCGGCGGTCCGCCGCCCGGCGATTTCCGTAACTGGACCCGCGACGACTGGATCAAAGCGATCGACGCCAACATGCTCACCCCGATCGAGCTGATCAAGGCGACCGTCGACGGCATGATGGCGCGCAAGTTCGGTCGTATCGTCAACATCACCTCTGCAGCCGTGAAAGCGCCGATCGAGGTTTTGGGCTTGTCCAACGGCGCACGCGCCGGCCTTACCGGCTTTATCGCAGGCCTGTCGCGCAAGACCGTCATCAACAACGTCACCATCAACGCGCTGCTGCCGGGGCCGTTCAACACCGATCGGCTGCGCAGCGCGGTCGCCAAGGCGGAGGCTGAAAAGCGCGGCATCACGGTGGATGCGATGCTGGCTGAACGTGCAAAACTCAATCCGGCCGGCCGCTTCGGCGAGCCGGACGAATTCGGCTACGCCTGCGCTTTTTTGTGCGGCGCCAAGGCGGGTTTCATCACCGGACAGAACATCCTGCTCGACGGCGGCGCGTTCCCTGGCACGCTTTGAGCGCCGCGTCTTTGCCCGTCACTCAGGCGCGGCTTCGGCCCAGTCTATTCCGAACGCGCTGAGCCCCTCGGCCAGATAGTCGCTGACCAGGGGCTCGCCGAGCAGGTAATCTGCGGCCGCAGTGTCGCGCGTCTCCCGTGCTTCGCGCCGAAGCTCTTCCCACTCTTCGATTCCGCCGTCGCCGCGGCCCAAACGCATCAGGGCGATCAGATCGACCTGCTCGTCCTCGGTCAGACCGTTGATCAGGGCGGTGATCTCGCGCGCCACCGGATCGTGGCCGTCGTCCTCCAATACATCGATCATGTTGTCGTCGGTAGGGTTGGACCCGGAGTCCGGGTCCGTCACGCCCTCCTTGACGTCGAATTCGCGGGTCTTTTCGATCAGAAAGGCGACCTTTTCGGCGGAGATTGCAAGCTCTGGCATCCCACCTCTCCCTATCACTGGCTGTGCTGATTTGCTCAACGCGCGAAGGCATTGAGATGATCCGTTGCGCTGCCTTGAAGAAACCCGCATCTTCGAGAGGCCGCGGTTTTGGTGGACGAATTAGCCGATGGCTGATCTGCCCCGCGGCGCCGCAACGTTGGAAAGAGATGTAGAATGTACTGGAATGTCGGCAGGGTGAAGATCACCAAGATTGTCGAGCTGGAGACGGTGGGCCACACGCGATTCATCCTCCCACACGCCAGCAAGGAAGAAGTGCAGAAACTGCCCTGGCTCATTCCCCATTTCGCGACCGAGGAGGGCCGCCTAAAAATGTCGATCCACACGCTGGTGGTCGAGACGCCCTCGCGCCGGATCGTGGTCGACACCGGGCTTGGCAATGACAAGGAAGGCCGCAACGTGCCGACCTGGAACAACCGAAAAACGCCTTTCCTCGAAACCATGACGGCGGCGGGCTTTCCGACCGACAGCATCGACACCGTGCTCTGCACCCATCTGCACGTCGACCATGTCGGCTGGAACACGCGTCTCGAAAATGGCCGGTGGGTGCCCACCTTCGAAAAGGCGCGCTATCTCTTCGGCAGAAGCGAGTACGAATATTGGCGCGACCACAGCGCGGAACCCGACAAGGCCGCGATTTTTCACGACTCCGTGAAGCCGATCATGGATGCCGGAAAGGCCGATCTGGTCGCAAGCGACTCCAGGATCTGCGATGAACTTGCCCTGATCCCGACGCCGGGCCACAGCCCAGGTCACATGAGCGTGCAGATCCGCTCCGACGGCGAAGAAGGCTTGCTCACCGGCGATGTCGCCCACCATCCCTGCCAGATGGCGCATCTCGACTGGTCGTCGACCGCAGATTCCGACCCTGTGCAGTCCACCGCGACCCGGCGCGATTTGTTCTCCCGCTTCGCCGACAGACCGGTCCTGGTGATCGGCGGACATTTCGACGGCGGCCGTATCAAGCGCGATCGAGACGCCTTCAAATTCATTGTGGCGGGCGACTGAAACCGATCTGGATCGAACTTTTCCGCCGGCTTTCCGGCCGCCCCGCGCCGCGAGGGGCAGCATTGCGCGACGCCAGAGGCAGTTGAATTTAGTCGCGCCCTGTTCCAAGAAGCATCCCAAGCAATTCAAATGCCCAGGGAGTGATCGCAAATGAGGCTTGTTCGTTACGGGGAAATTGGCCAGGAGAAGCCCGGCCTAATGGAAAAATCGGGTCAGCTTCGCGATCTTTCGGCGCATCTTAAGGACTTCGCCGGAGATGCTTTTTCACCGGCCTCGCTGGCCAAAATCGCCGCCCTCGACCCTTCCAGGCTTCCGGCCGTGTCCGGCAATCCGCGGATCGGATCGCCGGTGGGCGGCTCGCCCAAATTCATCGCCATCGGGCTGAACTATTCGGATCACGCCGCAGAGGTCGGCATGGCGTTGCCGAGCGAACCGATCGTGTTCATGAAGGCCAACAACAGCCTGTGCGGACCCAACGATTCAATCGAGAAGCCGCGCGGTTCGACCAAGCTCGATTGGGAAGTCGAGCTGGCGATCATCATCGGGACGCGCGCCAAATACGTCTCCGAGGCCGATGCCCTCAATTACGTGGCCGGCTACAGCATCTGTAACGACGTCTCCGAGCGTTTCTTCCAGCTCGAGCGATTGGGGCAGTGGACCAAGGGCAAGTCGCACGACACGTTCGGCCCGCTCGGTCCGTGGCTCGTGACCAGGGACGAGATTGCGGACGTTCAGAAATTGCCGATGTGGCTCGACGTCAACGGCAAGCGTTGCCAGACCGGATCGACTGCGACCATGATCTTCGGCGTCAGGAAGATCGTTTCCTATCTTTCCGAACTGATGACGCTGATGCCGGGTGACGTCATCGCGACCGGCACGCCGCCCGGCGTCGGTGCAGGGATGAAACCGCCGAAATTCCTCAATGTCGGCGACGTCGTCACCCTCGGCATCGAAGGACTTGGCGAGCAGCGGCAGAAAGTGATTGCGGCGTGAGGACTGGGATCGCGCACGATCCGTCATTGCGAGGAGCGTCAGCGACGAAGCAATCCAGCGTTTGGCGTCCCTCCAGGATTGCTTCGCGGAGCCTGTCATCGGGCGCGCATTCGCGCGGCCCGTTGGCTCGCAATGACCGAAATATTCCATTGAGATCAGGACAAGCACATGAAACTCACATTCTCTCCGGCCTCGCCGTTCGCCCGCAAGGTGCGCATCGCCGCGATCGAACTCGGCTTGATGGACAAGATCGAATTCGTGCCGGCAACGGTGGTGCCCGGCCAGGCCAACGATGAATATTCACGCATCACGCCGCTGAAGAAGCTGCCGGCGCTGATCCTGGACAATGGTGACGTCGTTCTGGATTCCTACGTTATCGTCGAATATCTCGACGAACTTGCCGGTGGCGGCAAGCTGATCCCGGCCTCCGGCACCAACAGGTGGAAGGTCAAGAGCGACCATTCGCTGCTGCAGGGCATGCTCGATTCCATGCTGCTGTGCCGTTACGAGAAAATGGTGCGGCCGCAAGGATTGCAGTGGCAGGCATGGTCCGACGATCACTGGAACCGCGCCTGGAGCGGCATGGCGCGTTTCGACACGCAGGTCGAGGTGCTGTCGCGCCCTCTCGATATCGTGCAGATCGCGCTGACCTGCGTGCTGGGTTATGCCGATTTCCGGTTCGCCGATTGCGGATGGCGCAAGGCCTATCCCAATCTCGATGCCTTCCATGAGCGGATGCTGAGCCGGCCCTCGGTCAAGATTTCGGTTCCGCCCGCGGCATAGGACGATCAGGGGTGAGAGATGCGCGAGGGCAAGCCCGGACTGATGCGCCTTGGCCTCGCCGCCGTCCTTGTGAAGGAAAAACCATGAGTCTGAAATTCAGCGTCGGCAATCTCATCATCCATCGTATCATCGAGCAAGAGACCACCTTCCTGCCGGCGCTCGATCTGTTTCCCGCATTGACGCCGGACCTTTTGGCCGAAAACCGGCAATGGATGCGCCAGGCCGGCGCGCTCGATGCCGAAGACGTCCTGATCCTGTGCTTTCAGTCCTATGTGGTGAAGACACCACACCACACCATCCTGATCGATAGCTGCATCGGCAACGACAAACCGCGGCCGTTGCGTCCGAAATGGAACATGAAGTCCGACGAGACCTATATGCGGGCGCTGGCCGGCGCCGGGTTTTCGGTCGAAGACATCGACTACGTCATGTGCACGCATCTGCACGTCGACCATGTCGGATGGAATACGCGGCTGGAGGCCGGCCGATGGGTGCCGACCTTTCCGAACGCGCGCTACATTTTCGGCAAGACCGAATTCGATTACTGGGCCGAGCAGAACACCAATTCGCCTGTGCCGCCCATCGTCGACAGCGTCTTGCCGGTCGTCGAAGCCAGGCAGGCCGAGATCGTGCGCAGTGACTACGAGATCGGTGACCATGTTCGGATCCTGCCGACGCCGGGTCATACGCCCGGCCATGTTGCGTTCACGCTCGGCCGCGGCAAGGATGACGCGGTTTTCAGCGGCGACTTGATGCATTCGCCATTGCAGACGCGCTATCCGCAAATTTCAGCGAAATTCGATGTCGATCAGGCTCAGGCCGCCAGCACGCGACGCAATTTTCTCGAACGATATTGCGACACCGATACGTTGTGCTGCACGGCGCATTTTCCCTCGCCCTCGACGGGTAAGATCCGTCGCCTCGGCGACGGATTTACCTGCGAGGCCGTCGGCTAGAACCCTGGCTCAGTCGAACAGGCTGGGCGTGTGATTGACCACCGCGCCTTCGATCGCGAGCATCTTCAATTTTGTCGCGACGCCGCCATTGGCGGAAAACCCGCCGGGCTTGTCGCCCGCGGCGAGCACGCGGTGACAAGGCACCACGATTGGACACGGGTTATGCCCGAGCGCCTGGCCGACGTCGCGTGACAGCTCTAGCCCGCCGAGCCGCCTCGCAATATCGCCATAGGTCATCGTCTTGCCGGGCGGAATGGTGCGGGCGATGTCATAGACGCCGCGGTTGAATTCCGGAACGCCCTCCAGATCGAGCACGATGTCCTTGAGGTCGTTCGGCTTGCCCTCGAGCAGCTCAACCATGCCATCGATCGCGTGCTGAACTTGCGCCGGTGGCGTCGCTTCCGCGATATCGCCGTAGCGCTGGACGATGCGGGAACGGGTTTTTTCCTCAGCTCCCATCGGCAACTGCACCCCGTTGATGCCGCGCGCACCCCACACGATGGCGCAAGCGCCGATCGCGGTGTCGAACATTGCAAAATTGTTACCGGTCATGGCTGGCTCCAACTCTGTTCGCCCATGCTTGCGAATATGAACGCCTGGTGTGAAATCTAGGCTTGGAAATTGTTGCGATCCACCCGGATTCCGGGGGAACTTCTGGGCCGCAACCATATGCCTTCCGCAGGACGCAGCATACAGATCCCGCCACTTTCATGGGCGCCTTCGACCTGGAGTCCGCATGCAGTGCGCCGGCGCCGCTTGGTAAACCGTCTGTCCAGGTGCTATCCTCGGATCAAATAAGAGGGGGCTTCGCCCCGAAAAACGCGAGGAGGAACCGCCATGAAACTGACGGCACAGCAGATCGACGACTTCAACCGCGAGGGCTGGCTGTTTCTCCCCGAGCTCTTCAGCCCCGAAGAGGTTGCCCTGCTCGCGCACGAAGCGGTGAACATCTACGACACCCAGCGGCCGGAGGTATGGCGGGAGAAGAGCGGCGCGCCGCGAACGGCCTTCGCCGCCCATCTCTACAACGAAGCCTTCCGCATCCTCGGCGCGCATCCGCGCATGATCGAGCCGGTCGAACAGATCTTCGGCGAGAAGGTCTACATGCACCAGTTCAAGATCAACGCGAAATCGGCCTTCACCGGCGACGTCTGGCAATGGCACCAGGACTACGGCACCTGGAAGCGCGACGACGGCATGCCGCAGCCGCGCGCGATGAACATCGCAATTTTCATCGACGAGGTGATGCCGATCAACGGTCCTCTGATGCTGGTGCCGCGGAGCCAGCATGCCGGCGACCTCAAGGCGTCGCATGACCTTGCAACCACGTCCTATCCGCTGTGGACGTTGGACGAGGAAACCGTCACGCGGCTGGTGAAGGAGGGCGGCATCGTCGCGCCGACCGGCAAGGGGGGCGGTCTTCTGATGTTCCATGGCAATCTGGTGCACGGCTCGGCCGGCAACATCACACCCTATCCGCGCAAAATCGTCTATCTGACACTGAACGCCGTCTCGAACTACATCCGCAACCCGACACGGCCGGAATATATCGCCCATCGCGATTTTACCCCGATCCAGACGGTGGATGATGACGCGCTGCTCCGGCTTGCCCGCGCCCAGCGCCAGGCGGCGGAGTAGCTGTTTTCGTGCCCCGGATGCTGCGCAACGTGAAACATTGCGCGGCTGATCCGGGGCCTTTCATTGCAAGGTCTCAATGGGTCCCGGCTCTGCGGCGCACCGCTTCAGCGCCGCACCGCGTCCGGGACAAAAGACAATCGGTCCACCATGAATCTCTCCCGCCTCCTGCAAGCCCGCGCCGCCGCCGGAAAGCCGGTCCGGGTCGCGCTGATCGGTGCCGGCAAGTTCGGCTCAATGTTCCTCTCGCAAGTGCCGCATACGAGAGGGCTGGAAGTGCCCGTGATCGCCGATCTCGATCCGGAGCGCGCGCGCGAGGCCTGCCGCATCGTCGGGTGGGACAAGGAGCGGATCGCGGCAACGACCTTCACGGCCGACGGTTCGAAAGCAATCTCTGGCAACGCTGAAGTCATCGTGGAGGCGACCGGCAATCCCGCTGTGGGTATCAGGCATGCGCGCGCCGCGATTGCGGCGGGCAAGCACATCGTCATGGTCAACGTCGAGGCCGACGTGCTGGCAGGGCCGCTGCTGGCGGAAGAGGCGCGCAAGGCGGGGGTAGTCTATTCGCTCGCCTACGGCGATCAGCCGGCACTCACCGCCGAAATGGTCGACTGGGCCCGCGCCACCGGCTTCCATGTTGTCGCCGCCGGCAAGGGGACGAAATATCTTCCGGCCTATCACGACGTCACGCCGGAGGGCGTATGGAGCCATTACGGCCTGTCGGCGGACGAGGCGCAATCGGCGGGCATGAACCCGCAAATGTTCAATTCGTTTCTCGACGGCACCAAATCGGCCATCGAAATGGCGGCGATTGCCAATGCGACGGGACTGGACGTGCCTTCCAAGGGGCTCGCGTTCCCACCCTGCGGAGTCGACGATCTGCCGCTGGTGATGCGGCCGCGCGAAGCGGGCGGCGTGCTGGAAAAATCGGGACTGGTGGAAGTGGTATCGTCGCTCGAGCGCGACGGACGGCCAGTATTCCGCGATCTGCGCTGGGGCGTTTATGTCGTGCTTGAAGCCCCGAACGACTATGCCGCCGATTGCTTCAGGCAATACGGCCTGAAAACCGATTCAAGCGGCCGCTATGCGGCGATGTACAAGCCGTATCATCTGATCGGGCTCGAGCTTAACATCTCGATCCTGTCGGCGGCGCTGCGCCGCGAACCCACCGGACAGCCACATGGCTTTCGCGGCGACGTGGCGGCTGTGGCGAAACGAAACTTGCGCGCCGGCGAGATGCTCGACGGCGAAGGCGGCTATACCGTGTGGGGCAAGTTGATGCCGGCAGCCGCAAGTCTCAAAGCCGGCGCGCTGCCGATCGGGCTTGCACATCGCGTGAGGCTGAGACAGGACGTCGCACATGGCGCGCTGGTGCGCTGGAGCGATGTCGAGATCGACATGGATAACGAGACAGTCCGGACAAGGCGGGCAATGGAGGCAAAGCTCGGCGCCCGCTGAGACCGCTCGCAAAGCCCTTCTCGCAAGTGCGTAAACCTCGCGAACCCTTGATTCCCCGAAATCGATTGGTCATGCTGCCCATTCCGGAAGATGCAGCCGGTATGATCAACGTCCGCCGTCGGCGAAACAAAAAGCGACAGTCAAGATCGTTGTCCCTCGTCGAGAAACCGGCGCCAATGGAGGGGATACGTATGAAACGTCGTGAATTTCTGAAAGCCGGCGGTATCGGTCTTGCCGCCAGCACGGTGGCCGCGCCCGCAATCGCGCAATCGATGCCCGAGGTGAGGTGGCGGCTCGCCGCGAGCTGGCCTAAGTCGCTGGATACGCTCTATGGCGGCTGCGAGTTCTTCTGCAAGCGCGTTGCCGAGATCACCGACAACAAATTCCTGATCCAGCCTTTCGCCTCGGGCGAGATCGTGCCGGGTCTGCAGGTGCTCGACGCGGTGTCGAACGGCACGGTCGAGATGGGTAACACCGCGCTTTATTATTACTGGGGCAAGAACGCCGCTTTCACGTTCGGCACCTCGCTGCCGTTCGGCCTCAACACGCGACAGCACATCTCGTGGCTGACCTGGGGCGGCGGGCAGGATCTGCTCAATGACCTGCTGAAGGAGCATAATTGCATCGGCATTCCGACCGGCAGCACGGGCGCCCAGATGGGCGGCTGGTTCCGCAAAGAGATCAAGACGATCGCCGATTTCCAGGGACTGAAATTCCGAGTCGGTGGTTTTGCCGGCACCATCATCGCCAAGGTCGGCGGCGTGCCGCAGCAAATCGCCGGCGGCGACATCTATCCGGCGCTGGAGAAAGGCACGATCGATGCCGCCGAATGGGTCGGTCCGTATGACGACGAGAAGCTCGGCTTCGCCAAGGTCGCCAAATTCTACTACTACCCAGGCTGGTGGGAGGGCACCGGCCAAGGGCACAACGTCATGAACCTCGCGCGCTGGAATGCGCTGCCGAAGGCCTATCAGGCGGCGATCACCGCAGCCTCAGAGGACGTCTTTACCTGGGTCACCGGCAAAT
>Ga0306923_10002998_pt1 | contig 15731 bp, 14 predicted proteins | sample sta12Can44000108_FD_203841 | JGI IMG/M metagenome (GOLD analysis project Ga0306923, IMG submission 203841) | Lab enrichment of tropical soil microbial communities from Luquillo Experimental Forest, Puerto Rico - statanox.12C.anox.44.000.108 (v2)... | ecosystem: Environmental > Terrestrial >... | reverse complement strand
CTTGGATGGGGTCGCCAGCAGGGACAAATCGGTGATAGGACGCACCTTGGCGATGCGTTCCTTGGCGGCGGCGATGTAGCCGGGGTCGCGCTCCATGCCGATGAAGTGGCGGCCCAGCTTCTTGGCCACGGCGCCGGTGGTGCCGGTGCCGAAGAACGGGTCCACCACCACGTCGCCCGGCTTGGTGGTCGCCATCAGCACGCGGTACAGCAGCATTTCCGGCTTCTGGGTCGGATGCACCTTGGCGCCTTCCGAGCCCTTCAGCCGCTCGGACCCGGTGCACAGCGGAATGGTCCAGTCGCTGCGCATCTGCAGGTCGTCGTTTAGCGCCTTCATAGCGTCGTAATTGAAGGTGTAGCGCGACTCCGCCGACTTGGCGCACCAGATCAGCGTCTCATGCGCGTTGGTGAAGCGGGTGCCGCGGAAATTGGGCATGGGGTTGGTCTTGCGCCAGACGATGTCGTTCAGCATCCAGAACCCCAGGTCCTGGAGGGTGGCGCCGACGCGGAAGATGTTATGGTAGCTGCCGATCACCCACAGGGCGCCGTCATCCTTCAGCACGCGGCGCGCGGCCGCCAACCAGCGGCGGGTGAACTCGTCATAATCCTTGAAGCTGTCGAAGCGGTCCCATTCATCATCGACGCCGTCGACCTTGCTGTTGTTGGGGCGCAGCAACTCGCCCCCCAGCTGGAGGTTATAGGGTGGGTCGGCGAAGACCAGATCCACCGAGCGGGCGGGGAGGGCTTCGAGTTGGGCGATGCAGTCGCCCTCGAGGATGGTGTCGAGCGGTAGGGCCATGGCGGCCACTTTGAGTCAAATGGCAGAGTCAGTCAAGAACCTATTGAATCTATTGATTCTACTAAAACGATTCGGAAGGGCATCGCCCGAGCGGATTATTGCCGCGCCCCCGCCCCTAGCCCAAATGGCCTGGGCGGAGCGGATAATCAGGGAGGTGGACCATGCCCATCGGACCGCACTTAATGCGTCGCCACTGGCAGGACTGGGCCAATCTGGCCGTGGGCGTGTGGCTGTTCATTGCCCCCTGGGTGCTGGCCTATGCCGGTCTGCGCCCGGCGGCTTGGAATTCCTGGATCATGGGCGCCGTGGTGGCCGCCGTGTCGGTGGCGGCGCTGATCCTGTTCGCCGCCTGGCAGGAATGGGTCAACGTGGTCCTGGGGGTATGGCTGCTGGTCTCGCCCTGGGTCATGGGCTTCGCCAGCGCCGAAAACGCCAGCGCGTTGTGGAACCACGTGATCGTCGGCCTGGCGGTGGGCGGCCTAGCCCTGTGGGACGCCTTGGCGCACGGCGCCGAGGACAGGGTGGCGATCTAGCCTATAACAGCGACATCTGCGCGATGGGGGCGAAGCTGGTGCGGTGGTGGGGCGTTGGGCCCAGGGTGCGCAGCGCCGCCAAGTGCTGGGCGGTGCCGTAGCCAGCGTTGCTCTCCCAGCCGTAACCGGGGAATTGGCTCGCCAAATCGGCCATCAGGCGGTCGCGGCGGACCTTGGCGATGACCGAGGCGGCGGCGATGGAGAGGCTGAGGCCGTCGCCGCCCACCAGACAGCGCACCTGACACCCGAGCGGCGGCACCTGGTTGCCGTCCACCAGGGCATGCTCTACCGGCTGGCCGAGGGCCTCCACCGCCCTTTGCATGGCAAGGAAGGTGGCCTTCAGGATGTTGAGGCGGTCAATCTCGTCGACGCTGGCCTCGCCAAAGCCGCAGACGCAGCTTTCCAGCACCAGGGTGGCCAGGGCCTCGCGCTTGCGGGCGGTCAGCTTCTTGGAATCGTCCAGTTCTTCGGCCAGCCGGGCCGGCAGGGTGGCGGCATCGATGATCACCGCCGCGGCGATCACCGGCCCGGCCAGCGGCCCCCGGCCCACTTCGTCGATACCGGCAACTACACCGCGCAGGGACCGTTCCAGCGACAGATCAGGCATCGGCTCCCCCCGGCACTTTTTTCGGCAGCAGCTTGCGCCCCTTGCCCAGGGCGCCAGCCACGGCGTTGGCCTCGCGGCCGTAGAGCGAGGCCAGCAGGCCCCGCAGGTTGGTGTCGGCCACCTGATGCAGGCGCCGCATGGTAAACAGCCAGAACGGCGACAGGACCAGCGACAGCACGGTCACCCCCACCACCAGCTTGGTCTCGGACGCGGTAATCAGGCGGCCGGCGCGACCGATCTCGGCCAGCAGGAAGCTGAACTCGCCGATCTGCGCCAGCGCCACGCCGGCAAAGAACGAATCGCGCCAGCCCTGGCGCAGCAGCCGCAACGAGGCCACGTTCAGCATGGTCTTGAACAGGGTGACCATGAGCAGGAGCGCCAGCACCTGGCCCAGGTTCTTCCAAATGAACTTGAAATCGATCAGCAGGCCAATGGACAGGAAGAACACCATCAGCAGCACGCTTTGGACCGGCGCGGCGTTCTTCAGCACCATTTCGCGCTGAGACGAATTGCCGATGACCACGCCGGCCAGAAAGGCGCCATAGGCGGGCGACAGGTCCATCAAACCCGACAGGGCGGCGGCGCCGAAGCACCAGGCCAGCGCCGTCAGCGGCCCCAGCTCCACCGAGCGGGCCAGCCGCTCGCTTATCGGCAGGCGCAGCTTGCGCTTCAACAGCAGCCAGAACAGCACCACCAGGAACACCACGCTGAACACCACCTTCATCAGGTCCAGCGGGACGATACCCTTGCGCTCCAGCCCGCCCAGGAACAGCATCATGGGCACCACGGCCATGTCCTGGGCGATCAGGATACCGATGATGGAACGGCCCACCGGCTTGTCCAGATCGCCTGAGCTTTCCAGCATCTTGATGACCACGGCGGTGGACGAGACCGCCACGGCGAAGCCCAGCACCATGGCCAGGCCGAAGCTCCAGCCCAGCACTTGGCGTAACAGCAGCGCCGTGCCCACCGAACCGGCGATCTGGATCACGGTGGCGAACACCGCCACCCGCCAGCCCTGGACGAAGCGGCGCAGGTCCAGCTCGATGCCGACCACGAACAACAGCATCAGCACGCCGAACTCGGCGAGCGTCCCGACGGCGTCCTCGTTGTCCACCAGCTTGAGCCCGCTGGGGCCCAGCACCACGCCGGCCAGGATGTAGCCGACGATGGCCGGCTGGCGCAGACGAGTCATCACCACGCCGCACAGCAATGCGGCGAGGGCAACCAGGGCGGCAGCGGTCAGTTCGGGGTGATGGACTTCCATGGCCTTCGGGTCTTAGCACGTCTCGCGCATTCGGTTTAGCCGCAAGTGGTGGCGAGAATGCGGCAGAGGAAGGCATGGTGGCGGAAATCGCAGGTTGCGCTAGGATGGAAGACGCGAAAGTCCAGGAGGGGGACCCATGCGAACCACCTTGTGCGCCCTATTGTGCGCATGGCTGACCATGGCCGGCGCCGCACGTGCCGCCGAGCTGAAAATGCTGACCTGGTCGTCCTACGTCTCACCGCAGCTGATCGAGCGGTTCGAGAAGGAAACCGGCGTCAAGGTCCGCATGGACACGGTCACCAACTATGCCGACCTGCTGAAGCCGCTGGAGACCGGGGCGTCGGGCTACGACATCGCCTTCCCCGCCGACTTCCAGGTGCGCCACCTGGTTGCCAAGGACCTGATCGAGAAAGTCCATGTGGACCGCCTGCCCAATTTCTGGAACATCGAGGACGTGTGGCGCTCGCGCTCCCTAGATCCACGCAACGAGTACACGGTGCCACACGTGTGGGGTACCACCGCTTTCGTGGTGGATACCGGCGCCTATAACGGCGATGCCGACACCATGAAGCTGCTGTTCGACCCGCCGCCCGAGGTCAAGGGCAAGATCCTGCTGCTGGAAGGCGGCTACGATATGGTCCAGTTGGCGCTGGTCTGGCTGAAGCTGCCGCGTTGTTCGACCAAACCTGAGCACATGGACCAAGTCGAAGCCCTGTTGCTGCCCATGCTGCGGCACTGTCCCCTGGCCAACATCGACACCATCATCGACTCGCTGGCGTCGGGTCATTACGTGCTCGGCGTGGCGTGGAACGGCGACGCCCTAAGGGCGCGCGAAAAGCGGCCGTCGCTCCGCTATTCCCACCCGCGCGAAGGCTCGCTGGTGTGGACCGACGTGCTGGTGGTGCCCAAGGGGGCACCCAACCGGGCCGACGCGCTGAAGTTCATGTCGTTCATGATGCGGCCCGAGATCGCCGCCATGGAGACCAACTACAACGGCTACGCCAACATGATTCGCGGCTCGGAACAATACCTGGACCGCCGTCTGGTCGATGCGCCCGAGATCATCGCGCCCATCTCTTCGTCGCTGGACTTCTTCACCTATTGCGACAATGCTGCCGAAACCCAGCAGGAACTGTTCTGGAAGAAATTGCGTGAAAAGGCCGGCAAGTGACCCCGCCCATGTCAGGATTCTGTCAGGTTCGCCTGTCAGGGTCCGGCCCCGAATGTCTGCGGCAAGCCGCCAGATGAGACGGAAGCGCTGAGAATGGATCTGTTCGGGGACGTCTCGTTCATCGGCACGCCGCTAAAAATCTTCCTGGTGGACCTGCTGCTCAGCGGCGACAACGCCGTGGTCATTGCCCTGGCCTGCCGTTCGCTGCCGCCGCGCCACGCCCGCAACGCCGCCATCCTGGGCACCGTCGTCGCCATCCTGCTGCGCCTGCTGCTCACCTCGGTGGCGGCGGCCGTGCTGCAGGTGCCCTATCTCAAGCTGTTGGGCGCGATCGCCCTGGTGGTCATCGCGGTCAAGCTGATCCTGGCCGAAGAGGACGATGCCGGGGCCAAGGTGGCCGCCCGCGACGACCTGTTTTCGGCCATCGGCGTCATCGTCGTCGCCGACGCGGTGATGAGCATCGACAACGTGGTGGCGGTGGCCGCCGCCGCCCAGGGCGACATCGGCTACCTGCTGCTGGGCCTGGGCCTGTCCATCCCGCTGCTGGTGTTCGGCAGCCTGATCATCGCCCGCATGCTCAACCGCTATCCCGTGCTGATCAGCGGCGGCGGCGCCGTGCTGGGATGGATGGCGGGCGATATCGCCGTGTCCGACCCGGCGATTGCCGAGTGGATCGGCAGCCAGTCCTTCGGCCTGGCCGCCTTGGCCCCGGCACTGGGCGCCCTGTTCGTGCTGCTGCACGCCCGCATCATCGAGCGCGAGCGCCAGCAAGAGGGCGTCGCCCTGGTTCCGGCCGGCGGCGCCTTGCTGCACGAGCTGGCCGAAGCCATGCCCTTCTCGGCCGGGCCGGAACCGGCCCCCGTTCCCGTAGTTGAATTGGAGCCCGCTGCCGTGGCCGCCCCCCAAGCCGATCCCCAGCCGGAAGAAGCGGAATCCTCCGAGGCTGCCGCCGCCGACACTGCCGAGCGTGGCCGAGGCATCGCCGACAGCGTGCTGCTGGTCGGCATGATCGGCGTGCCCATTGCCTTCGTCGCCACCCTGCTATGGGGCATCATCCACATCGTCTCGGCCGCGCGCCAGTTGTAAGCGGAATCGCCATGACCGCCCAGTCCCCCAACGACTCCCCGGCCTCCACCTCGCTCCTTGCGCAGGGCCGCGCCAAACTGTCCGCCACGCTGAAGGCCGCGGGCCTAGGCGGCCGCGGCCGCTCGCTGCTGGCCGGCTTCGTGCTGGCGGCCTGGGCGCTGTCGGGCATCTACCGTGTCCAGCCCGACGAGCAGGCGGTGGTACTGCGCTTCGACCGGTGGGTCGACACCCAGGAGCCGGGCCTGCACTACCACTGGCCCGCCCCCATCGAGCGGGTGATCCTGCCCAAGGTCACCCAGATCAACCAGGTGCAGGTGTCCGGCCGCAGCGACCGCGCCGGGCGCGTACAGAACCAGATGGTCACCGGCGACGAGAACGTGGTCGAGGCGGACTATGTAGTCTTCTGGAAGATCAAGGATGCCGGCCAGTTCCTGTTCCGCATCGCCGATCCCGAAGCCACCTTGCGCATCACCGCCGAAAGCGCGGTGCACAACGTGATCAGCCACTACCCTATCCAGGCAGCGCTGTCGGACCGGCGCCAGCAGATCGCCGACGAGGCCAAGGATGTGCTGCAGCGCATGCTGGATTCCTATCAGGCCGGAATCCTGGTAACCCAGGTGCAGTTGCAGCGGGTCGATCCGCCGGCGGCGGTGATCGATGCCTTCAATGACGTGCAGCGCGCCCGCGCCGACCAGGAGCGTGCCCGCAACGAGGCCGAGGCCTACGCCAACGACATCATCCCCCGCGCCCGCGGCGAGGCCGAGCGCATGGCGCAGGAGGCGGCCGCCTACAAGACCCAGGTGGTCAACCTCGCCAAGGGCGAAATCCAGTCCGTCCAGGCGGTGTACGAAAGCTACAAGCTGTCCAAGGACGTGACCTCGTGGCGCCTGTACCTGGACAGCGTGGATTCGGTGCTGCGCAAGGCCGGCAAGGTGATCATCGATTCCTCGGGCAAGGGCGTCTCCAGCGTGGTGCCCTACATGCCGCTGTCGGACAAGACCGACAAGGCGCAAGGAGCCAAGCCATGACCAGCCGCAACCAGATCGCCGGCGCCGCTTTGGGCCTGCTCGCCTTCCTCGGGCTGTCGTCGCTCTACACCGTGGGCCAGAGCCAGAAGGCGCTGGTGGTGCGCCTGGGCAAGCCGGTGGGCGTGATCGAGGAGCCAGGCCTGCAGGTGAAGATGCCGCTGGTGGACAGTGTGCAGTACACCGACACCCGCCTGCTGGCGCTGGAGCCGCCCTCGGAGCAGATCATCCTGGGCGACCAGAAGCGCATCGAGGTGGAATCCTTCGCCCGCTTCCGCATCGTCGATCCGCTGCGCTATTACCAGTCGGTGCGCACCTTGGACCAGGCCCGCTCGCAGCTGGCGCAGATCGTCAGTTCGTCGCTGCGCCGCGAACTGGGCCAGGTCATGCTGCGCGCCCTGCTGACCGATGAACGCGACCGCATCACCACCCGTATCAGCGCCGAAGTGGCCGAGCGCAGCCGGTCGCTGGGCATCGAGGTGGTGGACGTGGGCATCCGCCGCGCCGACCTGCCGCCCGAGACCAGCCAAGCCATCTATGACCGCATGAAGTCCGAGCGCCAGCGCCAGGCCAAGGAATTGCGCGCCCAGGGCTTCGAATGGGCCCAGCAGATTCAGGGCAAGGCCGACCGCGAACGCACCGTCATCCTGTCCGAGGCCCAGCGCGCCAGCAAGGTGGTGCGCGGCGAAGGCGACGCGGAGGCCAACCGCCTGATCGCCGAGGCGTTCGGCAAGGACCCGCAATTCTTCAACTTCTACCGCTCGCTGCAGACCTACCATCAGGCCCTGGCCGATTCGGCGCCCACCATCGTGCTGACACCGGACACCGAGATGCTGCGGGTGTTCCGCTCGGGCCCGCCCATGGCGAGCAGACACTGAGCTTCACGGCTGCGCGCCACCTGGATCACGGCTGCGCCGTCGCCACCTCGATGGAGAAGACGCTGCCCTTGCCCACCTGCGAGCACACCGAGACCGGATAGCCCAGCAGGGCGCCCAGGCGCTGGACGATGGCGAGCCCCAGGCCAAGGCCCTTGCTGCGATCGCGCGCGGGGTTGCCCAGTTGATAGAAGGCTTCGAATATCATCTTTTGCCGGTCGAGCGGGATGCCGATGCCGCTGTCGACCACCTGGACCATCAGGCCGCCGTTACGGTGGCGACAGCCAACCACGATGCCGCCGCGCCGGGTGTAGCGGATGGCATTCATGACCAGATTGCGCACCATGCGCTTGAACAACACCCGGTCGCTGACCAGGACCACGCTGGACGGCACCCAACGCAGCCGCAGGTTGGCCGCCGCCGCCGCAGGGGCGCAATCGGCAATCACCTCGGCCAACGCCTCGCCGACGGCGAACGACCCCGACGTGGCGGTCACCTGCCCGGTTTCCAGCACCGATAACTCCACGATGCCGGCCAGCAATTCCTCGCCGCTGGTCAACGCCTGCCCCATCCTGACCACCACTGGTGCAAGGTCCGGCCCGGCCTGCTCGGCCATGACCGTGTGGAACAACCGCATGGCCTGCACCGGCTGGCGCAAGTCGTGGCTGACGGCGGCGAGGAAGGCCGATTTCGCGGCGCTGGCCTCATCGGCAGCGCGCCGTGCCGCCTCGGCCTCCTCCTTGGCGGTTTGCAGGCGATCCAGGCTACGGTGCAGCACATGGGCGGCCAAGGCGATCAGCACCCCATCCGCCAGATAAATCACCGAACTGCCCAATTGCATCTCAGCCGGCAGGAACACCCGCCACGCCAGCGCAGCACAAATCAGCGCCGCCATCATACCGGGACCGGCGCCGCCGATCATGGCCGCCAGGCTGACGGCCGGAAAAAAGGTGATGTAGGGCAGCAGCCCCGGCTCGACCGGAGCCAACACCAGGCGCAGCACCAACGCCACCGCGACCATGATTACGGCCGTGGCATAGGCGGCCGGCCGGTTCCGCCGCAGAGCAAGGAACCGGCGCAAGAGACCGTCGATGGCCCGATGCTGCAAAACCTCTGCCCTCCCCCTAGGCAGGACCGCGCAAAAAGAAAGGCGCTCCGCCAAGTCTTACGACTGTGCGAAGCGCCTGGAAAATTAGCAACACCACATACGGACGAGGCGTTACATCCTTAAGTTTAAGGGAGGAGCCCAGGACTCCTCCCTTCCGAGGCTTAGTGGTGCTGCCAGTGGTCGAGAACGTGAGACTGATGATCGACCGCAGTTTCCACGCCGTGGGCCATGGCCGAGGCACCGTGCTCCAGCAAGGCCGCAAACTTGTGCTCGACGACGAAGTACTCGTTGATGGCCTTGCTCATCTGGGCGCCGGTAGAGCTGCTGAAGATGGCCTGATAGTCCAGGGTCATCTCGTGGAGCAGCTCGGCCACGGTCGGAGCATGGGACGCGGTGGTTCCGGTGCCCGAGGTGCTGTTGTCGGCCGTGGTGCTGCCCGAGGTGGTGCCGGTAGCCGAGGTCGAGCCGGTACCGGTGTCCGAGGTGCCATGGTCAGCCGTGGTGCTGCCCGCGGTGGAGCCGGTAGCCGGGGTCGAGCCGGTGCCGGTGTCCGAGGTGCCGTGGTCAGCCGTGGTGCTGCCCGCGGTGGCGCCGGTCGCCGGAGTCGAGCTGGTGCCGGTATCCGAGGTCCCGCTGTCAGCCGTGGTGCTGCCCGAGGTGCCGGTCGCCGGGGTCGAGCCGGTGCCGGTGTCCGAGGTGCCATGGTCAGCCGTGGTGCTGCCCGAGGTGTCGGTCGCCGGGGTCGAGCCGGTGCCGCTGTCGGCCGTGGTGCCGCCCGTAGTGCCGCCCGTGGTGCTGCCCGACGTGGTGCCGGTGGCCGGGGTGCTGGCACCCACGGTGGACACCGAACCGGTACCCTCGGCCGCCGCCACCAGGGCGTTGGCGTCATGGAAGTTGGCGCCGGTCTTGGTGGCATCGACGAACGACGCATGGTCGCCCACGGTCACCGCACCCGTGTACGGCATGTTCGGCCAGGTGATCTGATCGCCGTTCTGCTCGGCACCCATGCCGGCCTTCGGCCACACCGCCGATTCGATGGCCTGCTGGCCGTCGCGGGGCTGGACGTAGACGTTGTTGAACGACCACGGCACGTGCTGCTGCTGGCTCGGATCGTCGTTGCTCCACAGCAGGTACGACGTGGTACGGCCGTCGTTCGAAGCGTCCGAGGTATAATGCAGGTCGACATTGTCCAGCGTCACCTTGCTGGGCGCAATCGAGTACTGCGGGGACATGAACAGGCCCTGGTAGTTGGTGCTGACGTGCACGTTGTGCAGGTCCACCTGGCCGCCCAGATCACCCTGGATCTGGATGCCGTCGGCATGGCCATTCCCGCTCGCGGCCTGGCCGCCGCTGAACGCGCCGTTCACGTTCTCGATGCTGGTGTTCTGCACCACGAGAGACGTGTTCTGGCCACCGGAAATGTCGATGCCGTCGGTGCCGGAAGACTTGGAGTTGTCGATGTGCACACCGTCGACGAACACGGTGCCGGTGGCGCCATAGAACGCCAGGGAGCCGGTCGGGGCGGTGTTCACCTGGTAATCGCCACCCAGCACCATGATGTTGTGACCGCCCTGGGTCTGGATCTTGTCGGTGCGCGTATGGCTGGTATCACCGATAAAGATAACATCCTGGTTGTCGGAGAACGACCAGTAATCCTGACCACCAGTCTTCGACAAATCGATAACAGTGGGATTGGACATGGCCGGCGGTGTCCACATCAGCGAAGCATCAGTATTCGACGCCATTACTCATAACCTCTTCGATGTTGAAGCGAATGAGCGCATCATGGCGCCAATGTCTTAATTGCTGGTGAATTTCGAGATTTATATTTTAAGGCACTCTCGCCTTTATTGTGGCAAAATATTGGCAATACTGCACCGCGATAACAGCGTTTTTTCCAGGGAACGGTTGGCTCGCGGATACATCCATCTGCTTTCGCCGCCTTGGTCCTGCCCCAATCCTTTTGATAATCGGGAACATCTTTCAGTCACCGAGGCTCGTTCCGTCATGATCAAGCGTGTTGCCCTTGCCCTTCTCGCCCTGCCGCTGGCCAACGCTTCTGCCCTTGCCAGCGACGCCTCAGACGTGGCGCGCGAGATGCGGTTGCCGGTCGCCGTGGTGGAAGACGCGTTCGCCAACGTGGACGCCTATGCCAACTCGCCCGAGGGGCCGGCCAACCGCCTGGCCACCGGCGTGCTCAAGGAGCTGGCGCTGAAGGCGTTCAAGAACCGCCTGGGCAATCTGGACGACAGCGGCCCCGGCAAGGGATCGGACGCCAGCGCGGAGGAGCGCAACGCGGTCTACAAGGCCAATGTGCGCACCACGCGGCGCGACGCCACCGAAGCCAGCGAATGCGCCGAGAACAAGGTGACCGTGAGCAGCTCGGAAGCCCTGCCGGTGGTCAAGGACGGCTCGTTCACCTTCGATGCCGCCCACCCGCGCATCACCAGCCGCTCGTGGACCGCCACCTTCTGCCGGGCCCGCACGGCGGGCGGCGATTTCGGCGAGTGGAAGCTGACGAAATAAGCTGACGGCGCGGCGTCGAAGCGGGAACATAGGGCCATGAAGATGTGCGCCCTGCCCGATGACGCCGCGCTTGAACGGCTGATGCTGCGAGCCCTTGGCGATGCCCGCGCCGCCGGGCTGTCAGGCCACGCCGCCCGCCTGCGTGCCGCTCAGGCGGTGCTTGCCGCCCGTCCCGATTTGAATCCGGCTCAGGCGATGGGACTCATCGTCAGGGTAGCCCCCTGACCGCAGCCGCAACGGCTGCGTGCAAGCGCACTTGCATTCTTCCATCCGCAAGGACACTATTCGCCCCGCGCGCGATAAGCGCCAGACCATGTTCCGGTTTGAGGGGTGCTCATGGGGATGATGGAGACGGGCATCAGCGGCGCCAACGTGCGCCTGGCCGACGCCGATTTCGAACAATTGGTCGCCGCCCTGGTAGAGCGCTGCGGGCGGCTGGGAATCAATGCGGCCGACATCGCCGGCCGCATCGAGGACGTCTCCAAGCGTATCGCCACCCAGGCCGAGCTTCTGTCCTCGGCCAGCGCCGCCGCCACCGCCATGGCCGAAGCCAACGACCGCATCGCGGCCCAGGCCGGCGACGCCAAGCAGGCGGTAGAGGCCATGACCGAGCAGATGACCCAGTCACGCGGCGCCATCAAGCGCGCCATGGACGACGTGTTCGGACTGGTTGAAGGCACGACCCGCATCGAAGCCCAGTTGCCGGGCCTGCAATCCTCGCTGACCAAGGTGGACGGCGCCACCAAGGAGATCGAGGCCGTGGCCCGTCAGACCAACATGCTGGCCTTGAACGCCACCATCGAAGCGGCACGCGCCGGTGAGGCGGGAAAGGGCTTTACCGTGGTGGCCAACGAGGTGAAGGCGCTGTCGCGCAAAACCGCCGACATCGTCCGCGACATCCAAGGCACGGTGGCCGAGTTGCGGCGGCAAATGACCGTGCTGATCGAGGAAAGCGGCGCCACCTCCGGCACCGCCGCCGCCGCCCAGGCCGGGTCCGGCCTCATCGGCGAGGCGGTGTCGGGCCTGGATCATGTGTGCGAGCGCATGATTGATTTGGCCGCGGGCGTCGTGGATATCGCCGAATTGGCCGAGACCAATTCCACCCGCTGCGGCGAGGTGGTGAACCAGGTCCGCCAAGTCACCGAGAGCGAATCCCTGTCCCGCACCGACGCCGAGGAAGTCACCGCCGCCGCCTACCAGTTGGTGGACGTGGGCGAAGAGGTCATCGGCCTTCTGGCCTCGGCGGGCATCGAGACCGACGACACCATCTACATCAACGCCGTGCGAGCGACCGCGCAGAAGGTCCAGGAGGCGCTGAGCCAAGCGGTGGAGAACGGCGACATCGACGTGAACACCATGTTCGACGAGAACTACGTCGAGATGCCCAACATCCAGCCGCCCCGCTACACCACCCGCTGGCTGCCGCTGGTGGAGCGGTTGATCCCCGACATCGTCGAGCCGCCGTCGATGCTCACGCCCAAGGTGGTGCTGTGCACCATCACCGACCGTAACGGCTACATGCCGGTCCACAACAAGCGCTATTCCAACCCGCCCGGCGCCGACCCGGTGTGGAACGCCCAGAACTCCCGCCAGCGCATGATCCACCGGGACCGCACGGCCACCAAGGTCGGCCAGTCGACCAAGCCCTTCCTGGTGCAGACCTTCCGCCGGAACATGGGCGACTCGTTCCAGGTACTGAAGGACGTGTCCGCGCCGGTGTTCATCCGCGGCCGCCTGTGGGGCAACGTCCGCATGTGCGTGAAGGTGTGACCCGCAAGCGGAGCCGACCCGTTAGGCCTTCGGCGCGGTGGCGATGACGTACAGCCATTCGGCATGGACGCGGCCGGTCAGCGCCTCGTTGACGGACCAACTGGCGAAGCCCGCTTCGCGCAACGGCGCCTCCAACTGGTGCGGCTCCCAGTAACAGAAGAACCGGGGAGCCCCGAGCTTCATGCGCGACCACTCCTCGCCGCGCCCGCGCTTCAGGCTGAAGGCGAAGCGGCCACCGTCGCCCAGCGAGCGGCGCAGCTTGCCAAGCACCCGGGCAAACTCGTCCCGGCTGAAGTGAAGCAGCACCGCATTGGCAAGGATCAGGTCGTAGCCGGCCTCCAGTTCGTCCGTCAGCGCGTTGAACGGCCGGGCATTGAAACCGCTTTCCCGCAGCCGCTCGACGAATTCCGGCACGGCGTCGGTGCATTCCACCCGATAGCCCTTGGCGGCCATGTAGGCGGCATCGCGGCCGAAGGCGCTCCCCAGTTCCAGCACCCGGGCACTGGCAGGCAGCCCCGACAGGGCGGCATCGATCCAGTCCTTGGATGCGCCGGTGACTTCGTGGGCGGTGCGGTCGACGTATTCCTGCACCCTGTCCCGGTACGAGCGCAGGGTTTCGTCGTTGGTGCCCTCAGCCATAATACCCTCCAAGCTCGGCCTCGGCCGACTCGGCCCCAGGAATGGTCAGGGAAAACGAAGCACCGCCGCCAGGGCGGGGGGCATAGGCAGCGCGCCCACCATGCAACTCGGCAATGGTCTTGACTAGGTGCAGGCCGATGCCATTGCCGGCGACGTTGGCGGTGGACGGACAGCGGTAGTACTTCTCGAAGATACGCCGCTCCTCACCGGCTGGCACGCCGGGGCCACGGTCGTGCACGGCGAAGGACACCCAGCCGCCGAAGCTTTCCGCGGTAACCTCGACCTGCTGGTCTACGGGGCCATAGCGGTAGGCGTTGTCGATCAGCGTATCCAGTGCGATGCCCAGCAGCTCGCCATCGGCCATGCAGGCGTCAGGCAGGTCGCGAGTGGCGACGCCGATGGCCTGGCGGTCCTGCATGTGGTTGCGTTCGGCCGCCATCTCGGCGATGGCGGCGGGCGAGATTCGGGCCAGCTTAATCTCGGTGGTCTCGTAGCGCTGGCCGGCCAGGCAGGTCTCGATCAGTCCCACCAGCCGCTTCACCGCCTGGCGGATGGTGGTCAGCCGACCACCCAACTCGGGCTGGCTGGCGGTCTTCAGCTCCAGCACCTGTACCGCACTGTCGATCACCGCCAGTGGCGTCTTGAACTCGTGGGTCACCATGTCGACAAAGGCGCGCAGGCGCTGCTGCACTTTGCGTTCGCCCAACAGCTCGGCCTGCACCTTGGCATGGGCGTGCTGAATCCGCCCCAGGCGGTAAACCAGGGCGACGCCCAGCACGGCGATATGGGTGGTGACGGCAAAACCGTCGAGGTTGCGCCCCAGCCCCACCGGCACCATGGGCAGCAGCGGAAAGGCCACATGGGCAGCGGCGACGGCGATGAGGGGGAGAAAGGCCACCAGATAGAATTTGAGGAGCACGTTGCCCGGTTCGCGCCGGACCATTATGGCGGCCAGCACAACGCTGGTCAGGCTGGCCGCCAGCATCAGCGCCAACGACGACACGGCGACGATAGAGAACAGCGGGCTGGACGTGAGCAGCAACGACAACAGACTTAGCACCCCAACCGCAACGTAGATGCGGTGCATGAACGGCATCGTCTTCCTGAGATCAAGGATGCGGTCCCACAGGAACACGAAGCTGGACAGCGCCCCCAACAGGCCGATGGCGCCGAGCAGGTAGTTGACCGTGCCGCCAGCTGACGGAAACAGCAGCGTGACCAGGGCGGTATGAGTGATGCCCCGGCTCAGCACCGTCCCCACGTACAGCGCATACAACAGCATGGGCACGTCGCGCACCCAGAGGCCGGCCAAGCCGTAGCCGACGATGACCAGCAGCAGCATGCCGAAACGCAGGCCGAACAGCGCGGCCTCGCGCGCCTCGGCGAACATCAACGCGTCGGGCCGCCACAGGGCGACCTCCTCGACGCGGATCTTGTGCAGCGACGCCAGCCGCAGGTAAAGGGTGACCGGCTCGCCCTCGGGCAGGGTAACGCGGACCATGTGGCGTAGCGCCGACAGCGGCAATTGCTCGGCCGGCACCCGCCGGCCCAAGTGGCGTTCCTCAAAGCCCCCCTCGGGTCGCGGCAGGTACGCCCGCACGTCATCGACATCAGGCTCGCCGAAGGCCAGCACCCATTCGGCCGGCATGCCGGGCTGCCGCTGAACGGTAACCCGGTACCAGCGGATGCCGGGATCGAGCCTGGGAGGGCCGGGATCGCGGAACTGATGGCGGCGGATCACCTCGTCCAGCGTCAGCCCGCCGGAATCGTCGGCATACAGTTCCAAACTGCCGTCGAGCGAAAAATGATGCGCCTCGCCTTCAAGCCGCACCGCCTCCGCCGCACGGGTCGGCCCGCAGCACAGCAGCAGCGCCGCCGCAACCAGCCACCCGCAAACCATCCCGGCCCACAGCCGCATGCGCCCTCCTCAACCCCCGGCCATCTTAGCGGCTACATGCACAATCGGCAGCAACATCCAGCTTGGCGGCAAGCGCACCGACGCCTCCCGCCGCGATTCCTTCGAGCGTCATGATGCCCTCCCTGTCGGGCGACTTGGTGCGCCCCTTAGCAGGTGAGTTTAGGCGGCCGAGGCGCGCAGTCAACCATACGGCGATATCCCGGAAGCCGAATGCGCGCCGTCAAGGTGGCACCCGGTCCTTTGGGCTTCCCTTCGCGCCACGCAACCGTGCCATGCCCTGAGGATATACGGTGGCATTCGCCTGCCGATTGTCACCGTGGGTTGCGGTGATATAAGCTCCCAGCGGAACGCATGGAGGCCGGTTGATGGCGAAGATTGAGTGGTCCGACGATCTTTCCGTGGGGAACG
>Ga0306923_10002993_pt1 | contig 15737 bp, 14 predicted proteins | sample sta12Can44000108_FD_203841 | JGI IMG/M metagenome (GOLD analysis project Ga0306923, IMG submission 203841) | Lab enrichment of tropical soil microbial communities from Luquillo Experimental Forest, Puerto Rico - statanox.12C.anox.44.000.108 (v2)... | ecosystem: Environmental > Terrestrial >... | reverse complement strand
GCGGCCGCGCAGCTGCAACGGGGGCAGAGGGGTCGCATCGATGTCCACGCCGCTCGTGTCGAGCGAGCGCTTGAGCGTGCTCGAGAACAGGATCTCGCCCGCGCGCGCCCGCTGGCAGAGCCGCGCGGCGATGTTCACCGCGTCGCCGATGATGGTGTAACTCATGTAGCTGGAGGAGCCGATGTTGCCGGCCACCACATCGCCCTCGTTGATGCCGATACCGAGCCCCGCCTCGACGTGGTAGCGCTCCTTCCAGGAGCGCGCCAGCTCGCCGAAGCTCGCGAGCATCTCGCGTGCGGCACACACGGCGCGCTGCGGACTGTCCGGCTGCTCGAGCGGCACACCGAAGCCGAGCATCAGGCAATCCCCCGCCATGTGGAACACCGTGCCCTCGTGGCGGAAGGTGATCTCGGTGAGCAGCGAGAAATACTCGTTGAGGAGCGGCACGACGCGAGCTGGTTCGAGCTGCTCGGAGATGCTGGTGAAGCCGCGCAGGTCGGCAAACAGCACCACCGCATGAGCGCGCACATCGGCGCTCGACAGCAGCGTGTCGCGCAACTGCGCGTCCTCGAGGATCTTGTCGGCGACTTTTGGAGAGACGTAGCGGCGAAAGGTCTGCCTCAGGACTTCCTCGCGCCGGCGGATTTCTGCTTCGAGCCGTGCGGCAGCGGTTTTTCTCCGCACCGCCCCGGCATGGACCAGGGCCTCAATGTGCCCCCTCAAGGCTTTGTCCAATGCCATTGAATCCTCAAGAGATTTTTGTCTTGAGCGGGAGCCTAGCACATTTAAGTGAAATGTCTTATGTCGCGAGGAGATAGGTGAAAGCACTGAGGCGCCGGAACATTCCCGGTTGCCGGAGCGAGAGGAAAATCGCGCGCGGAGATGCGCGCAGGGATGGACGCGGAGACGCGGGAGATGCGCGGAGATGCGCGGCGGTGGGATCGTCAGGTGCCTGAGGCGACCGAGCTCTCCGTCACCATCGAGCCGCCGACCACGACCGAGTCGATGACCCGATCATGCTCGAAGAACACCGAGAAGCCGCTGTAGTCCCAACGGGTGATCGGGGGCTGCTGCTGGGAGCTGCCGCCGACCGCCGCATGGCGGGTGGAGGGCGCGCCGAACTGCTTTTCCACCTGGTCCATGGTGAGGCCGCGTTTCGGGCGCTGGAGCTGTGAATCGCGCACCTGCACCTGCTCGTCCACGACGATGGTTTCGGCAATAGCGGCGCTCGCCAGCGCACAGCCGCATAACACTGCGGCGAGAATGCGGGTCTGCATGCGACGACTCTCCTCGAGACTCCTTGCGACTATAACACCGCGGAAAATCTGTCAAAGCCCGCACCTGCGGCACGGTACGCGATTTGTGACGCAGGTCTGATAACCGGCCCAACTGTGGTTAAATCGCCACGATGTTTCACCCATTGCCGATCTATGTCGGCCTGCGCTATGTGCGCGCGCGCTCGACGCGTTTCTTCGTGTCCTTCATTACCTGGGCTTCGCTCGTCGGGGTGTGCGTGGGAGTGGCGGCGCTGATCGTCATTCTTTCGGTCATGAATGGCTTCGAGAGCGAGCTGCGCGACCGGCTGCTCTCGCTGAGCTCCCCGGTGCGCATCACCGCGCTGCCCAGCTACCGGCCGCTGCCGGCAACGGCCGGGGGGAGCGACGCGGCGCAACCTGACTGGCCGCAGCTCGCGCAGCTCGCGCGCACCACGCCCGGCGTCACCGGAGCCGCGCCGTACGCCGAAGTGCAGGCGCTCGCGGTGCACGGTGCGGAGATGGTGCCGGTGATACTGCGCGGCGTTGATCCCAACGCTCCCGACACGGTCGCCGAGCTCGGACACGCCGTCGCACAGGGCCGCCTCGCGGATCTCACCGCCAAATCCGGCCGCGCGATCGTGGGCGAGGTGATCGCCGAGCGGCTCGGGCTCTCGCCGGGCGATAGTCTCACTCTGCTCGTGCCGACGCTGGCGGCCGACGGTACACCGGCCCCCAAGCTGCGCGAGCTGCGGGTCGCGGGGGTTTTCGAGGTCGGGTTGCAGGACCACGATGCGACGCTCATTTTCGCCGAGCTCGGCGACGTGCGCAGTCTTGGACCTGAGGGCACGGTGAGTGAAGGTCTGCGGGTGCGCGTCCGCGACGTGCTCGCGGCACCGGACGTGGCCGCCGCGCTGCGTGCGCAGCTGCCGCGGACACTCGAGGTGAGCGACTGGACGCGGGACAACGCCAACTATTTCCGCGCCATCCGCATCGAGAAGACCATGATGTCGCTCATCCTGCTGCTGATCGTGGCGGTCGCCGCCTTCAACATCGTGGCGATGCTCGTCATGGTGGTGACCGACAAGCGCACCGATATCGCCATCCTGCGCACCTTCGGGGCCGCGCCTCGGCGGGTCATGGGGATATTCATCACGCAGGGGCTGGTCATCGGCTGGCTCGGCGTCGCCCTCGGCGCCGCGCTCGGACTGCTGCTGGCGCTGCACGTCGACAGCATCGTGCCGTTTCTCGAGCGCACCTTCCGTTTCCAGATCATGGATTCGGACGTGTACTACATCACCGCCATTCCCTCCGAGGTGCATTGGAACAACGTCGCCATCATCGCGCTCGCGGCGCTGCTGCTCACCGCGCTCGCCACCATCTACCCGGCGATCCGCGCGGCCCGAACGGCGCCCGCCGAGGCGCTGCGCTACGAATAGCACGATGAGCGCCTACGAATGGCTGATCGGAACGCGTTACCTGCGCTCGACGCACCGGCGAGGGTTCGTGTCGTTCGTCGCGCTCATGTCCGTCTGCGGACTGACGCTCGGCGTGGCGACGCTCATCGTGGTGCTCTCGGTCATGAACGGCTTCGAGCGCGAACTGCGCAATCGCATCCTCGCCGTCACCGCGCATGCCACCATCGCCGGGCTCGATGGCACCCTGCCCGAGTGGCAGGCGGTGCAGCAGGCGGTGCGCCGGCAGAGCGGGGTGCAGGCAGCCGTGCCGTACATCGCGAGCCAGGCCATGTTCGCCCACGGCACCGCCATGGCCGGGGCGGGCGTGCGCGGGGTGCTGCCCGAGGAAGAGCGCACCGCCACCGGTCTCGCCCGGCATCTCCTCGCAGGGCGGCTCGAGGACCTCAAGGCCGGCGGTTACGGTGTCATCCTCGGCAGTGCGCTCGCGCACGAGCTGCACGCGGGTGTGGGCGACGATGTCGTGCTGATCGCGCCCGAAGGCACTGCGACACCCACGGGCGTGGTGCCGCGCATGCGCCGCTTCCACGTGGTGGCGCTCTTCAGCAGCGGCATGTACGAGTTCGACCGTGGGCTCGCACTCATACACCTCGAGGATGCGGCACGCCTGTTTCGCTCCGCCCGCGGAGTCACCGGGCTGCGCCTCGCGTTCACCAACCCGCTGCGCGCGCAGACGCTGGTGCGCCAGATTGCCCGCGAGGTCTCACAGCAGCTCGGCATCCAGGGGTTCTATGTGACCGACTGGACCCAGGACCACGCCAATTTCTTCCGCTCCATCGAGATCACCAAGTCGATGCTGTTCGTCATACTGCTCATGTTGGTCGCGGTGGCCGCGTTCAATATCGTCGCGACGCTCGTCATGATCGTGAAGGAGAAGCAGACGGATATAGCCATCCTGCGCACGCTCGGGGCCGCGCCGCGCAACGTGTTGCTGGTCTTCGCGGTGCAGGGCGTGCTCATCGGACTCGCCGGCACGTTGGCGGGGGCGGCGCTCGGTACGGTGCTCGCCGACAATCTGCAGACACTGGTAGCGGGGCTCGAGCGGCTGCTCGGCACGCAGTTCCTGGATGCGCGCGTCTACTACATGAGCGATCTGCCGGCGTATGTGGAGCGGATCGACGTGCTCAAGGTGTGTACGGTCGCGCTGGTGCTGTGCGTGCTCGCCACGATCTACCCGGCGTGGCGCGCGGCGCGCACCGCGCCTGCGGAGGCGCTGCGCCATGAGTGACAGCGTTCTCGAGGCGCAGGCGGTGCACAAAAGCTTCCGCCAGGGGCCGGTGCTGCTCGAGGTGCTGCGCGGCGTGGCACTCACGGTAGCGCCCGGAGAGCGCGTGGCGATCGTGGGGGCATCGGGCTCGGGCAAGACCACGCTGCTGCAGATCCTCGGCGGACTCGATCCACCGAGCTCCGGGGTGGTGCGCGTCGCCGGGCGCGACATCCATTCACTCGGCGAAACCGAGCGCGGCGTGCTGCGCAACCGCACGCTCGGCTTCGTCTATCAGTTCCACCATCTGCTGCCGGAGTTTTCGGCACTGGAGAACGTAGCCATGCCGCTGCTGGTCCGGCGCAGCACGGTCGCCGCCGCACGCAGCGCGGCGCGCGCGCTGCTCGAGCGCGTCGGTCTCGGCGCGCGGCTCGATCACCGGCCGCATCAGCTCTCAGGCGGCGAGCGCCAGCGGGCCGCGGTGGCGCGCGCGCTGGTGACCGAGCCGGCGGTAGTGCTCGCCGATGAGCCCACCGGAAATCTCGATGGCGCCAATGCGGAGAGCGTTTTTGCGCTCATGCTCGAGCTCAATCGCGAGCGCGCCACGAGCCTCGTCGTAGTGACGCACGACGCGCGACTCGCCGGGCGCATGGAGCGCATCTACGAGCTCGAGGGCGGGACACTCATCACCCGCGCCGGCGGGTGACGGCGGCTAGGCGGAGGCGGACTGGGTGGTGTGACGCTCGTGGCGCGTGCGGTAGCGGCTCCTCACGTTCCAGCGCCACAGCACCTCGAGAGCGAGCCAACCGAGCACACCACACACCAGCGCACAGGCGACGCAACCGACCACGAAGGGCTGCCAGACCGGCACGAGTCCATGCCGAAACCACTCCCAGGTCGGATGGAACCTGAAGTGGCTGGTGGGCACGTGCAGCAGCGCGACGCCCACCCGATAGGCGAGATAGTAGATCGGCATTGCGGTGAAGGGGTTCACGAAAAAGGTCGTGCCGCAGACCACCGGAACATTGAGTCGCCAGATCATTGCCACGGTGCAGGCGGTGATCAGGTGTACCGGCAGCGGGATGAAGCCGATGGCGATTCCGGCGCCGAAAGCGTAGGTCACGCCGCGGCGATGCAGGGTCCACAGATGCGGGTCGGAAATGCGCTCACCGAAAATCCGTACGAACCAGCGCTCCTGCAGCGAGTGCGGGGCCGGGACGATTCGTTTCAGGAGGTGGCGCGGCATCGGCCCCGCCGACTGTACCAGAAGCCCCCGCCACGCAATGTGCGCTACGCCCGGGACGCAGTTCCTTGAGCGCGCGCGCTCCTCCGGTATGATGCCGCCTTTGCAGTCGCGGGCTGTGTGAGGATTCGCGTCGGATGTGGGAAATAGTGCGGGCCGGCGGCCCGCTGATGTGGCCGATCATTCTGTGCTCGATCACCGCCGCAGCCATCATTCTCGAGCGCTTGTGGACGCTGCAGGACAAGCGGGTGCTGCCGCGCGAGCTGCCGCAAAAGGTCTGGCAGCTCATCGAGTCCAACCAGGTGAACGACAAGGTGATCGCGGCGCTCGAGCAGAACTCGCCGCTCGGGCGGTTGCTGGCGACCGGCCTCGCCAACCGCCACCGGCCGCGTGAGATGCTCATGGAACGTCTCGAGGACACGGGCCGCCACGTGGTGCACGAGCTCGAGCGTTTCCTCAACACGCTCGGCACGATCGCGGGCGTCTCGCCGCTGCTCGGGCTGCTCGGCACCGTGACCGGGATCATCCGCGCCTTCAATGCCATCATGGCCGGCGGTATGGGCGACCCGCGCGCGCTGTCCGGCGGCATCGCCGAGGCGCTGATCGCCACGGCCGCGGGACTGTGCGTGGCGATTCCGGCACTGATCTCCTACCGCTACCTGCGCGGGCGTGTGGATGGCATCGTCGTGGAGATGGAAAAGCACGCGATCCGCATGGCCGACGCGCTCGAAGCCGCACGCCTGCGCGAGCGCACCGGGCCGGCCGCCGTGGCCGTCGCCTGAGCGCAGCGAGCCGCGGGTCCGCACATGAATCTCAAGCCCCGCCGCCACGAGGAGCCGGAGATCAACGTCGTGTCGCTGATCGATGTGGTGCTGCTGCTGGTGGTGTTCTTCATCCTGTCGAGCAAATTCACCGACGAGGGACGGCTGCGCGTACACCTGCCGCAGGCGAGTGCGATCCCCACGCAGAAGGTGAGCGGCGAGCCGCTGGTGGTGAGTGTGACCCAGCAGGGGAGTTATCTGGTGAATCAGCGCGAGCTGATCAACTCGAGCCCCGAGACGCTGCGCGCGGCGCTGCTCAAGGAAGCCGGCAACAATCGTACCGTGCGCGTCACCCTGCGGGCGGACGCGCATGCGACCCACCAGTCCGTCATCACCGCCATGGACGTGCTCGGGCGCCTGGGCTTCGCCGAGATTAATATCGCAACGGTCAAGGAAGAGCCGGCGAGCAAGCCTTGAACGACACGAGCCGAGCGGCGCGCGCGACGGGGAGCAGACTGCCCCTCGGCGGCGCCGGTGCGTTTCCCACCTATCGCCGCCTGCTCGGCTACCTGGCGCCGCACAAGGGCCGCTTCCTCCTCGGCATACTCGGCGGGGCGCTGTTCGCCGCGACCATGACGAGCTTTGCGCTGTTCGCCAAGAAATTCGGCGACGGCACGCTGGTGCATCAGGATCCGCGCACCATCGTGTGGATTCCGGTGGCGCTGGTGGGCCTCTTCGCGCTGCGTGGCATCGGCGATTTCATCCAGACGTTCTTCATGGGGCAGATAGGCCGCGAGGTCATCAGCCAGCTGCGCCGTGAGCTGTTCCGGCACATTCTGCGTCTGCCCATCGGCTACTTCGACCGCAATTCCTCCAGCGCGCTGCTGTCCCGGCTCACCTACAACAGCGAGCAGGTCGCGCAGGCCACCACGGACTCGGTGGTCGTCGTAGTGCGCACCGCGCTCACCATCGCCGGCTCGCTCGCCTTCCTGTTGTGGATGAACGTGCGGCTGACGCTGATCGCGCTCGTTACCGGTCCGCTGGTCGGTTGGCTGGTGTCGATCATCAACTACAAGTTCCGCCGCTACGGGCGGCGCATCCAGGACTCGATGGGCGATGTCACCCGCGTCGCGCAGGAAACCCTCGAGGCACCAAGGCTCATCAAGGTGTACAACGCCGAGGAGCACTTCAGCCGCCAGTTCGACGCGGTGGACGCGCACAACCTGCGGTCCAACATGAAGCTGATCCTGACGCGGGGCATATCCAACCCGGTGGTGCAGCTGGTCACCGCCATCGGCGCCGCCATCGTGCTCGCGATTGCCATCCGCGACGCAGTCAATCAGCGCATGAGCATGGGCGACCTGCTCGGGTTTCTCACCGCGCTGGTCAGCATCGCGCAGCCGCTGCGCGATCTGGTGGGGGTCGCGGGTCCCCTGCAGCAGGGTATTGCCGCCGGACAGAGCCTGTTCGAGGTGCTCGATGAGCGGCCCGAGCCGCAGGGTGGCGCGTTTCTCACCAAGCGCGTGCGCGGCGCGGTGGAGTTCGAGCAGGTCTGGTTCAGCTATCCGGCCGGCGTGCGCGGCGCGGCGGAGGGCGAGCTGCCGCGCGCGCTCGCGGATGTCTCGCTGCAGGTGGCGCCGGGCGAAACGCTGGCGATAGTCGGCCGCTCCGGCAGCGGCAAGTCGACCCTGGTCAACCTGTTGCCGCGCTTCTACGACGTCGCGCGCGGCAGCGTGCGCATCGACGGCCGCGACGTACGCGAGTTCGAGCTGCGCAACCTGCGCGAGCAGATCGCGGTGGTGAGCCAGGAAGTGGTGCTGTTCAACGACACCATTCGCAACAACATCGCACTCGGACGCGAGGTGCCCGATGCCGCCATCGAGCGTGCCGCGGAAGCCGCGCACATTCTCGAGTTCATCCGCACCCAGCCCGGCGGGCTCGACGCTGTGGTCGGCGATCGCGGCATGCTGCTCTCGGGCGGACAGCGGCAGCGCATCGCCATTGCGCGCGCGCTGCTGAAGGACGCGCCGATTTTGATCCTCGATGAGGCCACCTCCGCCCTCGACACCGAATCCGAGCGCCACATCCAGGCTGCCCTCGGCGAGCTGCTGCGCGATCGCACCACCTTCGTCATCGCGCATCGTCTTTCCACGGTGGAGCAGGCCGACCGCATCCTGGTGCTCAACGCCGGCACCATCGCCGAGAGTGGCACGCATGCGCACCTCCTGGCGCACGGCGGCCTGTACGCGCAGTTGCACCGGCTGCAGTTTTCCGACTGACGAGCCCGGCGGCGATGGAGCGACAGCTCACGCAGCTGTGGTACCGCGAGCAGGCGCGTGCGCCGCTGCTGCAACCGCTCGCGTGGCTGTACGGACGGGTGGTGGCGCTGCGCCAGCGCGCCTATCGATCCGGGTGGGCGCGCAGCGCGCGCGCCGGGCGGCCGGTCGTGGTGGTCGGCAACCTCACCGTAGGCGGCACCGGTAAGACCCCGCTCACTCTGTGGCTGGCGCAGGCGCTGACTGCCGCTGGGCTGCGTGTTGGCATCGTCGCGCGCGGCTACGGCAGCCGAAACGGCCGCGAACCCCGGCGCGTCGACGCGGCTTCCCGCTGGCAGGATGCAGGCGATGAGCCGCTCATCCTGGCGCGCCGCAGCGGCTGCCCGACCGTGATCGGCAGCGACCGCCTCGCCGCGGCGCGGGTACTCGCCGCTGAGGGCGTGGACGTCATCATCGCCGACGATGGGTTGCAGCACCTGCGCCTCGCACGCGATTGCGAGATCGTGGTGGTCGATGGCGCGCGCGGCATCGGCAACGGCCAGCTGCTGCCAGCCGGCCCACTGCGCGAGCCCACCACACGGTTGCTGCAGGTCGATGCCATCGTCGTGAATGGCAATGCGAACCACGGCTCGCTCGCCGCGCTGCTGCCGCCTGCGGTGCTGCGCATGCAGCTCGTGGGGAGCGAAGCGGTGAGCGTCGATGAGCGCGTGCGCCGGCCACTCGCATCCTTTCAGGATCAGCGCGTGCACGCGGTGGCGGGCATCGGCAACCCGCAGCGCTTCTTCGCCGAGTTGCAGGCTCAGGGCATGGAGGTGATCGAGCACGCATTTCCCGATCACCATCCGCTCACCGCCACCGAGCTGACCTTCGCCGACGCGCTTCCCGTGCTCATGACCGAGAAAGATGCCGTAAAATGCCGCGCACTCGCCAACCCACGGCTGTGGTACGTACCGGTCAGCGCGCAGCTCGCGCCGCACGATGCGCAGGAGCTGCTGACACGGGTGCTGGCGAAGGTACGCGGCTCTGCGCCCGCGGGAGGTCGTTAGCTGTGGATACACGATTGCTCGAGATCCTCGCATGCCCCGTGTGCAAGGGGCCGTTGCAGTTCCGCCGCGAAGCGCAGGTGTTTGTCTGCCGCATGGACCGGCTCGCATACCCGATACGCGACGCAGTGCCGGTGATGCTCGAGGAAGAAGCGCGTCAGCTCGCAGCGGACGATCCGCTGCTCGATCGCTGAGCAGTGCCGCAGCGGGTCCCGCAGGCTGCGCAGCCGTTCCGGGTGGTGATACCGGCGCGCTATGCCTCGACCCGGCTTCCGGGCAAGGCGTTGCAGATGATCGGTGGCAAGCCGATGCTGCAGTGGGTGTACGAACGGGCCCGCGCCGCCGGCGCACACGAGGTGCTGATCGCCACCGACGATGCGCGCATCGTCGCAGCCGCACGCGGATTTGGCGCCGAGCCGGTGCTGACTGCGAGCGCACATGCATCGGGCAGCGATCGCATAGCGGAGGTCGCGCGCAGCCACAACTGGCCGGCCGACGACATCGTGGTGAACGTGCAGGGCGATGAGCCGCTCATTCCGCCAGTGCTCATCGCTCAGGTCGCGCAGCTGCTTGCCGGGCATGCTGCGGCACAGGTCGCGACCCTCGCTACGCCCCTCGCATCGCTCGATGAGCTGCTCGATCCCAACGTCGTCAAGGTGGTCACCGACCGTGACGGGTTTGCGCTCTACTTCAGCCGTGCGCCCATTCCCTGGAATCGCGACACTGCGCCCGCAGGCCTCGGGACACAGACGGACTTCAGCGGCGCGCGGCGTCATCGCGGCCTTTATGCCTACCGCGTTGCGGCGCTCCTGCGCCTTGCGCAGCTGCCGCGCGGCAGCCTCGAGGAGCGCGAGCAGCTCGAGCAACTGCGCGCGCTCGAAAACGCCATGCCTATCGCGGTCGCGGATGCGCTCGAGATGCCCGGCCCGGATGTGAACACGCTCGCAGATCTCGAACATGTCAGGGCGCTGCTCGCTGCATCGGCGCCGTGAGCGGGCTAGACTGAATATGTCCGCTGCCGCTTGCGCGCCGACACAGTTGCTCACACAGGCCTCGAGCGCAGGCCGCGCCGCAGTCGCCGGGCGGTGGAACTTGTCGCCCGCCAGCAGCGTCAAAACTCCAGCTACTTCCGTGGGTTGCATTGTCAACGTCGGGGTCGCCAGCGGCGTTTTGCGGGGAGTGGGTGGTAGTCCCGGAGCTGACACGATGAAGATTCTTACGCGCACGAGCATGCGCAGCGCGATGCTGACATTGATGCTCGCAGGCTATGCAGCGCTCTCGGCTGGCTGTGCGACGACGCCGCCTCCGGAGGAGCGGCCGGCACCGCCACCGCCGCCGCCGGTCGGCACGGTGTATGCGCCGCGCCCGCCGCCGCCGCAGGTGAGCTCCGATGTCTATGCGTATCCGATGCGCGGTCAGTCTCCTCAGCAGCAGGACCGCGATCACTACGACTGCAGCATCTGGGCGACGCAGCAGACGGGCTTCGACCCGAGTGCGCCCGGTGTGCCGCCGCAGCAGCAGGTGCACGTCGTGAGCGGGCCGCCGCCCGGATCGGGGACTGCCGCGGGCGTCGTCACCGGCGCCATTCTCGGTGCGGTCATCGGCGGCCCGTACCACGGACCGGGCCCTGCGCTCGCAGGCGCAGTCGTCGGCGGTGCGATCGGCACCGCTGCGGAGCAGAACGCACGTCAGTCGCAGACGATCACCGTGACCGACCAGCGTGCTCTCGCCCAGGTGCAGCAGAAGGCTGCCAATTACCGGCGCGCGCTCGGTGCGTGTCTCGATGCCCGTGGCTACAGCGTGAAGTGACCTCGTGAGCAGAAAGCGAAATAGCTGGAGGGCAGTTGCAGCCGGACTGTTGGTTTTGTTGAGTAGCGGCGCCCTGGCGCAGCAGCCCGAGCACGGCCACGGCGGGCACGCGCCGCGCGAGGCACCGTACTCGGTGCACTACGATGACCGCTACAGTCACAACCATTACTACACGACGCACGGCGTCGTCGTGGCCAGCGTACCCGGCAGGCCCTATGTGGTGGCGCACGGAGGCGAGCACTTCTATTACACCGGCGGTGTGTGGTACGCCCCGCGCGGGCCGCGTTACGTGGTCGTAGCCCCGCCGGTCGGGGTGTTCGTGCCGGTGCTGCCGCCGTTCTACACCACGGTGTGGTTCGGCGGGGTTCCGTACTACTACTCGAACCAGACCTACTACGTTTACGGCGGTCCGCAGGGCTATGAGGTCGTCCAGCCACCCGGCGATCCGGAGAGCGCGGTTCAGGGCCCGCAGGGCCCGGCTTATCCCGGAGCACCGCCGCCGGCGCCCGGGAACTCCCACCCGGAAGGCGAGGACATCTACGTCTATCCGCAACAAGGTCAGTCGCTCGAGCAGCAGGCCAACGACCGCTACGACTGTCACAGATGGGCCTCGTCACAAACCGGCTTCGATCCCACCCAGGCGGGCGGTGGCGTGGCCCCGGACCAGACCGTGGCCAGGGGCGAGGAGTACCGGCGCGCTATCCGGGCCTGTCTCGAGGGCCGGGGCTACAGCGTCCGATAGGCGCGGCGATAAAATACAGACCCATGCGGGTACTGTTCGTTTGTCTCGGAAATATCTGCCGCTCGCCCACGGCTGAAGCCGTGGTGCGGGCGCTCGCGGCGCTCGAGGCGCCGGAGCTCGAAGTCGAAGTCGATTCAGCCGGAACCGCGGGCTACCACATCGGGGACGCGCCCGACCCGCGTATGCGCGCGGCCGCGGCCCGCCGTGGTTATGACCTCAATTCGCTTCGTGCCCGCGTGGTCGAGCCCGGCGATTTCGAGCGTTTCGATCTCATCCTCGCCATGGACCGCGAGAACCTCGCCGCGCTGCGCAGACGTGCGCCGGAGCACGTACGCGAGCGCGTGCGTCTCTTTCTGGAATTCGGTCCTCAGTCCGAGCGCCAGGAGGTCCCCGATCCCTATTACGGCGGGCCGAATGGTTTCGAAGAAGTCCTCGATCTCGTCGAAAGCGCCGCGCGCGGGCTGCTGAGCTACCTGCGTCAGCCCACCCGCGCGGCTTAGCGCTCAAGCGCGCGCGAGAGGCGCCGCTCCGTTCCGATCATTCCTCCGAGCCTCGGTCGCCAGCGTCCTTCTGCGAAGGCGCCGATGACCACACCACGTAGGGCTTGTTGGGAGCGCTTCCGGGCTCGGGCCTCGGGGTCGGTTCGAAGTGGCCCAGCGGCACGGTTTCATGTGGAGGAGCCGGCTCGCGTGGCTCGGAACGGTGCTCCTGTGCCGCGGGCTCCGCCGGCTCGGGAAGCCGGTCGCGCGCGGGCTCCTGCGCCTCGTGTTCAGCCGGCGGGTTGGGCATCGCATGCTCGCCGTTGCCCGAAGCGGCCGGTGAGGCGGCGGACGGAAATTCCCCGGTGCCGGACGCGAGACCTTCGCGTGCACCGCCACCTCCGCGGCGCCCACGACGCCGTCCGCGGCGTCCGCGGCTGCGGCCTTCGGGACGCTCCGCGCGTCCTTCAGCGGGTGGCCCCGAGCCCGGGGTCGCACCGGCGAGCTCCGGAGGCGGCGCTTCGGAGGGGGTGTTGCGCTCGCGCTCACCGTTGTTGCGATCGACGTTGCGCTCGCTGACACGCTCACCGGCGCGTTCGCCGCCACGCTCGGCGGGTGGCTCGTGGCGCCGCCCGCGGTCGCGATTGCGATCACGCTCGCCATGATCTCGCCCGCGGTCCCGGTCCCGGTCGCGTCCGTCGCGGCGACCGTCGCGCTCGCGGCGTGCACCGTCGGCGTAACGGCCGTGGCGGGAATGCTCACGGCGACCATCGCGTCGCGGTGCGTCATCGCGCCGTGGAGCGCGGGCCGCGCGCGGAGCACTCACTTCCGGCGCCGCCTCGGGCGCCTGGGGAGCCGTCGGCTCGCCAGCGAGTATCCGCTTGAAGCGTGACCAGAAGCCTCCCTGGGCGCGAGCCGCCGGCGCAGCGGGTGCCGGCTGCGCGCCGATGGGGGCGGAGGTCGCAGGCATGAGCGGCGCCACGACCGCCGCTTCCTGCGGTGGCTTGCGTTCCTGTGTACCGGGCTCGGCGACTTCCGGCGCCGTCGGCATGAGGTAGGTCGCCTGGCGCTGCTCCGGCAGCTCCATCTCATCATCGCGCACGCGCTTGATGGAATACTCCGGAGTCTGGATGTTCTCGTTCGGCACGATGATGAGCTCCGCCTCGCTCTTGTCCTCGAGCGTGCGCAGCCATTCACGCTTCTCGTTGATCAGATAGGTCGCCACGGAGACCGGCACCTGCGCGATTACCCGCGCGGTGCGATCCTTGCGCAGCTCCTCGCCGATCAGGCGCAGCACGGCGAGCGTCATCGACTCGACGCTGCGGATGCTGCCAATTCCCACGCAGCGCGGACAGACGATGTGACTCGACTCCCCGAGTGAGGGTCGCAGGCGCTGCCGCGACATCTCGAGCAGCCCGAAGCGCGACAGGCGGCCGATCTGAATGCGTGCGCGGTCCATCTTCACCGCATCGCGCAGGCGGTCCTCGACCTCCCGCTGGTTCTTGCTCGACTCCATGTCGATGAAGTCGATGACGATCAGCCCGCCGATGTCGCGGATGCGCAGCTGCCGTGCGATCTCATCGGCCGCCTCGAGGTTGGTATTCGTCGCGGTGGTCTCGATGTCGCTGCCGCGCGTCGCGCGCGCAGAATTGATGTCGATCGACACCAGCGCCTCGGTGTAATCGATCACGATACTGCCGCCGGAGGGCAGCTGTACCTTGTGCGCGTAGGCAGACTCGATCTGGCTTTCGATCTGGAAGCGGGTGAAAAGCGGAATGTCGTCCGTGTACAGCTTCAGGCGGCGCTGGGCATCGGCCGGCATGAAGCGCTGCATGTATTCCTGCGCCTTCTGGAAAGCCGCCTGGCTGTCGACCAGCACCTCGCCGATGTCATCGGAAAGGTAGTCGCGCATGGCCCGGGTGACGGCATCGCTTTCGCGAAACACCAGAAAGGGTGCTGTGCGCTCCTTGGCGGCGGCGTCGATCTGCTCCCACTGGACCTTGAGATTATCGAGGTCCCACTGCAGCTCCTCGGCCGAGCGGCCGACCCCGGCGGTGCGAACGATCGCGCCCATGCCATCGGGGATCTTCAGCTGGCTCATGACCTCGCGCATCTGGTCGCGGTCCTCGCCCTCGATCCGGCGCGAGACCCCGCCGGCACGCGGGTTGTTCGGCATGAGCACGAGGAAGCGTCCCGCGAGGCTGATGAACGTCGTGAGCGCGGCTCCCTTGTTGCCGCGCTCCTCCTTCTCGACCTGCACGATGACTTCCTGGCCCTCCGCGAGCAGCTCGCGGATATTCATCCGCCCCCCCTGCGCGGCCTGGCGGAAATACTCCTTGGAGACCTCCTTGAGCGGCAGGAAGCCGTGGCGCTGGGCGCCGTAATCGACGAAGCAGGCCTCGAGTGAAGGCTCGATGCGCGAGATACGCGCCTTGTAGACGTTGGCTTTCTTCTGTTCGCGGGAAGGTAAATCGATACTCAGGTCAAATAACTTTTGTCCATCAACCAGAGCGACGCGCAACTCCTCTTCCTGAGTTGCATTCACTAGCATTCTCTTCATGTGCCCCTACTGTGCAGTAAAGGGCCGGCAAGCACACCGCGGGAGGCCACGGGAGCTTATGCCCGCGGCAGCGAAGATTTCCTAAACCCGGCGAATGAGAGAGAGTCTCGTTATTCACGTTAATGACCGCGGTCCAAAAGGGCGGTCGTAAAGGTAATCTTCGGTGAACTCAACCGACGGCGCCGGCTGCGGAAGTCCGGAAAACTGGATACTCGACGCAGCTGACGCGTTCCTGGCGGCCCAAACGATGGCCTCGATTCAGGAGACCAACTAAACGGGCGACGGCTGTGCCGTCGCCGATTGGTGCGTCCGCATGGCGGACGACGGCCACAGTATACTCGACAGACCATTGTAGAAACAATGTCTTACGCAAAAAACGCCACGCGGCCGCCGAACCGGGGAGAAAGCCACTCGGGAGTGCAGCATTTCGAGGTCGGCGAGGAGGAGGCCGGACAGCGCCTCGACAACTACGTCCAGCGGCTCCTCAAGGGGCTTCCTCGCAGCCGCGTTTACCGGGTGATCCGCAAGGGGGAAGTGCGGGTGAACGGGCACCGAGCAGGGCCCGAGCAGCGGTTGCGTGTGCACGACCGGGTGCGTATCCCGCCGGTGCGCCTAGCGCCCCCTCAAGAGCCGGGCCAGCCACCGCGCGAGCTCGTCGCCCGCCTCGAGCGGGCCATCGTGCACGAGGACCAGAACCTCCTCGTCCTCGATAAGCCCACCGGCGTCGCGGCCCATGGGGGAAGCGGGGTGAGCTTCGGCGTCATCGAGGCATTGCGTGCGGCCCGGCCCGATGAGGCGCTCGAGCTCGTGCACCGGCTCGACCGCGACACCAGTGGCTGCCTGCTGATCGCCCGGCGCAGGTCCGCGCTGCGCGAGCTGCACGCGCTCATGC
>Ga0306923_10002992_pt1 | contig 15737 bp, 10 predicted proteins | sample sta12Can44000108_FD_203841 | JGI IMG/M metagenome (GOLD analysis project Ga0306923, IMG submission 203841) | Lab enrichment of tropical soil microbial communities from Luquillo Experimental Forest, Puerto Rico - statanox.12C.anox.44.000.108 (v2)... | ecosystem: Environmental > Terrestrial >... | reverse complement strand
ACTGCAGGCGCGCGCAACCTTTTCCAATCCCAACCGTGCGCTGCTGCCCGGCTATTTCGTGCGCGTCCGCGTGCCGTGGAAATCGCGCACGCCCGAGCTGCTCATTCCCGACGTCGCCATCGGCGCCGACCAGGGCGGCCGCTACGTGCTGGTCGTCAACAAAGACAACGTGGTCGAGCAGCACAAGGTCGAAGCCGGCCAGGTGGTCGGCGAATTGCGCGTGGTCTCGTCCGGCCTGACCAAGGACGATCGGGTCGTCGTCGGCGGTATCATGCGCGCGCTCCCGGGCCAGAAGGTCGACCCCGAAATCAAAGCGCTGGCGGCGGCGCAGTAGCGCTGAGGAGATCCAGCGATGATCTCCAAATTCTTCATCGAGCGGCCGGTGCTGGCGAATGTGCTCGCCATCCTGATGATTCTGATCGGGGCGGTCGCGCTCTACGACCTGCCGGTGGCTCAATATCCGGACGTCGTACCGCCGACCGTGCAGGTGACGACGCGTTATCCGGGCGCCAGCGCCCTCACTTTGATGGATACCGTGGCGCTGCCGATCGAGCAGCAGGTCAATGGTGTCGAGAACGCGATCTATATGCAGTCGACGAGCGCGAGCGACGGCAGCTACACGCTTACCGTGACCTTCAACATCGGGACCAATCTCGATACCGCACAGGTCCTGGTGCAGAACCGCGTCGCCAGCGCGCTCGCGCAGCTGCCAACGGCGGTGCAGGCGCAGGGTGTCACGGTGCAGAAGCGCTCGACCGCGGTGCTGCTGTTCGTCACTCTCACCTCGCCCGACGGCAGCCGCGACAGCCTCTATCTCGCCAATTACGCCACGATCAATCTCAAGGACGAGTTGGCGCGGCTGCCGGGCGTCGGCAATGTCAACGTGTTCGGCGCCGGCCAATATTCGATGCGGGTGTGGCTCGATCCGGACAAGCTCAAGGCACGCAGCCTCGACGCCCAGGACGTGGTGGCGGCGCTGCAGCAGCAGAGCCAGCAGGTCACCGCCGGCCAGGTCGGCATCCCGCCGACGCCGCCGGGCGTGAATTTCCAGTACACTATCGAAGTTCTCGGCCGGCTGTCCGACGTCGCGCAATTCGAGAACGTCGTCGTCAAGACTGGCAGCAACGGCCAGATCACGCGGCTGCGCGACGTCGCTCGCGTCGAGCTCGGCGCCCAGACCTACAGCCAGTTCTTCACGCTCGACGGCAAGCAGGCCGCCGGCATCGGCATCTATCAATCACCCGGCGCCAACGCGCTCGAGGTCGAGCACGCGGTCAAGACCAAAATGGCGGAGCTGGCGAAGGCTTTTCCGCAGGGCGTGACCTATGCGGTGCCGTTCGACACGACAGTGTTCGTCAACGCCTCGATCCACGAGGTCTACAAGACTCTGATCGAAGCGGCGGTGCTGGTGCTGATCGTGATCCTGGTATTCTTGCAGGACTGGCGCGCTATGCTGGTGCCGGCGACCACGGTGCCGGTGACCATCATCGGCGCATTCGCCGCCATGTGGGCGCTCGGCTTCACCGTGAACTTCTCGACGCTGTTCGCCATCGTGCTGTCAATCGGCATCGTGGTTGACGACGCCATCGTCGTGGTCGAGGGAGCCGCCCACAATGTCGAGCAGGGCATGAGCGGCCACGATGCGGCGATCAAGGCCATGAACGAGCTCCTTGGCCCGATCATCGGCATCACGCTCGTTCTGATGTCGGTGTTCCTGCCGGCGGCGTTCTTGCCCGGGCTGACGGGGCGCATGTATGCGCAATTCGCCCTCGTCATCGCTGCGACGGCGCTCCTCTCCGCCATCAATGCCGTGACGCTTAAACCGACCCAGTCGGCCATGTGGCTGCGGCCGCCGGTACCGCCGGAGCGGCGCAACGCGTTCTATCGCGGCTTCAACGCCATCTATGGCCGGATCGAACATCGTTACGCAGGTCTCGTCGACCGCATGGTGCACCATGCCGGCACCATGACGGTCGTCGCCTTCGTCATCATCGGGCTTGCGTTCGTCGGCCTCGCCCGCGTGCCGACGGGCTTTCTGCCGATCGAGGACCAGGGCTATCTCCTGGTCGTCGTGCAATTGCCCGACGGCGCAGCGCTTGCCCGCGCGCAAGAGGCGCTCGACCAGGTCTCCACCGTTGCGCGCAAGGACGAGGCTGTCGCTCAGGTCATTACAATCGCCGGCGTCTCGGCGCTCGACAACAACGCCACGCTCGCCAATGCCGGCATCGGCTATGTGATCCTGAAGGATTGGAGCGAGCGCGACAATCTGCGCACCGTGTTGCCGCGGCTTTCCGGCGCGCTCGCCGTAATCGACGCCCGCGTCATCGTCTTGCCGCCGCCGCCGATCCAGGGCATCGGCAATGCCGGCGGCTTTACGCTGCAGATCGAGCTGCGCGACGGCTCGAGCGACCTCGCCAAGCTGCAGAGCATCACCAATGCCATCGTCACCAACGCACAGTCGCAAAGCGCGCTGCAGCGCGTCTCGACCTCGTTCCGCGCCGTGGCGCCGCAGTTGCGCGTCAACGTCGAGCGGGTCAAGGCGCAGACGCTGCACGTGTCGATCAATCAGGTGTTTGCCACGCTCGCCACCTATTTCGGCTCGACCTATGTGGTGCAGTTCAACAAATTCGGCCGGGTGTTCCAGGTCTACGCCCAGGCCGACGCGCAGTATCGCCTGCGCCCGCGTGATATCGAGAACCTGTCGGTGCGCAACGAGGAGGGCGCCATGGTACCGCTCGGCACCGTGGTCTCCATCGAGTCGATCGTCGGCTCGCCGCTGATCAGCCTCTACAATCTTTATCCGTCGGCGAGCATCATCGGCCTGCCGGCGACCGGCTTTTCGTCGGGCGAGGCGATCCGGCTGATGGAGGAGGACGCGGCGAAGACGTTGCCGGCGGGCACCGGCAGCGAATGGACCGCAATGTCGTATCAGGAGAAGATCGTCGGCAATCAGATGTACTTCGTGTTCGCCATGGCGTTGCTACTTGTCTATCTCGTGCTCGCCGGCCAATACGAGAGCTGGTACGCGCCGCTTGCGGTCATCCTGTCGGTGCCGCTGGCGCTGGTCGGGCCGGTCTCGGTCCTGCTCGCTTTGCGCATCGAAAACAACCTCTACACCCAGATCGGCGTCATCCTTCTGATCGCGCTGTCGGCCAAGAACGCCATCCTGATCGTCGAGGTGGCGCGCGAGCACCGCGTGCGCGACGGCAAGCCAACCCTGGAGGCCGCGGTGGACGCCGCCCGTGCCCGGTTCCGGCCGATTCTGATGACCTCGTTCGCCTTCATTCTCGGCGTCGCGCCGCTGGTGATCGCGAGCGGCGCCGGCGCATCCGCCCGCAAATCCATCGGCATTACCGTATTCTCGGGCATGCTGGCCTCGACCTGTCTCGCCGTGCTGTTCGTGCCGTCGCTGTTCGTGGTCATCCAGCGCTATGAGGAGTGGCGCGCCGCCCGCAAGCACCGGCGCATCCAACCCGCGGAGTGAAGAGACGGTAACCATCCCGGGGACGGCCCGGCAAAAGTCACAATTTGGACGCACGCCGCACTATGCTCAACGCCCGAAACCCAGCCAAAACGTTGCTTGTGATGCCCCGCTTCCTTCCCGCCGTCGTGGTCGCACTCCTTTGTGCGCTTTCGGGCGGCCCCGCGCGCGCGCAGATGTCGCAAGCCGACCTGCTCACCCGCATCGACCGCCTCGAAGGAGCGATCCGCGACCTGACCGGCCAGGTCGAGCAATTGCAGTTCCGCAATCAGCAGCTCAGCCAGCAGCTGCAGCGTCTGCAGGAGGCGACGCCGGGCGCCGCCGTCCAGGCACCGGCGCCAACGCCGCCAGTGCCTCCCGCGCTGCAACGGCCGACCGCGCAATATTCGCCGCAGCCGCTGCCGCCGCCCGCGGCATCGGCCCCGCCGCCGGCGCCGGTGATCGCGACTGCGCCACCCACCGCGCCGATCGAGCCGGTAACGCCTGCGCCGCCGCCATCGGGCCGCCGCGGCGATGCGTTCAACCCCGCGCTCAATCCGACGGCGCCTGGCGCGCCCCGCCCGCTCGGCACCAGCACCGCCGCGAACGAACCGCCGCCGCCTGCCGAGACGCCGGCCGCCGCGCCGCGCCAGATCGGCGCGCCACTTAATATTTCCAGCGTGTCGCCGCCTTCGCCGCCTGCACCCGTTGGTGGCTCGCCGCCAGGCGAGTTGCCGCCACCGCCGCCGGCCAATCCGAGCAGCACCGGCGCGGTCGCGGCCTTGCCGCCGACGAATTCGCCGAAGGACGAATACGATCTCGGCTACGGCTATATCCAGCGCAAGGATTACGCGTCGGCCGCCGACACGTTCGGCGACTTCCTGCACAAATACCCGAGCGACCGGCTCGCGCCCGAGGCGCAGTTCTGGCTCGGCGAGGCGCTGTTCCAGCGGCAGAAGTATCGCGACGCCGCGGAAGCGTTCCTCGCAGTCTCGACCAAATACGAGACCACGGCGCGGGCGCCCGACGCGCTGCTGCGGCTCGGCATGTCGCTCAGCGCGCTCGGCGAGAAGGAAGCGGCCTGCGCCTCGCTCGGCGAGGTGCTACGCAAATATCCGCGCGCCTCGCTCAGCGTGAAGCAGGGCGTCGAGCGGGAACAAAAGCGTGCCCACTGCTGAGCTAGCGGTCAGCGACGCCGAAGCGCGCGCGCTGTTTCGTGGCCTCGAACGTTTGCCCGGTCTGGTGCTTGCCGTTTCTGGGGGACCTGACTCCACTGCGCTCCTTCTGCTCGCCGCGCGCTGGGTGAAGCGCCTAAAGCGCGCGCCGAAACTCATGGCCGTCACGATCGATCATGGCCTGCGGCCTGAAGCGGCGCGCGAAGCGGCGATGGTCAAGCGCCTGGCGCGGCGACTTGGCGTGCCGCATCGCACGCTGCATTGGCGCCGAGGGAAGCTGCGCAGCGGCTTGCAGGACGCGGCGCGGCGCGCGCGCTACGAATTGCTGGCGGAGGTCACGGCGGGCGCGGGCCTCGCCCACATCGTCACCGCGCATACGCTCGACGACCAGGCCGAGACCGTGCTGTTTCGGCTCGCACGCGGCAGCGGCATCTACGGGTTGACCGGCATGGCGCGCGCGGCGCCGCTGCCGATCGGCGGCACACGCGCGATTTTTCTCATTCGACCGCTTCTGCATCTGCCCAAGGCGCGCCTGATCGCAACGCTGAAGGCGGCGCGCATCCCTTACGCCCAAGATCCGAGCAATCGCGATCCGCGCTTTACACGCGTGCGACTGCGCGAGGAGCTGATGCCGGCGCTGGCGCGGGAGGGTCTCGATGCGCGCGGCTTTGGGCGGCTCGCGGCGCGTCTGCGCCGCGCCGAACAGGCCATCGCGATTGCGGTCGATGCGGCGCGCGCCGCGCTGTCGCCGCCGCCTTGGCCGCCGAGCGGGCCGGTTCGGTTCGCGACGGTAGCATTTGCGGGTTTGCCGGCCGAAGTGGCGTTGCGGCTCCTTGGCGAGGCTATTGCGCACACTGGCGACGAGGGATCGGTCGAGCTCGCCAAGCTCGAAAGCCTTTACGAGGCCTTAGCGCAGACCCGCGCCCGGCTGCGCCGGACCTTGGCCGGCGCGCTGATTACGCTCGAAAGCGACCAATTGACCGTCGAACGCGCGCCGCCGCGGCGGGCGAGGGCCAAACGGCGCGTCCCACGCACCGCACATTAGCCATGCGACAAGGCCGCAACAGCCGCTTTACGAAATAGGCGTATAATCGAGCGCTTGGCTATCCTCGGGTTCTTGGCAGGGGGGCATGTCGTCCCTACATTCGCCGAGTATCGGGGACGTGAAGCCGCCACGTTTTGCTGGCAGGGTGTATGCTCCGGACCGCGGATTCGCGGGCCAAGGACTCTGGGATGAATGCCAATCTACGGAATTTCGCCCTCTGGGTGATCATCGTCCTCTTGCTGCTGGCGCTGTTCACGCTGTTCCAGAATCCGGGCCAGCGTCCGCAATCGTCGGACATCTCGTTCTCGCAGCTCCTCACCGAGGTCGACCAGGGCCGTGTCCGCGACGTCCTGATCCAGGGCCCGGAAATCCGCGGCACCTTCACCGACGGCCGCAGCTTCCAGACCTATGCGCCGAGCGATCCTTCGCTGGTGCAGCGCCTCTATAACAAGGGCGTCTCGATCACGGCGCGGCCGCAGACCGAGAACGTGCCCTGGTTCGTTTCGCTGTTGATCTCGTGGCTGCCGTTTGTAGCGCTGATCGGAGTGTGGATATTCCTGTCGCGGCAGATGCAAGGCGCCGGCGGCAAGGCGCTCGGCTTCGGCAAGTCACGCGCCAAGCTTTTGACGGAAGCGCACGGCCGCGTGACGTTTGAAGACGTCGCCGGCGTCGACGAGGCCAAGTTCGATCTGCAGGAGATCGTTGAATTCCTGCGCGATCCCGGAAAATTCCAACGTCTCGGCGGGCGCATTCCGCGCGGCGTGCTGCTGGTCGGCCCTCCGGGGACCGGTAAGACGCTGCTGGCGCGCGCCATCGCCGGCGAAGCCAACGTGCCGTTCTTCACCATTTCCGGCTCCGACTTCGTCGAAATGTTCGTCGGCGTCGGCGCAAGCCGCGTCCGCGACATGTTCGAGCAGGCGAAGAAGAACGCGCCCTGCATCATCTTCATCGACGAGATCGACGCGGTCGGCCGCCATCGAGGCGCCGGCCTCGGCGGCGGCAACGATGAGCGCGAGCAGACGCTCAACCAGTTGCTCGTCGAGATGGACGGCTTCGAAGCCAACGAAGGCATCATTCTCATCGCCGCCACCAACCGGCCCGACGTGCTCGACCCGGCGCTGTTGCGCCCCGGCCGTTTCGACCGCCAGGTCGTGGTGCCGAACCCCGACGTGGTCGGCCGCGAGCAGATATTGAAGGTGCATGTGCGCAAGGTGCCGCTGGCGCCGGACGTGAATCTGAAGACCATCGCCCGCGGCACGCCCGGCTTCTCCGGCGCCGACCTGATGAACCTCGTCAACGAGGCGGCGCTGATGGCGGCGCGGCGCAACAAGCGCATGGTCACTCAGGTCGAGTTCGAGGACGCCAAAGACAAGGTGATGATGGGCGCCGAGCGCAAGTCGCTCGTCATGACCGAGGAAGAGAAGCTCCTCACCGCCTATCACGAGGGCGGCCACGCCATCGTCGCGATCAACGTCAAGGCCACCGATCCGGTGCACAAGGCGACCATCATCCCGCGCGGCCGCGCGCTCGGCATGGTCATGCAGCTGCCGGAGCGCGATAAGCTTTCGATGTCGCTCGAGCAGATGACGTCGCGGCTCGCCATCATGATGGGCGGCCGCGTCGCCGAGGAACTGGTGTTTGGCCGCGAGCGCGTCACTTCGGGTGCCGCCTCCGACATCGAGCAGGCGACCAAGCTCGCCCGCATGATGGTGACGCGCTGGGGCCTCTCCGATGCGCTCGGCACTGTCGCTTACGGCGAGAACCAGGAAGAGGTGTTCCTCGGCTATTCGGTGGCGCGGCAGCAGAACATTTCCGAAGCCACCGTGCAGAAGATCGACGCCGAAATCCGCCGCCTGGTCGAGGCCGGCTATCAGGAAGCGCAGCAGATCCTCACCGCCAAGCGCGCCGACCTCGAGACGCTCGCCAAGGGCTTGCTCGAGTTCGAGACGCTGACCGGCGACGAGATCAAGGATTTGCTGATGGGCAAGCGGCCGAACCGCGAATCGGTGATCGAGCCGACGACGCCGCGCTCAACCACGGTGCCGACTGCCGGCGCCGGCCGCAACCGGCCGCCGCCGCGCTCCGAGCCCGGCCCGCTGGAGCCGCAGCCGCAGGGTTGAGCCGCCAGCTCCCTTTGCCTTGCGGTATGGACCTATCGGCTGAAGTCTCAGGCACGCTTGATCGTGCGCGCACCGCAACGCATGCGCGAACGATTTTGTTGTCAGCGACCTCATGAGAGACTATCGAACCGGGTGAGTCGCATGGGCGATAAATCCTGTATATGCGGTTGGCCGCAATGCCGCCGTACCCATGGGCTAGCCGGACGGGGGGAGAGATAGCCCGATGAAGACCACCTTGATTGCCGGAGTTGCGCTCGCTTTGGCTGCGGGCCCGGCGCTGGCCCAAGGGTTTGGCGTCGAGCGGCCGAAAGGCGCGCCGCCGGCGAAGCCGCCGATTGCGGCCAAGCCGCAACGCGCCGCGAAGCCGGCGCAGGCTGCGGCGAAGCCCGCCACCACGCCCGAGCAGCGCTCGGCCGCGGCGCTTGCGCTGTCGTCGCAGCCGGTGTTCGACGACGACACGTTCCGGCGCATCAAGGAAGCGCTGCTGTTCTACTCGGACATCCAGGTGCGCGGCGGCTGGCCGGCGCTGCCGGCCGACTTGAAGGTCGCGCCCGGCGACAGCGGACCCTATGTGGCGCTGCTGCGCCAGCGCCTGGTGATTTCCGACGACCTGGCGCCCGACCAGGAGGCCGGCGAGGCCTACGACGCAGCCGTCACCGAGGGCGTCAAGCATTTCCAATTGCGCCACGGCCTCGACGTCACGGGCGCCTTGAACGCGCCGACGCTGAAGGCACTCAACGTGCCGATCGGCGCCCGCATCAAGCAGCTCGAAGCCTCGCTGCAACGCCTGCTCGGCATGGATTTCACCTTCGCCGAGCGCTACGTCGTGGTGAACATTCCCGCCGCCTTCGTCGAAGCGGTCCACGGCGACAAGGTCGAGCGCCGCTATCGCGTCATCGTCGGCAAGATCGACAAGCCGTCGCCGACGCTGACCGCCTACATCACCGCGGTCGATCTCAATCCAACCTGGACCGTGCCGCTCTCCATCACCAAGAACGAGATCGTGGCCCACATGCGGCGCGATCCATCGTATCTTTCTCGCATGCATATGCGGCTTCTTGGTGCCCGCGACGAGGAGATCAGTCCGTCGTCGGTCGACTGGGCCGCCGACCGCTCGCCCAACTTCACCGTGCGCCAAGATGCCGGCGCTTGGAACGCGCTCGGCAATCTCAAGATCGACATGCCGAACCCGTATTCGGTGTACATGCACGACACCGATACGCGCCGGCTGTTCGCCGACGACTACCGCTTCGATTCCCACGGCTGCACGCGGGTCGACAATGTGCGCGACCTCGCCGCCTGGATTTTGCAGGACATGCCGGGCTGGGATCGCGCCGCGATCGACGCCGGCATCGCCGCGGGGCAGACCAAGATCATTAACCTGCCGCACAAGATGCCGGTCGCCTGGGTCTATCTGACCGGTTGGGTGACGCGCGACGGCACCGTGCAATTCCGCGACGACGTCTATAAGCACGACGAGACGCTCGACCATGACGCGCTGGCGCAAGCCACCGGCTCCGGCGGTTTCGTGCAGCCGGCGCCGACGCAGGCGCCCAAGCGGGTGTCGATCGATACGCGGTGAGCGTTACCCTGACCCTGTCATCCTAGGTGCCCACGCGGAGCGCGGGCCTCGAGGGATGCTGCTTTGGCGCCCGGGCCGTCGCCCTTCGAGGCTCGCCACAGCGCGTTGAAGACGCGAGTGAACGCGCTTATGCGCACCTTAGGGTGACGGATCGTGGCATAATGCATCGGCTTGTCTAATGGACCATCGCCGATGCGCCAGATGATCTTGGTCGGCTTTCTGCAGGCGCAGAACTGCACCAATCTCGCCAGCTCCTGGCGGCATCCGGCGTCGCGCACCGACAGCTGGTCGCCGGACTATTACCGCCACATCGGCCGCGTCTTGGAGGCGGGCAAGTTTCATCTCGGCTTCTTTGACGACCGGCTGTCGATGCCGGACATGTACGGCCGCAACCACGCCCACACCGTCGAGCACGGCATCCGCTGCGTGAAGCTCGACGCCGTCACCGTGCTCACGGTGCTCGGCATGGCGACCGAGCGGCTCGGTCTCGGCGCCACCTATTCGACGAGCTATTACGAGCCGTTCCACGTCGCGCGTGTCTTCGCCACGCTCGATCTGATGAGCCAAGGCCGCGCCGCCTGGAACGTCGTGACCTCGCTCAACGACGGCGAGGCGCAGAACATGGGCCGCGACGAGACCATCGCGCACGATCTGCGCTACGACCGCGCCGACGAATTCATGGAGATCGTACTCGGCCATTGGGACGCCTGGGAGGACGACGCCGTGGTCCAGGACAAGGCGTCCGGCCTGTTCGCGCATCCCGACAAGGTGCACCGCCTCGACTATGAGGGCCGCTATTACCGCTCGCGCGGGCCGTTCACGGTGCCGCGCTCAGCGCAGGGCCACCCGGTGATCATCCAGGCCGGATCGAGCGGCCGCGGCAAGGCCTTCGGCGCGCGCTGGGGCGAGGTGATCTTCGTGGTCTATCCGAGCCTCGAAGCCGGCAAGCGCGACTATGCCGAGTTCAAGCAGATCGTCGCCGGCTTCGGCCGCGACCCGGATCGGGTCAAGATCACGCACCTTGTCAACACCGTCACGGCGGCGACGAAATCCGAAGCCGAGGACAAGTGGGCCGAGATCGAGAAGCTGCCGCTCGAGATCGACGCGCTGTCGCTTCTGTCCGAGGCGCTGAACTTCGATTTTGCCAGGAAGGGCATGGACGAGGCGTTTTCCGCCGACGAGCTTGCGGAAATGTCCGGCCTGCAGGCGATCCGCGACCGGGTGCTCGCGGTCGCGCCGACCAAAAATCCGACCGTGCGCGACTTCATCCGCATCAGCGGCCGCGGCCGCGTGCATAATCCGATGGTCGGCGGCCCCAAGGAGGTCGCGGACGCGCTCGAGCAATGGTTCGCGGCGCCGGCCTGCGACGGCTTCGTGCTGTCGGCCACGCACGTGCCGGGCGCCTACGAGGACTTCGTGCGCTTTGTCGTGCCCGAACTGCGGCGCCGCGGGCTGTTCCGCAAAGATTTTGCCGGCGTCACGTTGCGCGACAATCTCGGGCTAGCGGTGCCGGCAGTTGGGGCGTGGCGAGCGGTGCGCTAGGCGATCAATACCACCGGCCGCGACCGTGCCACGCCACGAGAAGAACGGCCGCCCTATAATGATTACTGTTGCACCCAAGATGCCCCTCATGGAGTCAAAGGACTATAGGCCAAGATGACGCCGACGGCGGTCGCGACCACGAGGCAAAAGAAAATGTAGAGGACGATTGTCCCAAAATCGTCGGACTCGGGTTCGGTCATGGTCGCTGACTTCTCATTTGATCCGGGTTGGAGCGACGGAGGGACGCAGTGGCCCGCGCCCCGCGCCCCAGTCGCCGCCGCGCCTTTTTATTTGCACTGTGCGGATGTCCCCGACCGGAGCGGGGCCGGAATATGCAGAGTTCAATTGTCGGAAACAGGCGAATGGCCGCCAAAAAGTTGTTCAATTGAGCCAAGCCGCAATCGCGCGGCCGACGTCATTCGAGCCCTGTGTCCTCCAGCTCCTTCGCCCTGGCCATGAGATCGTGTGCAATTTCCTCAAGCCCGTGCGCGGTCGCCAAATGTGGACAAACCCGTGCAAGGCTGGTGCATGTTTGTGCCGTTTCGCGCAGATACCGTATGAGTTCTTGGAGCACGATTGCTCCCTCCACCACGGTGAAAGGACGCGTTGAGCGGACCGCGTCGTTGCCGCAATTTGCGTCGGGGGCTAGAAGCGTAGATAGGGATCTCGCGGCGGCGCGACTTGCGCCTTGTGGACAAAGTTTTGGTCCCGCGTGCCACCTTCGGTGGCGGCTTGTTCACCGCGGCCGCCGCTTACTCGGCGCTGCTCCGGACCATTGCTTGAAGGCGTGGCTGAAAGCGCTCGTGTCCTTGTAACCCAAGAGCCAGGCGATCTCTGCAATTTGCATATCGGGCTCCTTCAAGTACTTTCTCGCGAGCTGCCACCGGAGCTCGCTAAGCACATCGCCAAAGCAAACGTTCTCCACCGCTAGCCGTCTCGCCAGCGTGCGCCTGCTTACTCCGAGCCTTTGCGCTATGCCATCGAGGTGCGCTTCGCCATGAGGCAGCAGGGGTGCAATTGCGTTCTCCACGCTGGTGCGCCAATGGCCCGATCTGACGCGCCGTCCAGCCAAGGTGTCCTCGCAATATTCCAGGAGGAGCGTGTTCAGATAAGGATCTGCATTGACGATGGCTGTCGGTTTTACGGTCGCTGGAAAGGTTATGCGGTCCTGCCTGGCGCCGAATTCGATCTCGCAATCGAACAAAGCTCTGATCTTGGCCGGTACTCCCGAGCGGCGATGGACAAGTTCGACGGATTTTGGCGTCACTCGCCGCCGCGTCAGTTCCCGGCACAGCCTCAACAGGGTTGTCACGAAGAATTCGATCTGATGGCGGTCGTGGACACGTGCGACCCCGACATAGTCGAACGTGACAACAACGTCCTTTCCATCGCGGCAGCTTATGCGAACGCCCTCGTTGAGAATTGTGCTATACCGGCTTACCCGCGCCAAGGCGGTGCCCAGACTATCGGATGAGGCGAGTATGTAAAAAAGTAAACCAAGCTGCCGCAGATCGACCACATTGGCAAGCTCGAAGCCGAGGAAGTCGTCGCCCAGCGCTGTCGCGATCCGATTCAAAAGCGCGATCTGACTTCGCACGGCTATCCTTACGCGCGCATTTTTGATCTGAGCCGGTGCAAGACCCGCCTCCTCGAGAAGCGCCTCCGTGTCGATTCCAGCTTCCACCGCCTTAGTATAGGCTGCCCTTGCGATCCCGCCGTTCGCCGTTGGCAAGGAGGCGAGACCGCTCGTGGGTTTGCGGCGCGGCGTCCCGCGCTTCATCGCATGCCGTTTCAATTCAGAGAGCCTCCGGTAGGTTCGGCCGAGTTGACAGTATCGCCGGGAAAACACTGATGAGTACAGGTGTCGGCGCGGATGGCGACACGCGATCGGCCCTGGAGCGAAATCGCTTCAAGTTGAGGCAATTGGCGCTCCAGGATTTGATGAAGCACGACCTTTTCGGAAAACCGGCTTCCACCTTTCCGAATCATGCTCTGGCGCGTCGATTATTTTGCTCCCGCCGGGAACGCCGGCAGTTTGTCGATGTCGCGGGCGTCGTGCTGGATGATCAGGGTCGCGTTGAAGGTTTTCACCAATCCCTTCAGGCGTTCGATCGACGCAAGCGTCTGCGAGCGATCGTAGTTGAACCACGGCACACCGTTGTTGTCGTAGTTCTCGCGGAAGTGCACGGCGTCGCCCGAGATCACGAAGGTCTTATCTGGCAGCTTGACCAGGAGGCTGCGATGGCCCGGCGTGTGCCCGGGCGTCGCCAGCATGATCACGCTGCCGTCGCCGAACACGTCCTTGTCAGTCGGCTGCGGCTCGACCTTGTTGTCGCCTTTGATCCAGCCTTCGAACGGCGCGAAGTTGACGCCCGCGGCCGGTTTCGGCGCGCTGATCGCGTTCCAGTCGCCGAGCCCGATCAGCAGTAGCGCCTTGGGAAACGAGGCGACCTGGCCGGTATGGTCGGCGTGATAGTGGCTGATGCCGACGAAGTTGATCTGGTCAGGCTGTACGCCGAGCTTGTTCAGCTGATCAACGATGCTGACCTTGGGCGCCACGTTGGGTGCGGTCATGGAATGGCCGGTGTCCCACAACAGGTATTGGTCGCCGTGCTTTATGAGATAGCAGCTGAACACAAATTGGATTTTCGTGTCGCCGTAGGAAAAGGTGTCCGAGAAGCGCTGGTTGACCGCCGTCGGCGCCTGCGGCGTGCCGCAATCGAGACGTGTCAACGACATGTCCGCGGCGGCTTGGGCCGATGCATCGAAACCGAGCAGGCCGGCACAAACGCCGGCCGCAAGTAAAGTCGAAGTTCCACGCATTGCATTCCTCCCTGATCGACCTGCATGTTGCCGGTGGCGGGAGGCGCGGTCAACGCGTCTTAACGGGAGGTTGTATGGGTTGTCGGCGCTGGCTGCTGGCGTGGCCTTCGGCCTTCTCGTATCGTTCCGGCGACCGCCGCGCCGCGGCGCGGTGGCATCTCGTAAGCGGGCAGGGGAAATATGGCGGGCAAGCTGATTTTGACCGGCGACGTCAATCTCATGGGCGTCACCAATCCGGCGGTGCCGTTTCGCCACGTTGCCACGGTGCTGAAGGAAGCCGACGTGGTGTTCGGCAACCTGGAATGCTGCCTGCACCTGCCGCCGCGGCGCTCGCATGCGACCGAGGGCTTCTTCGCCGATCCCAAGGCTGGCGGCGAAGCGCTGCGGCTCTCCGGCATCCACGCCGTCGGCATCGCCAACAACGTCAATTACGGTGCCGAGAACATCGCCGCCTCGATCGCGCAGCTCGATCAGCTCGGCATCCCGCATACCGGCGCGGGCGCCAACCTCGCCGCCGCCCGCGCGCCGGTGATCATCACGCGCAACGGCCTGCGCGTCGGCGTGGTGCAACGCAGTTCCGTCTATTGGCCGACCGATCACGAGGCCCATGCCGACTCGCCCGGCATCGCTGTCATCATGGGCCACACCGCCTATCATGTGCCGACCGCCCGCGTTGCGCCCGGCGTGCCGCCGCCGAACCGGCCCGGCGTGCCGCCGGTGATCGTGACCTGGGCCGACAAGACCTACCTCGACGAATTCTGCGCCGACATCGCCAGCTTACGACCGCAGGTCGACATCGTCGTCGCCTCTTGCCACTGGGGGCTCAACCGCGATCCGCTGCAATACATGACCGACATCGCGCACGGCGTGATTGACGCCGGTGCCGACATCGTCGTCGGCCATGGGCCGCATTACCCGCTCCCGGTCGAAGTCTATAAAGGCCGGCCTATCTTCTACGGCCTGTGCAATCTCACCTTCTCGACCGGTCATCTCGGCCGCGCCCACTCCGGCTGGGTTGGTCTGCTGGTGGAGCTGACCTACCACGGCGGTGCGGTCACCGCGTGCGATTTCCGCCTGGTGCGCAGCAACGACAGTGGCGAGACGTTCTTATGCCGCATTGACGCGGAGGGTGAGACGCTGGCCAATCTCGCCGAGCGTAGCAAGAAGCTCGGCGCGAGCTTCAAGGTCGAGCGCGACCGCGTGAGCGTCCTGCCGTAGAGGACGCGGCCGGACGCGTCGAGGACAAGAACGCCATGAGCCTTCGCCGCAGAGATTTCATGACGCTCGCAGCCGGCGCCGCGGCGCTGCCGGCAATGCCGGGCGCTGCCGCGGCTCAGGCCTATCCGTCGCGGCGCATCACCATGGTGGTGCCGTTCGCGCCCGGCGCGCTGAGCGACATCATTGCCCGCGTCATGGGCGAGGGCATGCAGCAGACGCTCGGTCAAACCATTGTCATCGATAATGCCAGCGGCGCTGACGGCACCATCGGTTCCGGCCGCGTCGCCCACGCCGCGCCCGATGGCTACACCTTGGTCTGCGCCAATTGGAATACGTCGGTCACCAACCCCGCCATCTACAATCTCGATTACGACGTGGTGAAGGATTTCGAGCCGGTGGTGCTACTGCCGGCGGCGCCGATGGTGCTGCTGGCGAAAAAAGACAATCCGGCGACCAAGCTGAAAGAGTTCATCGCCTGGCTGAAGGCCAATCCCGACAAGGCGTCGTTCGGCACGGCCGGCGCCGGCAGCCCTCCCGATCTGCTCGGCCGCCTACTGCGCCAGATCACCGGCACGCAATTCAACCTCATCGCCTATCGCGGCGCGGCTCCGGCGATGCAGGACGTTATCGCCGGCCATATCGACGCGGTGTTCATCACCATAGCGGCCGCCCAGCCGCAGGTGCGCGCCGGCAACGTCAAAGCGCTCGGCTTGACGACCCATGAGCGCATCAAGATCGCGCCGGATATCCCGACCATGGACGAAGCCGGGCT
>Ga0306923_10002991_pt1 | contig 15739 bp, 11 predicted proteins | sample sta12Can44000108_FD_203841 | JGI IMG/M metagenome (GOLD analysis project Ga0306923, IMG submission 203841) | Lab enrichment of tropical soil microbial communities from Luquillo Experimental Forest, Puerto Rico - statanox.12C.anox.44.000.108 (v2)... | ecosystem: Environmental > Terrestrial >... | reverse complement strand
CCACCCGTTGCATGGCTGAGGATCGCGGACGCCGCGACGGATTGCCGTCGCTGAGGTGGCTCGGGCGCGCAGCATGGTTGGTACTCGCGTGTTGGTTTGTGGTGCTCGGTGTTCCGGTTGTTCGGGGACAGACGCCAGCCAATACAGCAGTTTCCCCCAACTTACCATTTGCGATTTCGGATTTTGACGGGGACCTGCACCCGGATGTGGCGGTGGTGCAAGAGGGGCGAAGCGACCGCTCACTGACGGATTATTGGGTGCAGCTGCGGCTGAGTGCGTTGGGGCCGCAGGCGATTCGGGTAGTGGCGCCGGCAGGCGGGCTGCAGATCGACGCGCGGGACGTGAACGGGGATGACGTTCCGGACCTGGTGCTGACGACCGCGTGGCAGAAGCAGCCGGTGGCCATATTGCTGAACGATGGCCACGGAAGTTTTTCGCGGATCGATCCGAACGCGTATCCGCAGGCGTTTCGCGGGTCGAAGGCCGGTTGGAGCGGTGCGGCGGCGGTGGAGGCGGACCTATTAGGTGTGCCGTCGCAATCGTACGGGATTGGTTGTTTGTTGACGGGACGTGCGCGGCATACGAACGTTAGCGTTGGTGCGGCGCAGAAATTTGAATGCGGATTTGTTCGCGGACCGGATTTAGCCGGTCACTGGGGCCGGGATCCTCCGACGGAAGTCGATCTCCTCTGAAACGAAAACGGTAGTTCTGCCGTGCCTGGGATTTGCGGCCGGTAGTGCCGCTTTTTTCATCCACAAGAAAGTCAACGCCAAGAAGGCGGCGCGAAGCCGCCCTGCAAGAAGAGCATCCACAGAGCAATGCAAGGTCACCTAACTGCCGCATCCGCGGGCGAGCGGAAGGCAGGCGTTAGAAGAAAACTGGATCGCTGACTAATAGCTGCGTTAGGCGAATCCTCGCGAAGGCCAAAGAATCATGATTCGAAATCTGGTGGATTTTGCGCTGAACAACCGGTTCATTGTGTTGGCGCTGGCGCTGGTGCTGATTTTGTGGGGCGCGCTGTCGTTTCACCGCTTGCCAGTGGAGGCGTACCCGGACGTGGCAGACAACTACGTGGAAATTATCACGCAGTGGCCTGGGATCTCGGCGGAGCAGATCGAACAGCAGGTAACCATTCCGCTAGAAACCGTGATGAATGGGATCCCGCACGTGACGCACCTGCGATCGTTTTCACTGTTCGGGCTGTCAGATTTGAAGCTGATTTTCGACGATGAAGAAGAAAATGCATGGAACCGCGAGCGGGTGTTGGAGCGGCTGTCGCAGGTGAACCTGCCGCCGAACATAACGCCGCAGATGGGGACGGACTGGAGCCCGGTGGGACAGATTTATTTCTTTACGCTGAAGAGCACGAACCCCAGTTATGACGTGATGGATTTGAAGTCGATTGAAGATTGGGTGATCGAGAAGAATTTCAAGGCGGTACCGAACGTCGTAGACGTGGCGAGCTTTGGCGGGCCGACGCGGGAGTATCAGGTGCGAGTGGACCCGAACAAGTTGGTGGCGTATGGGCTGAGTTTGGCGCAGGTGGAGCAACAGTTGACGAATAACAACGCGAACGGAGGCGGGAGTTTCATAGAAGCGGGCTTGCAACAGATCAATATTCGCGCCGTGGGATTGGTGAAGAACGTCAAGGATATCGAGAACACGGTGCTGATCACCAAGGGCGGGGCGCCGCTGCGGATGAGAGATATCGGGGTGATCGCGGAGGGGCCAAAGATCCGACTGGGGCAGTTTGGGCGTGCCATCCACCGGGAAGACGGAGTGGTGGTAGATAACGACGACGTGTGTTCGGGGATTGTGCTGCTGCGCAAAGGAGCGGACGCGCAGGAGACGCTGAAAGGAATCCACGAGAAGACGCAGCAACTGAACAATTATGTTTTGCCGCCGGGAGTGAAGGTGGTGCCGTTCCTGGACCGGAGTGATTTGCTGCATTACACCACCCACACGGTGCTACACAACCTGACGGAAGGCATCGTGTTGGTGATAGTGATCCTGTTTCTGTTTTTGGGGAATGTGCGTGGAGCGGTGATTGTCGCGTTGACGATACCGTTTTCGCTGCTGTTCGCGGCGACGTGTCTGAAGCTGCGGGGCATCCCTGCGAATCTGCTGTCGCTCGGGGCATTGGATTTTGGGATGGTGGTGGATGGCGCGGTGGTGATGGTGGAAAACATCATCCGGCACTTGAGCCATCCGGAAGCTTCCTTCAAGACGCCGATGGAACGGATTCGCGACGCAGCACACGAGGTACAGCGGCCGGTATTTTACGCTATCGCGATCATCATCACGGCGTATCTGCCGATTTTTACGTTGCAGCGCGTGGAAGGACGGTTGTTCAAACCGATGGCCTGGACCGTGGCCTTTGCGCTGCTGGGCGCGCTGCTGTTTTCGATGCTGGTGGCGCCGGTGCTGGCAGGTTTTCTGTTTCGCAAGGGAGCGAAGGAATGGCACAACCCGGTGATGGAATTGCTGAAGAAGTGCTACCGGGCGGCGGTGAAGTGGGCGATTGAGCATCGCGCCATCACGGTGAGCGTGACGGGATCGGCGACGGCGCTTTCGGTGTATCTGATGCTGAGCGGCGTGGTGGGCTCGGAGTTTTTGCCACATCTGGATGAAGGGGCGTTGTGGGTACGCGGGACGCTGGCGCCGAGCACCGGGCCGACGGAAGGAACGCGGATCGCGAACCAGACGCGGGTACTGCTGTGCTCCTTTCCCGAAGTGACCCGGTGCACGAGCCAGGTCGGACGACCGGACGATGGGACCGATACGACAGGGTTTTTTAACACGGAATATTTCGTGGACCTGAAGCCAAAGGAACAGTGGCGGCCGGCGTTTCACGAAGACAAAGAGGCGTTGATTACCGCCATGCAGCATGAGCTCGACAAGGTACCGGGGGTGTTGTGGAACTTTTCGCAACCGATCGCGGACAACATGGAAGAAGCGGTGAGCGGGGTGAAGGGGCAGTTGGCGACGAAAGTGTATGGGGACGATTTGAAGACGCTGGAGGATAAAGCGGACCAAATTGTGAACGTAATGAAGGAGGTGAAGGGAATCGAGGACTTGGGGGTGTTCCGGGTGTTGGGGCAACCGAACATCAACATCGAGGTGGACCGCAGGGCGGCGGCACGCTACCAGATCAACGTGTCGGACGTGCAGGATGCGGTGCAGACGGCCGTAGGGGGGACGGCGCTGACGCAAGTGTTGAAGGGCGAGCAGCGGTATGACCTGGTATTGCGGTATCTGCCCCAGTTTCGAAACACACGGGAGGCGATTGAGAATATTCGGCTACTGTCCCCGACGGGCGAGCGGGTGGCGCTGTCGCAACTGTGTCAGATCGAACAGGCGGATGGGGCCTCGGAGATTTATCGGGAGGCGAATCAACGGTACATCGCGATCAAATACAGCGTGCGCGGGCGGGACCTTGGCGGAGCGGTCGAGGAAGCGGTCCAGAAAGTAGGCGCACAGGTGCAATTGCCGCGGGGCTACCACATCGATTGGGAGGGGGAGTATGAGAGCGAGAAGCGCGCGGAGGAACGGCTGTTCGTGATTGTGCCGCTGACGATTCTGATCATTTTTTTGATCCTGTACCTGATGTTCCGGTCATTCAAGTGGGCGTTGCTGATTATGGCGAACGTGGCGTTGGCACCGATCGGAGGACTGCTGGCGCTGCTGACGACGGGAACACACTTCAGCGTGTCGTCAGGGGTTGGATTTCTGGCGTTGTTTGGCGTGTCGGTGCAGACCGGCGTGATCATGTTGGAGTACATCAACCAGTTGCGCGTGAAAGGGCACTCGATCGAGGAGTCGGCGATCGAAGGAGCGGTGCTGCGGCTGCGGCCCATCATGATGACCATGCTGGTGGCGACGTTCGGATTGCTGCCGGCGGCGATGTCGCACGCCATCGGGTCGGATTCGCAGCGGCCGTTCGCGATCGTGATTGTGGGCGGGCTGATTTCGGATTTGGCGCTGAGTATCTTCCTGTTGCCGACGTTGTATGTCTGGGTGTCGAAAGATGGGGATAAATTGCCCGAGCCGGAGCCGGGGTTTGATGAGGCGGTATGAGAGGCGATGGATAACGGAGAATAGAAATTGGGGCACGATTCCTCGTGCCCCGATGGCGGATGGACGGCGAGATGCGCGCTTAGGGGCGGGCTTCGTAGACGATGTTGAAGGGGGTTTCGGCGGCGCGCCGGAAGCGCTTGAAGCCGGCGGCGGTGATGACGTCGCGGATGCGAGGTTCTCCCGCTTGCGCCCCAAGACAGAGGCCGACTTCTTGCGAGCGCGAGCAGGGCGTGCACAAGAGCGTGGAGAAGGAGTAGTACACGCGCCCGACGGGATTGAGATTGTCTTTTAGCTCGCTATTGGCGAAGGGCTCGACGATCATCCAGGTGCCATCCTTGTGGAGGGATTGGCGGACATGGGAGGCGGCGCCGACGGGATCGCCCATGTCGTGCAAGCAATCGAAAACAGCAACGAAGTCATAATCCTTTCCGGGAAATTCCTTGGCTTTGGCGACCTCGAAGGTGACGCGATCAGCGACATTTTCGCGCTTGGCCGTTTCGCGCGCGCCCTCGATGGACTTGTCGTGATAATCGAAGCCGGCGAACCGGGACTTTGGATAGGCCTTGGCCATGAGGATGGTCGAGGCGCCTTTGCCACAGCCGACATCGGCAACCCGCGCCCCAGCCTGCAATTTTTCATTTACATCGTGGAGCGCGGGAATCCAGGAACTGACGAGATTGGCGGCGTAGCCGGGACGAAAGAATTTTTCGCAGCCGTGGAAGACACCGTCGACGTGTTCGTGCCAACCCATGCCGGCGCCGGTGCGGAAAGAGTCGGTGATGCGCGGGACGGCAGCGAGAGAGCCGAGTGCGATTTCGAAAGCGCCGGGGAGATACGCAGGGCTGTCCTCCGTGGCGAGGGCGAAGGCTTGCTCGGCGTTGAGCGTGAACTTATTGGTTTTTTCGTCGTAGGTAACGTAGCCGCCGGCGGCTTGAGAGGCGAGCCATTCGCGGACGTAGCGCTCGTCGGTACCGGTTTTGTCGGCGAGTTCTTTGGAGGTGAGGGAATCGGCGGCGAGGGCCTTGTAGAGTCCAAGTTTTTCGCCGATGACAACCATGCCAGCATGAACCGCGGCACCGAGGTCACCGACAAAACGCCCCATAAAAGCGTTTAGTTTATCCATATCCAGGGTAGGACGCGAAGCGGTGCTCATGGTAGTTTCTCTCCTGTTTGCGGTGGGCCGATGGCGAGCGCTTCAGACGAGGGTGTTGGGGAAACAACGCCTGCCTGACGGCGGATTCTGCGCCGAGGCCATGGAGAAGTCAAGTAAAGTCGATGTGAAATGGAGTTTGCATGCATTCCAATGAGGCAAAGATGAGGGCGTATCTCGCGGCGGTCGAGGCGATGGGTGAGCACCAAACGCTAGCGGAATTTTGCGGGCCGGAGATGACGGTTCAAGAATTCCCGAGTCATGTGGCGCCTCAGGGGCGCGTGCGGCGAGGCGAGGAATTGTGCGCGACGTGGGAGCAGGGGCGCAAGTTTGTGAAGTCGCAGAGATATCGCGTGGTGCGGGTGATTGAGAATGGTGATGAGATGGCGGTGGAGGTGGAGTGGACCGGGGTGCTGGCAACGGAGGTGATGAATTTGCGCACCGGGAGCGAGGTGAAAGCGTATGTGGCCATGTTTTTGACGTTTCGAGACGGAATGATTGTGGAACAGAGGAATTACGACTGCTATCCGCCGTTTGGAGAAGAAGCAAGGTGAAGAGGCGACGAAGCGACGAAAAGAGGAATCTGCGCAAGAAGGCGTGCGACGGTCGAGAGTTCCTCGCTGCGAGGACTCCGATTCGGAATGACGTGAGTTCGGTGATGCGGATTACTTGTTGTAGGTGAAGGGGCCGGAGGGTTGAAGTTTGATTTGTACGTGGGCGGTGGGAGAAGCGGGCTTGGGTTTGGCGATGAAGACGTGCTTGAGGGTTTTCTTATTGAAGTTTACGGTTTGGCTTCGACGGTGTAGTCGACGCCGGTATCCACCCAAAATTTGGCGTAGCCATTCGCGTCGGTATGAGCGGATTTGGAATCGCCCTTGCCGCTGGAAGGTTTGACGGTGACCTCGGCTTCCGGGAGGGGAATCCAAACCGGATCAACGACCTGGACGATGAGCGTGGGCGGGCCCTCTTCATGGGGAGGGAAAGGGCGAGGTTTCGAGGGAGCCGCGAGAGCGAAGAAAACGAGAAGCAACGCCGGTACCAGTTTCATAGCGACCTATTTACTTGGTAGCGGGCAGGAGCGCGGACGTGCCGACGATGATGTACTCGTAGCCCTTGTCTTTGTACTTGAATTTCATTTTGCTCTTGTCGATGGTGAATTGGATCGACGTATTGGGAGGAATGATATCGGTATCCTGTGGTTTGGGCTGACGAATCTGGTATTCCATAGTGTCAGTGTGAACGGTGTATTGCTGACACAGGATGGGAGTGGAAGACTTTTTGCCATTGTGCTTGGTGCCACAATCGACGGATTTTTGGGAAATAATAGTGCCGGGGGTAGGGGGATTCTTAGCCAAGGAAAGGCAAGCGGCAAGAAGAGCGGAGGCCAAGAGAAAAGCTTTGAGTTTCATGAAACACCTCGAAAGTGAATTCGCGAACGGCGCGCAAAAAGCGCATCGCATCGGAAACTCCGTCGCAACGAAGGAGCAGGTAGCAAATTCCGGATCCAACACCGACCGAGAGAAACACACAGAGCGAAAACCAAGGCGCTGCGGGTTCGGAAGGGTTTGATACCGTGAGAAACATTATAGGTGTAGACTGATGCGAAGCAACTAGGGAATCTTCGAATCGCGAAAGCCGCCACCCTAGCAAGGCGCAAAAAAGGAAAACGGCACACAAGCCGAGACACGCCGCCCGCAGCTTGACGTCGCCCAGCCTCGCGGAGGAACCATGAAACGAACGCAGTCTTGTACGGCGTGGATATGCGCGTTCCTGATGATCACGGCTAATATTGGGTGGGAAGGTTGCGGCGAAAAGGGGAGCACCGCAGAAACGGCAGCGGCCCAACCGGCCGCCGCGAGCCCGCCCGCGGGAAATGCGCCGGCAGCCAATGCGAACCAGCAACAAGCGCAGTCACAAGGCGGGGCGCCAGCGCAACAGGCCGCGGCTTCGCAGGCATTACCGGAAGTGAATTTGACACCGGAAGGGTTAGACGAATTGCTAGCGCCCATCGCGCTGTACCCAGATCCGGTGCTAGCGGTGCTGTTGCAATCGGCAGTCGACCCGCAGCAGGTAATGGACGGGGGAAACTGGTTGGTTTTGGATGAGAACAAGAATTTGACGGGAGCGGCGCTGGACCAAGCATCGGCAAAGGCGGGATTCACGCCGGTGATGCAGGCGCTGCTGCATTATCCGACGGCGGTGGATTTAATGTGCACGCAATTTGACTGGACGAAACAGCTGGGAGCGGCGTACCAGGCGAACCCCAAAGCGGTGCTGGACTCGGTGCAGAGATTACGAGCGCAAGCCGTGGATAATGGCGCGCTGAAGAGTGGACCGCAAATGAAGGTCGACGTCGCGCAGGATAACGGGCAGCAGGTGGTGAAGTTAGAGCCGACGGACCCCAAAGTGATTTACGTGCCGCAGTACAATCCGGACCAGGTATTCCAAACCACGACGACAACTACACGGCCGGATGGGACAGTGACGACGACAACGACGACCAGTGGACCGGCACCGGCGTCGAGCACGAGTTCGAACACCACGGTGGTGCAACAACAGAGTTCGGGGGTGAGCACGGGAACAGCGGTGGCAATCGGGTTGCTGTCGTTCGGGGCAGGAATCGCGCTTGGCGCCGCGATCAACAACAACAATTACTACTATCCGTCGTGGGGTTACGGAGGCGTGTGGTACGGGCCACGCCCGTATTATCCGCCGCCATACCATCCGGTGTATTACGGGGGTTGGCATGGCGGAGGCTATTACTACAACCGGCCGGGACACTACGGGAACAACAACATCTACATCAACAACACCAACAATTATTACAACCGCTTTCACAACAACACGAATTTGAACGCGAATTACAAGCCGCGGCCGGTACCGTACAACAACAATCCCAATAGTACCTATGCGCGGAACATGGGAAGCCGGCCTGAGGCGAGGCAGGGAGTGAACTACCGGCCGAATCCCGGAAACACGGCGGCAACCCGGCCGGCACCGGGAAATGTAGCGAATCGTCCGGGAGCGGGCGGCGGAGGGACACCGGCGCAGAGGCCGTCGACGCCCATCAACGACAACAACTGGAAAGGGCGGAACACGTACGCAGGGGCGAAGACGAATCAAGGGAACTTGGGAACGATGCAAGGGCGCAATCCTTCCGGGGATCGCGGGTTTGCGCAGAATGGAGGAGCGCGGCCGACGACGGGAAATTATCAAGGGAACCGGCCAAGTACGGGGAACGCCGCGGTTAACCGGCCATCGGGAGGAAATGCGGCGGCGCGGCCGGCAAATGCGAATCAACCAGCCGCGCGGCCTTCCTCCTCTAACAATCCGCCAGCATCGCGACCCGCAACGCAGCAAAACCGACCGGAACCGAATCGTGGAGGGGCGTTCAACGGGACCAGCAATGCGCGAGGCGAGAAGTCGGCAAGTAACCGGGGACGCACCAGCATGGGTGCGGCGGAACACGGCGGCGGTGTTCAAAAGAGGTGAGTGCTGGTCAATAGAAACGACGAAGACGATGGGAGAGACTGTCATGCGCACAAAGAGTTTACTGACCCTGGTGTTGGCGACATGTATGCTCGCCGGGGGGATGGCACGGGCAGCAGATCAGAAAACGTTTGCGACACCCTCGGAAGCGGTGCAGGCGCTGGTAAAGGCGGCGGAGGACGGCAGTCAGGAAGAGATGGTCGCGGTGTTAGGGGACGACGGCAAGGAACTGGTGTATTCCGGCGATCCCGTACAAGACAAGAAGGGCATGCAAGGCTTCGTGAAGGCGTATAACACGAAGCACGCGATTGTGAAGCAGGACGAGCAGACTCGGGTCTTGCAGGTGGGCGCGAATGGTTGGGAAATGCCGATACCGATTGTAAACGACGGAGGGAAGTGGAGATTCGACACGGCGGCTGGGAAAGAGGAGTTGCTGTACCGGAGAATCGGGCACAACGAACTTGGAGCGATCGCGGCGTGTCGCGGATACATCGATGCGCAGAAAGACTATGCGGCGGTGGGACACGACGGATTGCCGGCGGGATTGTATGCGCAAAGGTTCAAGAGTACACCGGGGAAACAGGATGGATTGTACTGGGAGACGGCGGAGGATGAACCGACAAGCCCGGCGGGGCCGTTGCTGGCGCAAGCGAGCGCGGAAGGATACTCGAGCGACGTAAAGGGTCAGCCGTATCACGGATATTTTTATCGCGTGTTGAAAGCGCAAGGAGCGGCCGCAGAGGGCGGGGCAAAGAGTTACCTCGGGGAGGGGCAATTGTCGGGGGGAGTGGCGATGGTGGCCTTTCCCGCGGAATATAAAATCAGCGGAGTGATGACCTTCATCATTAACCAGAATGGAGTGGTGTACCAGAAGGATTTGGGAGCGAACACCACAGAAGTGGCGAAGGCCATGACGGAGTACAACCCGGACGGCACCTGGAAGAAAGTGACGGAGTAGGACAAAGGGCCGGAGCAATACGAGCTTCGGTTGCGGGCCTCCGTCGCAGGCTAGGCTGGACGGCGTCGGCCTAATAGGTTTGTGCTATTCCCGTCTTTCTCACACTACTAGTAAAGTTTCGAGCAACTTTTGCCTCCGGGGAGGCGAGTTCAAGGTGTGCCTGGAGGGGCTGGTATGTCAGCGCAAAGTTCCGTACTGAATCTGAATGCGGGTGTAGCGGGAGTGCATGCGAAGCGGAGCCGGGTGTTAGCGCTTGTGCTGATGCTGGCGATCGCGGGGATTTTCTGGGTGGATTCGAGATATCCAGCGCTCATGAAGCGTTATCACGCGGGAAGGCAGGTGAAGGCGAGCGGAGTGCTGACGTTCGGGACGGTGTATGCCGTGGATCGGACGCTTCCGTTGGGACGGCGAGTGTGGCGAACGACCGTGAATTGGCTGGACGCGAACCGCATCGGGATGACCTTTTCGTTTTTGTTTGGGCCGGCGGCGCTCACGTTTTTGGCGACACTGCCGCGACGACGTGCGAAATCGCGGTGGACGAATGCGTTGTTGGGCGCGGTGGCGGGGACACCGTTGGCGGTCTGTACGAATTGCGTGGCGCCCATCGCACGAGGATTGTTCGCATCGGGGATGAGCACGGAATCGGTGCTGGCGACGATGTTTGCATCACCTGCGCTGAACGTGGTTGTGCTGGCGATGAGTTTCGCGTTGTTTCCGGTGAGTGTGGCCCTACTTAAGCTGGCGACGGTGTTGTTTCTGATTTTTGTGTTTGCGCCGATGGCGGCGCCGTGGAGAAAGGCTCCGTCGGCGGAGTTTGCCTGCCCCATTGAAGTGCCGATAGCGGAAACGTGGCCGCAGGCACTGCGGAGCGTGGCGCGCTCGTTCGGGCGGAGTTTCTGGTACGTGTTCCGGTTGGCGTTTCCGTTGATGTTGCTGGCGGCGGTGCTGGGTGCGTTGGTGGCGGAGTTATTGCCGGCGCAGACGATTGTAGCGGCGCACGTCACCCTGGGCGGAATCGTGCTGGTGGCGCTGGTGGGGGCGTTTCTGCCGGTCCCGATGGCGTTTGACGTGGCGATTGCGTATGTGGCGATGACGCGCGGTGTGCCGTTGCCGTATGTGGTGACGATTTTGTGTACGCTGGGGATTGTGAGCGTGTATTCGCTGCTGATTATCGGGAAGGCGATCTCCTGGAGAGTGGCGGCCGCGGCGTACGGGACGGTGGTGGGCTTGGGGGCGGTGACCGGAGTGATAGCGAGAGGGATATGAAGAAAGGCAGAAAGTCACCCGTGGAAGAGCAAAAGCCGCCACCTGAAAAGTAGAGAAATTCCTCAGTTCGTTCGGAATAACGAATCGCAGCACTGAAATAGGACAGGGTAGGGATTGGTCACGCCTGTACGCGGGTACTATGGCGCGTTTGGACGGGTACGCCAAAAAATGGAGAGGAGCAGGGGGCCGCGTAAGGGACGGAGAATCGGCCTTCGGCGTACGGGTGCGCGATGCATGGAGGGGAACCCGTCGCGAACGCGCTCGATTGGTCGCTGCACGCAAGCTCCTCGACCGAATGAGGTGGAGCGGACGGAGTGAGCCGTCGGCCCAAGAGGGAAGAACTTCGTGCCATCCGCAGCAAACACAGTAACTCCGGAAACGGAGAAGGCGAATCCCGCAGGAAGTCCATCGAAGCGAGCGAATCCGGTAGCGCTGGAAGTGATGGTGAGCGTGACCGGAGCGCGAGCGAATAACGGTGGAGCACGCGAACTCTTCACGGAGGAGACGCACACCGTATTGGTGTTTCCGGACGGAGCAGTGATCCGGCTGGCGGCGTCGGTGGCGCTCGGGCAGTTGCTGTTCCTGACGAACAAACGAAACGACACCGAGGTGGTGTGCCAGGTGCTGAACACGCGCATGTCTGGACCGACCGGCGCGTACGTGGAATTGCAATTCACGGATGCGAAAGCGGATTTCTGGGGTGTGTTGTTTTCGGCGGCGGGAAAGAGCGAGCCAGAATTCAGCCGGAAAGAACAGATGGAGGCGCAGGAAACAACGCAAGCCGCTCCTGCTGCGGCGGTCCAGCCGCATAAAGCTGAAGATGTCGATCAGTTGAAGCAGGAAGTCGAAGCGCTGCGAAAGCAGCTGCGGGAGCTCGAAAAGCAGAAAGGCGAGGAAGGCGGGAGGGCGGAAATTGGGCCGCCGGCGTCGGCGATGGCAAAAGTGCTGGCGGGGTTCGTGCCACCACAGGCAGCGCCAGAAGCAGCGGAGAAGAAGGAAGTGGCAGCGCGGGGCATGAGCGGCAACGATGCGCCATTGATGCCCGCGGCCCGGGAGACCAAAGAGCCGGCGCGTGCGGTGGTGGGTATGTCGCTGCCGATCGGGAAGACGGAGTTGGGCAGTGCGATGCAAGCGCGGGATCCGTCCGAGGATTTGCTGCCGAAGCCGGAGTTGGATTTTTCGCAGATGCCGATCGAGATGGTAAATGGCGTGCGGTCGGCGTACCGAGCAAGGCACGCGGACATTCGGAAAGTGTTGGCGCCGGGGCTCGTGGTGCTCGCTCTGATTTTGGGTGTGGTTTTGTGGACAAGCAAGCCGTGGAGGTATTTGAAGTTTGCTACGAAGGCGGCGGTCACGGGAAAACCGAGCGGAGCGGCAACGGGAATGGTGGGCGCAAGTCCGACGGGCGGGGGCAGTCTGGGAGAGAAATCGACGGGCGCAGCCGAAACGGCGGGAAATAACTCCGAGTCGACGAACGGAAGCGGAACAGACCATCATGATGAGCGCGGAGACAGCGATTCGTCCGACACCGGCAAGAACGAAGCGCAGGGCAAAAATGAGCGTGGGAGGGCGCGGAATGAAGGTGCAGTTGCGCTGAACACAACGGCAGATGGGAACGCGGGGATGCTGGCGGTAAACGATGCGCCCGTGTTGCCGGCGAAGTTGATGAAAGCGGCGAACCCCGTTTATCCGCCGGACGCGATGAGGAGTTTTATTACCGGGGATGTACGGGCGGAAGTTGTGGTGGAGGCGGATGGGCGCATCGGGGAAATCAAGGTGTTGTCGGGACCCCAGCGGTTGCGCGAGGCCGCTGTGGCGGCGCTGAAACAGTATCAGTACGCCCCGGCGACGCAGGGAGGGAAGGGCGTAGCGTCGAAGGTCACGACGACCGTGAAGTTCTGGTTTAATCCGTAAGGGCGCAGAGAGGTAAGGAAATAAGAAAAAGGCGCCTAACTCTTCAAACTCACTCTAAAAACCCACTTGCGAACAGATGGGCAGTGGCTTCCAAAGACTGACGAAGGTGATCGTGGCGGTGGGAAATCTGTTGGCAATATGCCCCCTGGGGCCTTAAGCCTGGCATTTATCCGGGAGCCGCGCTGAGCACCGGCGATCACAGCGTTGAAGGCTGGACTCGAAACACGTGAAGACCCAGATGCCGGCCTAAAACCACCCCGACAAGAACAAACAGTCGATTGCGGAGTCGCTCTGAGGCACGAGACATCGTGCTACGAGCTAGCTACTGACAGGAGGTAGCGGCGTTGGACCATTCGAGTTGGATAGTGTAGTCGCCGAGTTGTTTGGTTTGCCAGGCACAGATGTCGCCGATCTCGCCGTTGGTGTCGTCGTACCACCCTTCGCCAGGGACCGGGTCGGTGATGGCTTCGCAGAGCTCATGCGAAGAGGTGGAGGTGAGGGCGGGGAAGGTGTCGAGTCCGCCGAGACAGCCGGAGCAGCTCGGAAAGGGCATGACGGCGTAATAGATGCCGCCCGAGGAGGCGGCGTCGTGATAGCCGCAAAAATCCTTGCAGGAGGCGGCCGTGCCTTGTTTTACGGTAGTGCCGGGAGGGAGGTAGAGGAAATAGAGCGAATTGTCGGTGACGGCAGGGAAGGCGGCCGCGGAAATTTGCGTTTGCAGGAATTTCTGGATGGCGGTGTCGGTTACGGATTTGGTGGGGGAACTGGTGACGAAGGTGTTGGTGCCGACGAGGACGCCACGACCGATGGATTTGCCAGGGACGTTGTATTCGCTGAGTTGTTCGATGAGCGGGCTGGCGAGAATGTAGTCGAAGAAATCGTTGATTTGGGTGATGAGCGGAGAGTTGGCGGGATCGTTCCAGAGTTCACCCCAAAAGATAGTGAAGACCTCGACGTTGGTGAGGAGCGGGCCGTTGCGATAGGTGAGGTGAGGGGCGGGAGCAGCGGCATCGCGCGGTGGGCGGGGATGGAGGGGGACGATGCGAAGAGGGAGTTTGATTTTGGTCCGAGGAGATTTGGGGGATGGGGGCTCGTCCGACTTCTGGGGGACAGGTCGCGTCGACATGAAGGCTCCTTACCGGCTGAAAGGTGGCTGGGTAAGGAACGCCGGAGAGAAGTAGGCTAGCGGAAGGGATGCGGGAAGGCAATGGCACCGGTGGAAGAGTTGGACAGTCAAAACCGTGCAAGACGCAAAGGATAAGCTCATCGTGAAAAGCTTCGTCTGAAGGACGGTGATGGCGAACGTCCGAAGAAGAAAAGCACGCGTCGAAAGACCCGCCACTACATCTTCCGGGTCGCGAGTCCCGATTCACCCATCACCAGTCACCGACTTCAGAAGGTTTTGACGGCGAGCCGTTGGGGGTGGGAGCCGACGGGGATGAGTGTGAGGAGGGAGTCGGTGCGGGTGCGGATGACCGCGAGGTCGCCGGAGAACTCGTCGAGGACAAGAAGCATAGGAGGGACGGCGCCGGGATCGGTGGGGGAGAAGCGCATCGCGGAGGGGGAAGCGCCGACGGTGATCGGATTGCCGACGCGGCGATTAATGATGTCGAGGGGGACGACGCGGCTGGCGGCGCGGTCGCCAACATACATTTCCACGGCTTCGGGGGCCAGGATGCCGGTGGCAGGAGCGAAACCGAGGAGCATGGTGTCACCCATCTCGTGGGTCCAGGTGTCAACGGCTTGCAGGCCGTGAGCCTCGGGGGAGATCACGTAGAGTTCGCCGCCGTCGGGCTTGAGGAGCATTTGCGTGGGATTGCCCGCGAGTTCTAGATTGGTGACGAGGACGGCGCGCTCGAGGTCGACGACCGACAGACGTTTCTGGGTGCGGCTGGCGACGAAGGCAAGCTTGGAGTCGGTGAGAATGAGGACTTCATCGGGCTGCGAAACCACGGCGATAGAACTAAGCAATTGCAGCGTGCGGGCATCATGGATGGAGAGCAGCGAGGAGCGACGATTGACCACGAGGATGTTTTTGGCGTCCGGAGTGATGCGGGCCTGGACGGGTCCGGGATTGGTGTGGGCGCGGCCGTAGATTTGGCGAGAGACGGTGTCGATGGCGACGAGTTGATCGGAACCGGAGGCGGTGGTGTAGACGCGATCGCCTGAAGGGGAGAAGTCGATGGAGTAGGGCGCCGGACCGACGGGAATACGAGAGAGTTGGTTGGAGGTGGTGTCGAGGACGAAGACGAAATTGCCGCCGTTGGAGACGCCCCAGATTTCGGGGCGAGTGGCATGTTCACGGAGGTCGGCGATAACGGGGCCGACGGGAATCTTGGCGATGGGACGGAGGGCGATGAGGTCGACGACAGTGAGGGCGCCCTCCTCGGTGGAGACGTAGGCGTACATGCGGAGGTTGGGGCGTAGGAAAGAGGGGCGATGGTCGCCGGCGATCACGAGGATGGCGGAGATGAGCAGAAGAGTGAGAGCGATGTAGAGGCGGGGGTTTTTGGAATGGGACATGGGGTGGAATGATTTTACAGTGGCCGATTGCCAGCGACCAGTGGCCAGCAAATACTGTGGCGAGAGGCGAGAGCAGAAAGTGGAAGTGCAGAAAAGTACAAAAGTGAAATCGCAAAGGCAAGCCCGGCAGGGAATCCCGGACCCAGGTTCACACCGCACCTAGGACACCCGGCGAGTCATGCTGGGAAAGTTTACCGCCGACGCTTTGTGTCGCTGCGTTTGGCGGCCATCTTGCTCGCCGATGGGGCGCCTTGCTTCGCCATCTGCGCCTGCCCCGCCTTGGTCATCAAGCGCGATTGTTCGTACATCTCGATCCACTTCTCGCTCGAAATCGCCGAGATCAGCTTGCCCATCGCTTCGAG
>Ga0306923_10002989_pt1 | contig 15740 bp, 17 predicted proteins | sample sta12Can44000108_FD_203841 | JGI IMG/M metagenome (GOLD analysis project Ga0306923, IMG submission 203841) | Lab enrichment of tropical soil microbial communities from Luquillo Experimental Forest, Puerto Rico - statanox.12C.anox.44.000.108 (v2)... | ecosystem: Environmental > Terrestrial >... | reverse complement strand
CTCCGCTGCGGTCTGCGGTGCCAAGGTCCACGTGGTGTATGATCCCGATGCCGACCAACCGGTGTATTCGGCGTTCAGCGCGGCCAACGTCAACGACATCACCGCGGCCAAAGCGATGCCGGTCGAGGCAGGTGCCACCTATGTTTTTGATTTGGGCTACTACGACTATGCCTGGTGGGCCAAGCTCGACGCCGCCGCGTGCCGGATCGTGACCCGGCTCAAGCGCAACACGCCCTCGCCGTGATTCGCGAACAACCGTACCCGCGGGCAGCAACATCCTGACCGCATCGGTCATCTCCCGGCGCGACAGGCCAATAGCCGCAAAAACCCATTCCAGAAGGAGATCTGCGAACTCCAGGTCGTCATCGACAGCGGCGAGGTCTTGCGCATCCTGACCAATGACCTGACTGCTCCGGCCCAGGTCATCGCCGATCTGTACAGGCGGCGGTGGGCCATCGAACTGTTCTTCCGCTGGGTCAAGCAGACCCTCAAAATCAGCCGTTTTCTCGGCACCTCGGAGAACGCGGTTCGCATTCAAGTCGCTGTCGCGCTGATCGCCTTTCTGCTGCTGCGCTTGGCGCAAGCAACCCAAAAGGCAGTGACCAGCCCACTCGCTTTTGCTCGCCTCGTTCGCGCCAATCTGATGCACAAACGCGATCTGCGCGCCTTGCTCGAGCCTGATCAACCTCTGCCAATCAACAGAAATCAACTGGCATTCCCATGAGCAAAAACCGTGCCGGGCAGCCGTGGACTTGATCCGGGCATCCCAGCCGCCGCGGCGCGCCGGGCTGGCTCTCGCTCGCCTTGCTGGCGCTCGGACCCGGCGCCGTTGCCGCCGTAAAGCAATCCTACAGCATGCCGCGCCTGGGTCCCACGACCTATGCGATCATCCCAATTGCGAGCTGGTTACGGTCGTCCTGGTCGGCGCCACCGCACTCGGCGAAAGCTGACCCTGACCAGCGCCTTGGGCGGCGGGCTGTTCCTCGCCGGCATCCTGCTGCACGGGTGAGTGCGCAAAGCCACCGCGGGATCGAACTGCGGCTGGTTGACCTGCCGCCGGCTCACCATGAGGTGCCAGACGGTTGGATGGCCTCTCTTAATTCCTCAGCAGCCAGCGACCGCTTTCGAGACCCACAGCGGCCGCTTAGCCATAGCCTACTAGGCAGTGAGAACCGCTCTTGATGCCTCGAGGCTGTCATTGGCTGTACGCACGTGGTTCGACTGAGTCGGCAACGAGGTAAGCAAGCTTCGCGCTGTGCGGGAGGAGGCCGTAACTCATTTGGCCGTGCTTATAAAGCGTCGAGCGAACGAAAACCGCCTGATTACCATGTGGGCCGCGCGCGGCCGTCTTGTATCGAATTTTTGTTGCGGCCTGCGGACAATGGCGCGCAAAATAACAGCCGTGAGCACGGATCTTCGGAAATGCGTCATGTCCTACATTCGCGAATTCTTGGATCAATAGCTTATGACTGAGAGAATCTCTCTAGCACAGAGGGAAACGAAATGGACGAAACAATCCAGTTGAGTGCGCCGAACTTGGCGCCTGAACAACTGCAAGACGTATCATCTTCACTCCTGAAGGACCTGGTCACGGAGCTTGGGCTAAACGCTCGATTTACGACCGAGGCGGGAAAACCCGGGGATAAAGGCGATCCGATCACAATCGGCGCGATCATCGTGTCCCTTGCGAAGAGTGGAGCCATCTTGGGGGTCATACGACTCTTGCAAACCTACATCCGGCGGGTTCCTTCGCTCGAGCTGACGGTTGCACGGCCCGATGGTCAGAAATTAACACTTAAATCAAACAATTCACGGATGAGCAGCTAGCCCAAACCGTCAGGTCAGTCCAAAATCTGATGGCTCGTTAGATGTTATGAGCGATGATACAAGATATGCTATCCTGATTGGCAATAGCGAATTTTTATTACAGTCAGGTCTTAATAACTTGCGATGCCCAAAAAATGATGTTGAGGGCATGTATGAGCTTATAACGTGCGTAGAAACCGGGCTTTTTCCAACTGCGACCGTCTCAAAGCTCATCAATCTTCCTCACTATGAAATCAACCGGCATATAAATATCGTTTCCAAAAGAGCGAATCCAAATGACGTTATATTTATTTACTATTCTGGCCATGGCAAGCAAGATATCGCGGGTCATTTGTATCTAGCTGCAGCGGATACATGTGTTGATACACTAGAAACTAGCTCGATTTCTCTTGCCGTTCTTAAAAATATTTTGGATTTATGTTCTAGTCGAAGAATTATTATTATATTAGATTGTTGTTTTGGTGGCGCGGCGGGTACTGCCTTTGTTCGGGGCTCGGCTGATGATCAGCTTAAAATGTTTTCCCGTGCTCAGGGAACGTATTTGCTAACGGCATCGACGCGGATTCAGACTGCCCAAGAGAAAGAAGGTGACAAGAATGCAGTATTCACCAAACATTTAATCGCGGGGATTAAGAGCGGGGAGGCCGATACCGACGGCAATGGTAAAGTGACGATGGACGAGGTGTTTAGTTACGTATATAAACACGTTACTTTGGAGGCTCCTCAAGAACCAGAGCGCTACTTCCTAGGCGCGCGAGGTGAACTAGTATTTGCAAAGACGCCGATAGCCAGCCAACGGCCAGGGCCATTGAGCGAGCTGGCGACCCAAACAGACGATCCGGCGGGGCCATTGCTTTTAGAGCATGTTCCGCTCGGTTCTTTATCGAAGTCGGCATGTCTCTGCGTGGCCGTCAGTCGCTTGGGCCGATTCTGTGGGGTCGGATACGAAGATGGGACTGTGGGCATCGTCCATCTGCTCACCCGAAATATCAGTTTCCAACAACGGGAGGGGTCCAGAGGTATCTGGGATATAGCGTTCAGCCCAGCCGGAAATCAACTCGCTTGGGTGAATGCCAATTCCGAGGTCGTTTTATATGAGCTAGAAAAACAAAAGTTCAGCTATCACAAAATAGATCGCGGAAGATTAACTAACATTGTGTTCTGCAATGAACAGATGGCGGCATGTTGCACACGAGAAGGATCAATTATTTTGATGGATGTAACAACCGGTGTAACGGATATACACGATCTTCTCTCAAGCTCTATCAGAACGTTTGCCTATTACCAGCGGGATAATTTATTGTCCATCAGTGGAAAACGAAACCGGCTTTCGCTATTCGATATCAATAGTCGTGCCTTTATCTTCGATATGGAGACCGAATGGGCGTGTCCTTCCGCAATGACCTTTATGGCAGACAAGGTTCTGGCTTGCGGGTTCACCACGGGAGAGATGCAAGTGGTGGATTTAGAGAGCCGCTCGGGTCGAGAAAAGGAGCAGCATTCCGATTGGGCGATATCCGGAATTAGCTTCAATACTCGAAGCCAGTTACTGTTGGGGATAGATGGAACTCCTGTATTGCGTGCTTTGGATCCCAAATCGCTGCGCATTGTGAGCCAAACACAACTTCCGAGCCCCGTAACATGCATGACGTGTGACGAAACGACTTCCATGATTGTTACCGGTTGCCGCGATGGCAACATTTATTTAGTTCGGCAATTTGCCGGACTGCGTCAGCCAAAACACATTGAACTAGTTTGAGGGATACTCTTTCAATGGAGATAAGAATTCCGATAGACGCGGAAACCGCTAACGGCAAAACTGTAATCCGCCGTATTCCGTTCACTATCGGGCTATTAAGTGACTTATCCAATGGCAAACACGAAAGAAGGTTTCGTCACAGGCGGTTTAGAGAGATTAGCGCAGCATCATTTAATGAATATCTAGGTAATAGAAACCTCAAAATCGAAGCACGAATATCGTATCCAACTAGCAAGCTGATCGCGACTTGGCGTCGCGATGGGTGCGTGCTTGGTGTCGGCGCTGGCATCGCACAGGATTACGCGACCCTGGGCCAGATCGGGTTCTCCGAACGCTCGGGCTACACTGCCATCGGCACGGTATGCAACCTCGCCGCCCGGCTTTGTGCGAAGGCCAAGGATGGGCAGATCCTGGTCAGCAGCCGTGTCGCTCGCGCGGTGGAAGCGGTGGCAAAACTCGAGAACCTCGGAAACCTGGAGCTAAAAGGTCTGAGGAGGCCGGTCGCGGCATTCAACGTCGTGCACCGCGCGGCCCGCCCTCCCGCGCCGGGATCGCGATTTGACGCCATGACTATTCTCATCGTTTCCTGGAAGCATCCATTCGCTGGAACATCTCGTTCCCGGCGCCGCACCCGTTCCACGCCAGCGCCTGCAAGCGCGGGCAAATCACCACCGACCCGGCCCCAATCAGCTCGCCGAGTGTGGCGGCAGCAGTCAGTCCGCGATCATCAGCAGGTTCCAGCTCGCGGCGAGCTTGGCAAAACCTCTCCCGGCAACGCCGCTGCCGCGACAAATCCCCATAGACGGTCCAGCGTTCACCGCTTTCCCGCGGGTTCTTTCTTCCGAGGCTTTCGGACGCCGGCCTCATACCGGATCGACCGCTCGTGCTCAGGCCGGCATCCGAAACCCTTCAGGATTGCCGTCATTCGTCCCCGCGATCGATTGGCCGAGGTGCGCTATAAAACAGATCGCGGCACGTGCTTGCCCTTCGCGCCTGAAAACCCACGCTAGGTCGGTGCTCACGCCTTCAGCTCGCGTTTCAGCTCATCGAAAAAGCGGAAATCGGTGCCGTCGGCAATAATGCGTTGCGGCAACTTCTTGATGGCGCCGACCTCGTGCAGCCGCAACGCGTAGAACCGCACGGTGTCCTCGGCGTCGTAGTCTCGCCAGTGGGCGTAGGGGTTATCGTTCAGCGTCTGCAGCGCGTATTCGTAACTGTCGACGAAGCCGCCATCGACCAGGCGCCGGGCAGCCCGTTCCGGCTCGCTGGCGCACAGATCAGTAGCTTTCAGCATTGCCCGGATCACTCGCTTGGTGGCAACCGGGTTCCTAGCCACGTAGTCGCGCCGGGCGGCCAGCGTGCAGCAGAAATATTGCGACCACGGCTGATCGGTGGCCGTCCGCACGATGACCTCGCCAAAGCCGCGCGCATGCAGCAGCTGCGGCTCCGGCGGCGACGCCATATAGGCATCGAGCTTCCTTTGGATGAACTGGTCGAGCGGCTTTGCTTCCGGATCGTTGATGATGGTCAGATCCTTCTTCGGATCGAGGCCGACAAAAGCTGCCATCATCTCGAGCAGATCGGTCGCCGAGGTCGTACCGACCCGTTTTCCTTTGAGGTCGCGGATGCTGTGGATGCCGTCGCTGGCAAACAACTCGTAACACCCCGCATGGATGCCGGCGACCAGCGTGATCGGCAGGCCGGAATCGACGAAGACGACGTTCTGCGCCGTGACGTTGCTCGCGAAGTCGTATTTGCCTTCTGCCAGACCCTGGCCGAAGATGGGCGTTTTGGCGTCGACATAGCGGATATCGGTAAATCCCTCCATCCGCAGCAGGTCTTCGCAGACATATTGCGGGGCAAAGCAGATCACCGGGATCTTGGCGAAGCGCACGGTCGTGGTTTCGAGGCGTGCTTCCGCTGCAAGCACACGCGGGGCGGCGAGCGCGCCGGCCCCGGCCAGCCCGATCGCCGACAGCACCCGGCGTCTACTTAGTGTCATGGGCATAGTTAACTCCTTCCGGCCCTCATGCCTTCAGCTCGCGCTTGAGCTCGTTCAAAAAGCGCCAATCGGTGTTTTCGGCGATGAGTTTGTTGGGCAGCGACCTGATCATGCCCGCTTCGTGCAGCCGCAGCGCATAATAGCGAAGCGTGTCCTCGGGATCGTATTCCCGCCACTTGTCGTATCGCACTTCCTCCAGGGTCGCGAGGGCAAAGTCGTAGCGGTCGGCAAACCCGCCATTGACGATCGTTCGCGCGGCCAACTTCGGATCGGCCACGCAGAGATCGGCAGCCTTGAGAAAGGCCCGCAATACGCTTTGGTCGCAACCGGGTATCGTCGGACATAATCCCGGTTGCCGCAAAGCATGCAACAGAAATACTGCGACCATGGCAGATCGACGATGCTGTTGAAAATGACCTGGCGGAACCCGCGGGCGCGCAGCTCCTGCGGCTCGGGCGGTATCGCCAGATAGGCGTCGATCTTGCCCGCCACGAAAGCTTCGAGCGGGTTCGACCGGTCACCCAATGGATATCCTGCAGCGGGTCGAGACCGACATGAGCGGCCATCGCGGTCACGAAGGCGTGCGGGCGTTCGCCCGCGGTCTGGACACCGACGCTCTTGCCCTTCAGGTCACCGACGCTGCGGATTTCGTCTTTTGCGAACAATTCGTAGCAGCCAACATGCACCCCGCCCAACACCGTGAGCGCTCCGCCCTCATCGATGGCCTGGACGATCCGCGCCGCGAAATCCAAGGTGAAATCCGCCTCGCCGCGTCCGACCTGCTGCGCGAGTTCAACGGTCGGCCCGGCGTCGATGTAGCGAATCTGGGTAAAGCCTTCGGTGCGCAGCAGCTCCTCGGCGAGGTATTGCGGAGCAATGCAGATGCCGGGAAACTTTAACAGGCGCACGGAGGTGTTTTCGGGGCCACCCTCCGCGGCCAGAACCCGCGGTCCACCGCCGAGCCTCGCAAGCCCAGCAAGTGACAGGACCGTCAAAAAACGTCTTCTTGTTTGGATAATCTTCATAGAAGGACCTCCCGTTGCCCTAGTGGTCGTCATTCCCAACGCTATACTGGCGGCCTTCCTGGCGGTGGGGTTGGGGCAGCTTCACCGGATTTTACACCAGCATCTCACGCCTTCAGCTCGCGTTTGAGCTCGTCTAGGAAGCGCCAATCGGTGCCGTCGGCGATGATCTTCTGCGGGGTCGACTTGATGAAGCCCGCGTCGCGCTGGCGCAGAGCATAGAACCGGATCGTGTCTTCGGCGTCGTACTCGCGCCATTTGTAACCGTTTTCACTCAGCGTCTGGAGGGCATAGTCATAGCCCGGCGTGAGGCCACGATCGGCGAGCCATTGCGCTGCGCGTGCCGGTTCACCCGCGCATAGATCCGTTGCCTTGAGGGTGGCCCGCACGACGCGCTTGGTCGCGACCGGGTGCGTGGCAACGAATTCCCGGTTGCCGGCCAGCATGCAGCAGAAATACTGTGACCACGGTCGGTCCACCGCGGTGTTAAGGATCACGTGGCCGATATGGCGGGCGCGCAGATCCTGGGGCTCGGGCGGGAAGCCTAGGAACGCGTCTATCTTACCCTGCACGAACAATTCGATTGGCTTGACCTTCGGGTCCGTGACCCATTGAACGTCTTTCCTGGAGTCGAGCCCGACCTGTGCCGTGATCAAGGTCAGCAGCTCTTGCGAGAGCGACCCCACGGCGCCCACGCCGATGCTCTTTCCCTTCAGTTCCGCGACGCTGGTGATGCCCTCCCTCGCGAACAGCTCGAAGCAGCCGACCATTATACCGGCCAGCAACATCAACGGTTCACCGGCATCGATCGTCCTGACGCACTGCGAGGCATAAGCGGGAGAAAAATCGACCTCGCCGTGGACCGTCCCGATTGCGCCCGGATGCGGCGGGTCGGCATAGCGGATCTCGGTGAAGCCCTCCGCGCGCAGCAGTTCCTCGGCTATGTATAGAGATGAGACGCAGTCAGAGCCAGGCTTCTGAATGCGAACGGTCGTCGTTTCGAGGGGTCCCTCCGCAGCCTCCGCCCGGCGAGTGAGAATGAGGCTTGTGGCGCCGGCGGCCGCGATGCCGTCCAGAAAGCCGCGTCGGGTCTGGATCAGTGCCATTGCAAGTCTCCCTGCGCGTTTCGGCCTTCAGCTCGCGTTTGATGAGACTCGGGGCGATGCGCTTTGAGCCGCTGGTGCATGCCTTTCTCGTCCACCCCCAACAGACGCCAGGGGCCCACCATATCGGCGGCAAGGCGGCGGACAGCAGGCATTGCTCCCTCGGAGCGTTCAGTTCTCGCACGAATTTACCCTCAAATTCTCCAAATCCCCACTCCGATGTAAAATCGAGCCCATCGCTTGCGAGCCCCAGCGGTTGTGAGCGGTCCCAGTCGGAGGGAGCACGGCGGCCGATGTTTCGCGCCCGGCGAGCGACCGCTTTGGGTCGGTTTGACTCGTTCGACCCATGACAGGCGAAGGGCTGGTTTCGCGCATCCTGCTCGTTGCCGCTAACTCCGGCGAAGGCCCGTTAACCGAACCCACAGCGGCCGCTCAGGCTCGGTGGCCTGAACCGGTCTTCATGCCGCACAGCCGCCGTTCCCGGTCCTGTGCCATCGAGGTGTCGAGCCATGTGGGTCTCCGCGATCGGGTGTGTGCTGATGATGGGGGATCGGCGCTACACTCGGCATGCTCGCCGAGGATGTCTACATACAGAACGGCCGAACCGCCGCAATTAGTCGACGTCAGTCATCGAGCGTTCGGTAACATCAGAATCGCCCTTCTGCCTCCAAAAGCAACGCAATCGCCGCCGTCCAGGAGAAGGTTCCGCCGCCGATACCCTCACCCGTTACCGGATCGAAATACTCACTGAACCCCCCCCGCGGACCAGCGTCGCAGTCGCCAACTGCACGTCTGCGGCCAGCACCAAGTCGCCAGCCCCCGCCAGGCCTTCCACCACCATCCAGTTCGTCACCGCCCAGACTGGACCGCGCCAGTATCGCCGTGGCTCGAAACGCGCATCAGCGGGATCGGTCGAAGGCACTAGATAGCGTACCGCCCGCCCCCACCGCCGCAGGGTCGCGCCCATTGCAGCCACGCGCGGCGCCGGCACCCCACCCGCGAACAGCGGCAGCAGCCCTGCCGACGTCGCTCCGGCGATCGGTGCATTGCTGATCAGGTCGAACGACAAATAGATCCCGCCCGTCTCGCTCCAAAGCCCATCGATCGCGCTTTGCATCCGCGCGATGCGCTCGGTGATCTCCGCCACTTCGGCGGCGGTGCCAAACCGGCCGGCAAGGGTCAGCAGGTCCCGCTCGGCCCGCAACAGGATCGCGTTGGTGCCGATATCCGCCGCTCGGAACGGCGATGTGGCCAGCATTCGCCTCGGCTCCCAGCCGACATCGCGGAACCGATCGACCAGATGGATGAAGCGAAGGTATTCCTCGCCGAGTGGTCGCATCGAAGCATCCACATGCCGCGTGTCGCGACGGCGGATCGGCGTCCTAGTCTCGGTCGGCACACGACCCAGCGCCGTGTCCCAGGCCGGGCTGTTGTCCATACCCGTCTCCCAGGGATGCAGCGTCGCAACCAACCCCGCGCCGGTGGGATCTCGCGCCCGCTGCCACCAGCGATGCGACGCCAATAGCCGCGGATACAACGCAGCCGTGCGCGCCTCGGCCGCCGGTCGGTCGCGTGCGCCATCCCACATCCGGCGCACAGCGGTCGCCAGGATCGGCGGCTGGGTGATGCCGGAGGTCGGCGGCGTTCGCCGGATCCCCCACACCTCGGGACCGGGGAAATAATCATCGGACGGCGCGTGGAAGACGATCTGCGGGACCAGACCGTCGTCCCACTGCCCTTCCAGCAAGCGCTCGATCTCGCGAAAGCCGCGCGCCTCGTCGAAGGTCGCCCAGCCCATTGCGACAAAGCCAGAATCCCAGTTCCATTGGAACGGATACAGACGATCCGTCGGCACGGTGTAGCCGCCACGATCGTTGCCCAGCAGAACGGCGCGGGCGCTTTGTTGACTCACGACGGCTCCAATGCCTCGCCGGTCTCCGGATGCATCCAGGCGACATGCGCGAGGTCGGGCCGCAGCGCGATGGTGTCGCCGGCGCGCACGGCGGTGTCGGGCGGCACGACGACGCGCAGCTTCTGATCCTCTGCGGCGCCGGTCAGCAGTAAATGCGACCCGAGCGGCTCGACCACCTGCACTCGAAAGCCGAACCCGTCCACCACCGGCGCCAGGTCCTCCGGCCGCACCCCGAGCACCACCATCCCGTCGGCGCCGGCGGGCGGGCGCAGCTCCAGCGATCCCAGCCGCACCACCCCCTGCCGAATCGGCAGGCGAAGAAAGTTCATTGGTGGGCTGCCGACGAAGCCGCCGACGAACATGCTGCGCGGCCGGCGATACACCTCGGCAGGCGCCGCCTCTTGCACGATGCGCCCCTGATGCATCACGGCGATGCGGTCGGCGAGCCCCATCGCCTCTGTCTGGTCATGCGTGACATAGATCGTGGTCGTGCCTGCCTCGGCCAGCACCGATTTGAGCTCGGCCCGCATCTCCAGGCGCAGCAGGGCATCCAGGTTGGACAGCGGCTCGTCCATCAGCAGCACGGCTGGCTCCACCGCCAGCGCTCGCGCGACGGCGACGCGCTGACGCTGGCCCCCCGATAGGTGCGCCGGATGGCGATCGAGCAGCGACTCTATGTGCATCAGCCGCGCCGCGCGCTCAGTCTGGCGCGCCACCCGCTCGGTATCCACACGGGCCATTGCCAACCCAAAGCCGACGTTCTGGCGCACCGTCATGTGCGGGAATACCGCGTAGTTCTGGAACACCATCGCTAACCCCCGCGCCCGCGGCGGCAACCCGGAAACGTCCCGCTCGTCGATAAGCACCCGCCCATCCGTTTGCGTCTCTAACCCGGCAATGATGCGCAGCAGCGTCGTCTTGCCGCAGCCGGAGGGCCCCAGCAGAGCGACGAAGTTGCCATCCGCCACACTCAGCGAGATATCGTTCAGCACAGTGACGGCGCCGAAGCTCTTCGCCACGCGCTCGATGCGGATCTCCGCCATCAGGTCGTTCTCATCGGCTGGCGATCCCCCACATGGCGAATAGATAGCGGCGGACCAGGAAGATGAAGATCATCGACGGGACGATCAGCAGGAAGCCGCCGGTGAACTGCGCCTGTAGCGGCGATTCCGACAGCACCGAAAGCAGGAACGCGGTCAGTGTCTTATGCCGCACGGTCAGCACTGCGGCGGCGAACACCTCATTCCAGGAAATGACAAAGGCGAAGATCGCCGTGGCGGCCACGCCCGGCAACGCCAGCGGCAGCACGACGCGGCGGAACGCGCTGAGGCCCGAGCACCCGAACACCCGGGCCGCCTCCTCAAGCTCGCGCGGGATACCGAGGAACAGGCTCGACGTCACTAGGACCGCGAAGGGCAGCGCAAGCGCCGTGTGGATCAGTGCCACGCCAAGCGCTGTGTCGTAAAGACCAAGCCGGACATAGCTCACCGCGAGCGGCAACGCGAGAATGCCCACTGGGAAGGCGCGAGTCAGCAGGATCGCCAGCCGATACGCATTGGCCCCGCGGAAGGCGAAGCGGGCCAGCGCATAGCCGGCCGGTGTGCCCAATGCGATGGAGAAGCCCATGCACATCGCCGCCACCTCGACGCTGCGCAACATCGCGGGCCAGATGCCCTGGATCGTGAGGAAGGCAGAGAGATTGCCCGCCGACCACGCCAGCGGCCAAAACGGCTTCGGCCAGGTATACACCCCCTGGTCGCCGCCCAATCCGCCCAGCGCCACCAGATAGATCGGCACGATCGTCCAAGCGCACAGGACCACGACCCCGGCGATGAACAGGGGCTGCTTGATCGATCTCACGCCGGTTCGCCCGCCCGCGGCCGCAACGCCAACAGATAGGCCAAGGTCGCGGCGAGTGTGATCACCATGATCAGCACCGCGTAGGCGGCGGCGGTCCCGTAATCCTGGTTCTGGTTCTCCCAGATGAAGGCTTGGCTGATGAGCACCGGGAAAGTGGTGCCGCCGATCGCCAGCACCACGGCGAAGGTCTCAAAGGCCAGCACTGTGCGCAGAATCAGCGCTGTCTGGATCGACGGGCGCAGCAACGGCAGTGTGACACGGAGGAAGCGCTGCCAGGTGGTGGCGCCGAACACGCTTGCCGCCTCTTCGTACTCGGCCGGCACAAGCTGAACGCCGGCGACCAGGATGACGAACACGATGGCAGTGGCCCGCCACAATTCGGCGATGACGATGGCAAAGAACAGCGCTGCCGGCGTCTCGTAGGTAAGCCAGCTCTCGGGCCGCGCGATCAGCCCGAGATGGAACAGCACGGTGTTCAGGTAACCCCGCTCAGTCAGGATCGATAGCCACACCAGCCCCGCGGCGAGATCGGAGATACCGAGCGGGATGGTCCAAATCCACATCACCAAATCGCGACCGGACCTGAGCTTCCGCAGCATCATCGCCATCCCAAGCGCGAGCGCGAATTGCAGCGGCACCACCACGACCGCCAGCCCGAACGTATTCTTGACGGCGGTGATGAAATCGAGGTCGCCCAGCATCTGATCGAACTTACCGAGACTGGGCCCGGCATCGGACTGAAAGGCAAGCGCTATGGTCTGGATCAGCGGGACGAAGAACAGCAAAAACAGGAAGGCGAGCGAGGGCGCGATCAGCAGATACGGCGCGAGGCGGAGGTGCCTCATCGGCTCATTTCACCTGGCACGTGCCTTGGCTCGGCGGGTCGGGTGACCAGCACGGCGCCTGAGCCGCGTCGAGCACACGCTGCATCTGCTTGCCCTCGGCCTCCAGTACCTGGCGGATCTCCTGCCCGCGCAGCACGATGCGCTGGAACGTATCGGTGAAGATGCGATCGAACTCGCCGCTGTGCGAACCGAGCCCGACGGGCAGCAGCGCGGGATGCGCCTCGGGCGCGCTCTGCTGCGCCTGCACTGCCGCCATCTCCGCCTTCAGGCCCGGATCGAGATCGCCGGGAATGGGTGCGTGCACCACCGGATAGAAGCTGCTCACGCGCAGCGTGGTGATCTGCGTCGTCGGCTTCAGCAGGAACTGGATCACCTGTTTCGCACCAGCCGGATCGGGCGCCGACTTCGGTATGCCCAAGCCGGCCACGACCGGCATGAAACTACGCCCTTTGGGCCCGGCAGGCGCGGAGAAGGCGACGAAATCGTCGGGGTGCTTGCGAAACGCATCCTGCAGCCGCGCGACATGGTCCCACCCGATCATCACATCGCCGGCGAGCAGCGGTTCTTGCATGAAATTAGTAGTTGGTCGAGTTTGGATTGACGTGCTCCCAGATCGACTTGAAGTCGGCCCACATCTTCACGGCGTCCGGCGAGACAAACGTGGTCACCACGCCGCCGGTGAACGACGCCAGCAGGTAGCCCTCGAAGAAGCGATTCATCAGGCCGGTCGGTCCGGCCGGGAACCCCAGCACGCGGCGCCCGGTCGCCTTGTCGGCGTTCGCCGCCCATTGGCCAAGCTGGTCATAGGTCAGGCTGTCCAGCGTCGCGCCCGCCGGCAGGTATTGCAGTGCCTCTTTGGCTGCGGCCATGATGTAGGTCGCCTGCATCCATGGCACGTACTGCAGATGATCGGTTCCGAGACGGGCCAGCGTCACCATCCCGTCGGGAATGCCCTCCTGCTTCAGAGTCTCTTCCACGCCGTCGAATGGAGCGAGAGCGCTAAGCGGAACCAGCGGTGCGAGCTCGCCATGCAAGGCACCGATCAAGCTGATCGAGGGCGAGCCGGATTTCATGTCCGCCTGCACATGAATAACGAGCTTGTGGCGGTTCTTCCGGGACGAAATCCACCGGGACGGGAGAGCCGATGAGAATTTGGGTCCGCGTGCGCTGCGCCTCTTCTAACGGGCGTAGTTGTGTTGACAGAAAGGTTAGATCCTTGGCAGCGGTCGGCACCGCGACCGCAAAGTCGGCAAGAAGCGCCGCCCCGCCAAGCACCGGCAGCCATGCCAGCAGCGTCTTCACCTTTTGCTCTCCTCCCGGTGTTCAACCGTTCAACCGGCGTCACCAAACGCGTCGAGAACGCAGTTTGTCGATGAATCCCCCTTTACGTCTAGCCCGTCGCCTGTTGGATCGGCACCGCGACCCGCATCAAAGTTCCTGCCACATAAGGCGCAACTCGAAAGGGCTGTTCAACGTCGGGCGCTGAGGGTTGGTGCAGACAGCGCCAAACAACCCCTTTCGGCGCTGATCCGGACAGTCCCACCCCACGGCTCGAACTGGCGCTCATGCCCGAAGCTGCCATTCGCAGCGGCAGCAGCGAACAGTGCTTCGGCGGGCGGCGGCACAGGGTTGAAAGTCGACCGCGTTTCCGACCGATAAATCGGATCCTGCGAAACGGCTGACCTATAAAAATTGCCTTGACGGACTATGCATAGTTATGCGAGGCATAGAGCACCAATGTATTCCTGCAGAGGGAGAGACACATGGCGAACGGTAAAGCCTCGGAAGCTGCTGAGATCGGCCGGCGTGACCTGTTCGTCGCCAGCGCGGCGGCAGCCGGCTTGGTTGCGACGGTCGGCGCCGGCCGGCCAACCCTGGCGCAGCCGGCGGAAGCGCCAGCCGCCCAACCGGCAACAGCGCAGCCGGGAAACGTGCTGCTCGAACGCCGTGGGAACCTGCTTCTGATCGGCATCAACCGCCCGTGGGCAAGGAACCTGCTCGATCCGCAGATCCTGATAGGGCTGGGCAAGGCGTTCTACCAACTCGATCACGATGCTGCCTTGCGGGTGGCGGTAATGCACGGAATTGGGAATGATTTCTGCGTCGGCGTAGACGTGCTGGCCTTGGTGAAGGCACAGGCCGCCGGTCAGTTTCCGCCGAAAGAACCGGATTTTATCGGCCCGCTCGGGTTCCAACTGCCGTACCGGTCGAAGCCCGTCGTGGTTGCGGTTCAGGGTGCAACCATGCTGGGTGGCCACGAGCTTTTCCTGTCTGCCGACGTGCGCGTGGCAGCGTCGGACACCGTGTTCCGCCAGCATGAAGTCACGCGGGGCGGCTTTCCTTCGGGCGGTGCAACGGTGCGCTTCCCGCGCGAGGCCGGCTGGGGTAATGCGATGCGCTACATGTTGACCGGCGACCAATGGGACGCCGAGGAAGCCCGGCGTCTAGCCTGGTTCAGGAGATCGTTCCGGCCGGCCGGCAACTCGATCGCGCCATCGTGTTGGCGGAGAAGATTGCTGCAGCGGCGCCGCTGGGGGTGCAGGCCGCGCTGGCATCGTCTCGTCAGGCGCTTGCCGCCGAGGAGACAACCGCTTACGCGGCCATGGCGCCGATTCGCACCCGGCTGGTGCAGAGCGAGGACGCACAGGAAGGCCGCCGCGCGCTGCAGGAAGGGCGTGCTCCGGTGTTCCGCGGCCAATAGCGGCGAGGGAGGGCACGGGATGCGGTTTCGAGCCTTGCGAGCGGCACTTATGGTGATGCTGGTCGGCTCGCTGACCGAGCCGAAACAGACATCTGCCCAAACTCTGGTGACCCATCGCCTGCCGGCAGCCTTGGCAATGGAAGCGGTTGCCGCGGCGGTCTCGGCCTGCAGCCAAAAGGGGTATGGCGTCACCGCGACGGTCATCGATGCGGATGCGGAGCGAATCGCCATGCTGCGCGGGGATACCGCGGGGGTGCATACGTTCGAAGCTTCCTGGGGCAAGGCTTATAGGGCAGTCGGCTTTGCGCCGATCTTTAAAGTCAATAGCGGCGGAGAGGTCGCCGAGCGGCTCGCCCGGTACGCGGCGCGGCAGCCGCCGGGCACGCTTCCGTTTCAGCCGCCCGAGCACATGATATTTCGCGCCGGTGGGCTGACGATCAAACTCGGCGACGAAGTCATTGGCGCGATCGGCGTCGGCGGTGCGCCCAGTGCCGAGGCGGATGAGGCCTGCGCCCGCGACGGGCTCGACAAGATACGCGACGGGATCCGCTGATCACGCGCCTCCTTTGCTCTCTGCTGTGACTTAGCTGTCGCATGCGTAGCGGCTTGAGAAACACCGGTGCCTGTGGCCGTCGGCCTGGAAGGCCGGGACCAGAGGGCCGACAAACGGGCTCGCCTCGGACTTGGATGCCAGTGTTGCACCTGACAC
>Ga0306923_10002987_pt1 | contig 15743 bp, 17 predicted proteins | sample sta12Can44000108_FD_203841 | JGI IMG/M metagenome (GOLD analysis project Ga0306923, IMG submission 203841) | Lab enrichment of tropical soil microbial communities from Luquillo Experimental Forest, Puerto Rico - statanox.12C.anox.44.000.108 (v2)... | ecosystem: Environmental > Terrestrial >... | reverse complement strand
TCCTGACTCGAAGCTAGCGGAGTTGTCGGTGCGCAGGCATTGTGCGCGGAGAAGCAGGAGTGGTCAAGGGGCCCGATCACCGGGTTGTGTCGAAGTGAATCCGTGCTAAGCCGGTCACTACTTCTTGCTGCGGGCTTCTACTTCGGCGAGCCAGCCGCGGCGCAAGGTTTCGGGCGCGGGCGAGGAGAGGTACGGTTTGATGTCGAGGATGGGTGTGTCGTCGAGCATGTCGATGCCGCGCACGTGCAAGCGCGTACCGTCCCGGCGGAGAAGTTCGACGACCGTGAGACCAATGGGGTTCGGGCGGTAGGGCGAGCGCGTGGCGAAGACGCCGTGCTCGCGGGTGTCGCACGGTGGAGTGCCGAGAAGTTCGTATCCGTCGGAGCGGTCGAAGACCCAAATCACGAACAAATGCGAGAAGCCTTCGATGTCGGTGAGGCCGGTCTCGAGTTCGGGCCGCAGTTCGAGGACGCCTTCGGCGGTGTGCTGCGCGCCGAGTCCGCGCGGGACGTCGCGTGGGTCCTTGTAGGGGCTGCGGACGTGGCCGATGGGAGTCATGGGGATCATGGAGTCCAGTTTAGCGCGTTTGCTCGGCTCATCTGAGTGAGGTCGAGGCACCTTAAGCACGAAATAAGGCGAGTGTCCCAATCACATTGTCAAGCAACAAGTGGCGTTTCTTGGCGTATGCCCGCCCACCGCTGCTTGGGATATATTCGCACCATCTCACGCTGCCCGTGCCTAGATGTGGGAAAGGGAACAGAGAAGGGAAAAAGCAGTGAGGCCGAGAATTGCAAACGAGTCTGAACGTTCATCGCTTACTAACCATAAGGAATCCACGCAGGAAGCATCCAAGTCGCAAGGTGACGGCAAGCTGCGTCCATGGCGCACCATCGCACTCGAACTAGAACCGGTCTCATATATGCCTGAGCAGGATCTTGATGCAGCCTAGTTGGACCATGCCGAGGAAGTTTTCAGCGTGATACTCCCAACGAATCACCAGCCGACGAAACCAGTGCAGCCAAGCAAAGAGTCGTTCCACGCACCAACGTCTGCGATAGCGGCGGAACGGGCGACCGTCCTGGGTGAGCCGTTTGCGATTGCATTTGTGAGGAGCGATCAGCTCGATATCGTAGGTTTCCCGCAGATAGTCATCCAGGGGGTCGCTATCGTAGGCGGCGTCCCCGATCAGTCGTTCGGGAAGTTCGTCGAGGAAGCTTTGCCCGAGGACTTCTTCGACGAGCTGGCTTTCGTGCGGCGAAGCGCTTTGGATACCAACGGCGAGAGGAAGACTGTGATCAGTGCAGATGGCGAGGATCTTCGTGCCCTTGCCGCGCTTGGTGGGCCCGACCGCAAGGCCCCCTTTTTTGCCCCCGTGAAGGAGGCGTCGATAAAACCCTCCTCCAGTTCCAGTTTCCCTCGTGCGTGCAATTCCTCGGCTAGCACGCGCAAGATGTCTTCCAGTTTGCCCTCTCGTACCCACTGCTGGAAGCGGCGGTGGCAGGTTTGGTACGGCGGATATTTCTTGGGCAGTTCGCGCCACTGCGCGCCAGTACCCAAGACCCACAAGATCCCGTTGAGCACTGCCCGCGTATCTTGCCACGGACGACCCTTCCCATCGGAACGTCGTTTCGGTCGCAGAATTGGTTCGATCAGTTCCCATTGGGCATCGCTGAGTTCCCATCGTCCTCGCATGCCCTCCTTCTGCCCGCTTTCCTACACAAAGAAAATAGCTAAGTAGGTTCAAACACCATTTATGAGACCGGTTCTAGCAATCGAGGAGGACGCAGCATGCCTTGTGAAACTCTCGGAGGAATTGCTCGCGGCGATGGCAGAGCAAGAACCGGGTCTCGCCCGAGCGAAACAAAACCCTATGGCGGGCGCATCTCAGAAGAAAATCGAGCAGGCTTGAGCTTTCTCGTGAGATTTCTAGGAGAGGTTGAGTTGATGACGGGGTTCGATGTCGCTCGTTTGCTTTGTGGGGGCGGGCAAGCTTCGACGTGCGTTGCTGTTTCTCTTCACGCTTCAGAATCGCAACGTCAAAAGTGTTGAACGACTCCTCGATGCTCAGCAGTCTCAGCTTACCCGGCGCTTACCGGAACCCCAGGTTTTCTTCAGCTCATCAAGCGTGTGATGAAGCTTCTCCCGTGAACGCTCAACTTGAGCCCGCAATTCCTGGCTGCGCATCACGTTGGCCAGCGTGCCCGCCTGTTTGTCTCGCCAGAATGAGCCTCCACGCACCCAGCCGTCGACCTCATCGGAGTTTGCCCAAACAGGGGCATGCCGCCCTGGATACAAGCGCTTGACAGGAAGTCCCCTGGACTGCCAGCGCTGTGCGGATCGGACGCCGCAACGCAAGTACCGAGCGATCTCCTTCCATCCGACCAATGTCATCGTGCGCAGCATTATAGGCCCATCCGTGCGGCTTGACTCACGTTTTCATCTGGTGGCTTCTGTCATTTCCACAACCTTTCGCGGGACCTGCACTTCTATAACGTGGTCAGTCTCTTTTTCCCGGTCCTCTACGAAAACATTGCCATCCTGATGGGTCACGGGGTCGGAAACGAGTTCCAATTCTTTTCCGTAGAGCTTGATTTTCCTTTTCTTTGCGTACCCGTAGCGCCTTACGCTTCGCCGAGTTTCTCCGGTGTAGCCATCGAAGTTCCCTTTCTGCCGGGAAGACTAAATCGTTGAGGCGGATCTCCACCATGCGGCGAACCAGTCGACGGAGCGGTGGGGATTTCTCGCCATTGGGATCGCTTCGGGACTGCCAACAGCGAAAGGGTCGGGCTGGTTGGTCGATCAATGTTGCAATAGCAACATAATTATGTTGTAATAGCAACATAGAGGCCGTCATGAGCGACATCCTGGACTCGATCTTCCACAGGCGAGCGGTCAAGGTCTTTGAGCCGGTAGAAATCTCCCAAGCTCTGCGCGAGCAGATTCTCAATGCCGCCCGCCATGCCCCCTCCAGCTTCAACCTTCAGCCGTACAGGTTCTATTGGGTGGGATCTGCGGCAAAGAAGGCGGTAGTGGCGAAACTATGCCTGGGACAGATGCCGGCGGAAACCGCCTCGGCGCTGGTGGTGGCCGTCGCTGACATCGGATCGATGCCTGCAACGACGCGAGACCAGTTGGAGTGGATGCGCAGGAGCAACTTTGCCGAAGGGAAGATTCGCGACTACGAGCGGACCGCGAAAATCGGCCGCCTCCTGTTTCTGCCAGGCCCATTCGGTATGTTTGCTGCGGCGAAGCGGGCGGTCTTCTGGCTGCTGAATTTGTGCCAGACGGGCGGAATGCCACCGCTGTCCCGCCAAGACTGGTTCAAATGGGCGACGAAGAGCGCATCGTTGGCTTGCGAGAATCTGATGATTGCCGCCGAAGTACTAGGAGTCAACACCTGTCCAATGGAAGGCTTTGATGGCCGCAGGCTCTCTCAATATCTCGGGTTGTCGAGCCAGCATCATGAGATTGTGATGGTGATCGCGATCGGGAAGAAATCGCGCGCCTATACCGACCCACCGCAGTGGCGGCGACCTCTGAGTGCGACGGTGACCGTCTTATGAATATCCTCCCGAAGCAAGCAGTTCCAGAAGACGTTCTGAAAGACTCTGTACTCGCCCAAATCGCCGCAGCGTATTTTTCGCTGGGAAAGAGGCTGGAGCGGAAGACGCGGTGTTCGGCGACTCGCGGCTTCATCCTATCGACCCTGCGTGGGGGGGCGATACTAAATCAGAATCAAATCGCCACCCTTCTGGGCTTCGACCGAACGGTCGTGCACCGGGCCATCAAGTCCATGGTTCAGGAAGGGCTCGTGTCGGAGCGAAAAGCAAAATCAGGCAGAGCAATTCAGGTCCGGTTGACGACCAAAGGAAGCAAGTACAGGAAGAAGCTCATGAAGGCCCGAGTCGCCGCTGACGAGAGGGTGCGGCTGCAAATGACGGAGGAGGAGCGTGAGACGCTTCTTCGGCTGCTAAAGCTGGTTGCAGAATGTGAGTTTTGAGGTCGGCGGTGAAATTTGGGCGGCCACAAGCCACCCCGGGTTAACCCGAATCGGAACCGGCGTGGTTCTGGAGATCAACGGACACGCGTCGCGTCTATTTCAACTCTTCTTCGTGCCCAGGATGGATGCGATGGTGCTTCGCTTCGAGCGGCTTCAGAAGTTCCTTGATCAGCTTGTCGAAAATCACAGGATTCTTCTCACACTTGATCGGGTTGCAAAGCTGATCGACCCGCGCACGTTCTTCAGGCGTCATCGAATGCGAATCTATCCCCCTGGTACTCGACTGCGCCAAGTAGTGCCACGGCGCTTTTGTTGCCTGATGGGGGCACCATGATGCAGCGCTCAGGGCGCCCCCAGACTTTGCTGCGGCAGGGGAGAGCGAACCGGGGGGCGCTCTCCCCTTTTCCAGTCACGCTGCCGGCCGTGCTTTCTGCGCTTGCTTTTCGAGTTGTTCGGGAGCGACATCTTCCACCTGTGTGGCCACACCCCAAAGATGTCCGAAAGGGTCCTGGATGAAGCCGGACCGATCGCCGTAGAACAGGTCGGTTCCTTGCGTGATAATCCTGAATTTCAGCGGTTGACATCGTCGCCGTGTGGGCTCGAAACGCCTACCGTGAGCCCCGTGAGAACGTGCAATCCTCGGCTTGGAGCGAATGCAGATCAGGCGCTGCGACACGCTCCTTGAAGTCGTTTGCCTGAAAATCTTAGTGCCAGCCTGAGTCGCCGCGGAGCTACTGCGCCGGAGTCGACGGGGCGGCCGCGGGCTGGGCGGCGTCGCCGTGATTGACCAAGTCCTTCAACTCTTTGCTGGGCTTGAAGAAGGGGATTTTCTTCGCCGGGACTTCGACGCGATCGCCGGTCTTGGGGTTGCGTCCGACGCGGGGCTTGCGCTGCCGGGTGCGAAAGCTGCCGAACCCGCGGATTTCGATCTTGTCGCCTACCCGCAGGGAGCGCACGATGCTGTCAAAGATTGTCTCTACAATGACTTCGCTGTCTTTGCGCGTGAGCTCCGCAAGACGAGAGACCTCATCAATCAGATCCGCTTTTGTCATACGCCTCAGGCTCCCAAATGAATATTGACGAGTGGTCGGTGCGACCGGGCCCTCTGCGGGGCCCTGATAACTCTCTCAAATTTCAGGTACTTGCGCAAGTTCCGCTTAGGGAACGGGGTGGGAGGGCGAAAGAGGCGGTCTGGAGGCGGGCCGCGGGCGGTCATGCTATCGTCTTGGGCTATGCGTAGCATTTTTGTGTCGCTTGTTTTTGTTCTGATGACCACCTCTTTATTCGCCAAAGACCGCTATCAGAAGCCTGGCCCGATTCGCCTGGACAAGGACGGGGAGAAGTGGGCGGAGAAGACGCTTCGCAAGCTGTCGACCGAGGAGAAGGTCGGGCAGCTGTTCATGGTGTGGGCGCGGGCGCAGTTCCTGAACGACAACAGCGATGTGTATGCGGAACTGCACGAGACCATGGAGAAGTATCACGTGGGCGGGTTTGCGATGACGGTGCCCACCGACGGCGACTTCCTTTTTAAGAGCGAGCCGTTTGAAGCGACCATGCTGCTGAATCATCTGCAGGCGGAGTCGAAGCTGCCGCTGATCTTTGCGGCGGATTTTGAGCGCGGGCTCTCGATGCGGCTGAACGGGACGACCGTGTTTCCACATTCGATGGCGTTTGGCGCGGCCATGAAGGCTGCGTATGCGGAAAGCTTCGGGCGCATCACGGCGGAGGAGTCGCGGGCGATCGGGATTCACTGGAATTTCTTTCCGGTGGCGGACGTGAATTCGAATCCGCTAAACCCGGTGATCAACACGCGGTCGTTTGGGGAGGATCCGCTGCAGGTTGGAGAACTGGTGCAGGCTTACATCAAAGGCGCGCATGAAGGCGGGATGCTGACCACGGCCAAGCATTTTCCCGGGCATGGCGATACGGCCTCAGATACGCACCTGGGCGTGGCGCGGGTGGATGGGGACATGGCGCACCTAAATTCGATCGAACTGCCTCCATTTGAGAAGGGGATCGCGGGGGGAGTGGATTCGGTGATGGTGGCGCATGTGACGGTGCCGGCGCTCGATCCCGATCCCAATCACGTGGCAACGATCTCGCCGGCCGTGGTGACGAACCTGCTCAAGGGCAAGATGAAGTTTCACGGGATCGTGAGCACGGATGCGCTCGACATGGCGGGACTGACGAAGCTGTTTGTGTCGGACGTGGGGCGGGCTGCGGTGGAGGCCTTCAAAGCGGGGAACGATCTTCTGTTGATCCCGGCGGATCTGGATGCGTCTTATCGCGCGATGGTGAAGGCGGTGGAGAGTGGCGAGATTTCGCAGGCGCGGCTGGATGAGTCGGTGCTGAAGCTGCTGAAGGCGAAGGCGTCACTGGGACTGCACAAGGCACGGCTTGTGGATGTCGGCCAGGTGGCGAAGCTGGTGAGCCGTCCGGAAAATGTGCTGGTGGGACAGCAGGTTGCGGACGATGCGGTCACGCTGGTGCGGGACAACGGGAAGCTCCTGCCCCTGAAGGCCGAGGGAACTGCGAAGGGCGGGCTTCCGTATATGACCAAGGAGGAGACCGGGAACCGGTTGGTTGTGTTGGTGCTGACCAACGACCTTCGAATGGGCTTGGGACGAACAATGGAGCGACAATTTCGGACACGGGTCCCGGATGTGAATGTGCTGTATGTGGATGCTCGCATCGCGGAGGCGATGACGGTGCAAGTGCTTACGGCGGTGGATGCGGCGCAGGCCGTGGTGGTGGCCTCGTATGCGAATCCGATTCCGGGAAGCCGGAAGAATGCAGTGGCGTTGCCGGAGACGATGAGTTCGCTGCTAAACCAGGTGCTGGAACACCGGGCGGCGAAGACAGCCGTGGTGGCGATGGGGAATCCCTACGTGGTGTCGGACTTTCCAAAGATTGAGAATTATCTATGTACCTTTTCGAGTGAGCCGGTTTCCGAGGTGAGCGCGGTGAAAGGGTTATTCGGGGAGATTGCGATTCGCGGTCGCCTGCCGATCAGCATTCCGAACGTGGCTCAGCGGGGCGCCGGGCTGGTGCGCCAGGCACAGATGGGAGATGGATCCAATGGGCAGAATCATGTTGCGACGCGATAGGGCCGCGCTGGCGGTCGTGGCTGGCATGATCGTGTTTGTGGCGGCGTGCCACGTGAACGTGCGGAAGTCAGAGAACGGCGAAGACAAGAAGGTTGACGTGGTGACGCCCGTGGGCTCGATTCACGTGAACAAGGATGTGGCGGCGCGGGATACGGGACTGCCGGTGTATCCGGGGGCGCAGGAGAAGAAGGGGGACAACGGCGGCAATGCCAACGTGAACATCGGGTCGAGTTTTTTTGGGTTGAAGGTGGTGGCGATCGAGTATTTGTCGGACGATCCGCCGGAGAAAGTGGCGGCCTACTACAAAGACCAGCTGAAGAAATACGGGGGCGTCCTCGAGTGCCACACGACGAGTCGACACGGCGATCCTGACGTGGAGATCGGAGAGAAGGACAACAAGCTTTCCTGCGAGCGCTCAAGCGGACCGACGGTTGAGTTGAAGGTGGGTACGAAAGACAACCAGCATGTGGTGTCGATTTCTCCACAGGACAAAGGGAAAGGGACCGACTTCGCGCTGGTGTTTGTGCAGGCGCGGGGCGGGAGCAAGGACACGATTTAGGAGTCAGTCACTAGTCGCCAGCGGGACCGGTCGTTGTCCGCCCCACACCCATCGCCTTCCTTGCTTGATGGTCTCGCCTACGTTACTTTGATTTTCCGTGGAACAGCCTTGCTACAAGTGTGGCGCGAGCGTGCAAGAGGGCACTGCCTTCTGCAAGCAGTGTGGGGCTCCGCAGATTCGGGTGGTGACGGCGGCGTCGGAGAGTCCGGCTGCGCCGCAGGTTCCTCAGGGATCGGACGCTCCGCCGCCGTTGCAGCCTTTGCGGCTGCCGGTGATTCCTTCCGGGCGGGTGGAATGGGCACAGGCGCTGCCGGCGGCGGCGCTGGGGGGCGTGTGCGCGCTGATGGCGCTGGTGATTCCGTATGCAGTGTTCGGACCCGCGTTTTTACTGGGCGGGGCCGTTGCGGTGATGTTCTATTGCCGGCGGAGAGATTGCTCGCCGACGCCCAGCGCGGGGGCAAAGATTGGCGCGGTGAGTGGCGGTCTGGGATTTGTATTCTCGGCGATTCCCCTTGTCGCAACGTTGGTGTACCGGCCGGAGGAATTGCGCAAGTCGGTGCTCGACAGCGTGGGGCAGATGGTGTCGCGCGGGTATGACGCGCAGAAAGTGCAGCAGCTTCAGGACATTTTGAAGACGCAGGCGGGGCTGACGTTTTTTGTGGTCTTGGGCGTAGTGGTTATGTTTGTGATTTTTGTTGCGGGAGCAAGTATTGGCGGGGCGTTTTGTGCGGGCTGGCTACGGAAGCGGATGCAGGGGTAGAGATCGGCCGGAGTTCGAGGGTCTTGTGCTCGTTGGGGCCGACGTACCATTTGGCCGAGGTCCATTTGCCGAAGGCGACCACGTGGGGCTTCGGTACGGCGGCGGCAGAACAACCGAGTAAAGCGGAAGAGCAGAGGAGGAAGACGGCAAGCGATAGAACTGTCAATTTCTTGCACATAAGTGTCAGCTAAACAGCCGGGGTTGGGGGTGGGAAGGTTGTTCGTCACAGTGGGGTAGGAAATTTCTTCCGGGAGGGGAAACACTTTGGTTCATGGAAACGATTTTGTTGGCGCAAAGTCGTGCCTGGCGGATGAGAAGTCCGCTACAATAAAAGTTAAGATCGGCTTTGGTGGCCGGGCTTGCGGTCGCAGGGAATGTTGAGCAACGGGTTGAGTACGCCATGGGTGAGCTGCTAATCCACCGGCGCGTGCCGCGCATTCTGGTGGTCGACGACAATCCGGACATGGCGGACCTGATGCGCGAGCTGCTGGTGAGTCGCGGCTACGACGTAGTGACGGTTCGGAATGCGGACGATGCGGAGATGGAAGTCCGGCGGCATGCGCCGGACTTGATTCTTTCTGACGTGATCATGCCCGGACGCTCGGGTTACGAGCTGTGCCAGCAGCTGAAGGACGATCCGGGGACGAGGCTGATTCCTTTCCTGCTGATTACCGGGTTGAGCGATCGCGAGGATAAGGTCAAGGGGATTGAGGCCGGGGCGGATGACTTCCTGAATAAACCGATTTTTCCCGCGGAGTTGTTCGCGCGAGTGAAGTCGCTGCTGAAGCTGAAAGAATTCACCGACGAACTGGAGACGGCGGAGTCGGTATTGTGCACGCTGGGGCGCAGCGTCGAGGCGCGAGATCCGTATACCGAAGGACATTGCGAGCGGCTGGCGCAGCGCGCGGCGGCGCTGGGACGCTACCTGGGGCTCGACGAGGAATCGATCACGGCGCTATGGCGCGGGGGATACCTTCACGATCTGGGGAAGATTGCGGTGCCGGACGAAATTCTGAAGAAGGGGTCGAACCTGACGCCGGAAGAATGGATCGTAATGAAGCAGCATCCGCTGACGGGCGAGAACATCTGCAAGCCGCTGAAGTCGCTGCGGCTGGTGTTGCCGATTATCCGGATGCATCACGAGCATGTGGATGGGAGCGGGTATCCGGATGGCCTGACGCAGAAGCAGATTCCGCTGCTGCCGAGGATTCTGCAGGTGGTGGATGTTTATGATGCGTTGCGGACACGGCGTCCGTATAAACCGGCGATGACGCATGAGCAAGCGGAGCGGATGATGCGGGCGGACGCGCACGCCGGCCGTTGGGACGAGGAACTGGTCTCGCAATTCTTTTCGATGTTGGCGCGGCGGCAGGTCGCGTAGCGTCGTTTTCGCGCATTTGCCCGACGGACTAGTGCCCTTTTGCTGTATTCCCAAACCAACACTTCTCTCAGGAGCGTGAGAAATGGCTTCCGCCAGATTCCTCCTGTCTCGCTTCGCTCACGCGTCGGAATGACAAGGTAGCAAAAAGGGGACCGAAGGCGGACCCAAGTGTTACCCTCAAGCGCGACGTCAGTCTTGGTTTCGGGTTGACTATCAAGGAAGGCATATTTTGGCACCAGCCTACAGCATCGTCATTCCGGCATATAACGAGAGTGCGCGCATCGGCAGGACCCTGGAGCGCATACTGGCGCATGTCCGCGAGCGGAACTGGAATGCGGAATTCGTGGTGGTGAATGACGGATCGACGGACGGCACGGCAGCATTGGTGCGGGAAATCGCGTCGCAAGTCGGGAACCTGGTGTTGATTGAGAATCCCGGGAATCGCGGGAAGGGTTACAGCGTGCGCAACGGGATGTTGCATGCGTCAGGCGAGATTGTGCTGTTCAGCGACGCGGATCTTTCCTCGCCGATTGAGGAGGCGGACAAATTGTTTGCCGCGCTAGAAGCGGGTGCAGATGTGGCGATCGGATCGCGCTGGCTGCGGGCAGAGTTGCAGACCGAGCGGCAACCCCTGCACCGGCAGTTGTTTGGGAGGATCTTCAATCTACTGCTGCGGATGATTCTGGGGTTGCGGTACAAGGACACGCAGTGCGGGTTCAAAGCGTTCACGCAGCGGGCAGTGCAGCTGATTTTCCCCCCCCAGCAGATTGAGCGGTGGGGGTTCGATCCGGAGCTCCTGTTTCTAGCACGGAAGTTCGGGTTGAAAGTGGAGGAAGTTCCGGTCGCTTGGGCGCACCGCGAGGGAACGACGATCCATCCGCTGCGCGACGGGATTCGGATGTTTGGGGAGATGTTGAAAGTCCGTTGGTTCTCGATCAGCGGCAAGTACGACACGCGCCAGCCTTCGGCAATAGCTTCGCTATGAGGCCGATTTGAGCAGATGACGCAGGGGATGCATGGTTACGCCCACCCCCCGGCAGTGGATCAGCGTCATCGACGCTGAGCAGTTCTCACACAACCAGAAAAAATCAGCGGTGTTGGTCTTCTTCAACACGGCAGGATCGAAGCCCACGAGCAACTCGTCGCCGTTCTGCGTCTCGCGCTCGAAACGAAAGAGTTTTCCCTGATGCAGATAACGGAAGCGAGCGGAGCAGGCAGGATTGGCGCACTTGGAAATCATCTCAGACTCCGGCGGCTCGGGTGAACGGGAAGAGTCGGTTACCCCCAGTCTACACCCGCTAACAGATCGGCAGCCCTGTGGAAGTTTTTGAGCCCGAGGTCTATCTGTTCGGATAGTGGACTAACAGATCGGTTAGACAGGACTTCGTTCTTATGAAGGAGGCAGCGTGCGGAAACGTTTGGTTTCGGACTGCCAAGTGGTTGAAGGAGTTGGATCTGGAAAGATTTCGGCAAGTGATCTCCTGAGCGCCAGGGTTTGGCGATGCGGTTGCTTTTGTAGAGCGCATCCATCACACGCAGGTCGGCTGAGGTGGGCGGCGATTTCTGGAGGATGGCATGACATTTTTGAAAATGATCGCACCGAGAACTTTGATGTTCGCAGTCCTGGCGTTGCCGAGCCTCATTGCGAATGCTTATGCGCAACAGGAAGTAGACCCGACGTGGTATGACCCGTGGGCCACCGCGAAGCCGGCAGCCGCACAGGTGAAGGCCGCTGAGAAAAAGCAGGCGCTGAAGGTGAAAACGGTGGCAACGAAGCCCTCACCGGCAAAGCCGATGCCAGCACGCGCGGCGAAGAAGAGCGATCACACCGTATTCGTGGCCGCCAAGTGAGCAGATTCCTCCTTACTCGCTTCGCTCCCGCGTCGGAATGACAAGTGAGTTAGGGTACGACTTGGATTTAGGGACGTTTTCAGGAAGGCTCCTAGGGGAAGGAGCTGTCTCTGGCCGCAATAGGAAAGGGACACCGGTTGAGATTGGGGCGCCGGTGTCCCAAGGTTGTTTTTGGGGACTACGCCGACTTCGGCCGATCCTTCTCCATCGCCAGTGTCCGCACTGCATCTACGACTTTCCCACCCATTTCTGCTGTGCTCAGCGAAGGCTGACCACCACGGGCGATGTCGCGTGTGCGATGCCCGGCATTAAGCGCAGACTCGACAGCGGACTCGATGCAAGCGGCTTCGCGTCCCAACCGAAAAGAGTGTCGCAGGAGCATGGCTGCGGAGAGGATCGCTCCGAGCGGGTTGGCGATGCCCTGACCAGCGATGTCAGGTGCGGACCCATGCACAGGTTCGTAGATTCCGACGGGGCCTCCGATGCTTGCGGAGGGCAGCATGCCGAGTCCGCCGACCGCACCTCCGGCCTGATCAGAGAGGATGTCGCCGAACATGTTCTCGGTGAGGAGGACGTCGACGTCGGCGGGGCGCAGCACGAGTAGCATGGCGGCAGAGTCGACGTATTGGTGCGTGAGCTTGACGTCAGGATAGTCGGCGGAGATGCGGGTGACCGCGTCGCGCCAGAGTCGCGAGCACTCGAGGACGTTGGCCTTGTCGACGGAGAGGACTTTGCCGCGGCGCTTGCGGGCCAGGTCAAAGGCAACGCGGGCGATGCGTTCGATTTCATGCTCGCCGTAGCGCATGGTGTTAAGGGCCTGACGCGAGCCGGGAGTGCCTTCGATGCCGCGTGGCTGGCCAAAATAGGCGCCGCCGAGCAGCTCGCGGACGATCATGATGTCGGTGCCTTTGACGATTTCCGGGCGCAGCGGGGAATTTTCCAGCAAGGCAGAAAAGCAGACGGCAGGGCGCAGGTTGGCGAAGGCGCCGAGTTCCTTGCGCAGGCGGAGGAGTCCGGCTTCGGGGCGCAGGTGCGCGGGATTCTTGTCGTAGGCGGTCAAGCCGACGGCGCCGAGCAGGACAGCTCCAGCGTGCCGGCAGGCTTCGAGCGTATCGGGGGGCAGCGGGTCGTTGCTGGCGGCGAGGGCGGCGCCTCCGATGTTCTTGCGGGTGAGCTTGAGTTCGTGGTTGAAGCCGGAGGCTACGGTTTCGAGCACACGGATTGCTTGTTCGGCGACTTCAGGGCCGATGCCGTCGCCGGCCACGATAGTGAGGTTGAGAAGCACGCGGGATCTCCTGGCAAAGATACGAAGGGGGCATTCTATAGAAAAAAGCAGGCGGGGAAGCTGGATAACCTCAAATCAACCGCCTGGTACCGACGTAACTTCGGCGGCGTCGTGTTTCGACCTACCATTCTCAGCATCGGCCTTTCTGAAATTGTCCGGCGGGAGGGGTTTATGCGCCCGTTTGCCGTTCGTCTGCGCAGAAGGATTCGGTACGTGGAGCTGGTGGTGGCGGTGATTGCTGGTTGCGTGCTCCACAGTTCTGGCTTGGGACAATCCCCCGATACGTCGTCGTTGGGCGATTTGGCGCGGAAACAGCGTGCGAAGCAACAGCAAGGCAAGAACTCATCGGCGAAGTCCAAGAAGGTTGTGAGCGATGAGGATCTGCCGGCGCGGGGAACGTCGGGGGATGAGGTTCCGCCGCGCGATGGGCCGCACGCGGAGATTTCGATTCCTCGGTCGGCGACTGATATGACGCAATACGGCGACCAGCTGAAGACTGCCATTGGGCGGCAGAAAGCCGCGATTGCCGATTTGAAGGGCCGGATCGAGAAGCTCAACGATTCGATCCACTTTGTTCAGGCGAATGCTTACCGCAACGGCGTCGAGTACAACAAACTCCAGGCGCAGAAGCAGCAGGAGGTCGAGCGTCTACAGGGGCAATTGGGTGACCAGCAGCGGGACCTGGAGCAGATGCAGGAAACGGCGCGCAAGGCGGGATATGGCGGCGCAGTGTGGGATCCGTAGGGTTGGGTCGGTTCTCAGAAAAGGTCTCATAAATTCCAAAGACATGAAAGTTCGCATCAAGGGGCTGCAGCCGCGATCTATCTTGCTGTCTGCGGCTCAACTTGAAGAGGGTGCGAAAAAAGCAGATTCCCCCTGTCTCGCTTCGCCCGCGGGTCGGAATGACAAGATCAAGGAGCGCCTGACGGCGCGACTGAAGGCGTGCTCTTCCCGATCGCCCACGGCCATCAGCGCAGCCACCACGGTGGCAGTTCGACCGAACAGGGTCGGCGGATGTCCCGCATACAGGTCTGTGGTGGAAATGACGGTTGGGGCCTGTGTCTCACTCATGGCTTGACACGGGGTCGTTCGACTGGGTGGCTTCGCTTCAATTCGCTCAGGATGACAAGGCAGTTGAGATCGGCACAAGGAAACTTCACTTGCGCGAGGCTAGGCGGACGCGAGTGTCCGCCAGGCATAAGAAAGCCCGGCCGGGCGCCGGACTGAGCGGAGATTCCTTGCTTACAACAATCTTTTTCTCTGTCGCAAAATTTCTGTGCCTCAAAACCCCGTTCTTGCTCATATCGACAAATCGTTTTCTACACACCCCACAGGTAGTCTTCCTGGTCTCCGTGATGATCGTGCGGAGGGTGCAGGCTGATTTCAAGTGGATGGCGCTCGATGGGAGCCGGCACATGGAACGACTGACCTGAGGCGGCGGCGATCACGGCTTGAGGAATGGCCTCGACGTGGGCCGGCGGCATGCGCTTGGAGGTGGGACGAGCTTCGCGGATCAGTTGGACCAGGTGATGATCTTCCACGTGCTTGATCTGGTCGGCGAGTACTACAAACCTCCGGTAAATGTCGTCGAGCTCGCGGCGCTCAAAGTGAAAGCCGAGTTGTTCGCAGCGCAGACCGAGGGCGTGTCGCCCGGAGTGCTTGCCGAGCACGAGGCGGGAGTCAGGGACGCCGACGGACTGCGGGGTCATGATTTCGTAGGTGAGCGGGTTCTTCAGAACGCCGTCCTGGTGGATGCCGGCCTCGTGGGCGAAGGCGTTGCGTCCGATGATGGCCTTGTTGGGCTGCACGGGGACACCGGTGATTTCGCTGAGAAGTTGGCTGGCCGGGAAAAGATGTTCGCTCGCGACCGCGGTGTCATAGGGATAGCGGTCGGGGCGGACGCGCGTGGCCATGACGACTTCTTCCAGTGAGGCGTTGCCAGCGCGCTCACCAATTCCGTTGATGGTGCACTCGACCTGGCGCGCGCCCGCGGCTACCGCGGCCAGCGTGTTGGCTACGGCGAGGCCGAGATCGTTGTGACAGTGAACGGAGATGATGACGTTCTCAATGCCGCGTACACGCTCGCGGAGCATGCGGATGATTTCCGCGTACTCCTCGGGCATGGTGTAGCCGACGGTGTCGGGTATGTTGACTGTGGTGGCGCCTTCGTCGACGACGCCCTGCACGACCTGGCAGAGAAACTCGCGGTCCGTACGGGTGGCGTCTTCGGGGGAGAACTCTACGTCCCGGCAAAGGGATTTCGCGAGGCGGACGCTCTCGCGGGCCTGCTGAAGGCATTGCTCGCGGGAAATGCGCAGCTTGTACTTGAGATGGATGTCAGAGGTGGCGAGAAAGACGTGGATGCGCGGACGGGCAGCTCCTGTCAGGGCTTCCCAGGCGCGCTGGATGTCGGGGGCGCAGGCGCGCGCGAGGCCCGCGATGATGGGGCGGCGGACCGCGGCGGCGATGGATTTTACGGCTTCGAAGTCGCCGTCGGAAGCGATGGGGAAGCCGGCTTCGATCACGTCCACGCCGAGGCGGTCGAGTTGATGCGCCATGCGGAGCTTCTCGTGGACGTTCATGCTGCAGCCGGGCGACTGTTCGCCGTCGCGCAGGGTGGTATCGAAGACCGTGATGCGTACTCGCTCCATAGCCCGAGTCCTCCCAAGGGGTAAAGGCGTATGGTAGGTGGACGCGGGGGTAAAGCAAAGCTTATAATCCTGCAATTAGTATAAGCATTGCTTGTGGCTATAAGCTGCACTGATAGCCATGCAAGTTTTGCTTACGAAACGGGGTCAGC
>Ga0306923_10002985_pt1 | contig 15747 bp, 13 predicted proteins | sample sta12Can44000108_FD_203841 | JGI IMG/M metagenome (GOLD analysis project Ga0306923, IMG submission 203841) | Lab enrichment of tropical soil microbial communities from Luquillo Experimental Forest, Puerto Rico - statanox.12C.anox.44.000.108 (v2)... | ecosystem: Environmental > Terrestrial >... | reverse complement strand
TGCATTATTTTTTAAATCATTTTCTTTTTCAGCACGCCAATTCAAATACAAGTTTAAAAATGCATTTTATCTTAACTTCTTTAGAAAGATAAAATATGATGTAATACATTTTGAATTTTCAGGAATAGGCACATCGTTTCTTTCGATCATGGATGAACTGAAAGGTAAAAAGGTAGTAAGCTGCAGGGGCACTGCCGAAAAAGTAAAATTGCAGATAGACGATAACAGAAAAACTGCTTTAACTACATTGTTTTCAAAGATGGATTTAATTCATTGTGTTTCGAATGATATGAAACAAACCATTGCGCCATATTGCAATAACAGCGATAAAATATTTATCAATACACCCGCAATAGACCCTTCTTTTTTTCAGCCCAATAAAAATAGTCAACCGAAAGATTATCTCAGCATATTATCAGTTGGCAGAATTACCTTTGTTAAGGGCTATATTATCGGTTTTTTAACGATAAAAGAATTGAAAGAAAAAGGAATTAAAGTGCAATGGAAAATTATTGGAGATGGCCCGGATGTAGATCAAATGTTGTTTCATATTCAATATTTGGGATTGCAAAAAGAAGTTGTTTTGATGGGGAAAAGAAATAAAGATGAAATAAACGAAACATTGGATAATACAGATGTATTTATGCTCACCAGTTTTTCCGAAGGTATCCCTAATGTTGTGCTGGAAGCAATGAGTAAAGAAGTACCTGTTGTTACCACACGTTGTGGCGGTGTAGAAGAAGTAATAGATCATTTGAAAGATGGCTTTATTGTTGATCTGTACGATCATGCGGCACTTGCAAAATATATTACACTGCTTTCGGATAACGAAAATTTGCGAAAAGAAATTGGTGCAAAAGGAAGAGAAAAAATTCTTGACAAATTTACGCTGCAAGAACAGGCAGCTATTTTTGAAAAAAATTATAAAAAATTATTTTAATACATTCGCCGGTTTTTCATGGCATCGTTCCTTGCGTCGCAATCACTTCATCTGCATATTGCATGGCAACATTTAAGATGTATAAAATTTTTAAATAAAAAAGTTACTAATTACACGTTGTGATATTTTCCTTTATTAAATACACACAGCCGGGCTGGTATTTTAATTTGGTGCCTCTATCGAGAAAAAAATTTCCGGCTTGTCTATACCATCCGGATTTTACCGAATTACCCGCCGGTATTACAATTGATTTGGATGAAGGTTATACAACACTGTCGGCTCAATATGCCGATGCTGGTTACAGATTATGGCACAAAGGTGTTATGCTTACTGCCAATGATAAAACTATAAATAGTTTACATCATTTGCCAAAACCAACTTTACATGATGAATATCGTTTTATAAAAAAATATTGGGGAACAAAGTGGATTGTATTTACATTACTGGTAAGATTGTTCTCTTTTAAAACATCATTTAACGAAATTGCAGCTTTCTTTGCTGCAAAGAAAACTGCTCAAAAAAGTTTATACCGGGAAATATTTGATTGGAAGGAATATCATTCGTTTCAATCTGCATTAGTGCAATCAAATCCATTGGTGAGTGTTATCATTCCAACATTAAACAGATACGATTATTTAAAGAACGTTTTGCTTGATTTGGAGAAACAATCCTTCAAAAATTTCGACGTTATTATTGTAGATCAAACAGAAAATTTTAATGCGGCGTTTTATAAACAGTTTGAGTTAAGATTGAATGTGGTTCGTCAAAAAGAAAAATTATTGTGGACTGCAAGAAACAATGCGGTTAAAGAAAGTAAAGCAGATTATTTATTATTTTTTGATGATGATTCAAGAGTTGAATCCGGTTGGATAGCACATCATTTAAAATGTATTGATTTCTTTCAAGCTGATATTTCGGCAGGCGTTTCCATCTCTGTTATTGGCGGCAAAGTGCCAAAGAGTTACGATTTTTTCAGATGGGCCGATCAGTTTGATAGCGGCAATGCATTGGTTAAACGTTCTGTGTTTGAAAAAATAGGCTTGTTTGATTTGCAATTTAATAAACAAAGTATGGGCGATGGTGAATTTGGATTGCGGGCATATTTAAACGGGCTCATTTCCATTTCAAACCCTTATGCAAAAAGAGTTCACTTAAAAGTTGGTTCCGGTGGGTTAAGAGAAATTGGTCATTGGGATGGCTTTCGTCCTAACAAATTATTCGCACCCAAACCGATACCAAGTGTTATTTATCTTTTTAAACAATATTTTCCGGCAGAATTATATCGCAACAATATTTATCTCGGCATACTTACTTCCAATGTGTCTTACAAAAAGAAAAGAAGCAGTACGGCTATGGTGATTAGTGTTGTATTAACTGTAGTAAAACTTCCGCTGTTGGCAATTCAATTTAGAAGATCGTTGAACAAGGCCAATAAAATGCTGCAGGAAGGAAACAAAATAAAATGGCTGTAGCGCAGTTTACATATTTGCCAAAGTATAAACCCAATCATTTATTAATCATCAAATATGCAATTGTATTTGTTGCAGGTTTGTTGATTGGATATGGAATGATACCAAAACCTGTAATGTCGGTTTTGTATTTGGGCGGCATCACTGTTTGCGCATGGTTTGGATTAAAAGAAAAGTTTGAAAAATTTTTCTCCGTACTTCCGATGTTGTGTTATACTGAACCTTACATCAGAGGCTATATTAAAAACATTCCATATCTCGGAATGCAATACATGTTTATTGGTGTTTTCGGCTGGCTTATTTTAAAAAATATCCGAAAACTAAAACCGCATACCAATGCTTATCTGTGCATGGTTTTCTTTGCTGCGTTGGAGTTGTTGCAAAGCTTATTCCCGGATGATTCTTCCAGGATAAAAGATATTCTCGGGCCAAGTATTTCTTTTATTGTAATTATCGTATGGTCGTCTTTCAATAGAATTTCTCCGCAATTAATGCACCGTTTGCTCACCTGGTTTAAAATTGCAACTGTGTATTTGGCAGGAATGGTTTTGGTTGCACACTTAAAAGGAAATATCAGTTATGAGCATGTTGAATCTAATTTGGAATCAAGTAATGGCTTGGCTCCGGTACAGTTGAGCAGCTACCTTGGCTTCGGTTGTATTTTGTTCATTATTTCTGTGATGAATAAGGAAGAAGCTAAATACAGAATACTCAATCTTTCTTTGTTTGTACTTTGCTCAACGCTAATGTTGTTAACGCTTTCGAGAGGAGGATTGTATTTTGTTGTAATTATTACGGCATTATACATGTTCTTTAACAAAGCAAGTTTTAAAAGTTATTTTAAATTCATTTTGTTTATTCCATTAGGTTGGGGTATTTATAATTATACCGTTAAACAAACAGGCGGTGCTATTGTAAAAAGGTTTGAAGAAAAGAATGCTTCGCACAGAGGAGATTTAATTTTAATCGGCTTTAGAATTTTTGGTGATGATCCCATCATTGGAGTTGGAACCAGCAATTTTGCAACGCAGGCTTATTATAGAAAATATTATTATCAGGTTTCAACGGCACATAACGAGTTTGTGAGAGCTATTGCAGAGCATGGAATTTTTGGATTTGTGTATTGGGTGTTTTTTATTTGGATGTTGTATGAAATTTTTCAGCGGCACGGGCCTAATAAAGAATTTGCTGTTTACTTTTTTGTATTGTTTATTCTTACGGTTATTCATAATGGGTTAAAGATTTCCATTCAACCGTTACTAATGATGATGGCAATTGCCAATCCAAATGTAATGCGTGTTAAATGGAAACAATCAACGCAAATGATTGCATCAAAATTTAAGCAATCATCTGTTGTATTAAAATGAAAAAAATTTTAGTTGTTGGTATTTTTCTTTCAGAGAAAAATAAACATCTTATTTACAGAACTGCCGCAGATCAATTGGCAGAACTATTAGATAAGAACGGCTATGCAACAATTAAAGTTTCTGAACATTTAGGAAAAATTAAAAGATTTATTGATACACTCTTCACCATCATTTCAAAAATATTTCAATATAACATTGCCATTGTGCCTTTATATGGTGGAACGGCAAGTTTGCTTTGGGCAGATAGTGCATCGTTCTTACTAAAACTATTAAATAAAAAAGTTATTTTGATTATTCATGGAGGGTCAATCCCTCAAAGAATGAAAATCAATCCCGGTAACTATTTACGTGTTATTAGAAGATGCGATGTTGTTGCTTGTCCTTCTAATTTTATCATTCAATCTCTGAAAAAATATAATGTTGATGCGGTATTGATTGAAAATGTGTTGAACTTAAAAGAATATCATTTTCACTCAAAAGAAAAATTCAAGCCAACATTATTCTGGATGCGAACATTTGAAAACGCATACAATCCATTGATGGCTGTTCGTGTTTTACATCATCTCAAAAAAAAATACCCTGACGCAAAAATGATAATGGCGGGAAGAGATCAGGGTTTACTGCAACAAACAATTGATTTGGCCAAAACACTGAATGTGTTTGATTCTATTACGTTCCCGGGCTATGTTGATATTGAAATGAAAAATAAGATTGCAGAAGAATTCGACATTCATATTTGCACCAATAAAATTGATAATGCTCCCGTAAGCATGATTGAAATGATGAGTTTAGGATTAGCAATTGTTACTACCAATGCAGGCGGGATTCCTTTTTTGGTTGAAAATAAAGTAAACGGATTATTGGTAAATATTGATGATGATAAAGCGATGGCAGAACAAATTGAATTTATTATTGAGAATGAAAATACAGGCAGGCAGCTTGTTTCAAGTGGATTGTTGTTTTCAAAAAAATTTGATGAAGAACCTGTGATGCAAAAATGGAAGGAAGTATTTAATCAATTAGCGAAATGATTCTTACAATTATTTGCCCTACTTATAACGAAGAAAAATATATTCAAAAAACCATTGAAAGCTTTTTGAAACAACAATATCATTCATTTGAATTGGAAGTGTTGATTTGTGATGGGATGAGTACAGATAGAACAAGAGAAATTGTACAATCATTTTCAAAACAAAACCCACTAATAAGACTGGTTGATAACCCCAACAGAAAAACACCATTTGCTTTTAATATCGGTATAAAAGAAGCAAAAGGAGATTATGTTGCAATACTTGGTGCCCACAGCGAATACGACGACAATTACCTGCAAACCTGTTTTGAAAAATTAGCAGAGAAAAATGTGGTAGGATGTTCCGGCAGGATTATTACCAAAGCTGCATCAAACAATACACAAGCAAAATGGAGTGAATGGGTAAACCTTAGCAGTTTTGGTGTTTCAGGAAATTCGTTTCGGGTAATTAAAGAGGGATACGTACACACCATAGGTTATCCTGTTTTCAAAAAGCAGGCATTATTGGATGTTGGCGGTTATAACGAAACTTTGGTTCGCAATCAGGATAATGATATGAATCAACGATTGATAGATGCCGGCAACCGTTTGTATTGCACATGGGCTACACAATGCTATTACAGGCCGCCGGTTAACATGAATGCATTATTGAAGTATGCAGAAAAAAATGGTTTATGGAATGCCAACAGTTTTTTTGTAAACAGAAAAAGTATGCGTTTGTATCATTTCGTTCCATTCTTTTTTACATTATCATTATTATTGTTAACAGCCATCGGTTCAATCGAAAAAATAATATTACATTCCAATTATTGTTGGTATTTATTAAGTATAATTATTGTTTTGCATTTATTAGCAGGGATGCTGTCAACAATAAAATCAATGTTAAAAGAGTTTGATGGCAGAAAAATAGCATTGCCTTTTTTATTTTTTGCATTTCATTTCAGTTACGGATGGGGAACCATTAAAGGTTTTAGAAACCGGTTGAGTTAAAATAATTTTTTTATACCAACTGTAGTTTTCCATAGCAGCTTCGTTGCGTCGCAAGCACTTCATCTGTATATTTTATGGCAACAATGCCGGCTGTAAGAAATTTTACAATTCATTCAAATAGTTTCTTATTCAAAAAATAATCTCAATCGTTCATGAAAATTTCTTTTTCACCGCCATATATCGATCAATCAGTAGAAGATGAAGTTTTAGATGCTTTGCGAAGCGGTTGGATTACTACCGGGCCAAAAGTAAAAGCATTGGAACATGAGGTTTGCAAATATGCAAACGTGCATCATGCGTTGGGTGTAAACTCTGCAACCAGTGGAATGATGCTTGCCTTGCATTGGTTTGGAATTACACGTGGCGATGAAGTAATTGTCCCCGCATACACTTATGCAGCAACAGCTTTGGCGGTTTTGCATATTGGGGCAAAGCCTGTAATGGTAGATGTGAATGATGATTTTAATATTTCAGTTGAAAATATCAGAGCGGCAATTACAGATAAAACAAAAGCAATTGTTCCGGTAGATTTTGCAGGATGGCCCTGTGATTATGATGCCATCAATAATTTGGTGAATGAAGATATTGTGAAAGCAAAATTTATTGCAAAAGGAGAACCACAGCAAAAATTAGGAAGAATATTAGTAATGAGCGATGCGGCACATTCAATTGGTGCGATGTATAAAAATAAAAGAACAGGTAACTTAACTGATATCACCGTTTTTTCTTTTCATGCAGTAAAAAATTTAACTACAGCAGAAGGTGGAATTATTTGTTTGAATTTGCCCAAGCCTTTTGATAATGCAGAAGTGTATAAAACTTTACGCTTGTGGAGTTTGAACGGCCAGACAAAAGATGCGTTTACTAAAACGCAGGCCGGTGGCTGGAAATACGATATTATTTATCCGGGTTTTAAAATGAATTTGCCGGATGTATGTGCTGCAATTGGTCTGGCTCAAATTAAAAAATACAACGATCAATTATTACAGGAAAGAAAACGAGTGTTTGATTTTTATTCGGAATCATTTGCAAAAACAAATTGGGCATGGTTACCCGATTTTGCAGGCAAAGCATCTTATCCGAGTTATCATTTATATCCTTTGCGAATAAAAAATATATCGGAAGATCAAAGGGATGCAATTATCCAAAAAACAGCAGCCACAGGTATTTCTGTTAATGTTCATTTTATTCCGTTGCCGATGTTATCTGTGTTTAAGAACATGGGATATAATATTAATCAATATCCTAATAGTTATAAAAATTATGCTGCAGAAATTTCTTTGCCGATTTATCCCCAATTAAGCGAAAAGCAGTGTAAATACATTGTTGAGCACGTTACCAATTCAGTTAATGAAACTATTGCGAAATGAGTTTGGTTAGAGTTTTAGATGTAATCATCTCTTTTGTATTGCTATTATGCTTATTACCATTATTTTTAATTGTTGCAGTTGTAATAAAATTTGGTTCTAAAGGGACTGTGTTTTTTAAGCAGGTTCGGGTAGGGAAAAACAATATCGACTTTAAGCTGTATAAATTTAGAACTATGTTTGTTGATGCTGATAAAAAAGGATTGCTAACCGTTGGCAGCAGTGATAACAGAATTACGGGTGTTGGCAAATTTTTACGTTCTTATAAGTTAGACGAACTGCCTCAGCTATTAAATGTGTTGAAAGGAGAGATGAGCCTGGTAGGGCCAAGACCTGAAGTTAGAAAATATGTTGATTTGTACACCCCGGACCAATTGAAAATTTTACAGGTATTACCGGGAATTACGGATAACGCTTCTGTTAGTTATAAAAATGAAAATGAATTACTTACCAACCAGCCCGATCCCGAAAATTATTATATCCATGTTATAATGCCGGAAAAAATAAGGCTCAATCAACTTTATATTAATAATCCTTCCTTATCCAACTACTTTCGAATTATCTTTCAAACCATTTCGGGTATTTTCAGTAAAGATTAATCCATCCTGCCCATTCTTTTATTTATTGCAAAAACAATCAGATTAAGGTTTGTAAAAAATACTATGTCTAAATTTGTAGTAATTTTGGTTACAATCCAATAAACTAAGACAAGAACCGTTAGATAAGATAAGAACTACTGTGAAAAAGTTTAGAAAATTCCTTCTGCAATTAAAAATAGCTCCTAAGTGGGCCATTTTTGCGTTGGATTTACTCATCTGTTCTTTTGCTATTACTTATGCGTATTGTTTAAGGTTAAATTTTGATTTTGCCCAAATTCAGAAAATAGATTTAGCTAAAAACACTTTGGTTGTTCTTATCATCAATTCCACTATTTTTTATTTTGTAAAAACCTATCAGGGCATCATCCGGTACTCAAGTGCACAAGAAGCTTTCAGAAGTGTTTCAGCCGTTTTCTATTCTTTCTTTATTATGTTGGTATTAAATGTAATAATGGCTTCTGCCGGGTTAGAACAAATCACACCCATATCGGTTTTATTTATTTACTTTTTTATAGCTGCATTTCTTATTTACGGGTACAGAATATTGGTAAAATATTTATATAAAGCAGAAAGCAAAAAAGAAGATGCCATTGATGTGGTTATTTATGGAGCCCAACATAACGGTACTATTTTAAAGAAAACCATTGAAGAAACATCTAACAACGAATATAAGGTTGTTGCATTTTTGGATGATAATATTAATTCAATTGGGAAATCAATTGACGGAATAGATGTGTTTGCAATGAATGATGCAGAGAATGTATTTAAAGAATGGAAAATTAAAACATTGTTTTTTGCGAAAACAGATTTTGAGCTCGAAGAAAAAAATAAGGTAGTAGATGCTTGTTTAATGCATGGTGTTAAAGTAATGAATATCCCTCCAATGAAAGATTGGATTCAGGGTCATTTAAACATCAATCAACTACGTGAGGTTAACATTGAAGAGTTGTTAGGCAGAAATCCAATCAACCTTCATAATCGTCATGTAATAGATCACCTTCGGGATAAACGGATATTAATTACAGGTGCGGCCGGTTCTATTGGCAGCGAGTTGGCCCGTCAGATTGCAGCAGTATATCCGGCAGCATTAATTGTATGCGATCAAACCGAAAACGGTTTGTACGAGTTGGAATATGAACTTCAACAAAAATTTAAATTAGGTAATGCACTGAAAGTCTTTTTAGGTGATGTGAAAGATGAGTTTTCTATGAATTATATGTTCTCAAGATACTTGCCTCAGGTTGTGTTTCATGCTGCTGCGTACAAACACGTTCCTATGATGGAAAACCACCCTGCCGAAGCCATCAGAAATAATGTATTGGGAACAAAAATGTTGGCAGACCTTTCCGAAATATATGGTGTTGAAAGGTTTTTGTTTGTATCAACAGATAAAGCAATTAACCCTACCAATGTGATGGGGGCATCAAAAAGGATTGCAGAAATATATTGCCAGTCTTTACAAAATAGGCAAACACCCCCTGTTTGGGATGAGGGGATTATACAAATGAGCGGCAAGCCTAAACGAACCAAATTTATTACTACAAGATTTGGGAACGTGTTAGGCTCTAACGGATCTGTTATTCCGAGATTTAAAGAACAAATTGCAAAAGGCGGGCCGGTAACAGTTACGCATCCTGATATTATCCGTTATTTTATGACGATTCCTGAATCCTGTTCATTGGTTTTGGAAGCTATTACATTAGGTTCAGGCGGAGAAATATTTTTATTTGATATGGGAGAGCCGGTTAAGATTTTAGACCTTGCCAAAAAAATGATCCAGCTTTCCGGATTGGTTCCGGGAAAAGATATAGAACTAAGGTTTACCGGGTTAAGGCCGGGTGAAAAATTGTTTGAAGAACTATTAAATAAAGAAGAAGAAGTTATAGCAACCCATAACCCCAAAATTCTTATTGCCAAAGTAATTGAATATGATTTTGATGATGTATCGAAAAATATTGATTATTTAATTAGGCTGGCAGCAAAAAACCAAGATGAAGAAGTGGTAAAACAAATGAAACGGATTGTTCCTGAATATATCAGTAATAATTCTATTTACGAATCTATAGATGAACAAAGAATTGTATCATCCTCTTTGTATTCGGCTTTAGGAAGTATTTAATGCTGTATATTCATAATGTACTTTAATAATATGTTTTCGATATTTAAGAAAAAACCAGATACTGTTGACCTGTCTTTTATAGGTGTAGATATGCATTCGCATCTTTTACCTGCATTGGACGACGGGTTACAAACGGTAGCAGATTCTGTTTCATTTATTAAAGAATTGTATGCATTAGGATATAAAAAATTAATTTGTACGCCGCATATTTTAAGTGGTGTTCACAATAATTCTCCGCAAACTATTTTACCAGCATTGGAAAAAATTAGAAAAGAATTAATTCGGCAAAATATCCCGGTTCAGATAGAAGCTGCTGCAGAATATATGGTAGATCATGAATTTGATTTGCTGATTGAAAAAAAAGAACCTTTATTAACTTTTGGTAAGAAGAATTATATTTTAATTGAAATGTCTTATGTGGCCGCTTCTCCAAATATTGAAAATGTAATTTTTCAATTAAAATTATTAGGGTTGCATCCTGTTATTGCGCATCCTGAACGTTATAACTATTATCACGAAAAATTTGATGTGTATACAGATTTAAAAGACCGTGGTTGCTTTTTTCAGGTTAACTTTTTATCACTTTCGGGCTATTACGGTTATCAGGTTAAACACGCTGCAGAAAAGTTAATGCATTACGGAATGATTGATTTTATCGGAACAGATATGCACCATGTCAATCATCTTCGTGCATTAAAAGAATCGGTTGCACATAAATCTGTACGGGAAACAATTCGTAAGGCAGAATTACTCAATCTTACATTATTAGACTAATTGCATTCTCCCCAAACCCACTTTATTATTTGCTGCGTGTTTTTTGCGTTGTTGTAAATATCAGCTAATTTTTTTTTCCTTTTTTCAATTTGAGCAGATGGAAAAGTATTTAGATATAATGAAGTAATCAAGGCTTTAAATTCTTCAGCAGAATTTGCAACGGAACAGATTGCTTCCCAATCGGCCCGCTTTCCAACATCTCCATTTGTGATACAGTATTTCCCATTGAAAAGGGCGTTTAATAATTTAATGGAAATACCTGTTGGGTTAGATGTTGGTAAAATATTAATATGTGCTTTTGTAATCATATCCTGCATCTCTTTTTCAGTTGGGTTAGCTACCATACAGGTGTATTTTTCTTTATGAGCTAATTTCTGCAACCGTTCAGACGGATTTTTCCCTGCAATAACCAATGGCAATTTAATATCGCCAAATACTTTTTGCAATAACCATACAACGGTTTTTTCATTGGCGGCAATGCTTAAATCTCCATGGTATAAACAATAACAACCTTTTCCTTCACGGCATTTTTCTCCCCAGAAATCAGGTAAATAAACCGGCAAATAATTGATTGTTGTGCAATTAAAATAGGATTGATAAAAAATTACATCTTTCTGCGAAACTGCCCAGAATGCTGTTGCTTTTGATGCAATAGAGGCTTCGTATTTTTTTAACAACCTGCTCTCTCTGTAAAAATATATTTTACGGAAAAATGATGATGTAGCTTTAAATAAGTATTGGTAATATAAATATTCAACATTGTGAAGCCTCACATATTTTTTTCTTTGCTTAAACCGATCATCATTCAAAAGATATGTACAATGGATGCCTTCCATTAAAATAGGATAATTATCCTGCAAAAGATTTGTAAAAAGTTCTTCATTTTTTCTGCTGGCTACAATATAAGGCAAAGTTGATGATATTGCTTTATGACCTTCATTCCTGGAATAATAGTTTACTGTGCAGCAATATTTATTTAATTCAGGTTGCTCTCCGCTGCCATAATCAAAACAATGTAAATGAATAGAGATACCGGCTTTATGCAAGGCTTGTATTTTATAAAACAAATCGAACACTCCGCCAAAATTAACTGGGTAGGGCACAGTTAAGGATATAATATGTAAGTGTTTTTCCATTAAGCCAACAGCAGGGTTATAGATTTTTATAAAATGCAATTAATTGTTGTTGTTCTTGTTCCCAGTTCAAAATTTCTCTGGCTTTTGTGCAGTTCTGTTTTAATTGCAAGTATAAAACATCATCAAGTAACAATTTGTTCATTGCGAGGCCGATTGTTTCTGAATTGGTATCGGGTATCATTAAGGCAATATTGAATTGTTGATTGATTTTTTCATATTCAGGATACGCAACACATATTTGCGGAATGCCTGCCATCATATAATCAAAAAACCTGTTAGAAAGCGATTGATACTGGTTTAATCCTTTGTTTTCAAAAATTGTAAGCCCGAATTTAGCTGTAGGGGTTATTTTTTTTAAATCATCGGGCAAAACAGGTCCTTTCAATAATATCTTGCCGACAAGGTTATTTTTTTTTATGAGTTGTTGCGTTTGATAAAAAAAATTACCATCTCCAAATAATACCAACTTGCAATCAACATTTTTCATTGCAGGAATTATTGTTTCAAAACTTCTGCCTTCGTTAACCGATCCTTGATAAATGATAAAATTTTCGTTTTGAATTACATAACTCAAATCTGTCTTTTCCGGAAGGTTTCTGATAACAGCGTAATCAACAGCATATTTTTTTGCAAACTCTTTTTGTATAAACTCATTAACAGTATAACCATACTTAAATTTTGGTAAAGTGAAGGCTTCAATCAGTTTCCAAAAAGCATGCACTTTTTTTCGTGTTACAATTTCTTTTTGTTCGGTAAATAATTCATGGGCATCATACACTCTTTTTTTATGCTTTATGTAAGAAGCAAAATAACAGGGCAGGATGGTATCCAAATCAATGGCGCAAACGATATCAAACTTATAAAAAATCAGAAAAAAGAAGACCGTGAAATTATACTCGATATAAAAAAATATCCCTTTTTGAAAAAAACAAGACAATCTTTTTTGATGAAAAATCTGATCCGTAAGTGCGGCAGAATTGCTTTTTTTTCTGCCCAATAAAGTTACCGAAAAGCCGTTTTTTGTTAGTGAACGGCAAATTCTTTGCATTCGCTGATCATAATTCAAATCATTCGTTACAGTAAAGCAGATTCTTGTTTTTCTGTTCGTAAGCATTGGTGCAAATATAGTTGACGGTATATATGACTGCCGTATTTTGTAACTTTTCTGCGTATCATTCACATTTTTAAACGATTTTGTTGAAAAAAATAACTCAAGATTCCCGTTATATTCATAAAAATGCCTACCTTTGCCGCCACATTTAACAGAAGTAAAATTTTGGATGTTTTTAAAAGAAATTGAGATGCCAATAACAAAAGAAAAAAAAGCAAACATTTTTGCAGAATTTGGTGGAAAAGCCACTAACACAGGTTCTATTGAAGCACAGATCGCTTTATTAACAGAGCGTATTGCCCACATTAGTAATCACCTGCAGCAAAACAAAAAAGATTTTTCTACACACAGAGGTTTAATGCAATTGGTTGGTCAACGTAAACGTTTACTTACTTATATGCAAATTAGGGCTTAGAAAGTAAAAACTTCCGGATTTATGATATAAAGACTGTTCCCAACTGAATTATGATGCGGTTGGGAATAGTTTTTTTGGTATATACCGGAAATCATTTTTTCAAATGAATTTAATGTGCTGCCATTACGGTCATTTTGCTGCATGTTTATTAAAAAATTAGAACACTATGTTATCACAACCAATTCAAGTAAGTTTTCAGTTGCCTAATGGCAATGAAGTTATTATAGAAACAGGAAAATTAGCTCGTCAAGCCGATGGAGCTGTTACTGTACGTCAGGGAAATTGTGTTTTATTAGCTACTGCGGTGGCGAATAAAGAACCTAAAGAAGGCCAGTCTTTCTTCCCGTTAACAGTTGATTATCAAGAAAAATTTGCTTCTGCAGGCAGAATCCCCGGTTCTTTCTTTAAAAGAGAAGGCCGATTGAGTGATTATGAAGTATTAATCAGTCGTTTAATTGATCGTGCCTTACGTCCGTTATTCCCGGAAGACTATCTATGCGATGTACAGGTATTGGTAACTTTAATTTCTTCGGATAAGGAAATTATGCCGGATGCATTGGCTTGTTTAGCCGCATCTGCCGCATTAGCTGTTTCGGATATTCCTATTAAAGAAATCTTATCAGAAGTTCGTGTGGGAAGAGTAGATGGTAATTATATTGTAAACCCAACACGCTCAGAATTGGCTAAAGCCGATATGGATTTTATGATTGGTGCTACGGAAAAAAACCTGATGATGGTGGAAGGTGAAAGTTCAGAATGTAGTGAGACAGATTTAATTCAGGTATTGCAACTTGCACACGATGCAATTCGTGTTCAGATCGAAGCGCAAAAACAACTAAGAGCGAAGAAAGGAATTACCGTTAACCGCGAATACACAAAACCTGAGCAAAACGAAGAACTACAACAAAAAGTAATTGCTTTTGCAAAAGATAAAATGTATGGAATTTCAAAAAGTGCTTCTTCTAAAGAACAAAGAACCGATGCTTACAATGATTTAAAAAAGGAATTGATTGAAAGTTTGGGAGAAGAAGTTGATGATAAATCTAAAAAATTAGCTTCAAAATATTTTGAAGATTTACAATGGGAAGTGGTTAGAAATATGATCTTGGATGATAGGATTCGTTTGGATGGAAGAAAGTTAGACCAAGTTCGCCCATTGGCAATGGAAGTAGATGTGTTACCTTCTCCACATGGTTCTTCTTTATTCACAAGAGGTGAAACTCAATCACTTACGACAGTTACTTTAGGAACTCCTTTAGATAGATTATTGATAGAAAGTGCTGCGAGTTCAGATTATCAGAGCTTCATTTTACATTACAATTTTCCTCCGTTTTCAACAGGCGAGATTAAACCTATGAGGGGGCCTGGTCGTCGTGAAGTTGGTCACGGTAACTTAGCAATGCGTAGTTTAAAGCAAATGCTTCCGGGAAATGATTATCCGTATACAATAAGAGTAGTCAGCGATATATTGGAATCTAACGGTTCATCTTCAATGGCAACAGTTTGTGCCGGTTCATTGGCTTTAATGGATGCAGGAGTGCCTATTCCTAAGCACGTAAGTGGTGTTGCTATGGGTTTAATTACCCGTGGAACTGATGGCAAAGCAGCTATTTTAACTGATATTTTGGGTGATGAAGATCATTTGGGAGACATGGATTTTAAAGTTACAGGTACTCGTGATGGTATTTGTGGCGTTCAAATGGATATTAAGATTGATGGGTTAAGCATGGAATTGATGTCTGAAGCATTGGAGCAGGCAAGAAAAGGGCGTCTTCATATTTTAAATGCAATGTATGAAGCCATTCCTGAAGCTCGTCCTGAAGTGAAAGCCCATACCCCAAGAATGGAAAAATTATTCATTGATAAAGAATTTATTGGCGCAGTAATCGGGCCGGGCGGAAAAGTTATCCAAGAAATTCAGCGTGTTACCGGTACTACCGTTAATATTGAAGAAGTGGGTAACGTTGGTGAAGTGAGTATTTTCTCCCCTGAAAAAGCCGGGTTAGAGAAAGCATTGGCTTGGGTTAAAGGGTTAATAGCTGTGCCACAGGTGGGAGAAATATATGAAGCTACTGTAAAAGGGATTAAAGAATTTGGTGCGTTTGTTGAGTTTTTGCCTAAGAAAGAAGGCCTGCTGCATATTAGTGAAATTAGCTGGAAGCGTTTGGAAAGTATGGAAGGTGTGCTGAAAGAAGGTGATAAAGTAAAGGTAAAATTGATTGGAATTGATCATAAAACCGGTAAGTTTAAATTAAGCCGCAAGGTATTAATGCCTAGGCCGGAAGTTAACAGGCCGTCAAGTGATGCAGCTCCAACTACGGAAACTCCAAATACCTAATTAATTTAATAATAAAACCCCGAAATTTTCGGGGTTTTTAATTTTGTACTATGGGTAACTATATTGAAATTGAAATACACCCGATAGGAAAC